>Ga0136617_10000615_pt1 | contig 30326 bp, 30 predicted proteins | sample AntDrymUQ3222106_2_FD_129672 | JGI IMG/M metagenome (GOLD analysis project Ga0136617, IMG submission 129672) | Polar desert sand microbial communities from Dry Valleys, Antarctica - metaG UQ322 (21.06) | ecosystem: Environmental > Terrestrial > Soil > Desert | place: Antarctica: Dry Valley... | reverse complement strand
CACCGCGCGCTGGCGCTGGGGGTCGTACGGGAGCGAGCGGCCGAGCCAGTCCATCGTCCCGTCGGGTCGGGCCGCGAAGCCGTCCAGCGACTGCGACATGTAGAGGATCAGCTTGCGCTGCGCGGCGGAGGACATCTGCTCCAGTCGTCCGTTGGGCGGGCTATAGTGAACCGATCGGTGCAGCATAACGGAACCCTCGATCGAACGTTCTTCGCCCTCTCGGATCCGACGCGCCGCAGCATCCTCGAGCGCCTCGCGCGCGGACCCGCCACCATCGGAGAGCTCGCCGAGCCGTTCGGGCTCACCCTCAACGGCGTGAGGAAGCACGTCGGCATCCTCGAGACCGTCGACCTCGTGAGCACCGCGAAGGTCGGTCGTGCGCGAGAGTGCAGGCTCGGCCCGGCCCAGCTCGAGAACGCGACCGGCTGGATCGAGCAGTACCGACGGGCATGGGAGGGCCGGCTGGATCGGTTCGGCACGTACGTGGAGAAGCGCCGATGACTGAGGACTTGCGGCTCGAGCGCGTGATCGACGCCCCGCCCGACGTGGTCTTCGACTCCTTCTTGAGCGACGACGGGCAAGCCGCGTTCTACGGGGGGGACGACCCGGGCTGGGTGCTCGAGTCCGACTGGGACGTGCGCGTCGGCGGGGTCTGGACGATCACCTTCGGCCCCGCGCGCAACCACCTGTACCGCCACCGGCACGTCTTCGAGGTCATCGACCAGCCGCGACGGATCGTGCTCGCCACGACCGAGAGCCGACCGGACGGGTCGAGCTTCGACTTCACGATCGAGTTCGCCTTCGAGCCACAGGACGGAAGGACGCGCATGACCGTGACGCAATCCGGCTTGCCGACCGAGGAGCTCCGCGAGGAGCACGGGCGCGGCGTCCCGAACGCCTTCGACCGGCTCGAACGCGCCATTCAGGCAGGAAGGCAGGACCCTTGCGACCGGCGCGGCGAGCTCATGCCGCGATCGCGAGCTCGCGAGACCTGACCGTCCGGCTGCCGTCGGCGATGACGTGGATCGTCGGGAGCCCGAAGCGAGCGAGGGCGCGGTCAACCAGATCGTGTGCGAGCCAGTTGGAGAGCGGCTCGGGGTGCGTCGTAATGATGAGCTCGGTGGCGGGGAACGTCGCGAGTGCGTCGGCGATGGCCTGCAGCGGATCCTCGTCGGCGACGTGCCCGCCGACGTCGAAGTCGAGGTCCGCGAGGGACTCGATGCACGCTCCGAGGCGGGCCTCGGCCTGCTCGTAGGCGGCGTCGCTGTCCGAGAACCAGTGCCGGAGGCGTGAGTTCAAGGCAGGAGCGATCACGTGGATGCGGGCGGCAGGGTCGAGCGCGAACCCGCAGATCGCCCGGTGCAGGCGCTCGTCCGTGGCTGTCTGGTTGGCGACGACGAGGATGTGCTGTGAGGTGCTGGTCATGCGCTCATCCCACACCGGCGGGATGGGACTCGCGTGAGCGCTCGCTTGGAGTTCGCTGAGGACTGAACCCGAGTGCCGCGGCCGCTGCGGCTGCGGCGAGCAGGAACGCGGTGGGCTGGCTCGTGAGGTCGGCCACGGTTCCGATGAGTGGAGCACCGACGGCCTGTCCGACGGCGATCAGCAGGAATGCGGCGCCGACGCCGAAGGCGGGCGCGTCGGGGTAGACGTGGGTGCCCGACAGCAGCAGCAGGCCGGTCAGGGCGATGTAGACGGCCCCGAACGCGGCGGCCGCCACCAGGATCGCCGGGTAGGGGGTGAGCGCGACGCCGGCCGTCGCCGCGGCGAGCGTGAGCGTTGCCGCCGACCACGCCGTGCGCGGCCCGACCCGGGCCGCGAGGTCGCCGGTGACCGCGGCGAGCAGTCCCGCGGCGCCGAGCACGATCCACATGAGGGTGGAGGCGTGGACGCTGGCGCCGCCGCTGCTGACGGCGATGTCGCGCCCGAAGGTCCAGACCGCGGAGCTGGCCAGGCCCACCAGCGCGGCCGCCCCGAGGAGACGGAGCGCTCCCGGAGGCACCAGCGGCGAAGGAAGCCTCGGGGCGTCCTGGCCGTCGCGTGCGCCGTCGTCGCGGCCGGGGATCGCGATGGCCGTCCATGCCGTGACCGCGACGGCCGTCGCGGCGAAGATCCACCAGGCCACCCGCCAGTTGTCAGCGACCAGCAGCGCGACCGGGCCGGAGACCATGACCCCCACGCCCGTCCCGGCGTTCACCACGGTCTGCACCCGGTTCCTGCGGTCCGCGGTGACCCAGCGCGCCACCGCGTCCACGAGGGGTGGGGAGGCCAGGCCGGTGCTGGATCCGGCGATCACGACGCCGGCGGCGAGGACCGCCGTGCTCTGGGCCGCCGCGATCAGCCCCGTGCCGGCGACGGCCACCAGCCCGGCGCTCACCGCGACCGGGCGGGCACCCCGGCGAGCGGTGAGCAGCGTGGCGGCCACGATGGCCACGCAGTAGCCGACATAGCTGCTGGCCGCGATCGCCCCGGCGGTGGCACCGTCGAGCCCGAACTCGGACCGCAGCTCGGGAACGAAGAGCCCGTAGGCAAACCGGGCGAGGCCGTACGTGACCGCGATCAGAGACATTCCCGCTGCCGCGAGGACCGACGTCCGGACGGCCGCCCGGGGCGGGCGAGCACCGTGCCGGGCGCGACGCTCACGCGCTCCGGCACCTGCTTCTCGCTGAGGTATACCGGTCGGGATAGTCGGAGCGTACCCTCGATCCTCGCCCAGGTAAACCGACCGGTATAGTGAGCCGATGCGGCGGACGGGATTGACCCCGGCGGGACAGCGAGTGCTCCAGGCTGCCGCGGAGCTCTTCTATCGGGACGGCATCAACGCCGTCGGCGTCGCCGCAATCGCGCAGCACGCCGGCGTCACGAAGAAGACCCTCTACGACTGCTTCGGCTCCAAGGCAGAGCTCGTCGTGGCGTACCTCCAGGACCGGCACGAGACGTGGTGGGCCTACCTCGATCGGCGCCTCGGCGACGCCGGCTCACCGGCGGCGCTCACCGTGTTCGACGCGTACCTCGACCATCCGGACGTCGAGTCCAGCCGCGGCTGCGCCTTTCTCAACGCAGCTGCCGAGCTGCCACGCGGCCACGCCGGGCTCGAGGTCGTGCGCCGGCACAAGCGCGCCGTTGAGGCGAGGCTCGCCCGGCTCGTCAGCGCGGACGCACCCCACGCAGTCGATCCCGACGACCTGGCCGCGGAGCTCTTCCTCATCCTCGAAGGCGCCATCGCTCACACCGGCATCGACGGCGACGGCCGCCGCATGCAGCACGCGAAGAAGATCGCTGCCGTGCTCATCGCCCGCGAGCAAACTGCCCGATAGCGTTCTCCCCGTGACCGCACCAGCCGGTGAGCAGATCAGTGTCTACGAGGCCGCCGGTGGTGCACCCGCGATGCTCGCTCTCGCCCATGCGTGGCACCAGCGCTGCCTCGCTGACCCCGAGGCCGAGCACCCGTTCAGCCATCCGGGCCTGCATCCGCAGCACACCGGACGGTTGGCCGCCTACTGGGGCGAGGTGCTGGGCGGGCCCGATGCGTACTCCCGGGAGCTCGCGTCGGTGGCTCACATGGTGCGGATCCACTCCGGCAACGGGCCGCATCCCGAGCTCGACGCAGCGACCGAGCGATGCTTTGCACTCGCCCTGGACGACGCCGGCATCCCCGACGATGAGCGGCTGCGCTCAACCCTGGTCGACTGGTTCGCCTGGGCGAACCGGGTCGTCAACCACACCTACGAGCAGCCCGAGTCGGTGCCGGACGACCTCACCCTGCCGCGTTGGTCGTGGGACGGCCCCGTCGAGTACCGGGGGACCGAAGCGCCATGACCGTGCTGGTGATGGGAGCGACGGGGAACGTCGGCGGAGCGGTCGTCGAGGCGTTGAGCGAGCAGGGCGTGCCGGTCCGCGCGGTGAGCCGCAGCGGTCGCGAGTGGCCCGAGGGCGTCGAGGGCTACGTCGGCGACGCGGGCGACCCCGACGGGCTGACGGCAGCGGCGTCCGGCGTCACGGGCGTGTTCCTCATGAGCGGCTACGCCGCGGAGGCGAAGCTGCTGGCTGCGCTCGGCGGCGACGCCCACGTCGTCGTGCTGTCCTCCAGCTCTGCCCCGCTCGGGGAGCACGGGAACGCGATGGCGGGCTATCACCTGGCATCCGAGCAGGCGGTGCAGGCCTCCGGCCTCGACTGGACCGTCCTGCGGCCCTGCTCGTTCCAGTCCAACCTGCTGCGCTGGAACGACCAGCTCGAGCAGGGCGACGTGGTCCGGGTGCCGTTCGGGGACGTCCCCAGCGCGATGATCGACCCGGCCGACATCGCCGCCGTCGCGGCCACCGCCCTCAGCGCCGGCGGGCACGCCGGCCGGACCTACCGGCTCAGCGGGCCGGAGGCGCTGACCCCGGGCGACCAGCTCGCGCTCCTCGCCACCGCACTGGACCGGCCGCTGCGCCTCGAGGCCATGCCCGACGACGAGGCGCGTGGCACGCTGCCCGAGGACTACGCCGACGCCTTCCTCGAGATCTTCCGCGGCCATCCGGAGCTCGAGGGCCAGGTGCACCCGACCGTCGAGCAGGTGGTGGGCCGGCGGCCTGCCCCGCTCACGGCCTGGATCGACCGCCACCGCGACGACTTCCCCGGCCCGGCGTAGGTCAGAGCCCGCCCATGATGGCCTGGTTGCGCGTCGCCCAGCGTACGGTCAGCGTCAGCGCCGCGATGCGCCAGCGGCCGCCGACCCGCTGCGCGCGGACGTCGTAGCGCCCGCCGACGGTGCACAGCCGGTCCCCAGTCGCCTCGTCGGCCACGTGCGTGCCCGTGAGGTTCGTGCGCCGGCCGTCCACGATCTCCTCTGGCGTCGACCGCTGCGGCTCGCCGCCGTTGAGCGATGTGTAGTCGACCTCGACCTCCTCGCGATCGCTCATGCCGTCACGTGCGCGTCGAGCTACTGGCGCAGGGACGTCGTCAAGGACAAGCCGAAGACGATCGCCGAGGCCTTCGAGGTCCTCAAGGGCCTCCCGAAGAGCGCGCGCACGAACGTCCTGGAGGGCGGGACCCAGAACGTCGCGCTCGCGCTCGTCGCCCTCGGCTACTCGCTCAACAGCGAGGACCCGGGCGCGATCGACAAGGCCAAGGCGCTCCTGCTGTCGGTCAAGCCGAACATCGACACGATCAGCTCCACCTACGCGGCGGACGGAGCGGCACCGGCCGGGGCCGGGCCGAGCAGCATGGGCGCGTCGTCGGCCCATTGGACGTGGACTCGGGTGCCGTGGGCGGCGTGCTCGAGGCCGGGATCGACCCCGCGGCCCTGCAGCACGGACATCTCGGCGCCGGTGGGCAGCGTGCAGAGCACGCGCACCTCGCGCCCGAGGACCATCGTCCTGGCCACCGTCGCCGGGATGCCGTCGCCGTCGAGGTGCGCCCGGACGTGCTCGGGCCGCAGGCCGATCCGCACATGGTCGCCCGCCGCGATGGAGGCCAGGACGCGGCCGGGGTGCAGGCGCAGCCCCTCGCCGCAGTCGACCTCCGGCTCCTCGCCGCCGGTCACGACGGTGCCGTCGAGGAAGGAGAGCTCGCCGACGAACTCGGCGACGAAGGCGGTGGCGGGCCGGTCGTAGACGACTCCGGGGGCGTCGAGCTGCTCGATACGGCCCGCGTCCATGACCGCGATCCGGTCGGCGAGAGCCATCGCCTCCTCCTGGTCGTGGGTGACGATCACGGTCGTCACCCCGACCTCCTCCTGGATGCGCTTGAGCTCGATCTGCATCTCCTTGCGCAGCTTGAGGTCGAGCGCCCCGAGGGGCTCGTCGAGCAGGAGCACCTTCGGGCGCAGCACCAGGGCCCGCGCCAGCGCCACGCGCTGCTGCTGGCCGCCGGAGAGCTCGGCCGGGCGGCGGGCGGCGTACGGGGCCATGCGGACCAGCTCGAGCGCCTCCTGCGCGCGAGCGCGCCGCTCTGCCCGGGCGACCTTGCGCTGCTTGAGCCCGTAGGCGACGTTCTCCAGCACGTCGAGGTGCGGGAACAGCGCGTAGTTCTGGAACACCGTGTTCACGTTGCGCTTGTGCGGCGGGATGCCGACGGCGTCGTGGCCGTCGATGAGCACCTCGCCCGACGTCGGCTCCTCGAAGCCGGCCACGATGCGCAGCGTCGTCGTCTTCCCGCAGCCCGACGGGCCCAGCAGCGCGAGCAGCTCCCCGCGGCCGACCTGCAGCGAGATGCCGTCGACGGCCACCGCGTCGCCGAAGCGCTTGGTCAGGTCGCGTAGCTCGACGTCGAACTCGGCCATCAGAAGGTCGGCGGCGTCATGGCGTAGAGGACCCGCGCGTCCGTGTCGCCCACATTGGCGGTCCGGTGCGGCTGCGAGGAGCGGTAGTGCACCGCGTCGCCCTCCCTGAGCTCCATCTGCTCCTCCCCGATCTGCACCTCGACCGTCCCGGCCAGCACGATGCAGGTCTCCTCGGCGTCGCCGTGGACGTAGGGCCGTTCGCCGGAGTGCCCGCCGACCGCGAACTCGCACACGATGATCTCGAGCTCCTGCAGCGGCTCCGGCGTCAGCAGCCACTTCCTGGCCCCCTCGCCGAACTCGAGAGCCGGCGCGGTGCCGGCGCGCACGATGTGCGACGGCGACCGGCGGTCGGGCGCGAAGAGGGCGTGGACGCTCACGTCGAGCGCGGCGGCGATGCGCGTGAGCGACGAGATCGACGGGTTCGCCCGGCCTCGCTCGACCTGCGAGAGGAAGCTCTCCGAGACCCCGGCGACGTCGGCCACGTGCCGCAGCGTGCGCCGCCGCACGCGCCGCAGTCTCCGGAGCCGCCCGCCCAGCCCACTCAGCGCAGCCGACTCCTCTATTGGTGCAGAACTCTGAACTTCTGCCATTGACGAGTGCGGCCTAGTTGCGGAGGACACGCGACACAAGCGCCGTGATAACGTATAACCGAGTGGTTGTAGATACGGCGAAGACCGAGCGGGACTCTGCCCTGTTTCACGCCTTGGCCGATCCCACGCGCCGCGACATCCTCTCCGTCGTGCTGCAGGACGCACACTCGGTCTCCGACCTGGCCCGCCGCTATCCGATCAGCTTTGCCGCGGTGCACAAGCACGTCGGCGCGCTGGAGCGGGCTGGGCTCGTCACCAAGACCCGTCACGGCCGGGAGCAGCGCGTGCGCGGCGACGTCGCGACGCTGCAGACCGCCCATCGCCTCTTGGACGACCTCGAAACGCTCTGGCGCGGGCGCATCAGCCGCATCGAGCAGGTCCTCGCACATCCGACGGAAGGAGCACCGCCGTGGCCGTGATCAGCGTGGTCAAGGACGCAGAGGCCAGGACCATGACCATCACCTCGCGCTTCGACGCGCCGATCGACCGCGTCTGGCAGGTCTGGAGCGATCCGCGCCAGCTGGAGCGCTGGTGGGGGCCGCCGATGTACCCCGCGACGGTGTTCGAGCACGATCTGGCGCCCGGCGGCACCGTGGCCTACGCGATGACCGGCCCTGAAGGCGACCGGCACCGGGGCTGGTGGCGCGTGCGCGCGGTCGACCCGCCCCACGAGCTGGAGTTCGAGGACGGCTTCGCCGACGCCGACGGCAACCCGAGCCCGGACATGCCCACGGCGGTGATCCGCGTCGCGCTCTCCGACCTGGCCGGCGGCGGCACGCAGATGGACGTCATCACGGCGTGGGCCAGCGTCGAGGCGATGGAGCAAATGGTTGCGATGGGCATGGAGGACGGCATGACCGCCACGCTCGGCCAGATCGACGATCTGCTCGCCCTCCCGGCGCGAGCCTGAGCGAGGAAAGGAAGGTCCCGATGGGCCGGTTGATCGTGTCAGCGCAGGTGACGGTGGACGGCGTCATGGACCAGCTCGAGGGCTGGTTCGACCCCGAGGACGAGTCCGCGCAATACGGGCTCGAGCAACTCATCGCCGCGGACGCGGTCCTCCTCGGCCGCGAGACCTACGAGTTCCTGTCCGAGTTCTGGCCGTCCGCGGCGGGGCCGTACGCCGAGCTCATCAACCCGATCCGGAAGTACGTCGCCTCGCGAACGCTCGAGGAGCCCCTGACCTGGAACGCGCGACTCCTCGGCGCCGACGCGGCCGAGGCCGTGGCGGCGCTGAAGGCGGACCTTCCGGGCGAGCTCATCTCCTACGGCTGCGGCGAGCTCGCGAACGACCTCGCGCGTCGCGGGCTCGTGGACGAGGTCAGACTCTGGCTGCATCCCATCGTCTGGGGCGACGGGGTCAGGGCGTTCCACGCCGGCCAGTTACCGGTCCGGATGCGATTGATCGGCGCGCGGACCTTCCCGTCCGACGTGGTGCAGTTGTCCTACCAGCCGCTCGAACCAGGGGTGCCGACCTGAAGCACCGCAGCTAGAGCGCAGGGATGCCCGGATCGAGATCCTTCCGCGGGCGCGCTGAGCTTCGGCCGGCCGGGAAGACATCAGCGAAGGCTTGGACCACCGCGGGATCGAACTGCGTACCAGCGCAACGCTCGAGCTCGGCGAGCGCCTGCTCGGCACTCGAGCCGCTGCGGTAGGCCCGGTCCTCGATCATGGCGTTGAAGGCATCGCAGACAGCCACGACTCGCGCCGCCAGCGGGATCCGGTTCCCGGAGAGGCCGTCGGGATACCCCGTTCCGTCGAAGCGCTCGTGTGAGGCGCGGACGATCGCCGCCACCGGGCGCAGTGGCGGAGCGCTCGCGAGGATCCGCTCGCCGATGATCGTGTGCTGGCGGATGAAGGCCCACTCGTCCTCGGTCAGAGGCCCGGGCTTGCTGAGGATGGCGTCCGGAACCGCGACCTTGCCGATGTCGTGCAGGGCGGCTGCGCGCACGATCTCGTCGACCTTCTCGACCGGAAGCTCGAGACGACGCGCGACCCGTTGCGCCAGCGCGGCGACCTCGTCGTGGTGTTCCGCGGAACCCTCGGCCTGCCCGCGCTCGCGCAGAGCGGCCAGGAGCACCGCCGTGATCTGGGCAGGCCCAGACGCGCGTCCGCCACGCTTGTCGGTGTACATGCGCTCGTCGGCAAGTCCCATCGCTGCTTCCGGGGTTGACGCCTCCTTGGGAAGGTTGACCAGCCCGAATGAAGCGGTCACCGCGAAGCCCTCACCGCGCTCCGCGAGGGCGGCGGCCGCCGCCGCCGGCGTCGCGTCCCCGCGCTTCGTCGCTCCGCCCGTGACGACGCAGAATTCGTCGCCGCCGACACGGTAGGCCCGACCGGCACGACCAACCGCCACTTCCAGGCGGCCGCCAAGACGCGCGAGCAGGGCGTCACCTGCGTTGTGGCCGAACGTGTCGTTGTAACTCTTGAAGCCGTCGAGGTCGAAGAAGCCAAGCGTCACCTGCTCGTCGGAGGCGCAGGCGCTGCCGAGGTCTTGGAGGAGCCGGCGGCGGTTCGGCAGGCCTGTGAGCTGATCGGTGAGCGCAGCGCGATCCGAGCACGCGAGGATGCGGTCGTTCTCCCGCAGCGTGAGCAGGCACCGAACGACGAGCAGAGCGATCGCCGTCAGCGCGAGGATCCCGCCGAAGGCACTGTCGCGGCCGAGCAACTCGGCGACCAGCACGCCCAGGGCGACGATGGCCGACCCGGTGGCGACGCTGGCGCTGACGAGTCCGCCTCGAGCCACCGGAAGGGTGCCCTCGCGCTGCCAGGCGCCGAGCGAGCAGAGGATCGTGCCCAGCGGCCACAGCACGGACGTGATGCCGCCGGACTCGTACGTCCCGAGCGCGGTGAGGTAGTTGTAGGAGGCGTCCGCGACGGCCAGCGAGGCGAAGCCCGCTCCCAGGAGCAGCCACGCGCGTCCCGGCCGCCAGGAGCAGAGGCCGAAGGCAAGGACCACGAACGCCAGCGCGAGGCAGTCGAGCAGCGGATAGGCGAGCGTCACCGCGACCGCGAACGCGTCGCCTTCCGTTGCGCTCAGGATGCTGGGGAACACGACGGCGGCGCCGAGCGAGGCCACGGCGAGCCCGGCGATCAGGCCGTCGAGCCACATCGAGAGCCGCCACGGCCGCACGCGCGCTCGCAGCAGCGACAGCAGGCCGATGTAGCCGAAGAGATAGGACGAGAGATAGAACCCGTCCGCCACGTTCGGCCACGGCGGGTCCTCCAGCTTGTCGAAGTGGAAGTCCCACAACACGTCCCCGATCGTCCAGCAGACGAGGAAGCCGGCGAACGACGCCCACGCCGCTCGCTCCTTGCGGATCGTGACCGCGCGCAGCGTGCAGCTGATCGCGGCGAACCACATGAGCACGTGATAGCCCCACGGCTCGAACACGTCGTCGAGGGCCGGCTTCGCGACGCCGAGCGCGTGCGCAGCGTGCGCCACCAGCAGCAGCCCGATGAGGCCGTAGGCGATGCGACCGAATGTCTTGCCTGGTGCGCGGATCACAGTTGGTAGTCGGCGCGTTGGACGTGAACCTTGAATTCGTCGTGTCCGACTTCGGATGGGCCGTCGTGCCCCGGCCGCCGTACGACCTCGTGAACCCCCGTCCGAGGAGCACGCTTTGCCCGCCATCCTGTTCGGTTCGATCAGCACGATCGCCGACACCTCCGAGTTGCAGCGCGAGTCGTTCAACGAGGCCTTCCAGACGCACGGCATCGATTGGAACTGGAGCCGCGACGAGTACCTGCCGCTGCTGCAGTCCAACGGCGGCGCGCAGCGCATCGCCGACTACGCCTCCGCGCAGGGCGAGGACATCGACGCCGCCGCGGTCCATCAGACCAAGTCCGAGGTCTTCCAGCGCAAGCTGTCCGAGGCGCGCGCCACGGCGCGGCCCGGCGTCGTGGAGACCATCCAGGCCGCCAGGGCCGACGGCGTGAAGGTCGCGCTGGTGACGACCACGGCCCGCGAGAACGTGACCGCGCTGCTCGACGGCGTCGACGGCCTCGCCGCGACCGACTTCGACCTCATCACCGACGCGTCGAGCGTCGAGGCCTCCAAGCCCGACCCGGCGGTCTACGCCCATGCGCTCGACGACCTCGGCGAGCACGCCACGGCGGCGGTCGCGATCGAGGACAACCTCGGCGGCGTGCAGTCGGCTCAGGCGGCGGGCCTCCGGACCATCGCGTTCCCGAACCAGAACACCGCGGGCCACGACTTCGACGCCGCCGACGAGCGCGTCGAGCGCCTGGACGCCGAGGAGGTTCGCGCGCTGATCGCCGCCGCGTAGCGCCCCGTACCTCCGGCATGCCCACGCACATCGAAGCGACCTATCGCAAGACCGATCGCTCGTTCCACGTGAGCGGCTACGAGCGCATCGGCTTCGACCTGCTGTGCGTCGACGGCGCCTTTGCGGTCGGGAATCCCGAGATCGCCGACAGCTACCGCGCAGCCGGGCGCTGCCTGATGGTGGTCGACGCCAACGTGCACGAGGCCTACGGCGCGCAGATCGAGGCGTACTTCGAGCACCACGGCATCGCGCTCACCGCCTTCCCGCTGACGATCCGCGAGACGGAGAAGAGCCTGGCGACGCTGGAGCGGATCGTCGACGCCTTCGGCGCGTTCGGGCTGCTGCGCACGGAGCCGGTGCTGGTGGTCGGGGGCGGGCTCACGACGGACGTCGCCGGCCTCGCGTGCGCGACCTACCGCCGCGGCACGCCCTACATCCGCGTGCCGACCACGCTGATCGGGCTGATCGATGCGAGCGTGGCGATCAAGGTGGCCGTCAACCACGGGCGCCAGAAGAACCGCCTCGGCGCCTACCACGCCTCGCGGACCGTCGTCCTCGACTTCTCGTTCCTGGAGACGCTGCCCGCCGACCAGGTCCGCAACGGGATGGCCGAGCTGGTCAAGATCGCGGTCGTCGCCGACCGGCGCGTGTTCGAGCTGCTCGACCGCCACGGGGAAGAGCTGCTGCGGACGCACTTCGGCACCGTGGACGGCACGCCCGAGCTGCGCGCGATCGCGCAGCTGGTCACCTTCCAGGCGATCGACACGATGCTTGCCCTGGAGGTCCCGAACCTGCACGAGCTCGACCTCGACCGGGTGATCGCCTACGGGCACACGTGGAGCCCGACGCTCGAGCTGGTGCCGGAGACCCCGATGCTCCACGGCCACGCGGTCAACGTCGACATGGCGCTGTCGGCGACGCTCGCCGCCGAGCGCGGCTACGTCACCACGGACGACCGCGACAGGATCCTCGGCCTGATGAGCCGCCTCGGCCTGGCGCTCGACTGCCCGTACCTCACCATGGACGTGCTCTCCGAGGGGACGCGGGCGATCACGCAGACGCGCGACGGCCGGCTGCGCGCCGCCGTGCCGCACCCGATCGGCGCGTGCTCGTTCGTCGACGACCTCGCGCCGGACGAGCTCGAGCGCGCGCTCGCGCTCCATCGCGACCTGTGCGCGGCGTACCCGCGCGAGGGGGAGGGCGTCGGGGTGTTCGTCACCGCCGCCGCCTGAGGCCGTGCCGCAGGTTCGCCGTCCCGTGACGCCGCTGGGCATCGTCGCGGCAACCCTGAAGGAGCTCGCGGCGGAGGCGGGCGCCGACCCGCGGCTCCAGCGGGCCGCGGCGCTGGCGGGTGGCCTGGACCCGTATGTCGAGGCCTGCACAACGCCGGCGTCGGACCCACTGGCGGCGCTCGCCGCCCGCACCCGCGTGCACCGGTGGCAGGGCACGCTCGAGCCCGAGATGCTGTCCGGCCACGTCGAGGGGCAGCTGCTGCGCTTCCTCGTGCGCCTGACGCGCGCGCGGCGCGTGCTGGACGTCGGCATGTTCACGGGCTACTCCGCGCTGGCCATGGCCGAGGCGCTGCCCGCGGACGGCGTGGTGGTCGCATGCGAGGTCGACGCGGAGGTCGCGCGCTTCGCGCAGGAGTGCTTCGCCGCCTCGCTCGCCGGAGACAAGATCGACGTCCGCGTCGGACCCGCCGCGGCGACGCTCGAGCGGCTCGACGGCGCCTTCGAGATGGTGTTCATCGACGCCGACAAGGCCGGCTACGAGGGCTATGTGGACACCGTGCTCGAGCGCGGGCTGCTGGCGCCGGGCGGGCTGATCGCCGTCGACAACACGCTGATGCAGGGCCAGCCCTGGACGGGCGAGCCGACCTCCAACGGCGTGGCGATCGCGGCCTTCAACGCCGCCGTCGCCGCCGACCCGCGCGTCGAGCAGGTGCTGGTGCCGGTGCGCGACGGCCTCACGCTGATCCAGCGCGCGTGAGCGGGACCCCGAAGACGCTCGGCGCGCTCGCGCTGCTGACTGCGGCGCTGCCGGCCAACGCCGCCCTGACCGCAGCGGCGCTGCTGCGCGGGCTTGTCGTGCGGCCGCGACGCGTGCAGGCGGCCGAGCCCAAGACGATCCTCATCAGCGGCGGGAAGATGACCAAGGCGCTGCAGCTCGCCCGCACCTTCCACCGGGCCGGCCATCGCGTGGTGCTGGTCGAGATGGCCAAATACCGCTGGACCGGGCACCGCTTCTCGCGCGCCGTCGACGTCTTCCACACCGTCCCCGCGCCGGACGCGCCCGGGTACGCGGCGGCGCTCCTGGACGTCGTGCGCCGCGAGGGCGTCGACGTCTACGTCCCGGTCTGCTCGCCCGCCGCCAGCCTCCACGACGCGGACGCGAAGGCGCTGCTCTCCGAGCACTGCGAGGTGCTGCACGCCGACCCGGGCACGGTGCGCACGCTCGACGACAAGTTCGCGTTCTCGGTCGCCGCGGCCGACCTCGGGCTCCCGGTCCCCGCCCACCACCGCATCGAGGACCCCGCGGATGTGCCGGCCGCCGCCACGGGGGACGGCGGCCCCTTCGTCCTCAAGTCCATCCCGTACGACCCGGTGCACCGTCTCGACCTGACCCCGCTGCCGCGGCCGACCGCGGCGGAGACCGCGGCGTTCGCGGCCGCCCGCCCGATCGCGCCCGCGACGCCGTGGATCCTGCAGGGGCTGGTGCAGGGCGAGGAGTTCTGCACCCACAGCGCCGCCCGCGACGGCGTCGTCCAGGCCTACTGCTGCTGCCCGTCGTCGGCGTTCCAGGTCAACTACGCGATGGTCGACAAGCCCGCCATCGAGGCGTGGGTCAAGTCCTTCGTCGCCGCGCTGGGCATCACCGGGCAGGTGTCCTTCGACTTCATCGAGGTCGCCGACGGCACGCCGTACGCGATCGAGTGCAACCCGCGCGCGCACTCCGCCGTCACGCTCTTCCACGATCACCCGGACCTCGCGCGTGCCTACCTCGAGGACGGCGTGCCCGAGGTGCGCCCGCTGCCCTCGGCCCGGCCGACGTACTGGCTCTACCACGAGCTGTGGCGGCTGCTGACCGCGCGCGGTGGCCGCCGCGAGGCGCTGCGCACGATCCTGCGCGGCACGGACGCGATCTTCGACTGGGCCGACCCGCTGCCGTTCCTGATGGTCCACCACGTGCAGATCCCCTCGCTGCTGCTCGGCAACCTGCGCGCGCGCAAGGACTGGCTCCGCATCGACTTCAACATCGGCAAGCTGGTCGAGGCCGCGGGTGACTGAGCCGCGCACGCTACACATGGTCGGCTCGCCCGAGAGCGCGTTCTGGGCCGACCTGTCGACGATGTACGCCCGGCGCTGCCGCGAGGTCACCGGCGACGCCGGGCCGATCGCGTACGTGGAGCCGGGCGGGGCATGGCGCTTCCCGGACGCCCTGAGCGACGACGCCATCGCCACCGCCGAGCCGCTGGAGCTGGCCGCCGCGCTGGCGCACGTGGCTCGGCTCGGCGCCGACGTGATGGTCCCCCACCTGTTCGACCGCGCCGGCATGACCCATTACCGCGCGCTGTTCGACGTCCTCGGTCTGCCCTACGTCGGCAACCCGCCCGCCGTGATGGCGCTCGCCGCCGACAAGGCGCAGGCGAAGGCCGTGGTCGCCGCGGCCGGCGTGGACGTGCCCGCCGGCGAGGTGCTGCGCGCCGGGGAGACGCCGACGCTCGAACCCCCGTACGTCGTCAAGCCGCTGGACTCCGACAACTCCCTCGGCGTCAGCCTCGTGCGCGACGCCGGCGCGTTCCCGGCGGCGCTCGAGGCCGCGCTCGCGCACAGCTCGCGCGCGCTGGTGGAGACCTTCGTGCCGCTCGGCCGCGAGGTCCGCTGCGGGCTGCTGGTGCGTGACGGCGAGCTGGTGTGCCTGCCGCTCGAGGAGTACGCCGTCGACGGCGTGCGCGGCTACGGCGACAAGCTCGCCGCGGACCCCGAGGAGTGCCTGCGCCTCGTCGCCAAGCAGGCGACCAAGGCGTGGATCGTCGACCCCGGCGACCCGCTGACCGAGCGGGTGTGGGCCGCGGCCCGCCGCTGCCACGCCGCGCTGGGCTGCCGGCACTACAGCCTGTTCGACTTCCGCATCGACCCCGGCGGCCGGCCGTGGTTCATCGAGGCGGGCCTGTACTGCTCGTTCTCGGACCGCAGCGTCGTCGCCACGATGGCGGCCGCCGCCGGGATCGGCGTCGCGGACCTCTACCGCAGCTCGCTGCAAGGAGCCATGACCCGATGAAGCACGCGCCCCTCGACCCCGTCGGCGCGCGCGTCAGCGATATCGCGCTCGATGCCCCCGGCGACGTGGACGCCCTGCGCGGCCTGCTCGCCGAGCACGGCGTCCTCATCTTTGCCGGCCAGCCCGTCGACGACGCCGCCTTCGTCGCGTTCCTGCGCAGCTTCGGCACGCTCGCCTTCACCGCCGGCGAGACCCATGTCGAGGGGCACTCCGACCTCAACGTCGTCTCCAACGTCGGCCGCACCACGCCGCCGAAGAGCTCGTTCCACGTCGACACGAGCTACGTCCGCGAGCCGCCCGCCTACACCGCGCTGCGGGCGGTCCAGATCCCCGCACGCGGGGGCGCGACCCAATTCAGCAACCAGTACCGCGCCTACGAGACCCTGCCCGGCGACCTCCGGCGGCGGCTCGAGGGCCGCAGCGTCACCCACGTGGTCACCGGCCTCGAGCTCGGCCCGGATGAGGAGGCCTCGGCCGACCACCCGGTCTTCCGCCCCCACCCGCTCACGGGCCGGGTGGCGCTGTACCTGTCGACGGCCAAGCGCTGCGCGGCGATCAGCGGCATGACGCCCGCCGAGACCGAGGCGACCGTCGCCACCCTGCTCGCGCACTCCACCCGCGACGACAACGTTCTGCGCCACAAGTGGTCGCCGGGCGACGTGGTGATGTGGGACAACAGCGCCGTCCTGCACCGCGCCGACCACTCCGACGTCGTCGGCGACCGCGTCATGCACCGCGGGATGGTCGCCCGCTACGGGCCCTGAAGCGTGGCTCTCGCGGCGCGGTTGAGGTACGGTCGCGCTGAGATGCCGGAGCGAGACACCGTCCGCCGCCGCCGACCGGGCCGCGCTCAGGCCGCACCTTCGCTGCTGCACCGCGACGACAACCCGGTCCTCACGCTGCAGCGCTGGATCGGCAATCGCGCCGTGGGCCAGATGATCGCCCGCGCGCCGGTCAGGAAGGGCAGCGTTCAGATCGCCGGCGTGGCCGAGATCAAGGTCAAGGGCGGCAACCTCGAGGAGTGGGCCGGAAAGGGCGCGCCGGACACGGTCGAGCTCACCTCTGAGAAGGGCAAGCACTCGACCAAGCTCGAGAAGCTGTCGACCGCCCGGACCACGATGGACGTCAAGGTGACGATCTCGCCTGCGAACCAGGCCGGCGAGGAGCTCAACGTGGGCGGCGGCACCCTGCTCGAGATCAAGGACGCCCGCGTCCAGGGCTACGCCGTCGAGAATGGCGTGGAGACATGGCGGCTCGTGGACTTCGCGGACGTGAAGCGCACGAAGACCACCCGCAAGGTCTCCTGACGAGCCCCGCTAGGCGGCGCGCTGCAGGTGCGCAATAGCGCGCAGGTCCGCGGGCGCCTCCGTGACCGGGGCCAGCGTGGCGACCTCGGCGGCGACGCGGCGGGCCGCGGTGCGGTAGCCCGGGTCCTCCAGCACGCGGGCGACGGCCGCGGCGAGCCGTGGGACGCCGGCCGCCCCGCCGTCGAGCGACACGCCCGCGCCGAGCTCCACGACGCGCCGGGCGTTGAGCGGCTGGTCCGCGGACAGGGGCAGCAGGACGAGCGGGACGCCGGCCGCGAGCGCCGCCAGGGTCGTCCCGGCGCCGCCGTGGGCCACCATCGCCGCCGCGTGCGGCATCACGCTCGCCTGCGCCACCCAGCGCTCGACGTGGACGTTGGGCGGCAGCGGCCCGAGCTCGGCCGGGTTGGCGCGGCGGCCGACGGTCACGAGCACCCGCGCGGGCACGCCGGCCAGCGCGTCGATCACGCGGCGGTAGAGGTCCGGGAAGTGGCCATCGGTGGGGAGGACCGTGCCGAAGGAGACCGGCACGAGCGGCGCCGCGGAGTCCTTCCACCAGCCCACGGGCGGGCCCGCGGACGTCGGCGCCGGCACGCGGTAGCGGCGCACGAACGCGGGCAGCTCGCCCTGGTGCTCGTCGAGCGTCGTCGGAACCTGGGTCAGCACGGGTGCGCGGCGCGCCCGGTCCGCGCCGGGGTCCCCGGGGACGCCGGCCTGCGCGCGCAGCGCGTCGACGGCCCCGGAAGCCATCGCGAGCCACCAGTCCTCGGACGGCGTGGCAAGCGCGATCCCCACGCGGACGTCCGGGACCCCGTGGGCCTCGGCCGCGACGAGCGAGGCGACCTCCGCGGTCTCGCGGGCGATGACGTCCGGCCGCCAGCGCTCGACGAGCTCCAGCATGTCCGGCAGCGCGGCCTTGGCGTGCGAGCCCACGAACAGCTCGGTCGTCGCGATCGCGATGCGCTCGAAGCCGGCCCGGCCGGCCATCATCCGGCGTACCTCGGCCAGTCGCTCCGGATCGGCGGCGGCCACGGGCTCGAAGGGGAGGGCGGCGCGGTAGGCGAGGTCCGCGACCCCGCGCGGCCCGGCGACGAGCACGTCGTGCCCGGCGTCGCGACAGGCCTGGGCGAACGGGATCAGCGGGGCGAAGTGGCCGGTGCTCTGGGTGGAGGCGAAGAGGACGCGCATGTCCCGTCAGTTCTATGTCGTCCGCGCCCGCCGCGAATCGGCAACGGCTGCCCATCTTGTTGTATGCGCTACCTAGGTGGGACCATTGGGGTGATGGACCAGGTCCTGCTCGAGCGCGACGACACGCTCGCCGTCCTGATCGGCGCCGTCGAGGACGCCGCCGCCGGCCGCGGGTCCGTTGCGCTCGTCAGCGGCGGCGCCGGGATCGGCAAGACCAGCGTGGTCCGCGCCTTCGCGCCCGCGGCGGCCGGCCGGGCGCGGGTGCTGCTGTCGGCGTGCGACGACCTGATGGCGCCGCGGGCGCTCGGCCCGCTGCGCGACGCGGCGCTGGAGTCCGGTGGACCGCTGGCGGCGGCGTTCGCCGAGGGCCGGCCGGTGGACGGCGTCTACACCGCGGTCCTGGCGGAGCTCGCGGCCACACCGCCGACCGTGCTCGTCGTCGAGGACGTCCACTGGGCCGACGACGCGACGATCGATGTGCTCGGCTACCTGGCGCGGCGGATCGAGTCGATCCCTGCGGTGCTCGTCCTGAGCTTCCGTGACGACGAGCTCGGCCCGTCGCACCCGCTGGAGCGCCTGCTCGGCGCCCTGGCCGAGCGTCCCGTGCACCGGCTGGCGCTGCCGCCGCTGTCTCGCACGGCGGTGCGGCGGCTGGCCGCGAGCACCGGCGCCGACGCCGGCGCCGTGCACCGCGTCACGGGCGGCAACCCGTTCCTCGTGACCGAGGTGCTGGCGTCGCCCGGCGACGTCGTCCCTGCCACCGTGGTCGAAGCGGTGCTCGCCCGCGTGCGCCGCCTGGGCCCGGAGTGCCGCGAGGCGCTCGGGCAGCTCTCGGTCGTGCCGTCGCGGATCCCCTTCGAGCTCGCCGGCGAGCTGCTCGGCGACCGCATCGACGCGCTTGCGGAGGCCGAGCTCGCCGGAGTGCTCGAGGTCTCCGCTCACCATCTCGGCTTCCGCCACGAGCTGGCGCGGCGAGCGATCGAGCGCAGCCTGCCGGCGCTCGCGCGGCGGCGCCTGAACGCGTGCGTCCTGGACGCGCTGCGGCAGCGGCAGCGGCCCGAGCGCGCGAGCCTGATGCACTTCGCCGTCGAGGCCGGCGACATCGACACCATGCTCGCGGTCGGGCCGGCCGCCGCCCGCGAGGCGGCCCGAGCCGGGTCGCACCGGCAGGCGCTCGCGCACCTCGAGTCGGTCCGCCCGCATCTCGCCCGGCTCGGCGAGCGCGAGCGGGCGTCCGTGCTCGACGACTACGGCTGGGAGCTCTACAACGCCCATCGCTTCCGCGAGGCGGTCGACGCCGGGCGGGAGGCGGCGGCGCTGTATGACCAGCTGGGCGATCCGATCGCCGTCGCCCACTGCCTCGTGCGCGTGTCGCGCCACCTGTTCATGGCCGGCGAGACGCTCGAGGCCGAGGAGTGCGCGGAGCGGGCCGTGACGATCCTCGAGCCGACGGGCGACAGCGCCGCGCTCGCCTCGGCGTCACTGGACCGCGGCGCGATCCTCGCGCTCATCGACGAGCCCGAGCGGGCGGCCGGCATGCTCGCGCTCGCCCTCGATCTCGCGGTCCGCGCCGACCGCGGCGACCTCGCGGCGCTCGCGCTCAACTACCTCGGCGTCGCCGCCGTCGAGCGCGGCGATCCCGACGGCCTGCAGCTGGTGCGCGACAGCGTCGAGGCCGCCCTCGGCGAGTCCCACCACGAGGCCGCCGCGCGCGGCTACTGCAACGTCGCGGAGCTGCTGTACCGCGAAGGGCGGCTGGCCGAGCTGGAGGCGTGTATCGCCGACGGGCTCCCGTTCGTCCGCGAGCGGGGGTTCTGGTCGCATGCCTACAACCTCGAGCTGCACCGCTGCGTGCTCCAGCTCCGCCGCGGCGACCTCGACGGCGCGCTCGCGGGCCTCCGCGATCTGGTCCACCGGGTCGAGGACCCGGGCATGCTGTTCGCCTACAGCGTGCCGTGGCTCGGCCGGGCGCTGGCGCGGCGCGGCGACCCGGCCGCCGGCGGGCTGCTGGCCGCGGCCTGGGACGGCGCCGAGCGCCAGCGGCTCCTCCTCGGCGTCGCGTATGCCGGCCTGGCCTCCGTGGAGTGGGCGTGGTTGACCGGACGGCCGGACATCGCCGAGCGCGTCGCCTCCACGCTCGCGCCGCGACTGGCACACCCCGGCGCCGCCCCGTTCCGCGCCGAGCTGACGCGCTACCTGGCCCGTGCCGGCCTTCCCGCCGAGCCCTTCGACGGCTGCCCGGAGCCGTGGGCGGCGGGTCTGCGCGGCGACTGGCGGGCGGCCGCCGAGGGCTGGGCGGACGCCGGCGACCCTACGAGCATGCACTCGAGCTGACCGTGTCCGGCGACGCGCGCACGGTCGCGGAAGGCCTGCGGATCCTCGACACCATGGACGCGGCGGGCGCGGCCGCACGCATGCGGGCGACGCTGCGCGCCGCCGGGATGCCCGCGGGGCGCGGCCCGCGGGCGACCACGCGCGCCAACCCGGCCGGCCTCACCGAGCGCCAGCTGGACGTGCTCGAGCTGATCACCGAGGGGCTGACGAACGCGCAGATCGCGGAGCGGCTCGTGCTCTCGGTACGCACGGTCGACCACCACGTCGCGGCGGTCCTGGAGAAGCTCGGCGTGCCGTCGCGCCACGAGGCGGCCGGCGCCGCGCGGCGGCTCGGCATCGGGGCCGGCGACGCGCGCGCCGCCGGCCCTGCCTCGGTCACTCGACGGTGAGCGCGACCGTCTCGGGCGCCTGCGCGTCCACGAACTCGCGGGCTCGTCACCGTCGACGCGGTCGACGTCGAAGCGGCGCGAGCGCTCGAACGTCGTCGTGCCGAAGTCCGAAGAGACGAAGACGCCGTCGAGCAGTTCCGAGCCGCGTGGCTTGGCGCCGCCCGCGCGCACGATCCGGGTGACGGTGCGGGCGAAGCGGCCGAGCCGGTCATCCAGCCGCGGGTCGTCGGGATCCGTGATCAGCGCCGTGTTGTTCGTGGCGAAGATCTCGGCGTCGGGCACGGGCGCCGCGGCATGCGCGCCGGCCGGCGCGGCGAGGGCGAGCACAGCGGCGACGGCGGCGGCCGCGAGCGCCGGGATCACCTGGGGAGGAGAGAAATGGGTCATGCGCAGGACTCTCCCCCGCCCCACGCCGCGCGCGCATCGGCAGGCGCTGCCCAACTTGCGGCCACCGCCTACCGATCCGACCTAGGTGCGGATCTCCAGACCGGTCGTCGGGGTGGGCGACTCGATCTCGGCATCCAGCGTTCGCAGCGCCTTGACCCGGTTTCGGCCTGCCGACTTGGCGGCGTAGAGCGCGCGGTCGGCGCCGCGGAGGAGGGTCTCGGCGTCGACGCCGTCGTCCGGGAACACGGCCACGCCGAAGCTCGCCGACGGGCTGTGGCCGGCACCGAGCACGTGCAGCCGCGCGATGCCCTCGCGCAGCTTGTCGAGCGCAAGCACGGCTTCAGGGACGTCCGTGTTGGGCAGGAGCACGAGGAACTCCTCGCCCCCGAAGCGTGCCACGAAATCGCTCACACGGGTCGTCGTGGCAGCCACGTCCCCCACCGCGGCCAGCAGCTGGTCGCCCTTCTCGTGGCCGAAGACGTCGTTCACCTTCTTGAAGTGGTCGAGGTCGAACATCGCGACGGCCAGCGGCGTGACGCTGCGATCGGCGTTGGCCAGCAGGAGCTTGAGCGTCTCCTCGGCGGAGCGCCGGTTGGGCAGGCCGGTGAGCAGGTCGGTCGCGGCCCTCGTCTCGGCCAGCCGGAGGTTGCGCATGCTCGCGAGCACGGGAGCCGCCTGGGTCACGCCGTCGGCGAGCCGTCGCAGCCCGCCGTCGTCGAGCGGAGCCTCGGTCTCGAGCAGCACCGACCCGATCACCTTGCCGCCGACGAGCGACGGCACGCAGGTCACCGAACCCTCGAGCGCCCCGCACAGCTCACACGTGAGCAGCGGGGACGTGCCGGCGGCGCGCATCTGGGGCTGGCCGAAGCGCACCGCGAGGCAATCTTCCGGCTCAGCGTCCGGGATCGCCTCCGCGAGCGGGGAGTCGGATCGCACCGCCGTGACCGCCTCGAGCCGGTTGTCGCTGTTGTTGCGATTGAGCACCGTGGCCGACCCGCCGGCCAGGGAGCGCTCGAGCTGGCGCTTGAGCATCCGCTGTGCCTCGCGCTCGCTGCGCGCGCCCTGCAGCGCGCGCGTGAACTCGTCCTGCCAGGTCCGGTAGCGACGATCCTCGGAGAGCAGGCGGTAGTCCTCTGCCGCACGCGCCGACCGCCGGCGCCAGCGGCGTGTCAGCGCGCCGCCGCCGCCGAGCGCGGCGAGGGCGGGCAGCGCGATTATCAGGAGCAAGGTGGCGTGGTGAGCGCGGCCACGGGCCGCGTCCCGCTTGCGCACGAGACTCCGGCGCAGCGCTGCGCCCTCGCGGCGGAAGCGTTCGAGGGACTCCGGTTCCCCGGCAGCGCCGGAAGGCTGGGACACGAGGCGTCGGGTCGCCGCGGCGCGCCAGCGATCGGCGAGCCTGCCCAGGTCCAGCAGGCGCGCGCGCTCGGAGGAGCGCGCCGGCGCCTGCGCGACGCCGGCGGCGAGCACGAGGTCGAACGCGCGCGTCATGCTCCCGAAGTGGACGGCATCCTGCGGCCCGCCGTTCTCGACCAGGAGGGCTTGGCGGAGGAGCTGCGACTCGAGCGTGTCGACGGTCGTCACCAACTCCTGACTGACGCTGTCGTCGGCGGTGAGCGCGACCGCCACGCCGCCGGCGGCCACGACGAGCGCCACGGCGGCGATGAGGGCACCGAGCAGCAGCGGGAAGGACGGGAGTCGGGCGCGCATGACCGGCCGCCTCAGGATGCGAGCAGCTCGATGACCGTGTTGGGCCGGTATCCCGGCACCGCGCGGTCACCGACGAGGACGGCGGGCGTGGCCATGATGCCGAGCCCGGCGAGCTCCTCGCGGTAGGTGGGCTCCTCCGTCGTGTTGCGCTCCTCGAACGGATGTCCCTCCTCGTCGAACAGTGCGCGATAACGCGCGCAGAGCGGGCAACCGGTGGCCGAGTAGAGGACGATCGGCTTACGCACGGGCAACCGCCCCCTGACGCCCGCGGGCGAGAATCGAGTCGGCGGCGGCGGCCTTGCCGGCCGTCCAACCGCCGCGGCGGCCGAGCCAGCGCTCGGCGTCGAGGGCCGCCATGCAGCCCGAGCCCGCCGCCGTGACGACCTGGCGGTAGACGTGGTCGTGCACGTCGCCGGCCGCGAAGACGCCATCGACGCTCGTCATCGTCGAGCCCGGCGCGACCCACAGGTACCCCTTGTCGTCGTGGTCGAGGAAGGGCTGGAACAGCTCCGTCGCCGGGTGATGACCGATCGAGACGAAGACTCCGTCGAACGGCTCGACGTGCTCGGAGCCGGTGCGCTCCTGGCGGAGCCGCAGGCCGGTGACGCGTCTCTCGTCCTGGCCCACGATGTCCTGGACGGTGTACGGCCGCAGGAACGAGACGTTCTCGTGGGCGCGTGCGTACTCGACCATGATCTCGGTCGCGCGGAAGTCCTCGCGCCGGTGAACGACCACGACCTCACGCGCGATCTTCGCCAGCGCCATCGCCTGGTCCATCGCCGAGTCGCCGCCTCCGACGACCGCGACGCGCTTGCCCTCGAAGAACGCGCCGTCGCAGGCCACGCAGTAGGCGACGCCATAGCCCTCGAGCGCGTCCTCGGACGGCAGCCCCAGGCGCTTGGCGGTCGCGCCGGTTGACACGATCACCGCGTCCGCCTCGATCACGAGCCCGGCCAGCGTCAGCCGGAACGGCCACGTATCGAGGTCGATCTCCTTCACGTCCTTCGCGAGCAGCACGGTGCCGAAGCGCTCGACCTGCTGGCGGAGGGCGGACATCAGGTCGGGCCCGCTGACCCCGTCGGCGAAGCCGGGATAGTTCTCGACCACCCCCGTCGTCATCAGCACGCCACCCGCGGAGTAGCCCTCGATGCAGAGCGGATTGAGGTTCGCGCGCGCGGCATACAGCGCGGCGGTATAGCCGGCGGGGCCGCCGCCGACGATGACGAGCCTGTGGCGTTCGACGTTCATGGCGCGGGTGCGAGGGTGGTGGTGGCCTGGCCGGGCTGCCAGTCAGCGGGCATCCGGTTGCCGACGCGCAGTGCCCGAAGGACGCGAAGCGGCTCGTCGACGCTGCGGCCGACGTCGCTGTCGTGGATGACCTGGTAGCGGACGATGCCGTCCGGATCGACGATGAACAGCGCCCGCTGGGCGACGCCCTCCTCCTCGATCAGCACGCCGTAGTCGCGGCAAACCGTGAGCGCCGTGTCGGCGGCGAGCGGGAACCGCAGCCGGCCGAGGATGAACTCCTGCCACGCCTCGTGGCAGTGGACGCCGTCACTGCTGATGCCGATCAGGCTGGCGTCCTCGGCGCCGAACTGCTCGGCAGCCTCGCTGAAGGCCAGCATCTCGGTCGGGCACACGAACGTGAAGTCGGCGGGATAGAAGACGAGCACCAGCCAGCGCCCTCGATAGTCGACCAGCGAGACGTCCTGATCGAGGTCCGGGCTCTTGGTGCTCGGCATCCGGAACTGCGGGGCTGGGGATCCGACGAGTGAGATGGGCATCACCAGGCCTATCGGCACTCGGGCGAAATCCTGAACCGCAGCGCCTCCAAAGACGCCGACGAGCGACGAGACGCTAAAGGGGGCATCGGATTGACCCGATGTAGCGGCAATGAGTCTCCGTGCGCCCATCTCGCTCTCGCGCGTCTCTGCGCGGCTACCCCCCGCTCGGAGCCGCCGGCCGTGGGTCGAGCACTGGCTTGACACCTGCGGCGACCTGCAGGCACTGAAGGCCTCACATCCGATGATGGACGCCGTCATCGACGAGATCGACGGCCGCATGATCCGCATCGGCGACCACTGGCTGGCCGACTTCGCCTCGTGCAACTACCTCGGCTTCGACCTCGACCGCGAGATCATCGAGGCGATCCCGGCCTATCTCGACACATGGGGGACCCACCCGAGCTGGTCGCGGCTGCTCGGCAGCCCCGTCATCTACGAGGAGATCGAGACACGCCTGACCGCGATGCTCGGCAGCGAGGACTCGCTCGTCCTGCCCACGATCACGCACATCCACATGTCCGTGATCCCGCTGCTCGCCGCGTCGGGCACGATCTTCCTGGACTCGCGCGCCCACAAGACCATCTACGACGGCTGCCAGGTCGCGCGTGCACGCGGCGCCGCGGTCAAGCGCTTCCGCTTCGAGGACCCGGACCACCTCGACCAGCTCCTGGCCGCGGAGCGCGACCCGACGCGGCTCGTCTGCATGGACGGCGTCAACAGCATGACCGGCAACGCGCCGGACATCCGCGCGTTCGCGGCCGTCGCCCGCAAGCACGGCGCGCTGCTCTACGTCGACGACGCCCACGGCTTCGGCGTCATCGGCGAGCGCCGCGACGACGAGTTGTCGACGTACGGCGTGACCGGCAACAGCGTGATCCGCCACTGCGACGAGACCTACGACGACATCGTGCTCGTGGCCGGGTTCTCCAAAGCCTACTCGTCGCTGCTCGCCTTCATCGCCTGCCCCACCGAGGTCAAGGACCTGCTCAAGGTGGCCGCCGCTCCCTACCTGTACTCGGGACCCTCGCCGGTCGCCTCGCTCGCCAGCGTGCTGGTCGGCTTCGACGTCAACGAGCGCCGCGGCGACGAGCTGCGCCGCGTGCTGCACACGCACTCGGCGCGCGTGCTCGACTGCCTGCGCCGGCTCGGGATCCACACCCCGAACCACTCTGGCTTCCCCATCATCGAGATCCCGCTGCGCGACCACTCCCGCATCGACGCCGTCGGCCGGCTGCTGTTCGAGCGCGGCGTCTACGTGACGCTCGCGGCCTACCCGCTCGTCCCGCGCGACGAGGTCGGCTTCCGCATCCAGCTCACCGCGGCCAACACCGATGCCGAGATCGACATGCTGATCGGCGCGCTCGAGGAGCTCGCCGACGCGGGCGAGTTGCGGACCAGCGACGACATCGCGTTCGTCGCCACCGTCGGGACCTGAGGTGGCGCTCGCGACACGCATCCGCTCGCTCGCGCTGTGGCAGGTCTATCTGGCGGTCGGGGCGCTGCTGTGCGCGGCCTACGTCTGGGTGCCCCCGTTCGCCGGCAGCGGGCCCGTCTTCAACCTGCTCGGGCTCTCGCCGGTGGTCGCGATCGTCATCGGCGTGCGCCGCCACGGGGGCGCCTCCGCCGGCCCGTGGCGCTGGTTCGCGATCGGATTCCTGCTGTTCTGGCTCGGCGACCTCTACACCTACAGCTATCCGCGCCTGACCGGCGTCGAGGTGCCGTTCCCGTCGCTGGGGGACGCGGCGTACGTGCTCGTCTACCCCGCCCTGATGATGGGCCTGCTGGTCCTCGTGCGGCGCCGCAACCCGGAGCGCGACCGCGCCGGCGCGATCGATTCGCTGATCATCACGCTCGGCCTGGCGCTGGTGTCGTGGATCGCGCTGATCCAGCCGTCGCTGCACGACGACCAGCTCTCGACGGTGGCCAAGCTCGTCTCGATCGCCTACCCGATCGGCGACATCCTGCTGCTCGCGGCGGCCATCCGCCTCACGGTCGACTCGGGCACGCGCCGGCCCGCCTTCTACCTGCTCGTGCTGAGCATCGTGGCGCTGCTCGCCACCGACTTCGCCTACGGCCTCGTCACGCTCGCGGGCGCCTACGACGGCCAGGTGTGGCTGGACGTGGGCTGGATCAGCTTCTACCTGCTGTGGGGCGCGGCGGCGCTGCACCCGTCGATGCGCGCTCTCGAGCGGGCCGCGCCGGACCGCGACGTACGGCTCACGCCGCTGCGGCTGGTGACGCTCGTCTGTGCCTCGCTGATCGCCCCGGTCATGGCGCTGCTGCAGGTCATCGACAAGGGCGACGACCAGTTCGTGGTCAACGTCGCCGCGATCATCCTCTTCGGCCTCGTCGTCACCCGCATGGCGGGTCTGGTACGCCTGCAGGAGCGCTCCGTCGCGCGTGAGCGCATCCTCAGCTCGGCCGGCGCCGACCTCGTCGCCGCGACCAGCCGCGCGGACATCTGCGACGCCGCGCTCTCGGCCGGCCGCGCGCTCGCCGGGGACGAGGTGGCCGTCCGGCTCTGCCTCGCGGACGCCGACCGCGTCGTCGTCGCCGACGCCGAGCTCGCCGCGGGATGGCACCTCACGCCCGCCACCGCGGACGCGCTCCTGACCCGCGGCGACGGCGCCTCGCGCCGCCTGCCCCCGAGCGCGCTCGCCGAGCTGCGGGTTCCGGAGACGTCGACGTCCGCCCTCCTGCTCGCGCTCTCCGTCCGCGGCGAGACGCACGGGCTGCTCGCGATCGCTGGCGAGAGCCGGATCCCGCGGGCGCTGCAGAGCACCCTTGCCGCCCTGGCCACCGAGGTGTCGCTCGCGCTCGAGAGCGCGGCCCTGACCGAGGAGGTCCATCGCCGCACGAGCGAGGCGCGCTTCGGCTCGCTCGTCCAGCATGCCTCGGACCTCATCACGGTCCTCGACGCGACCGGGCTGGTCGTCTACCAGAGCCCCTCGATCGAGCGCGTCCTCGGCTACACGCCCGAGGAGCTCGTCGGCACCCGCTTCGAGCGGCTCCTGGCCTCCGGCGAGGAGGGTCGCCTGCCGCACGTCCTCACCGATCCGGCGATCCACGCGTCCGGCACGGAGACGCTCGAGTGCAGCTTCCGCCACAAGGACGGCGCGGTGCGCCAGTTCGAGGTCCTCTACACCGACCTGCTCGACGACGAGAACGTCCACGGCGTGGTGCTCAACAGCCGCGACGTCAGCGAGCGCAAGCGCTTCGAGGACCAGCTCGCCCACCAGGCCTTCCACGACCCCGTCACGAACCTCGCCAACCGCGCCCTGTTCGTCGAGCGCGTCCGGCACGCGGTCCCGCGCGCCCGCCGCGAGGGCGCCCGGCTGGCCGTCATCTTCATGGACCTCGACGACTTCAAGACGATCAACGACAGCCTCGGCCACGCCGCCGGCGACGCGGTGCTGCTCGAGATCGCCAAGCGCCTCGACGGCAGCATCCGCCCGAGCGACACCGCCGCCCGCTTCGGCGGCGACGAGTTCGCGGTGCTGCTCGAGGACGTCACCAGCGCGCAGGCCGCCGCCGACACCGCCGAGCGGATCCTCGCGGCGCTCGCCGCGCCGCTGCGGGTGGAAGGCAAGGAGGTGTTCGTGCGCTGCAGCCTCGGCATCTCGATCGCCGAGGGCGACGCCGCCGCCGGCGCCGATGAGCTGATCCGCAACGCCGACGCCGCGATGTACATCGCCAAGCGCGACGGCAAGGGCGGCTACCGGCTGTTCGAGCCGAAGATGCACGAGGGCGTGCTCGAGCGCCTGGAGCTGCGCGCCGACCTGCAGCGCGCGATGACCGCAGGTCAGCTCGAGCTCTACTACCAGCCGCTCGTGAACCTCTCCCACGGCGCCGTCACCGGCGTCGAGGCGCTGTTGCGCTGGCATCACCCCCAGCGCGGGATGCTCGGCCCCGACACGTTCATCCCGCTCGCCGAGGAGATGGGCCTGATCGTGCCGATCGGGCGCTGGGTGCTGCGAGAAGCCTGTCGCGAGGCGTGCCAGATCCAGGCGCTGCTCGCCAGCGACCCGCCGCTTTCGATGAGCGTCAACCTGTCCGTCAAGCAGCTCCAGCACTCCGACATCGCCGGTGACGTGAGCGAGGCGCTGGCCCGATCCGGGCTCGCCGCCGGCTCGCTCACGCTGGAAATCACCGAGAGCGTGCTGATGACCGACACCGACATCGCGGTGCAGCGGCTCGGCGAGCTCAAGCAGCTCGGCGTCCGGATCGCGATGGACGACTTCGGCACGGGCTACTCGTCGCTGAGCTACCTCAGCCGCTTCCCCGTCGACATCCTCAAGATGGACCGCTCCTTCCTCCGCGACGGGGCCACGCCGCAGACCTCGGTGCTCGCCTCCGCCGTGATCGCGCTCGGCGAGACGCTGCAGCTCGAGGTCGTGGCCGAGGGGATCGAGTATTCCGAGCAGTGGAACGGGCTGCGCGAGCTCGGCTGCGCGTCGGGCCAGGGCTTCCTGTTCGCCGAACCGATGGACACCGACGACACGCTCGAGTACCTGCGCGCCAACGCAGCCGAGCAGCCGGAGCCCAACGGGGCCGATGCTCCATAACCACGAAGGGCTCGATCGCAGCGGCGGCTACAGCCGCGTCCGCCTCCTCGCGCCGCTGAAGCTGAGGGACTTCCGGCTCCTGTGGAGCGGGATGTGCGTCTCGCTGCTGGGCGACGGCGTCTTCATCGTGGCGATGGCGTGGCAGGTCTACCTGCTGTCCAACACCCCGACGGCGCTGGCGATCGTCGGGATCGCGATGACGATCCCGACGATCATCTTCCTGCTGCTCGGCGGCGTCATGAGCGACCGCTTCGACCGCCGCCGGCTGATGCTCGCCGCGGACGTCGTGCGCGGGCTCGCGATCGCCGTGATCGCCGTGCTCTCGCTCACCGGCGCCCTGGAGATCTGGCACATGCTGGTGCTGGTGGCGATCTTCGGCGGGGCGACGGCGTTCTTCGGCCCGGCGTTCGACGCGGTCGTGCCCGACGTGCTGCCGGCCTCGCTGCTGCCGCAGGCCAACTCGCTCGACCAGTTCGTGCGCCCTCTCGCCCTGCGCCTCGCCGGCCCGGCGGTCGGCGGCTTCCTGATCGAGGGTGTCGGCGTCGGCTGGGCGTTCGCGCTCAACGCCGCGACGTTCGCGGTCTCGGCCGCGGCGCTGCTGGCGATGGCGCCCCCCACACGCCGGTCCCGCGCCCCCGGCGGCGTCACCGTGGCCGGCGACATCAAGATCGGGTTCGCCTACGTCCGCAAGCACGTGTGGCTGTGGGCGACGTTCGGCAGCGCCGCGGTCGCCTACCTCTGCTTCATGGGCCCGGCCGAGGTGCTGCTGCCGTTCCTGGTCAAGAACGACCTCACCGGCAGCGCCGCCGATCTCGGCCTCGTGTTCGCCGCCGGCGGGGTCGGCTCGCTCGCCTGCGCGGCGATCATGGGCCAGCGCGGCATCCCGCGGCGCGACATCACCTTCATGTACCTCGCCTGGACGCTGGCGACCGTCGCGATCGCCGGCTACGGGCTCGCGACCGCCGTCTGGCAGCTGATGATCGCCAGCATCGCGTTCAACGGCCTGGAGACGGCCGGCACGATCGTGTGGGCGACCGCGAAGCAGCGCCACGTCCCGCCCGCGCTGCTCGGCCGCGTCTCGAGCCTGGACTGGCTGATCTCGATCGGGCTGCTGCCGCTGTCGTTCGCGCTCACCGGGCCGGTGAGCAGTGTGCTTGGCGTCCAGGGGACGCTGATCGCCGGCGGGGTGGTCGGCGGCATTGTGACGTTCGGCGCGCTGCTGCTGCCCGGCATGCGGGCGAT
>Ga0136617_10000614_pt1 | contig 30337 bp, 25 predicted proteins | sample AntDrymUQ3222106_2_FD_129672 | JGI IMG/M metagenome (GOLD analysis project Ga0136617, IMG submission 129672) | Polar desert sand microbial communities from Dry Valleys, Antarctica - metaG UQ322 (21.06) | ecosystem: Environmental > Terrestrial > Soil > Desert | place: Antarctica: Dry Valley... | reverse complement strand
GAAGCAGTCTTGAGCTGTTTCCCAGACTCGTCTTTTCCGCCAACTAACCAGCGTCCTAGTTAATTGAAAAGCTGCTGATTGTCAAGATACAAGCTGTTTCGCCCTCACGTCCATTGAATTGTTGGCTGTCGCCGTCATCTTTAGGGCGTTTTTCCGTCGCTGCTCACAACGTGATAGAATAACGAGCATATCGATTATGTCTGTTGCTAAACAAGCCAAAGTTAAAGAAAACAAATCGTCCGAAAAAGGTTCAACGCGCATCGAACGCGGAATCTACCGCGTTAATTATCCGTCGCATAACGGTATCAGAGTCTATCTGAAATTCAAAGATACCGAATATCAAAAAGTTTTCCCGCTCAAAGGCGGCGAAAGAAAAGCACTTGCCCGTGCGCGGCGGTGGCGCAAAGAACGCTTACGCGAAATCCAGAATTCGCCAGAAGCCAAAAACCCGCTCAAGAAAATGCAGTCAAACAACAAAAGCGGCATCGCTGGAGTTCGGCGCGGGCGCACGGCTTGGAGTGCAGTTTGGAACGCGACTTGGACTGAAAACGGCAAACAATTTCATCGTTCGTTTGCAGTAGAAAAGTTCGGCGAAGAAGAAGCCTTCAAACTCGCTTGCCGAGCCAGAGCCGAAGCCGAAAAACGAATCTACGGACAAGTTTTCCAAGACGCACTCAAAAACGAGCGTTGATTGCCACCACGAGACAGCCAACTAGTTATTATATCGCTAATTTGCGGCATAAAACTCAAATGTGCATGTAATCACGCAAGCCGTGTCTCAAAAAGGGTCGTTTGTGAGACAAATAATACTATAAACATTTTACTCGTCAATAAACAGTTCCTAAAAATACACGAAAATGATGCTGTAAATTTTTAGAATCAAACAAATTTCGTCTTCCGTCTTTACCGACCGACAACCAATTCGGCAAATTTTCGCCGCGCGTTAAAACGAGTTCCTGATTGTGTCTGCTTAATCCGAAGTGCGTGATTCGCGCGCATGCTAAAGCGCCGCCGCGCATAAAACCGTCAGCCGGCGTTCGCGTCCAACCTGCTTCAACCGTTAAACATCTGACGCCTTGACGAAAGCGCAAAAGCGAACCTGAAAGATTGGATTTTCCGAAAACGAAGCTATGCGGATTTTCATTTTCAACCGCGATTGCGGCGTTTTCTCGATTTGCCTGCGAAGCAATTTCCAGCGCCGAATCAAAAAGCCATTTGACGCACGCGGCGCGAATCGCATCATTATTTGCTTTTAATTCGAGGTATTCGGCAACGTCACCGCGCCCGCCCGCTTCGACTCTTGCCTTTGCTTCGGCGAGCATTCGCGCCCAAACTTCGTCGAGTTCGTTCATTCTTTGAGCATAAAACCGTAATTGGATAAATGCAATTTCGTGATATTATTTGGAAAAAAAGTAAATCGTTAATTGTTAATCGTTAATTGAAGTTTTATCTTACAATTAACGATTAACAATTAATCGTTAACAAATCTTTTATGAAAAATCTAGCAATTTTATTTTTATTAATTTCATTTTCTCTCACCGCAAACGCGCAAAAATCAAAATTAACATCCGGCAAAAAAGCATCTTCAATCGCAACTGCAAAAGCGCGGCTTGGTGATGAAAAAACGGAATTTGAAAAAGCCGTTGCCGAAACAAATGCTGCGACGAGAATCGCGGCATTGCAGAAATTTATCAAAAATTTTCCCAAATCGAATGAGAAAAATCGCGTCCTTGAATTGATTGTCAGCGGACGCGCGGAAATTGCCGATGAAAAACTGCGTTTAAGCGAAACCGCGAGCGGCGTCGAACTGTTCGGGCTTGCCGTTAAAGAAGCGCCGAAACCAATTTCCGATAAACTTTTCACCGAAATTATTTTGCAGATTCCGACAAATCTTTTCTTTCGCGGCGAGCGCGACGCGGCTTTGAAAATCGCGCGTTCGATTGAAGAAAAAGTTGCCAGCAACGCCAAACAACTTCTCGGTTTGGCGACATTTTATCTCGGCACGGAAAATGCTTCCGAAGCGAAACGGCTTGCCGAAAAAGCTATTCAAATAGAACCGGAATTGCCCGCCGCATATCAAACTTTGGGAATCGCAAACCGTTTAAATTTCCAATTGGAAGAAGCTGCTGCCGCCTATACAAAGGCGTTGGAACTCGACGCTAATTCGGTTGTTTCAAAACGAAGTCTGGCGGAAATGAAACGCGCCACGGGTAAAGCCGACGAAGCAATTTCGCTTTACGGTGAAATTTTGGCAAAAGACGCGGGTGACGCGGCGGCACATACCGGTTTGACGCTTTCGCTTTTCGACACGCAAAAACGCGCCGAAGCTGAAGCGGAAATGCAAAAATCGCTCGCGCAAAACCCGAATAATTTATTTCTTCTGGTCGGCGCGGCTTATTGGTATGCGGCGCACGAGCAGGGCGCGAAAGCGATTGAGCTGGCGGAAAAAGCCATCGCCGTCGAGCCGCGCTACACTTGGGCTCGTATCGCTCTGGCTCGCGGATTAATGCGGGAAAATCGTCCGCTCGAAGCCGAGCGCGCTTTGCTCGTCGCACGTCAATACGGAAATTTTCCGACGCTCGATTACGAAATCGCCGCGGCGCGTCTTCAGGCAGGATTTTTTCGTGACGCCGCCGATGAACTCAGGAAAACTTTTACGGTTAAAGACGACGTGATTAAAACGCGGCTCGGCGGGCGCGTTCCGGTTGAAGCGAAAAATTTTGTTGATTTGCTCGCGCTTGAACGACGCGCCAGTATTTTCGAGCCAAACGTGGCTGACACTCCCGAAAACGCTCAAAAGTTAAAATCCCTGCTCGATTTTTTCCAAAAACTTGATGCTTCTGAACCAAACGAAATCGCTGTTTCCGAAGCCGCCGATGAATTCGTCAAAGGCGACGATAAAATGAAATTTCACCGCCAGCTTTTTGTTGCCAATCGGCTTTTAGAAAAACGAGTGGCTCTGCCGAAAGTTTTGGAATTGACAAAATCGGCGGTCGCCTCGGTTGACTCGGCGCTTGAAGTCGCAAATCCGTCGGCGGCGGTTTTAGCCGACGAGCTTTACGAAAGCCGTAAACTCGCTCTGACAAAAGGCGAGCTGGTTGTTGTTCCGAACATTCCGCGCCAGACGCTTTCCGGCATTTTGCGCGGCAGAATCGAAGAAATTAGCGGTTGGGTTTTGTTTCAGGAAAATAAACCGGACGAAGCGGCGGTACGCCTGAAACGCGCCGTCAGCGTTCTGCCCGAAAAAAGCGCTTGGTGGCGCAGCAGTATGTGGCGGTTGGGCGCGGCTCTCGATTCAGGCGGAAAATCAAATGAAGCCCTTGACGCTTATATCAAAAGCTACACAAATCAATCACCGGATACTGCTAAACACATTATCATCGAATCGCTTTATCGGAAAATTTACGGCAATACGGACGGTTTAGAACAAAAAATCGGCGCTAATCCAATTCCGTCAAATAATGATTTTAAAGCTCAAACCGAAAAAAACGAAACGGTTGCAGCAGTGACAAAGACCGAGGCGGCAGTGACTGAAAAGCCAAATTTGCCTGATGAAATTCCAGCCGCGCCCGAAGCCAAGCCGAAGGAAACGCCCGAAATTTCGCCAGCCGTAAAGGAAACTCCGCAGCCCGTAGCGAAAGCAAAACAAACGACGGAAGTTTCGACAAATCAAAATACTGAAACGCCGCCGAAAGTTGAAACAAACACGGAAACAGAACAAACAAAATCAGAAACGAATCAAACAATTGCGGAAACAACACAAACAATTAAAAATTCCGTTGCCGCCGCGAATTCGACAAAACCGCTTTTTGAGCCGATTATTATTACCGTTCCGAAATCCGAAGCGATAACAATCGAAAAGGATAAAAATAATGCGGAAAATGTTGTCTCGAAGGAAAAGTCAGGCGGTGAAAATTCAGGCGTCAGCAAAACGCGGAGGCGGCGCGTTGAAACGGAAAGCGAAACAAACGAAGAAACCGAAAAAACTTCGCCGTGCGAAATAAAGATTAGTCAGGAAACCGTTTCAATCTTGAGCAGCGGCGGAAGTTTAGGCTTGTTAGTTAGCTTGGACGACGAGGATTTGGATGCAATTACTGCCGCGTCAAGCAGTCCAAAAGATGTCGAAGTTGTTTTGCAGCCCGAAACAAACGCGGTTTCGAATCGCGCTTCTTTCGTCGTCAAATCAATCAGCTCGAATAAAGGCGAATATTCAGTTACCTTTGAATTGCCGTGCGGCAAAAGGGAAGTTTTGGTGCGAGTTCGTTAAATTTAGGCTTGGTTTCTTTGCGAACTTCCAAATTACTTTTCAGATAGATTTCTCGACCTTAAACCTGTTTACTTTTCTTTCGCTTATGTTTCGGATAACTGATTGATGTAGTTGCGAGCGTCGCCAAAGCCAGGAAGAAAAAAGCGTTTGAAGGCGTGCGCAGCGGAAAATCGAAAAAACTGTGAATCAAAACTCCGAAACACCCGGCGAGGGCGCCAATCGCCACGTTTCGTCCAAAAACATCCGAGTTTTTATCAATAATTTTTAAACCCTGCTTGAAAAGCAAAAAAACGAACGCCGCCACACAAGCAAATCCGATGATTCCCGCATCGGATAAAATCTGTAAATAATCGTTGTGAGCATATTCGACTCGATACATTCCGCTCCAGGTATCATATTTCGAAAAAATCGTTCCGTAGCTATCAAGACCGCTGCCTAAAATCGGATTGTGGAGAAAATTTTTCAGAGCGATTTCCCAAAAATGCGTTCTACCGTTTGATACATCGTCGGGATTTTGCAAGCCGATTCCTCGCAAAAGCGGTTCGTTGCCGCCGAGCAGCAAAACTGAACCGAATAAAATCAGCAGCAAAGCAAAACCGCCGCCGAGAAGGGCAAAATTCTGGCGGTAATTCCTGGTTTCTTCTTCGTCGCTAAATTTTTCTTCTCCCGGTTGTTTTTTTAGTAGATTCGCCGCGATGATAAACCCTAGAACTCCCAAGAAACTCAAAAATCCACCGCGCGAACTTGTAAAGATAATCGCCATTCCCATTATGACGGCGGCAATAATCAATAATAACTGCTTGTCTTTCTTCGTTGCTCTGCCGAAAAGAAGCGCGAGCGTAATGCCGATTGTCATCTCCATAAACGTCGCAAAATGATGACTGTTGACGAATGAAGCAAAGGGAGTTGCCTGTCTGGTAACCCGCAAACCGTATATTTCCTCAAAGTTGGCAAGGTCCTGCAAAATACCGTAAAACGCCATTATTGAGCCAAAAATTACGACGGTTACCACAATTTTTTTCACGCGCTGATGATTGTTGATAAAAGTGAGCGCAGCTGCAAAAAAAACATAATAAACAAATAATTGAATGACGGCAAAGCGCGTCGCGTAAGGAGCGAGCGAGAGAGAATTTGACGCCGAAAGCGAAAGCAAATCGTTTGAAAAAACCGAATCGCCCAGCGGTAAAAGCTGAACCAAGCCGGTAAAGACGAGCGCGAGCAAGGGAACTTGAAGCACATTCGAGCTGAAACGAAATTCATTTTTCCGCCACGCGTCCGCTATCCAGAAAATTACAATCAAACCGGAAAAAAGCGAGAGAACACCTAAAGCCCACGTGTCCACGGCGCCAAATGCAACGCCGGAAAAAATGAGTATCACGCAAAGCAAAAAGAAAATGAATCCGCTCAAGCGCGAATTTTCTTCCGCTACAGCGGTTGTATCGAATCGTTCGGCAGAGTTGGAGGTTTTTCGTTGTTCCATTTTTTACCTGAAGCGCTCGCATTCGCTCCGACAAACCGTTATTGATTTATCGAAAAATCATCAAACCAAACTTTGCCTGAAATCGGACAAACTCCCGCTTTACAATTTTCCCTCGCCAGCTGAACAACGACTGCCTGCGTAGTTTCGGAAGCCGCAAATTCCACTCGCAAACTTTTCCAATCAGAGACTGCGTCGGTCGCTTCGGTAGTCGCCAAAACCTTTCCGCTCGAAGCGTCCGCAATCTCCCATTTGAGTGTCGCTGACGTTTTCAAATCTGATTTGTAAAACACCTCAAATTTGTAGTTTCTTCGTGGTTCTACCGCAATTGTTTGCGAAATCGCGCGAAAATCCTTTCCGTTAAATGAATTGAAAACAACGACCAGACTGCGATTGCCGCCGTGCTTCTGCTCGTTGTCAAAACCGATCTGCGGCTGCAATCCGTCCGCGATTTGCCATTCAAAAACGCTTGCGTTTTTTGTTGCCACGTCCGTTTCAAAACCGCCGTTAAAAATTTTCTCCGGCGCGAACCCTTCCGTTTCGCCGATTTGAGTTTGAATCTCGAGTGCGTCGCGGAAACGTTTTTCGGCTAACATTTCTTTGAAAAGCTCTTCGCCGTTTTGTTTGATTGTCGTTTTATTTTCTTCTTCTCCTGCGGGTAGAGCGTTCCAAACTTCAAGCGCCGCGTCAAACCGTTTCTGCTTCGCCAGAAATACAGCCAGCGCGGAATTTATTTTTGTCGAGCCGCCGAGGTTTTGCTTTATTTGCGCACTATCGCCGTCAAAAAATTGCCAGGCAGTCGAAATTGCCGGATTTGCAAATTTCACATCGCTTTCCGCTGCCTGCCGAATCATGGCAAAGCCTTCATCGGTTTTTCCAATTCGCAAAAGTGTGTTTCCGAGCGCCCACTGAACTTCTGCGTAATTCGGCGCCAATTCGGCAGCTCTCCGAAGCGCGAGTTCCGCGCCCGCCCGGTCGCCGTTTCGTTCACGCGCTTTTCCGAACGCCAGCCACAAACGATAATCGTGCGGCGAAAGCGCGGTCGCCGTTTCATATTCGGCTAGTGATTTCGGTAAATCTTCGGATACAAAACTTTGTTCATTCAAAGCGGCTAAAGCGTAATGAGTTTGTGGGTCGCTCGGAGCCAGACGAGTGGTGATTTCGGCAATTTCTTTATCAACGGCTTGCGAGCCGATGGCATTGGCAAAACTCCACGCCGCAAAGAAAAAAAAGGCTGTCAAAAAAACGCCGCCCGCCAAAACTAAAAGAACGCGGCTGATTAGAGTTTCGATTTTGATTGCTTTTATTGCCATCCAGAAAATTACGAATTATCAATTACGAATTACGAATGATAAAACAGTTTTCTTTTAATTCGTAATTCGTAATTGATAATTGTTTTTGGCTATTCAAAATCAACCGGTTCGATTTTAAGCTGCGCTCGTTTGAGCGCGACATCGGACTCGCGGCAGGCTTCTCTGACTTCAGCGAGTCTTTTGGAAGAAATGTTGTGGCAGGAAATCAAAATTTCCTGAACGTTTATTTCCTGACAAATTTTCTGCAACGAGCCGTTTCCGCCGATAACCCGAAGTCCGTGAATAACTTTGTCTTTCTTAAACGGGTCGTCGTCGATAAAACCGATTGGTTTATAATTCCAATCAGGATTGTTTTTTAATTCGCGCAAAACCATTTCGCCGCCGTCACCCGCGCCGTAAATTAACACGCGGCGACCTTCCGACGAAATCGGTGTCGGTAAAAGCTGGCGAAAGAGACGAAACGCTAAACGACTTGCCGAAAGCGCGAAAAACAAAATCATTGCGTCGGCTATAAAAACCGCTCGTGAAAAAAACTGAAAGCGGTAAAAAAACAAAAGCGCCAAAATGCTTAAAATTGTACTGAGCGCGACCGCTTTGGCAAACGTAACTAAATCTCGCATGCTCGTATATCGCCATATTCCGCGATAAACGCCGACTATCAGAAACGCGAAAAGTTTTAAAACTATCAAAATCGGCAGGGATTTGACAAAAAGCATCCAGTTTTCGCTTTGTTCAAAGGAGCCGAAAATCAAAATATAAGCGCCGTAATAAGCAAGCGAAATCAAAACCGCGTCTAAAACGACTTCGAAAATTCGGCGTTTGTGCGATAAATTAAGTAAAAAACCGAAAGCGGCATTATTTTGCAGAGCGAATTCTTCTTCCTGCTCTTTGTAAACTTTTACCTTCGACAGATAAACGCCGGCAATAGTCAAAATGACAACAAAAACGCCGATTAAAGCTAAACTTTGAACCGGCTCAAGTTCGCGCACGAGCAAAGAAAGAAGTCCGGCAAGCAGCGCGAAACCGTAAAGCATTAAAACGGCGCTGCGTTCGGAAAGTCCGAGCGCGACCAATCGGTGCGATGTATGGTCGCGCCCACCGAGTGAAGCCTTGCGTCCCCAAATTTTTCTTAAAACGGTAACAAATGTCGTATCGAAAATCGGCACGAATAAAATTAAAGCCGGAACAGCCAGAATCGAAACGACGCCGCGCGAGCGCCCGCCGACATCGGTCAGCAAAACCGAGCTTGCCAGTAGAAATCCGACAAACATCGAGCCGCAATCACCCATAAAGATTGAAGCCGGATTAAAATTGAAAACAAGAAATCCGACGAGCGCGCCGACGAAAACCGAAATTAAAACCAATTCAATACTTTGTCCGCTCGCACTGAAACCGGCAGCTAAGGAAAGAGCGGCAATTACAGAAATTCCCGCCGCCAAACCGTCCATATTGTCGAGCAGATTTATGGCGTTGGTAATTCCGATAAGCCAGAAAGCGGTTATTGCAATGTTGAAAATCGGCGAATCAGTCCAGGGCAGAGCCAACCCAAACCCAACAACTATTGCAACGCCGATAAATTGCCCGATGAGTTTTTGATAAGGTTTGATGTGCAGAATGTCATCAATCAAGCCGACGAAAAAAAGAAACGAACTACCCAACAAAATCGCCACAGATTCGGTCGTTTTCGGAACAAACAACACATATATCAAAACAGTCGTCAGAAAAATCGCCACGCCGCCCAACATCGCCGTCGGACGTTTATGCCAGCGGTCTGCTTTTGGTTTAGCAACAATTCCGCGCCTTCGCGCAAAACCGCGCACGAGAAAAGTCAGCATTACCGCTGTGACAAAACTGATTACTGTGGCTAGCAAAGGATTTTGTAAAGCTTGAATCATACGGAGTTAATTCGCGCGTTGTAATTATTCGGATTCTTTATTTGTTAAAGCGCGAGATTGAAGGCGATCTTACTAAACGGAAAATCTTTTGTTTCTGCAAAGCAAATTCTCGACCGTTCTAAGCATTATATTTTAATTTTTAGTTAAGTTGCGATAGAGTTTTTTTACGTCATATATCAAACGCTCTTTTCCGTAGCGCGTCTGAACAAAATTTTTTCCATTTTCGCTTAATCTTTTCTGTAATTTTTCATCTTTTGCAAAATAAATCAAGCCATTGTAGAAATTTTCCGCATTGTTTGAAGCAACACTCAAACCACGTTCACAGATTTGAAGCTCTTTTTTATCCTCTGTAACCTTGCCGAGTAAATCCGTAACACCACCAACGGCGGTTGAAATTACGGGTTTCTCGTTCGCCATTGCTTCAATTAAGGAAAGCGGTGTGCCTTCATTAAGCGAAGTTAAAGTGACAATATCGAGTCCGGCATAAAAAACGTCTGTATCGTTTCTATTTCCGAGGAAGATTACCAAATCTTTTATATTCAGCATTTCGGCTTCCGTTTCAAGTGTTTGGCGTAAATTTCCGTCGCCGATAATAACAAATTTTATTTTTGGTAAATTTATGTCTTTTTCTTCTTTATAAATTTTTGCAACCTCTAGAAAAAGCGAGATGTTTTTGATTTCGGTTAACCTGCCGACGATTCCGGCTAAAATTTCGTCTGCTTTTGCGCCGATTTCTTCACGCAAAATGTTTCTTTTCGATCGCCAATTCTCGAATTGAGAAAGATCAATTCCGAGCGGAATCATTTCAAATTGTTCGGCACGTCCGACGCCGTATTTTCCATTGATTTCCTCGAATTGCTGTTTGCTGATAACGATGATTTTATCGGTTGTCAGACGAGCCAACGTTTTTTCGATAAACAAAAAAATCTTTGTTTTCAGATTACCGTAATAGCCGTGAAAAACGTGACCGTGATAAGTGTGAACGAATTTTACGCGACGCGGTTTTCCGATTAAAGTTCTCCACGTCAGCCAACGATAAAAAAAACCGGCGACTCGTCCGATTGTTCCCGCTTTTGCCGTATGCGTATGAACGATGTCCGGTTTTTTACTTTTTATTTCACGATAAACCTTCCAGAGAGAAACAATGTCCTTCAGCGAAAGCTCGCGGCTCATTTCGGGAATAAAAATTGGGGTGACTTTGTTTTCCGCGGCGAAGTAACTCATATCTTTTTCGCCTGCGGGAACCGTTCCGGCAATTAAAGTTGATTGAAATTCACTGTCTTGCAGGGCTTCCGTTAACCAAACGACGTGGCGGGCTGGACCACCGACATTGAGCCGAGCGATGATGCGAACGATTTTTATTTTGGCTTTTGTTTTTTCTTTTGTAGCGGTTGAAATTTTTTCGGCTTGCCAATTATTTGTTTCTGAATTTGAACTTTGGATTCTGGATTTTGGATTAACCATTTATTTGGACTAATCATCTATCCGAAAAATTGTTTCGGGGTCGTCTTCGTGGCGAATTTCGTCAATCTGCTCATTTTTATTTTCGCCCATAAAAAGCCGGTTCGGGCAATTTATCATCACACCTTTTTCAGTTGTGCTGACATTTTTGTAGGCGTGGATGATGCCTTTCGGAATAATAACAGCTTGCGGATTATCCGCGCCGACAAACATCGTCATTACATTTCTAAACGTCGGCGAGTCTGCTCGATTGTCCCACAAGCGCAGCTTGAAATTTCCCGTCCCGATAAAGCAAAAAAGGTCGGCTTGATTGGCGTGCTCATGTGGACCGCGCTGAACGTTAGGCTCAGTTACGGAAATGTAAGCCATCGCGGGATAAAATTCTTCTTCGAGTTCGTCATGACGAAAAAGCTCGGCAAGCCAGCCGCGCTCATCAACGAATTTCTTTAAAGGATAAATGACAACATCTTTGATTTTGCCTTTTGTAAAAATTTCTTTTTTAGTCGTTTGCGTTTGCACTTTTTACCTCTAAATTATTCGCGCCTGTTTTCGCAACTAAATTCGTCGCATATAACAAACTTTCGAAAGTTCCCGCGTCCGTCCACCAACCGTCGAGTTCGTTCCAGGTCATCGTGCCGCGATTTATATAATGATTATTCACGTCCGTAATTTCAAGCTCGCCGCGACGGGAAGGCTCTAAAGTTTTGATAATATCGAACACAGTCGGGTCATAAAAATAAATACCGATAACCGCATAATCCGACTTTGGCTTTTGGGGCTTTTCTTTAATTTGCAAAACGTTATTGCCATCTAATTCGGGAACGCCGAAACGCTGTGGGTCGTGAACCTTCTTTAAAAGAATCTTTGCGCCGCCATTCTGCTTTTCGTAATTCTCTTTAGCCGTCCTGACGTTTCCTTCGATTATATTATCACCCAAAACAACGCAAACCGCCTCGTCATCAGCAAAATGCTCGACCAGAGAAAGCGCGTCGGCAATTCCGCCTTCGCCTTCCTGATAAGTGTAATTGAGATGCTTCAAACCGAAATCCTTGCCGTTTCCAAGCAATTTCAAAAAATCTCCGGCAGAATTTCCGCCCGTCACAATCATTATATCGGCAATTCCCGCATTTACCAGCGTTTGAATCGGATAATAAATCATCGGCTGATTATAAACGGGAAGCAGATGTTTGTTGGTAATTTTTGTCAGCGGCTTGAGTCGAGAGCCTAAACCGCCTGCTAAGACAACACCTTTCATATTTATCTAACTTAAAAAAACTTTTTCCTAATGACGTTCGGATTGTATTAATTTTATCATGTAAAAAGAGCTTTTTATTTTTTTGCGACTAAATGAAGTTCTGTTGAAATTGCATCATATTCAGAATACTTTAAAAGATATTTTAATTTAGGACTAGTTTTATAATTATCCCGAATGTATTCATTTATTTCTGTATTCTGGCTGATAATCTTAAATCCTACAGACTCGTGTATATCTATCCACTGAGAAGCACGCAATCTATTAACATAATTACTTCTGTTCCAGGTCATTGCCTCCCATATCCATTTAGGATACTTTAAACAATTAAATATAATATCCGAGTTGTTTGTGCCAAAGCTAAAATGATCCGCTAGATCAATTATATGAATTACCATTCCGCCAGGACGAAGCAAACGGTATGTTTCTTCTATAGTTAGTTGAGGAAACCGTATATGTTCATATACGTCGCTAGACCATATTAAATCAAAAGATTCACCGGGAAAGGGAATTTGTTTTCCATCGTAAATCTTATAATTAATTCCATTATCCAATATCTGTTGATTAGATAAATAAGGTTCTATATCAACTAATGCCACTGAAGAAGCTCCATTCTCCTTCGCCTTTAGTGCAACTTCGATTGTCTTTCCAGGTCCTAATTCTAATATATGCTTGTCTTTAACAGAAGAATGTTTAGTATAGATATTATAATTTTTTAATAGGCTTTCAGGATTATGGCTCATGCCAGTGTGATGATTTTTCTTGGCTTTCTCCTTCACAGCAGGAATTCTAATCAATTGGTTAAGAATAACTTCTTTCACAAAGTTCATAATGATTTGTTAAACCTTATCAAAGTTAATTCGTATAAGTTCTTTTATATTATGAAAGAGTCGCCAAATAACTTTCTGAGGTCGGCTCGGAAAAGTGCGAATTGATCAAACCCTAACTATTATCAGAAAAGCCTTCGACCACTTGGTTACATACATTTTCGGTCATTTGATCAATAAATCTCGAAACAAAGTTCAAGCATTAAAAGCGTTAAAGTTTGATAAGAAAATTTGTTTATAAAATCATCTGCTAATTTAATACTGTTTCTCATCTTACTCCATATTTAATAAGATAATAAAAATACTCCCAAATTGTCGGGTGATAACGAAGTTTTGAAGGTAAAGACGGTTCTCTTTCTTCCAGGTTTAAGTTTTCCGCTAAAGCAAGTTCTACAGTTTTTACAAGAAGCGAAATTCCCGCTTTTGTATGAAGATATGGGTAAGTAACAAAATTATCATTCTTCGCAGCTTCGAAAGAAACCTGTCCGATTATGTTTCCCGTATCAATTCCCGTATCAACAAAATGTACGGTCGTTCCGACCAGATTTGGCTTGTTTTCCGCCAAAGCCCAATAACCGCCATGAACTCCGCGATATAAAGGCGTAATTCCGGCATGCATGTTTATAAATTTTGCGTCAACACACTGCAAGGTTTCTTTGCCGATAATTCGCGTTCCGTTGACTACGACAACCTTAGGATTAACTTTTCTTAATTCTTCGCGTCCGCTTTCCGTATTTACCGAATCAATGTGAACGGCATTTTCTATTTCCGATACCTTTAACTCCTTTTTTAGCTCGTCAATCCGTTTTCGGCTCAGATTTCGCAGAACGGGAAGAACAGCCGCCATAAATAAGACTTGTCCGAAGACGGGGAAAAATCCGAGTTTTTTCAAACGCCGCTTTAAAAATAAATTTCGCGGCACATCTTCTTCCATAATTACGGTTACGTCGCCAAATCTTTCTTTTAAGGCTTGGTAAACCGCGCGGGTAGAATCGCCGTTTGAGCAAAGTAAAACTATGTTTTCTTTATTTTCTCCGTTTTCAATCACTCTTAGTATGGTAGCTCTAAGGCTTTTTCCGCCGTTTCGCTTATTGTTAGCGACCGCATTTGCCGATCTTTTTCGCAGCGTTTATAAACTTCCAAAATTTTTCTGAGAAAATTTATATTCTCTTTTAAATTAACGCCGAAATTGTGCGGATGCCACCAAAGGTGAAAAATTTCTTTGTTTCTAGCTGCGTATTCGATACTCTGTGTTATACGCTTTAGCCTACGATTTTCTAACACTTCAAGTTTTTTTGAATATGGACGTAAAAAGAAACTCGCCGGAACATTCGCTACTTTACCTTTCCAAACATCTTCCCACTTTGTCGTGTTATGCCCACTTAAATTTACATAGGTGTCGGCTAATCTTGAGGCGCGATAAATCGGTTTTTTTTGATTGGTTTCCGAAACTTGATACATCCAAGACTGCTGATTTCCGCGAAAACATTTGATTCCATTTTCCAACAAAATTTTTTCGTAATTCGGATTGTATTGATTTCGCGGAAAGACGATTGACCGCGGGCGAAGTCCATGAGGCTCGGCAATGGCAATCGCGCTTTGCAAATCGGCTGTAAAAGTTTCCGCCGTCTGCCCTGAATCAAGACAATAATAATGCGAAAAAGTATGAGTTCCGATTTCCTGACGCGGCGTCGCTTTTATCCGCTCGATCAAACTCGGAGCATAATGCAAAAGGTCTTCGGTTTCGTTTTCGCCGACCTTTTCGTCATAAGGAAAAAGCGATGCGTTCTTGTAATTGGGTAAAACTTCGGGTGTATATTTTTCCAATTCGGCTTTCGATTTAGCAAAAAGAAATCCAACTGTCGCCCACGTTGCGGCAACCTCAAATTCTCTAAAAAGCTCGAGCATCGCGGGAACGGATTGTCTTTCGCCTAAAAGATGTTGGCTGTAATCTCCGTCCGCCGGTTTGTAATCCCTAACGCCCCAGTGAATCTCAAAATCCAGAGAGATGACAAACGCTCCAAATTTTTTCGTCTCAGCCATAAATCTAATCTATAAATTTTTGAAACCAAAGCTCGAGCATTATCAATATCCAAAGTTTCCAGCCGTGGTCTTGTTTGAAGTTTATATGTTCGTCAATTAACTTTTTGACATAATGCGGATTAGCAATTCCGCGTTTTGCAAAATTTTCGGAAAGTAAAATTTGCTTAACAAAATCCTTCATTTCGCCGCGAAACCAATGGTTGACCGGAACTCCAAAACCCATTTTACGGCGGTAAACGACTTCACGCGGGACAAGCTTTGCCGCTATTTTTTTGAGCAAATATTTTAATTCAAATTTTTTAATCTTTAGATTGTCCGGCAGACTTGCGGCAAATTCAATTAAATTATGGTCGAGAAACGGCGAGCGAGCCTCCAATGAAACCGCCATCGACGCGATATCTACTTTTACCAATAAATCATTGGGCAGATAAGTCATCATATCCGCCAGCAGCGTCGCGCCTAAGATGCCTGAACCGTTCGCCTTTGCAAACCAGTCACGCATAATTTTATTGTTATCGTAACCGGCAATTTTTTGTCGAAATTCCTCCGAGTAAAGTTCTAATTTATCTTCAGAACGGTAGGTGCTTACCCAGCGCGAATATCTTACGTCTTTCGGCAAAGCGGCGGCTTGCAAAAATCGTTTAGCGTCGCGAATCCGACTGCGTCTAATTTCGGAAGTGGGTAGTAAATTAATCGGCTTTTCAATAAAGGTTTGTCGTAAAAAACCTGGTAAAGAGTGATATTTTTCGCCCAACTGCATTGCCAGATGTCTCTCGTAACCAGCAAAACTTTCATCGCCCCCGTCGCCGTTCAGCGCCACGGTTACATATTTTCGTGTTTCCCGCGAAACATAGTAGGTTGCCAAAGCCGACGGGTCAGCGAAAGGCTCACCGTAATGCTCAACCAAATTTGGCAAAACTTCCAATGCATTGGGCTTAACGATAAATTCGTTATATTCTGCGCCGACGTGTTCGGCAACTCGTTTGGCATATTTCAGTTCGCTGAAATCTTGTTCTTCAAAGCCGATGGAAAAAGTTTTCACCGGTCTCGCGCTTTCCTGCGCCATCAGAGCGACAACGGTTGAAGAATCAACGCCGCCCGAGAGAAACGCTCCCAACGGCACTTCCGAAATCATTCGCAATTTTGTTGATTCGCGTAAAATTCGCAGAGTTTCTTCCTCGGCTTCTGGTTCGGAAATCTTGATTTTCTTGGAGAAATCAGGCTGCCAATACCTTTTTGTTTCGATTTTGCCATCTTTCCAGCGAATCCAGTGCGCAGGTTCGAGCTTGCGAATTTGTTTAAATGCAGTTTGCGGCGCGGGAACGCAAAGATATGATAAATAACTGTCAATCGCTTCGTAATCAACTTCGCGGCTAATATCGGGATGAGCTAAAAGAGCGCGAAATTCCGAACCAAAAATCAAATCGCCGTTCGGCTGATGCGAGTAAAGAAGCGGTTTTTTTCCGACTCTATCGCGGGCGATGAAAAGCGATTTTTCCGTTTCGTCCCAGATCGCAAACGCAAACATTCCGCGCAGGTGTTGAACACAATCCGCGCCGTATCGGTCATAAAGCTGAATGATAACTTCCGTGTCCGATTTTGTATAAAATTGGTGCCCGCGTTTTTCTAAATCTTTTCTTAGCTCTTGAAAATTATAAATTTCGCCGTTGAAGACAATCCATTTTGTTTTGTCACGGTTATGGATAGGTTGTTTGCCGCAGGCGAGGTCAATAATCGAGAGCCGCCGCATTGCCAGCCCGACATTTTCTTTGACGTAAAAACCGTCATCGTCTGGTCCTCGATGAACGATGCAAGCGTTCATCCGTTCGATAAGTTCACGGTTCACAACTCGTGAGTTTGCATTAGCTATGCCGACAATTCCACACATTATTATTCTTATAAAACTACTTTCTGCTAGGAAATTACATTATTAACTTTATTTGCTTGTAGTCTTTGCACAATTTTTTGTTGTTTTGCTTGCCGCAAAATCTTTCGGTTTTCCCTACGTTCTTGAATGATTGTCCAACCGACAGCAATGAAAATAAACAGAAAAACTTGAATTTGAGTTCGTTGCCGATAAGCCATCCCGACATTTCCTTGAAAAATTGAGTAAGCTATCGTCAGCATCAAAGAAAAAAGTAAAATAGGAATTGCGCTACGCAGGCGGTTTTTCAAAGTGTACACTAAACCGCTTATCATAAATGGAATTAAAGCCCACCAAAAAAAGACTTCAGGCAAAATAAGCGCCTGGTTTAATTTATTAACTTCCCACGGAAAAGGCGCGAACATTAAATAAGCAAAACCAATCGGAATAGCGTTAATCGCGCCTCCAGCCGTGGAGACATCTACCTCTCTTCCAAAACCTGATTCTGCCGATTCGGTCAAATCACGGCGGGTTACCTGGACACGCTCAAGGTTTCCGTATTGTTCAAAATCGCTACTCGCATTTCGTATAACACCCAAGTAAGTTAGTGCTAAACCGATTATAACAATCGCAACCGTGTTTCTAACCAATGACTGGACTGAAGGGCTTAAGCTGAGGACGAAACTTCCGGCAACAGAGATTGCCACCATATAAAAAATGTAAAAACGCAAAGAAATTATGCCGAAAAGAGCTAAAATCATAAACACAATTGCCGAGTAACTAAACTTTTTCTGCAATTGCAAAACCATTGTCATCGTAAAGACTAATAGAAAGATAATCAATCCATCTTTAAGCAGCTGCGATGACCAAATGATAAAAGAGGGAAATAAGGCAACGCACAAGGCTGAAATTTTTGCGACTCTCTGGTTGTTAAAAATTTTTGCCGCGCAAAAATAAATCATCGGAGCGGTTAAGGCGCCGACGACCGCACAAAACGACTGAGCAGCGAGTATACTTTGTCCACAGATAAAATAGATAAAGCCAACAACATAATACATTCCCCAACCCGAGTCATTGGCTTCAGTGGCGCGAAAAGTAATTGCATTATCCGGAACAGGTAATCCCTGCCATATTTCCGTTAATCTCAGTCCAACGGCATCATACAAACCAGCATCAGGACCAAACATACTCCTTAAATGAAAAAAATGGATAATCAATCCAAGTCCTAACCTAACAAGCAGAGCAGTTAAAAAGACGTTGGTTAGAAATGTTTTGTCTTCAGAGTAATATCGGATTATCAAAATTGCAGGAACAGCCAAAAACAAAACAAGCAAAACCGATACTGCACCTTCGGGATAGGTGAGAAAAATCATAGCCAAGGCAAGAATGAAACATAAAACAATGAGAATTTTATCCATTAAAAACTTTTATCTTTTCGAATAAACAGAATATTTTCCAGTATGCTAAATTTAACAAACCTTTGTCCGCCGCAAAATTATTTTCCCATTTTTTGGTGAAAGTTTTCAACCGCTTTTTGTAAAACATCGGCAATTTTGTTTGCCTGTTGCGGAACGGTATAGTGCTTTAGAGCGTAATGTCTGCCCTTTTCCCCCATTTTTCTACGCCTTTCGCTTGACTGTAAAAGTTTTGTTAAGGCATTGTGCCATTGTTCTTTGGTTGAAGCAGAAAAATGAGTTTCATTTTCGATACCTATTTCTGCGCAACCTCCAATCGGCTTAGTAACATATGGAATTCCAACCGACATATATTGAATGGCTTTAAACCCAGATTTGCCCATTAAGAATTCTTTGCTGACGAATTGGGTCTCCTCAAGCGGATAAAGACCAATATTCAAAGACTGAAAATCTTCGATCTCCCTTTCGAGCTTCCATGCTAAATTCTCAACTTGAACTCCATCAATTTTGATTTCATCTCTACCTGCTCCGATAATCTTCAAGGTGAAATCATACTTTCGAGACAAGTCTTTCAAGACGGGAAAAAGCGTTTCCAGCATCGGAAAAGTTGACTGAGTTCCAACCCAGCCGACTACAAGCGGTATTCTTTCATCTTTTTCAATTGGACAAAATTTATCTGTATCTACCACCGTCGGCACAATAACTGCTTTTTTGCCTTTATTGGCGACATATTCGGCAATGTATGGATTACCGCAAATTACCGTTTCCGACCATTTGATTAAAGTATCCGTTTTGCCGAAAAACTTTAGCGCGCTTCCCAAACGTCCATAAGTTGGACTGATATAACGAACATATGTGGCATCGTCCATATCCAAAATCAAAGGACATTTACTGATTGTTTTCGAAAACCATTCAAAAATGGGCGGACCAAACAGCATTGCTTCGCGTTGGACTAGCAGAGCGTCAAACCTGCTTGAGTTTAACGAGTCAATAAAACGTTTTCTTGCTAAGTTCAGCATTCTCAAACTCTTCCGAAAGTTTTGTCCGGGTTTATATAGAGAATAAAAATCTTCGCCTTCGAGAAACGGAGCAACTGTTAGATTTATTCCTTTTTCAGCTAACGGATTTATATATTGAATGAGGCGATACCTTGTAACAGCAGCTTCAACCGGATATGAGCAGAGACCCAAAACTTTCATTAATAAAAACCTCAAAAGGCATCAAAAATTACAATTTAGCAAAAATCTTTAAGGAATCGCCTATATTTAAGGTATTTAGCGTATCATTCAAAACGTCCTTTAACTTTTGTCTCGCACGACTTTTTGATAGACTTTCATTTAATTGATATCCAGTTTCTAGACGGTTAAATTCGCTACTAACGCCTCTTTTCTGACTAAATTTAGACTTGTATTTGTTCATTACTTCCATCGGATTGAACCCGTAAGTTTTCAGTTCAACAAGAGAAAAGCCCGATTTACTAAGCATTTCATACATTCCCTTTCTGGAAAACAATTGAATATGTTCCGGCGGTGAAACAACGCTCCATTCAATTCCAACTAAACGATAAGATAAACCTTTAGCAAAAGGCGTTGTTGCCCAAAACAAACCGCCTGGACGTAAAATTCTTGCCACTTCATTCAATAAAACCTGAGGCTCGTGCAAATGCTCTAAAATTTCGCTGGCTGCTACTACATCGAAATAATTATCAGGATATTCAGCTTCCGACAATTCTCCGTGAAATACTTCAAAACCAAGTTGTTTTGCTTTATCTATCGCAGGCTTAGAAACCTCAGTGCCAAAAGCGTCCCAATTTTGTTTAGAAGCGACTTCCATAATAGTACCTGAACCAAAACCTATATCAAGCAAGCGATTTGTTTGGCGAAACTTTGAAAAATCTCCAACTATTTCTTCAATTCTTTTATTGACAAATTCCGGCACGGTTAAGTTTTCATCCGAGTAGTATTCATCATAATTTTCGCTTTCATCAGAAGAAGGCAAATGCGATGTATAAAGGGTTTCACAGTTTCGGCAAACCAAAATTTCAAAGCTATTCTTAATACCGACTCCTTTACCATTTGAATTTTTACACGCTGGACAAGGGCGTTTAACTTCTTGGTTCATATCGAATTATGACGATTTTTCCTCAGTTAAAAGTTTACGGTAAAGATTTTTATACCTTGCACCACCTACCTTTACTAGGTCAAATCGTTTTTTTGCGCTTAGTTTGCAATTATTCTCCACATCACTTATTTGCCGCAGATTTTTAATTTTTTCTAAAGCGTTAAGATAACTTTCCCAACTAAAAGTTTCAAGTAGAACACCAGCGCCATCCGTTTCAATCAATTCATCAACGTCTCCTACTCCTCTGTTACTAATAATTGGTAAACCACTTGCCAGATACTCGGCGATTTTGGTCGGCGACGATGCTTGTTTTGAATAACATTGTTTTATAAAAGAAAGCGCAACATCCGACGCGCTTAGAAACGCCGGAATCTCTGAAGGTGCAACGCTTGTTACCAAAAAATCCTGTTCTGAAAACCCCTTTTCTTTTAATCTTGCTGTAACTTTTTCCGATTCGCGCTGCGTCAAAATCAAAGCGAAAGTTGATTTATCCTGTTCACGCGCCGCTGCAAAAAAATCGAACATTTCTTCGGTCAGATACCAGCCGCCGAATGAACCAACATATATTATAACACGGCGATTTTCAAGATTTAACTCCTGCCTGATTTCTTTTCTTGAGTCTTTGTTAGCACTTGCAAATCTCTGCAAATCAACACAGCACGGAATAACTTCGATGGGTCTATTGTGTTTATCAAAACCCGTTTCTTTGCTTTCGGGAAAAAGAATTTCACGCGCTTTTTCGGTTAAAACTACAAAAGCATCCGCCTCTTTCAAAAGCCATTTTTCAACTTGTTTGACTGAATGATAAAGCCAGCCGTTTTTCTTCCATCTGCCCGCGTCGGTATACTCTTCCGGAAAAAATCCTCGAATATCAAAAATAATTTTTGACTTTTGGCGGCTGAATTTTCGGGCAAGCGCGCCCATCATCGCGGGAATATGAACGCGGGCGTGAAGGATGTCTACCTGTTCGCGCCGCATCAATTTCCAAGTAAAATACGCTCCGCATAAAACGTCATAGAGCGTTGCGGGCGCAGACGGACGTTTATGGTAAGTTAAAAAACTCCATTCAATTTCTTCGTCCGCAAGTTTTTTTCGCTCTATTTCAATCTGCTCCGCCGTCCACATTTCCTTCGGATTCGGCTCAAAGGTAAGCAGGCTGATTTTCATTCCGCCCAGTTTTTTAATTTCGCGCAGATAAGATAAAACCTGTGTTTGGACAAGCGGTTCGCGTAAGCCAAAATAGCAAAGATAGAGAGTATGCATTAAGAATTAATTAAAAACTAAAATTATTTAGATTTATTTTCGCTGATTACATTTCGGTAATAATCTTCCCATTCAGAAGCGATTATGCGAATATGAAACCGCCGCTCGGCATCCTCTAATGCTTGTTTGCCCAACCGCTCGCGCAACTCAGGCTGCCGATACAACTTTATCATTGCCGTAGCCAAATCATCAGGTTCGTTTGCATTAAAAAGCAAACCGTTTTCATTGTCCGATATTACTTCTCGCAAAACTTCAATGTTTGATGAGACGGACGGCAACTCTTTAAACATTGCTTCGACCAAAGCTAACGGATGTCCTTCAAGAAGTGTCGGGAAGACAAAAACATCTGCCATTTCCAAACACGCTCCAATATCTTTTCGTATACCCAAAAATCGCACTCTCTGCGCAACTCCGAGTAAGTTTGATAAATCTTTTAGTTCCTGTTCCAAAACTCCCACACCGACAATAGTTAAATACGCATGCGGCACGGCGGACAAAACTTGAGGAAAAGCTCGCAGCAAAAGAGCGTAATTTTTCATTGCGTCAAGTCTGCCCACCGTCACATAGACAAATCCGTCTATCGGAATCTCAAGGTCACGCCGAACCTGTTGCGGCTCGTCTGCCGCGCACTCTAACAGAGCAGGGTCAATTCCATTGTAAATGACTTTAATTTGAGAGTTGGAAAGGTTTAGCCTTCTTTGAAACGATTTCTTGATGTATTGCGAACAAGCTACAAAGTGCGGCTTTGTCAGCCGCGTGGTTATTTTGTCAATTTGGCGTAAACCTTCAACCCTAAATGGCGACCAATTAGCAACACGAATCGTTTCCGGTTCATAATCAGATGAATGTAATGTAGTGATAAGCGGTATTTTGGGATTCAAAATTTGCACAAAGCGTCCGACGATATTTGCATCGTAAAGCCATGTTTTTATTATATCAGGCTTATATTTGTTAATAATAGAACCTAATTTTGATGTAGCTGAAAACCACGGATGTTTGCCTAAAACTCGTAGCTCACAAATCTCGTGTCCTGAGGCGTGAATTATCGGTGCGAAAAAACTAACGTCATTGAAAACACAAATAAAATGGGAAAATTCGGCGGTTGTATGGTTAACGAGATTTGCCAATTGGTGTTCTGCTCCACCAACAACCAATGATGGAATAATATGAAGAATTCGTTTCATTACTACAAGTTTATCAGCTTAAAACTTATGTCATAAAAAATAAAGTTTTAGAATAAGCCACCAAAAATTTAAATTTTCATTGTAAAATCAAAATAGTGTTCCAACTCTTTATTTAGTTGAGTAAATCTTTAATCGCGCTTCCGAATCCGTTGTAATAACGATGATAATTCCCGGCTATTAACTCTCGACCTACCTTAAATAATCTAAGCACAACACTATTTGGCAAATTAGCTCTTACCAAAACATGCTTTTTAGCCAACGATATCTTTGACATAACTTCTTCTACCGAATAGTTGCTTTCGTTAAGTTTTTCTTCAGCAATTTCCAATTGATTGATAGTTCCGTCATATTCGTTAATTCTCCGCCCTGATTTAACTAAATTGTTAAGCTTTGAATTTTTCTCGACACGAATTCCGATAGATTGAGATTGATGTTGACGATACTTAATTAAATACTCTTTTATTAGCGCAACTTGTGCGACGGCGGAGATCATTAATGCAATCCAGTTATCGTGAATGAAAAGTGTATTTTCTGGGAATGGCAAAATTAAATCTCGATATACAGCACGAAAAGCCATACTTGAACCGTAAACGTAACCATCCGTAAGAAGCAGGTCAAAGGCTTTTCCATGGGTGAATAATTCTTGCTTTTCATTACTAAATCCTGACTGCTGCCACATCGTTGAGCTTATCGGGCGAAGTAGTTCATCAACGATTTCGGCATCGGCATAAACCATCCCGACTTTTTCGGATTTCGCAAACTCGACTTCCATCAATTCTAATTTATCAGCGCGCCAAACATCATCCTGGTCGGACAAAACAATCACATCACCCGTGCAAAGTTTAATAGCCTTCGTAAAATTCCTAAGGTATCCAAGATTTTGTTCATTGAAATACAATTTGACAGGAAATTCTGCGCTTTCGGCAAAAGCTGTTAGAATCTCTCGCGTTGAATCTTTCGAGCAGTCATCGCAAACTATAACTTCATCAGGCAATCTGGTTTGCATAGCGAAACTATCCAGCTGCTCTTGTAGGAACTTTTCACCATTGTAGGTACAAATTGCGATTGATATTTTCACGTTCGGTTACGCTTCTCTATTCAATAATTCTTATAGTCAATGGTAATAAATGGATAAATATTACTTCAAGGATAACAACAAATCCTTTACAACGCTTCGCCAGCCGTTTGAATAGCGATGATAACGCAAAGTAAACAACTCTTTAATAATAAGAGGAGCACCAAGTTTTCTGCTTTCGGCTATTTTGATTCGTACTTGAGTGTGGCAAAGTCGTTCATTTAATTCATTTAATAAATCTTTTTTGTTGTTTTGGTAATTTTCTCCCTGCGCAGTAATGCGGTCGTTTAACCGTTTTTTAAAGTCTTCGAGCCTGAGCTGTTGCGATTGAAAATCCTGTTTTATTGCTATTTTCTCGCGCAAACTCTCAGGTGTTTTGGTGGTTACAGACATACCTAATTGTTGTCCGCTATGCTGTCGATATTTGACTAATTTTTCAGGAATAATATTCACCTTAGCAACTGTCAGCATCAGTAGCGCAATCCAGTAATCGTGAATCACATCCTGAATATCGTTTGGAATTGGTAAAAGCAAATCTTTGTATTTTGCCCGAAATGCCATCATACAACCAGTTATAACATTGCTATTCAAAATTATCGCTAGACCATCACCATTTTTAACTAAATTTTGCTTTTTTTTATCGAACCCACGCGCTTGCCACGCACTGATATTTAGCGAAATCAAGTTCTCGTCCACTAATTCGCCATCGCAGAAAACTAAGCCGACTTGTTCATCAGTTTCAAAAGCGGCGGTAAACTTCTCTAACTTGTTTTTGTGCCAAACATCGTCCTGGTCGGACAATACAATAATGTCGCCCTCGCACAAAGAAATTGCCTTTTCAAAGTTTTTGGTAGAACGCAAGTTAGTTTTGTTGGCATACAAACGTACGAGAAAGGGCGCACGGGCGGCAAAATCACGGATAATTTTAACTGTTTTATCACGCGAGCAATCATCACAAACGACAACTTCATCGGGCAAGCGAGTTTGCGTGAGATAACTATTCACTTGTTCGGTTAGAAATTTTTCACCATTATAGGTACAAAGAGCAATGGAGATTTTCATAGTTGAAATGTTCGTTCATAAACAAATTCTTTACCTCAATTTAGAAAGCAGTCAAATTCATTTATTTTTATTTTTTTCTTTTAATCTTGTAATATGAAATTTCAAGAAACCTTTAATTCCTTTTTCCTTCATTAAGTAATACATACGCACTGGTCTCTCACCCATAACAGTTTGCTCGTAAGATTTCAATTGTTTCATTCGCTCTTTACTTCTTGCCACTTCTATTCTTAAACCAAGACTATAAAATAACTCACGGATCAACTTCAATTCATTTTCATTTGCATTAAATAAAAATCCAAATTCGCTTGGTATTTCTCTGCCGACTGCCAAAACGCCCAAACCGTGTCCATGCAGAAACTCAAAGTGTGGTCGTCCCTCTTTTACCTCTGACCACAACCGCCAAACTCCAAAATTGCGGTCTCGAACGTTGGTATCGTGAAAGAGGATAACGCCGCGATCACTCATTTTCGGTAACCACGTTTCAAAGTCGTGTTTTACTGCCTCGTAGGTGTGAAACCCATCAATGTGAAGTAAATCAATTGATTTTTCTTCAAAATGAGCACGGGCTTCATCAAAAGTTGATTGAATGAGGCGTGAAAAGTCTTTATAAAGTGGATCATGATGAGCGCGAAGTTTTGGTAAAGCACTTGATTCAAGGCTTCCTGCATGTTCATCTCCCTGCCAAGTGTCCACCGCAAAACATTTAGTCGCCATTTTCGTTGTCTTTACTGCTTGACAAAAAGCGCAATAAGAAACACCGCGGAAAGTACCAAGTTCGACTAAGACTTTCGGGCGCAATGCACTTACTGCAAACATTCCAAATGGAATATGCTCTTCCCAAGAGGTTTCTTCAAGCCATAAAGGAAATGCGAGGCATATAGGATAATCTAAAGGGTTAAATGAAAATTTATTCATTGCAATTTTTAAACTCACTATTTTTGCGATGTTAAATAATAACGATTTAGATGAGATTTAATCCAACTTTTTTCTTCAATATTTAAAACAATTTTCCAGATTATAACTCCATAGAGCCAAAGTAAAACTCCACCAAATGAGAAAATTACCGGCAATGAGTCAGAAAGAATTAAAATTGAAATGGACGGGATTAACAAAATTAACAATGCTGTTAAGTAACCGTATCCGAATTTGAAAAATGAAAGAATTTTTTTCTTCAATATATGTTTAGCTAAATAGAGAAGAACGACTGTATCAACCAAAACTCTCAAACTCCAAGCCAACGCTGCGCCTTTCGCGCCAAATTTTGCGGTTAGGATTGAAGCCAGAAAAATGTATGGAACGAGTTCAGCCCAGTAAACTTTGGCTAGGAAATCCGTCCTGCCGGATGCCATAATTAAACTGTGCGGAACGTAAGCAATGATATTGACTACTAATCCGGCAGCGAGAATATAAAAAGGCACAACGCTTTCTCGTCCAAACTCCTCACCAGCCCATAATGTAAAAAACGGTTTTGCAACGAGACAAAGTATGATTATAACGGGCGGCACCCAAATTAAATTTCCGCGAATTGCACGTGAAAAAAGTCGCAATAAATTTTCTTTATTGTTGTCTGCTTGCAATTGCGAGAATGCGGGAAATAAAGATTGTCCTAAAGCACTTGGAACAATAGTCAGCAGATTTGCCAATGTAAAAGCTACCGTGTAATACGCTAACGCGGTGACTGAAGCAAATCTTGCCAGCACCAACTTTTCTAAATTAACCAGCAGAATTGCCGCAATACTCGAGACGACCAAAGTGCCGCCAAATTTAATCAGTGGAGAAGTCAATGATTTTTGAAACTTAAAGGCGAGCAAATTCGGCAGCAATCTTCGCGAAACGAATATGTTGCAAATTAGATTTATAAAACTGAAAATCGCGATTTTGCTGTTGCGCCTATAAGTCCGCCGCCAAACCAAACGACTAATGGCACTACCATAATTTGAGCCAATCCCGTTCCTACTGCAATGGCAGTTATCAAGTCCATCCGCAAGCGCACTAGCTGAGGTGTATCTAGAACGAGGCTGGCTGTGCGAAATAAAAAACCGACAGCGGCTAAAAAAAGCGAGATAACAGCGACATTTTGCAAATAATCAGGCAACTTCAAAGCATCGCGAACAATATACTCTGCGAAAATCGCTAAACTTCCAGCTGCAATAACGGATGGAATAAATGCGATAAATATTGAAGTCCAAATAACCGCAGCTTCCTCTTCGCGATCTTGCTTGGCAAATGCTTCAGAGCCGAATTTGGTAGAAGCCATTCCCATTCCAAAATCGGCAAAACTTATATAGCCTATTAACAGATTTATCAGAGCAAGAACTCCGTAAGATTCAGTTCCCAGAAGTCTTATCACAAACGGTGTAAAAATCAGCGAAGCGCCAAGCGTTACTGCTTGTCCCGCTAAAATCCACAATCCGCCGCCAACAACCTTTGCCGTCATTCCTGGCTTAGTAGACTCCGTTTTGTTTATACTCTCGTTAATTTCCTCAGACAAACTTTCATTTTGGGTAATCGTCATTATTTAATGTGAAGTTAGCACGGGCATCGTTAAAACCGCAGTAGTCGAAGGCTTATCCAGAATGATTGAGCTTAAGCAGGCAAATACTTATTTTGTTAAATGACTCTAAAATCTAATTACCAAAATTCTTAATTTATGGGTAAGAATTATAAAAAAGGCGCAATTTCGGAACTGTTTAGCTACTTTTACTAGATTCCGCTTTGTTTTGAAGTATGCTAGTTATATATAACTCTTGATATTTTTTGACGATAGATTTAATACCAAAAGATTCTTCCACATGCTTACACCCAGCCTTTGCAATCTTTTCTGTCTGAGACAAATTTTCGCGCGCGTTACGAATTGCATCAGCCAATTTTGTCGCATCTCGCGACGGAACCAGAAAACCTGTCTGACCATCAGTAATAATCTCAGTAACTCCGCCAACAGCGGTTGCAACAACACATTTTCCGGCTGCCATTGCTTCTAAAATAGCAATTCCCAGCGGTTCGAGAACGGATGCGTGAACATACAAATCTATATCTTTTAATAGAGCTGGAACATTTGGCTGATAACCAAGAAAACTAACACTTTCTTCTATTTTTAGTTTGGCGGTCAATTCTTCAAGTTTTTTTCGCAAATCTCCCTCACCGATTAAAAGTAGATGAATATCTTTATAATGAGATAATAATTGCGCCATTGCCTGTAGTAAGTATTCGTGTCCCTTTCGTTGATTAAGGTTAGCAACAAAAGCTATCAAATACTTATCAGGAAAAGTTTCTCTAACTGATGAAGTTGTATTTTTTTTTTCGAAAGGTTCTAGATCGATACCGTTATAAATCTGTACTATGTTCTCGGAACGGACGCCTTGCTCAATTAAATCATCTCTAACGGCATTGGAAATTGCTATAACTTTTGTTGCCTTCCTGGCTACGTATGCGTCAAATTTATCCAAATATTTATGACCACTATGATAACAATCGGTCGTATATTGACGAGTTATTATGCGAACGGGAACTTTAGCGAGTTGTGCGGCGAGTTGTCCGACGATAGAGCCGTGAAGCAATTGCGTATGCACAATATCAAACTTCTTACGTCGCATAAAGTTAACTAGTTGCCGAATGGTTTGAGGCAGATTAGTCCAACTCACGCCTCTTATTTCAAAACAATCGAGGTTGCGGCGACGAAGCTCCTTCAAAAAAATGTTGTCTCCCTCGCTAAAAATTGTGCAGTAAGAAACCGAAAATTTTTCGTTATCGTATTTGTCCGACATATCAAGCAGAAACTTTTCCGCGCCGCCGATTGCAGTTTTGTTGCTTATTAAATGTAAGACTTTGAGCGTCATAATCATTTTACGGGTGAATCCTTAAATTCTTCTACCAAATTTAAATATAAACTTAAATATCTGTTGGTCATAACTTCGACGGACAAATCCTGACAAGCCTTTTCCCGTGCCGCGCGTCCCAATTGCTCTAATAGATTAGGTTCATTCAATATGCGTGTGAGCGACTCAGCCAGTCGGTCAACGTCGCCGGGAGCAACCAGCAAGCTATTAGCTTCGTTTTGACAAAGATATTGATTGGCTGAAATATCCGTTGTGATGATTGCCGATCCTGCCGCCATTGCTTCAATCAACGCCACCGACATTCCCTCCGTCGAGGTTGGCAGAACAAAGACATCCGCAGCCAACAGATATTCAATCGGATTAGATTTAAAGCCTAAAAAGTGAATCGTTTTATCGAGTCCCAGTTCGCTGCACAAAGCCTTCACTTCCGATTCGACATCGGGAAATCCGCCGCCTTTACCTAGAATAAGCAGATGTGCCTGAGGGTTTTGCTGATATACTTTTGCCCATGATTTGACTAAAACATCGAGATTTTTTTCCGCGCTCAATCTGCCGCTGAAAACAACTATTTTTTCATATGGCAAATCTAGTTTAGCCCGGTAAACATTTTTAACTCCGGGCGCGTAAGCTACTTCGCTTGGGATAACGACGGAATTGGGAACAAACTTGATTTTTTCCGGCGCGATGCCGACACTTTCAAGTTCCTCGCGCATCTCCTCACTTAAAACCGTCCAGCAATCGGCGTTCCGCACCTGTCGCAATCGCAAACTCCGAAAAGGCGCTTTTCTTAAATCAGCCACTTCTCCCAAATCGCCAGACCGATGAACTCCAATCAAGACTGGTTTTCGGAGAATTTTTCGAGCTAACAAGCCGAGCATTGCGGGGGCAAATATCTGTTGACAATGTATAACATCATATTGTTTACGGTGACGAATTAGCCACAACAAACCGTAAAATAAATATGATGCTGAATTTAAAACCGTTGGGAAACGCCTAAAGGTCGGCGCGCGATATATCCGGGTTTCGTTTATTTGTTCATCCGTTTGACGATTCAAATAATTGCGAGCGCAGACAAATGTTTTAGCCCCACGTTTATTCAATTCGTTCATCAAACGAAGCGAAATACTTTGCACTCCGCCTGTCGAAGTATCTATATCCGTTATCAAAAAACAGACACCCATTCCGGCAGCTTGAGTTTTTTCCTGCCTTAGCACATCGTTTTCATTTGAAGAGTTGATTGAGGCTGCGCATTGAATCATATTCGATCAAGTCATACTGATTTCGCCCGGCTAATTTGGTTCTCCAAACGTAGTCAGTTCCGTTAATACTATTGACGTTGTTTTGTAATTCCATTGGTTTAGAAGATGTTCAACTTTTTTATCTGTCATCTCTCCATCTACAAAGTGGTTGGTGCGAATTGCCCAGTGGGGCTTATATTTTTTGATTGTATTTTCTGCTCCTTTAACAGCCTCAAACTCACTGCCTTCAATATTCATCTTTATAAAAATTTTGTTTTTTACTTCTGTATCTTTCATTATTTCATCAATAGTTGTTACAGGCACTTCAATTTTTTCCGCTATGCTGCTTACGTCTTCCGTAACGAACGATGAACCTAGTTCTCTTCCTGCTACAAAAGTAAGAATCGTATCCTCCGACCACAATCCTTTATCAATTATAAAAACATTTGTGACATTATTTAATTCAAGGTTTTCGCGCAATATAGTTATTGTGTGAGGGTCTGGTTCAAAAGCAAATACTTTTCCTTTATCTCCGACCTTTTTGCTGGCATAGACGGTAAAATTCCCAACAAATGCTCCAGCGTCAATTACGATGTCGTTTTCCTGTAGCGATGTTTTATAGAAATAATCTTTATCCATCAGACAACGATGATATGGGTTTTCCTTAAATTTCATTTGTAATCCGTCTTTCTCGACATAAAAGAGATCATCTTTGAAGTAGATTAAAAAATCTTTCTGCATCTT
>Ga0136617_10000613_pt1 | contig 30363 bp, 25 predicted proteins | sample AntDrymUQ3222106_2_FD_129672 | JGI IMG/M metagenome (GOLD analysis project Ga0136617, IMG submission 129672) | Polar desert sand microbial communities from Dry Valleys, Antarctica - metaG UQ322 (21.06) | ecosystem: Environmental > Terrestrial > Soil > Desert | place: Antarctica: Dry Valley... | reverse complement strand
CGCCGCCGCCCCGCACCTGCCTGCCGCCGCGGCACTGCGCGAGACCGTACGCCGTCGTCGTGCCAGCGGCGGTCCGGCCGAGCAGACGTTCGCGTCCCTGGTCGGGCTCGAGCTGCGACCCCGGCGGCTACGCGAGGCCGCGGCACTCTGGCGCGCCGTGCTGGCGCGGCGCGGGCTCGACGGCCGCGACGCGGTCTGGGCCCACCCCGACCTGATGCCCACGACAGAGGACCTCGACCAGCCGGAGGCGTTCGCGCCCGGGGGTCGCGACGACGAGCCCCCGCTGGACCTGTCCGGCCTGCGGGACACCGAGGCGCCGGACGAACCCGGTGCGCCGGGGACGTCGGGCCCGCCCGGAGCGCCCGAGCACTGATGCCGGCGATGGACACCGAGCTGGACCCCGAGCACAACCCCGGGCTGCATGCGGATGCACTGCGGGTCCTGCGCGGCTGGGTCGCGCCGGACGACACGCAGGAGCAGCTGCGCTCGTCGTACGTCGAGCATCTCTCCCGTCACGACGACGGCCTGTCTCGCGGGTGCGTGCCCGCGCACCTCACCGCCAGCGCGCTCGTCCTCGATGCGGCCGGCGAGCGGGTCCTGCTGGCACTGCACCGCAAGGGTGGCTTCTGGGTTCAGCCCGGCGGCCACTGCGAGGCCGGGGACGCGAGTCTTGCCGGGGCTGCGCTGCGCGAGGCGAGCGAGGAGGCGGGGATCACCGGGCTGCGGCTGCTCGCGCCCGGGCCGATCGACCTGGACCGGCACCAGCTGTCCAGCGCCTTCGGCCGGTGCGGCGAGCACCTCGACGTCCGCTATCTCCTGGGTGCCCCGCCAGGTGCCCAGCCGGTGCCGAGCCACGAGTCCGACGACGTGCGGTGGTTCGACCGGTCGGCGCTGCCGGGCGGGGCGGCCGACGGCGTGGCCAGACTGGTCGCGCGTGGGCACGTCGCCGCACAGGCCGCACTGCGCGGCTAGCCGTCCGTGGGACTAGCGATCCGCGAGCCCGTCCACGGCATCGTCGATGTCGGGCGCCATCTCCAGCCCGGCGGCAGCGGCCACCCCCTCGAGGTAGCCACGCGCCCGCTCGGCCCGCGGGTAGTGCTCGACCTCGGCCCAGAAGCGCGGCCCGTGGCCGGAGACCAACAGATGGGCCAGCTCGTGGACGAGCACGTAGTCCACGACCCAGGAGGGCATCCCCTGCAGCCGGGTGGAGAGCCGGATGGTGCCGTCGACCGGTGTGCAGGATCCCCAGCGGCTGCCCTGGTTGGTCACCCAGCGCACGCTCGCGGGGGTCGCCCGGCCGCCGAGGTGGCGGCGGGACAGCTCGGTGGCGCGGGTCATCAGCTCGTTGTCGCCGGGCCGCCGGCGCCGGTCCTGCTTGGCCAGCCGCTCGAGCATCACCTCGACCCAGTGCCGCTCCTCGGCCCGGGTCATCCGGGCCGGGATGAGCACCACCGTGCGGTCGCCGTCACGGTAGGCCGAGACGGTGCGCCGGCGCCGGGCGCTGCGGCGCACCTCGACCTCGGGGGACAGTGGGAGCGGCGGCTGCCTGGATTGCTGCGGAACCTGCTGCGTCATGCCCCGAACGCTAGCGATATTTCTTTTCTCCACAGCCGGTGGAATACGAAACCGCAGGTCAGAGGGGGTGGCGGATGATCATCCCCAGCGCTGTCCACAGGCTTGTCCACGGGTGTCCACAGCGACACCCCGCGCCTTCCCCAGTGTTCCCACAACGCCGTCCACAGGCGGGCCGGCCGCACCGTTGACGGACCCGGCTGCGACTCCTAACGTCTGCTCCGACGAAGCCCCCGGGGGACCTGGCGGCCGGGACGCGCGCAAGGGGAAGGCGAGCGTCCCGACCGGACAGCCCGGGGGCTTCGTGACGTGCCCGTCACTGCTCAGGTGCCGGTGAACCGCGGCGGGCGGCGGTCGCGCTGGGCGGCCAGACCCTCCTGCAGATCCCCGGTCGCCAGCGTCACCGGCTGGGCCACCGCCTCCCACTGCAGCGCCGCCTCGAAGCTCATCGGAGCGCCCGCCGCCAGCGCCCGCTTGGTCAGCCGGGCCGCGACCGGTGCGGTCGCCGCCACCGCGGCGGCGACTGCCAGGGCCTGGTCCAGCACCTCCGCGCTCGGGAAGGCCCGGTTGACCAGGCCCATCCCCACCGCCTCCGCGCCGGTCACGATCCGACCGGTGAGCAACATCTCCCGGGCAACGCCGAGCCCGGCGACCTCCGGGAGCAGGTAGGTGCTCGCCATCCCCGGGTGCATGCCCAGCGCGGTGAACGGCATCCCGAGCTTGGCGTCGTCCGCGGCGTAGCGCAGGTCGCAGGCGAGGGCGAGGGCCAGCCCCGCGCCGATCGCGGCGCCGTTGACGGCCGCGATCGTGGGCACCTCGAGGTCCCGTACGGCGAGCCAGGTGCGGTAGAAGGGCAGCATCCGGGTGCGCAGCGAGTCGACGGAGGCACCCGGCTCGGAGCCGATCCAGGAGATGTCCCCACCGGAGCAGAACGCGCTGCCCTCCCCGGTCACGACCACGACGCGCACCGCGGGATCCACGCGCAGGGCGGCCATCACCCGGCCCCACGAGGCGGTCATGTCCGTGGACATGGCGTTGCGGCGGCCCGGAAGGCTGAGCGTGACCAGCACGACGCCCCCCTCGCGGTGGTCGACGCGCAGGTCGGGCAGCTCGGCGAGGTCGGCACGCTCGCCGGCACCGGCAGGTTCGGCGCGGTCCGCCGCCTCTGGATCCATGCCCGGAGGCTAGCGAAGCGCCCTGGGCGAGCCCGCCCCGGAGCCCCGCCCCGGAATCCGCCCGGCATCCGCCCCGGAACCCGCGCAGGGGCCGCCTCCCACGCTCAGGGCCCCGCCTGCCGTAGGGTGGCGGCGGGTTCAGCCACGCAACAGGCTGGCTGGACACCTGCCGACGCGATCGAGGAGGACCCGTGGCTGAGAGCTACACCGGAGACGCCTACTGCGTGAAGTGCAAGGAGAAGCGTGACTTCACCGGCGAGGTCAAGGTCAGTGAGTCCGGCCGCCGCATGGCTCAGGGCATCTGCCCCGTCTGTGGCACGAAGCTGAACCGGATCCTCGGCAAGGCCTGAGGCCGGTTCGCGAACAGCGATCGAGAGGGGCGGTCCCGTCGGGGGCCGCCCCTCTCGCACGTCTACGCTGCCGATCGTGACCGACTGGCGTGCCCGCGTGCTCGACGAGGTCGACACCGGTATGCCGGACATGGTCGCCCTGCTCGCCGGGCTGGTGACCACCCCCAGCGTCAGCGGCACCGATGCCGAGCACGAGATCCAGGCCCGGCTCGCCGCGGAGCTGACCGCCGGGGGGCTCGAGGTCGACCACTGGGCGCTGCCGCTCGAGGAGCTGCTCGCCGAGCCCGACTTCCCGGGCGTCGAGGTCGAGCGGTCCGAGGCGTGGGGCCTGGTGGGCCGCCTCGCGGGGGACGGCACCGGGAACACGCTGATGCTCAACGGGCATGTGGACGTCGTACCTCCCGGCGACCCGGACGCGTGGTCCACCGACAACCCGTTCTCGGGCCGCATCGCGGGCGACGTCCTCTTTGGCCGCGGGGCGTGCGACATGAAGGCGGGGCTGGTGGCCGCGATGTTCGCGGTCAGGGCGATCCGGCGGGCCGGTGTCCCGCTGCGCGGTGACCTGCTGCTGGCCTGCGTGCCCGGCGAGGAGGACGGCGGGCTGGGCACCTACGGGATGCTGCAACGCGGCTGGCGGGCCGACGCGTGCGTCCTGCCCGAGCCGACCGGGTTGGACCTGGTGCCGGCCAACGCAGGTGCGCTGACCTTCCGGCTGCGGGTCACCGGCCGCGCCACGCATGCGTCCCGCCGCACCGAGGGTGTCAGCGCCGTGGAGAAGTTCCTGCCGGTCTGGCACGCGCTGCTGCGGCTCGAGCAACGGCGCAACGTCGACGTCGACCCGCTGATGCAGCGCTGGCCGATCGCCTATCCCCTGTCGATCGGGCGGGTGAGCGCCGGCGACTGGGCCTCGACCGTGCCCGACCTGCTCATCGCTGAGGGCCGGCTGGGCGTGGCCCTGGACGAGCCGGTCGAGACGGCCCGAGCCACGCTGGAGGACGCGGTGGCGCAGGCGTGCGCCGAGGACCCGTGGCTGCGCGAGCACCCCGTGCTCGTGCAGTGGTGGGGAGGGCAGTTCGCGCCGGGCCGGTTGCCCGCGGGGAGCGACCTGCTCGAGCGGGTCAGGCGCGCCCACACGCAGGCCGGCGGCCCTGCCCAGCAGGTGTGGGGCGGGCCCTACGGCAGCGACCTCCGGCTGCTCACCGGCATCGGCGGGATCCCCACCGTGCACTACGGCCCGGGAGATGCCGCCCTGGCCCACGCCGCTGACGAGTCGGTGCCGCTGGCCGAGGTGGCTCTGGCGGCTCGAGCCCTCGCCGTGCTCGCCCTCGAGGTGTGCGGAACGGTCGGTGCACCTGTGGACGGCGAGACCTCTGCGTAGGCACTGATCTGCCACGCTCGGGAGCCCTCGCTGACCCCCGTGCGACCCCCCGCTCCGCCCAGGAGAGTGCCGTGCCTCCTCTTGCGCCTGTCCCATCCGCTCGGACCGCCCCCGACTTCGGTCAGTCGGCGCCGCCGCGACGACCGCTGCTCAAGCCGGCACTGCGCCGGCTCTGGCGCGACGGGGCGACCCTGCAGCTGGGCCTCGACCCGGCCTACGCCGTGGTCATCGGTGGGCTGGACCCGCTCTCGGCCCGGTTGGTGGAGAGCCTCGACGGCACCCGCGAGCTGGCGGGAGTGCTGGCTGCGGCGACCCGGTCCGGGGTCGAGCCCTGGCGGGCCGAGGAGATCCTGGCGCTGCTGACCCGAGCCGGCGTGCTCGACGACGCAGCGGCCGACCACACGGTGCTACGGACGCTGCACCGCCACGAGCGGGAGCGGCTCGCACCCGACATCGCCGCGGCATCCCTCTCCGGCGCCAGCAACGACGGCGGTGTAGCCGCGCTGGCCCGCCGGCGCAACAGCGTCGTCGGCGTGCACGGCGCTGGGCGGGTGGGCGCGTCGGTGGCGGCGTTGCTCGCGGCTGCTGGCGTCGGGGGGCTGGTGATCGAGGACACCGGCACCGCCCGGCTCGCCGACGCTGCCCCGGCCGGTCTCTCGGTCCAGGACGAGGGAGCCCGCCGCCAGGACGCGGCGTTGCGCGCCGCGCGCCGGGTGGCGCCCTCGGTGCGCGCGCGCACCCGCCCGCCGGTCGAGCCCGACATCGCCGTCCTCGCCCTGGTCGGGGCGCTGGACCCGAGACTTCCCGACCGGCTCGTGCGACGTGGGGTGGCCCACTTGTTCGCATCCGTGCACGAGGGGACCGGGATCGTGGGACCGCTCGTGCTGCCGGGCCGGTCGTCCTGCCAACGCTGTCACGACCTGCACCGCAGCGATCGTGACCCGGGCTGGCCGACCATCTGCGCGCAGCTCTCCGGCACGGCCGTCCAGGCCACAGCAGCGAGCGACGTGGTGCTCGCCACCGCGGTGGCGGCCCACGCGGCGATCCAGGTGCTGGCGTTTCTCGACAGTGGCGCAGCGGGCGAGGTCGCCGACAGCGCCGCGGTCGAGCTGCTTCCCGCCGTCGACGGAACCCTGGAGATAGCGCGCGCCGACGGCCAGGTCCGGCGCCGGTCCTGGGCCCGCCACCCGCTGTGTGGATGCGCCTGGCCCGGTGAAGCGACAATGGAGGAATGAACGACCTGCCCCGCCGCGCCGTGACCCGCACGGCCAAGCTCGCCGGCCTGCCGCTGGGCTATGCGGGCCGGGCGACCCTCGGCCTGGGGCGACGCCTCGGTGGGCGCCCGGCCGAGCTGGTCGCCGCCGAGGTGCAGGCCCGCACCGCCGAGCAGCTGTTCCGCGTCCTGGGAGAACTCAAGGGTGGGGCGATGAAGTTCGGGCAGGCGATGTCGGTGTTCGAGGCGGCACTGCCGGAGCACCTCGCCGGGCCCTACCGCGAGACGTTGACCCGGTTGCAGGAGGCCGCTCCGCCGTTGCCCGCCCGCACCGTGCACGCGGTGCTGGCGCGCCAGCTCGGGAAGGACTGGCGCGAGCGGTTCACCGAGTTCGACGACCGACCCGCGGCCGCGGCGTCGATCGGTCAGGTCCACCGCGCGGTGTGGTCCGACGGCCGCGTCGTGGCGGTCAAGATCCAGTACCCCGGCGCCGGTCCCGCCCTGATCGCCGACCTCAACCAGCTCGGCCGGATGAGCCGGCTCGTGGGCCTGGTCGTCCCCGGGCTGGACGCCAAGCCGTTGGTCGCCGAGCTCAAGGCGAGGGTCGCCGAGGAGCTGGACTACGAGCTCGAGGGGCGCAACCAGCACGCCTTCGCCGAGGCCTATGCCGGCGACACCGACCTGCTGGTTCCCGCCGTGGTCATGGCCACCGGCCAGGTGCTGGTCACCGAGTGGGTCGAGGGCACCCCGCTCTCACGAGTGATCGCGTCGGGCAGCCGGGCCGAACGCAACCGGGCCGGGCTGCTGCTCGCACGCTTCCTGTTCTCCGGGCCGGCGCGGGCCGGCCTGCTCCACGCCGACCCACACCCCGGCAACTTCCGGCTGCTCCCCGACGGCCGCCTCGTCGTGCTGGACTTCGGCGCCGTCAACCGGTTGCCGCGGGGACTGCCCGCGCCGATCGGCCGGCTGCTGCGCGAGGCGATCGACGGTCGCCCGGACGCGGTGCTCGCCGGGCTGCGCGACGAGGGCTTCGTGCGCCCGACCGTGCAGCTGGATGCCCAGCGGCTGCTCGACTACCTTCTGCCCGCCTTGGAACCGGTGCGGGCCAAGACGTTCCGCTTCAGCCGGGCCTGGCTGCGGGCACAGGCCGTGCGGATGGCCGATCCGCGCTCGCCGCTCTACAGCACCGGGCTGCAGCTGAACCTGCCGCCCGACTACCTGCTGATCCACCGCGTCACCACCGGCGCGATCGGAGTCCTCTGCCAGCTGGAGGCCGAGGGACCTTGGCAGGCCGAGCTGCGCCGCTGGCTGCCGGGTTTCGTGCGACGCCGCTGATGTCAGCCGCCGAACCAGTCGGCGTCCAGCCGACCCTCCATGGCGCGCACGTTGTCGCGGCTGCACTGCTCGCAGTAGAGCCGGGTCTCGCCCCGTTCGACCGAGACGGTCCAGGACAACGGCTGTTCCGCGGCGGTGCGCCCGCACAGCGCACACCGGACCTCGGACCGATGGGCGACCGGGTCGCTCACTCGAACTTCTCGGGGGGCCCGAGCCGCAGCTCGTCGTAGACGTCGTCGACCCGGACGCATCGCCCGGAGATGTCGAAGAGCACGAACGGCTGGTTGCTGTAGCCGGTCACCTGCACGTTGACCTCGCCCTTGACGGTCTCCAGGGTTGCGGTCGCGCCGTCCTGCCGCACCAAACTGAGCCGGTAGCCCCGCTGTGCGAGCGCGGCGGTCACCCCGTCCACGAGTGCGGCGCCCGTCGGGGCGTCCGGTTGCGGGTCGGCCCGGCCGACCACGTAGTAGGACAACCAGCCGGCCGTGTTGTGGCAGCCACGCCAGCTGCCCTCTGCCGGGCGGGGAAATCGGCCGGCCGAGGTGAGGCCGACGATGACGTCCTGCGCGACCTCGGTGACGTTGGCCTTGCTGGTCGATGCGGCCTCGCGGATCTCCTCCGGTGAGTCGGAGCAGCCGGACAGTGCGACTGCGCCGGCAAGGAGCGGCACGACGGTGCGGCGCAACGGGTTCATGTCATCACTCCCAGTCGGGGATGCGCTGGACAGCTCGATGACGTCGACCTCGGGTGGCAGCCGACGACGTGCGCCGGCCAGCAGGCCGGGCCGATCATCGTGCGGGGACGGTCGGTTCACGATCGGCCTCCGGGTCCGTGCTGATGCCATCGGGGAGGAATGCTCGCTCCTCACGGTACGCGGCCACCTGCACCAGGTCGTAGCGCCCGACCACGATGCTGACCATGTTGGCCAGCGCCTCGGTCTTGGGATCGAAGTACCTCGAGTGGTCGTCGGTGTCCAGGCGCCAGGAGTTGCGGCTGATGTCTTCGGCCTGGAACCGGACCGCGCCGAACGACTCGTGCGTCGGGTCCAGCCCGAAGCGGTCCAGAAAGCTCACCGGGTCCCGACTGTTCGCACCGACATAGACGTGACCCGATGGGACGTTCAACTCGCTCACATGATCGACGTTGGGACCAGGGCTCCCGACCAGCACGGCATCATCCACACCGGTGACGTGGTCGCGCAGCGCGGTGCCCGTCGTCGTACTGCCATAGCTGTGCCCGATCACGGTGAGGTGGGGTGTGACGACACGCGACGCCTGCACGCCCAGCACGTCGGCGGCCAAGAGGTCGGCGCCCTCCTCCGCGGCATCGTCGCCGACGGTGTTGGACAGGCCGGGGGCGTCGTATCCCATCCAGGCAACCATGGCCGTGGACCCGGAGCCGTCGAGGCGCCGACCTGCCTGGGCGATCGTTTCAGCGTTGTCGACCAGGCTGGCCAACGAGTCGCGCAGATTGGAGTTCAGGCCCGGCACGAGGAACCCGATGTGGTCGGCCACATCGAGATCGCCCAGGCTGATCGCGGCCCGCCCTTCGCCGCCGAACGCCCGAGGGTCGAAGACGAGGAGCTGGACCACGAGGGGCTCGACCGTGATCCAGTCCGTTGTCGCCCGCGCGGCCCCGATCTCGCTCTGCACAGCGCGGCAGTTCTGCAGGAGGCGGCGGTCCTCGTCGTCGAGCTGGTCCTGACGCTGGAGCGACGCCAGCAGGTCGCCCAGGACCCGTTCGTTGGCCGCGCTGCGCACACTGGCCGGCAAGCCGTCGAGGTTGCCGACCGACGACGGCGATCCGGTCACCAACCGGTCCTGCTCGTCGGCGGTCAACAGCAGCCACCAGGATCGGACCAGCCCAGCGGGAGTCCCCGGTGGAGGCGTCCCGCCGGGGGCGCTGGCGCCGCCGGTGAGCCGGCGGCTGGCAGCGAGCAGTGGCAGCAAGGAAGCGAGCGCAAGCTCGGCGTCGGCTGGTGATCCAGTCGTTGCGCCGGCCGGCAGGACCTCCGCCGCGCAACCGCTCAGCTCCTTGCGGACGGCGCGCGCCTGCGCCTGAAGCTCCTCGATGACCGCGCAGTAGCGCCGGTGACAGGCGCCCAGCTCGTGGGCGTGGGACCAGCGAAGGTCCTCGACCAGGAGCCTCCGTAGCTGCGGGGAACCAGCGGCCCCGGCTGCCGCGGCGAGCTCGGCGCGCTGACGCTGCAGCTCCTCGTCGTAGTCGGCGCGGAGCCGCTCGATGCGGGTACGTGCGTCCAGCAGCGCGGCCCGGTATCGCTCGAGCGCCGGCGCGGCGCGGTGCAGCGCGGTGGACACCGAACGAGCCAGCCCGCTGGCCCGTGCGAGCTCGGCGCGGCACGCGATCGCCGCCGGGCCCTGCCAGGCGTCAGCGAGCAGCCGGACGTCCCGGCGCAGGGCGTCGGCAGCACCAGCTGAGCGCGCGCCCAGTCGTCGGCAGCCGTCGGCGATCTCGCCGACCTGCTCGGGTCGGTCCGGCGGGAAGGGGAACGCGGCTGCCGCGTCCATCGGCTAGGGCCCGGCCACTGCCGCGGCGGCGGCGGCCCGCTCGACGGCGTCGTAGATCCGGGTGCCTGCGTGCATCCGCGTCGCGAGCAGCTCGAGGTCGAGGGCCACCAGCTCGAAGGCGTCGGCGCCGACCTCGACCAGGTCGCCCAGCCCGAGCCGCACGTCCGCGTCGGACACCCTCGCGACACCCAGAACGGCCGTCGCGAGAGCACGGCAGGCAGCGGCCTGCATGCGGATGTGCTCGGCCGCCGCGCCGACCGGCCGAGCGTCGAACTGCACAAGCACGGGCACTCCTCGGCCGGGCCGGTCGATCGCCTGGCTCACAGTTGTCAGGCTGGCTGGCTCGCTGACGGTTTGCTCGAGCCAGGCTAGGAAGAATCGGCCGTCCCCCGGTCTCGTTGTCCACAGGCGTGCCTCGTCAGGGCAGCGGGGGCCCCTCGGCCAACAGGGGCTCGAACAGGTCACCGGACTGCTCGACCCGGTCCAGAACCTGCTCGGTGCGGAAGGTCAGGTCGGCTGGGTCGCGACAGCCCTCGACTTCGGGCCAGCGCAGCGGCGTGGACACCCACGGCTGTGGCCGCGCTCGCAGCGAGTAGGGCGCGACGGTGGTCTTCGCCGCGTTGTTCTGGCTCCAGTCGACCAGCACCTTGCCCGGCCGCAGGTTCTTGGCCATCCGCGAGACGATGAGCCCCGGGTGCTCGCGCTCCAACCGCTTGGCCAGCTCGTGCGCGTAGCTCGAGGTGCGCGTAGAGGAGACCGGGGCGAGGGGTGCGTAGACCTGCATCCCCTTGGAGCCGCTGGTCTTGGGGTAGGCCGAGAGGCCGTCAGCCTCGAGCAGCTCTCGCAGCAGGACCGCGACGTGCGCGCATTCCACGATCGTCGCCGGGGCACCGGGGTCGAGGTCGAGCACCAGCAGGTCGGCCTCCCGCACGGCTCCGCGGGGGCCGACTGTCCACTGCGGCACGTGCAGCTCGAGGGCGGCCAGGTTGGCGGCCCAGATCAGCGTCGGCAAGTCCTCGATGACGACGTAGTCCAGGGTCTCCCTGTCCTTCGTGCTGCCCGGCGCAGGGAGCCGGACCGTGCGCACCCAGTCGGGCGTCCCGCGGGGGGCGTTCTTGGCGAAGAAGCCGTCACCTGCGACGCCGTCCGGGAACCGCTGGAACGACATCGGCCGGGCGGCGCAGTGGGGCAGCAGCACCGGGGCGATCCGCGCGTAGTAGTCGATGACCTCGCCCTTGGTGAACCCGGTCTCGGGATAGAGCACCTTGTCGAGGTTGGACAGCGCAAGGCGGCGACCATCGACCTCTACCGTCGACTTGGCTGCCATCGCCACGTCCTCTCGATCGCCCTGCGTACGCCCTGCGCCCGCCCTGTCCTGGCGGGCTCCGCAGCCACGGGGAGTCTGGCGGATGGCCGGGTGATCCGGACATGGCAGGGCCCCGGCCGCCTGCTGTGGCGGGCCGGGGCCCTGTGTGTTCCTCTACCGGCCGGCGGATCACCGCGCGACGGCGAGGGCGAGGAGACGACGGGCGCGCAGTGCGGCCTCTTCGGCTCGGCGGCTCGCCTTGTGGGCGGCCACGAGACGGAGAACGCGCTGGCGACGTTGTGCCTCCTCGAGGCGCTGCGCTGAATGCGCTCGCGCCATGTCCTCGTTCAAGAGATACATCTCTTTGCTCCTGTTCACATCGTGGAAGCGCGGCGGTCGAGCCGTGCTGTCGGGCTGGTCGTGCTGGTCGTGCTGGTTGAGGAGTGCGCGCTCACGCGGCAACCTCGGACTTGCGGGGGCGACCGCGCGGCCGTTTGCGCGGCACGACGATCCCCTGGACGAACCACTCGCCACCCCAGACTCCCCAGGGCTCCCGGCGTTCGAGAGCTCCGGCGAGGCAAGCGAGACGTACGGGACAGTTCGCGCAGAGCGCCTTGGCGTACTCCACGTCGGCGGGCGACTCGGCGAAGAACAACTCCGGGTCATTGACCCGGCAGGGAAGCTCCTCGGCGAGGCGCTCGACGTCGGGAAGGACGTCCTCGAGCACGGCGAGCTGCATCTGTAGTCACCTCATTCCAAACCAGTTGTGCGGGCACTTGTGGTGGTGGGCGGAAAAACTGAAAAGGCCGCGGATCCCGGGTTACGGGTTCCGCGGCCTTGGAGGTGCCGGTGAGGATGGTGGTCCTATACCGGTGGACTCCAGGTGCGGATCCCCGCGTTCACGACGCCGGTCGCGACATCGATGTTCGGGAGCAGAGCGGTTGCCTGGGGTGCGGAGCCGAAGCGGTCACGGCCGATCCGGAATGCGGACAGACCGGTCCCCTGGGCCGGAGCGGCAGTGGGCGCGAGAAGAACCCAGTGGCCGCCCTCGACGGCGCAGTCGGCGACCGCGAGCAGGCGCGTCATCGACGTCATCGACATGGCGTAGTTCTTCATCACGGTCACCTCCTGTTCGGCAGTCGTACGGTTCGGTCTGGTGCGCACTCGTGGCCCCGTGGCCAACGCTTCGGAAGGTTAGATGCACCCGACGTCAGGTGCAATCCTTTTTTTCGGTCCTGTCGCGATCTTTTGCGAAGCTGTCACGAATCCGGTGGCTTGCTGTCCGAATTGGCACAGATGTCGAGTACATCAGCACCGTACTTCTCGAGCTTGCCCCGGCCGACACCCGACACCGCGAGCAGCGCCGCCTCGGTGCCCGGCGTCGCCTCCGCGATGGCGACCAGCGTCGCGTCGGTGAACACGACATAGGCCGGCACGCTCTGCTCTCTGGCCTGTTCGGTGCGCCACTCACGCAGCCGGTCGTAGAGACCCTCGTCGTAGGAGGCGGGACAGTCCTCGCAGCGACCGAGCTTGCGCGGGACCGCACCGGCGAGCGAGCGCCCACAGACGCGGCAGGCCACCGGGCCCCTGCGCCGGGCGGCGCGCGGGCCCGCTGACGGTGCGGCGGGCCGGCCGGCCGGCCGGATGCCGTCGAGGAACCGCGACGGGCGGCGCGACGCGCGGCCACCGGGGGCACGGGCCAGCGACCAGGAGATGGTCAGGCGTTCGCGGGCCCGGGTCACCCCGACGTAGAGCAGCCTGCGCTCCTCCTCGACCTGCTCGGCGGTCTCGGCGTAGGTGATCGGGATCATCCCGTCGGTGGCACCGACGATGAAGACCGCGTCCCACTCGAGGCCCTTGGCGGCGTGCAGCGAAGCGAGCGTGACCCCGTCGACCGTGGGTGCGTGCTGGGCCTGCGCCCGCTCGTCCAGCTCGGCGACGAAGTCGGCCATCGTGCTCGTGCCGTCTGCGGCGGCGACGTCATCGGCGAGCCGGGCCAGCGCGGTCAGCGACTCCCAGCGCTCACGGACCGCGCCTCCCGCGGTCGGAGGCGTCTCTGCCCACCCGCTCGCGCTGAGCACACCGCGCACCGTCGTCGGCAGATCGTCAGCGGTCTCGGCCCGCGCCGCCCCCCGCAGCAGCAGCCGGGCCTCGCGGACCTCGGGACGGTCGAAGAAGCGCTCACCACCGCGCAGCACGTAGGCCACGCCGGCATCGGCCAGTGCCTGCTCGTAGCTCTCGCTCTGACCGTTGGTGCGGAAGAGCACGGCGATCTCGCGCGGGCGCGTGCCGGCCGCGACCAGCTTGGTGATGGCCACGGCAACCGACTTGGCCTCGGTCGGCTCATCGGGGTGCTCAGCAAGCTCGGCATCGGGCCCGGCCGGTCGCTGTGCCACCAGCTCGAGGCGGGTGCGGCGTGCGCCCGTCGAGCCGTCGAGCAGCCGGTTGGCGAGCGCCACCACCTGAGGCGTCGACCGGTAGTCGCGCACGAGCCGAACGACGGTGGCGCCGGGATAGCGGGAGGCGAAGCCGGTGAGGAACGCCGGGCTCGCACCCGCGAAGGTGTAGATGGTCTGGTTGGGGTCACCGACGACGCACAGCTCGTCGCGGTCGCCGAGCCACTGGTCGAGCAGCGCCTGCTGCAGCGGGCTGACGTCCTGGTATTCGTCGACGACGAGATGGTGATATTGCTCCCGCACCATCGCGGCGACCTGCGGGTGCTCGTCGAGCAGGGCGACGGTGTAGAGCAGGACGTCCTCGAAGTCGATGACGCCGCGGTCGCGTTTCACCTGCTCGTACGTCGACAGCAACCGGGTCACGGCGGGCGCGTCCAACCCGGCGGGCAGTGTCCGGCCGGCCTTGTCGGCGACGACGGCGTAGTCCTCGCGGTCGGTCATGGTGACCTTGACCCACTCGATCTCGGCCGCCAGGTCACGCACGGTGGCCCGGTCGGTGGCGATGCGCAGCCGGCCCGCCGACTCGGCCACCAGGGCGGCCTTGTGGTCGACCAGCCGAGGCAGCTCGCCGCCGACGTGGCGGGGCCAGAAGTAGCGCAGCTGGCGCAGCGCCGCGGCATGGAAGGTGCGAGCCTGAACCCCGCCTACGCCCAGGTCTCGCAGCCGGGTGCGCATCTCCCCGGCCGCCCGCGCCGTGAACGTCACGGCGAGCACCCGTTGCGGGGCATAGACCCCGCTGTGCACGCCGTAGGCGATGCGAGCGGTGATGGCCCGGGTCTTGCCGGTGCCGGCCCCGGCCAGCACGCAGACCGGCCCGGCCAGCGTGGTCGCCACCTCGCGCTGCTCAGGGTCGAGCCTGGCCAGCAGCCGCTGGTCCCAATCCCCGGCTGCGCCCGCGTCTGTACCCACCAGCTCATCCTTCCAGCCTCCGCCGACACCTGCCGACGACTGTCACCAGGGAAGCAATAGCGCACAGGCCGCGTTGAACCGGACGAACCTGGGCAGAATGCCCAGACAGCGCAGAGCCGACGGAAGGATCGACCCGAGTGTCCACCCTGGTCACGATGTACAGCACGATCTGGTGCGGCTACTGCCGTCGGCTCAAGGACCAGATGGAGCGCGCGGGCATCGCCTACGTCGAGGTCGACATCGAGCACGACCCCGCTGCGGCCGATCTGGTGATGTCGGTCAACGGAGGCAACCAGACCGTGCCTACGGTCGTCTTCCCGGACGGCTCGGCGCTGGCGAACCCCAGCCTGGCCCAGGTGCAGGACAAGCTCGCCGCCTGACGGGCCGACCGGCAAACCGACCCTTCCCTCGGCCCCTCAGGCGTCCGCGGGATCGGGCAGCGCCTCGCCGTACCAGCTCTCGATCAGCTGCCGCGCGATCGACACCCGCGGCGAGAGCCGCACATCGCCGGAGCGCACCGCCGCGAGCAGGTCGCTGCGGGTGAACCAGCGAGCCTGCGCGATCTCCCCGTCGACGAAGTCCACCTCGAGACTCTCGGCCACCGCCCGGAACCCCAGCATCAGGCTGGACGGGAACGGCCACGGCTGGCTGCCGAGGTAGTGCACGTCGCCGACGACGATGCCGACCTCCTCGGCCACCTCCCGCCGGACGGCCGCCTCGAGGGACTCCCCCGGCTCGACGAAGCCGGCCAGCGTCGAGAAGCGGCCCTCCGGCCAGGCGGCCTGGCTGCCGAGCAGCAGCCGGTCGTCCGCGTCGACAACCGTCATGATCACCGCCGGGTCGGTGCGCGGGTAGTGCTCGCTGTCGTCGCGCGGGCAGCGCCGCAGGTGTCCCGCCGCAGCCATGACCGTCGGCCCGCCGCAGCGGGGACAGTGCCCGTGCGTCGCGTGCCAGTTGGCCAGTGCGACGGCATGCACGAGCAGCCCGGCGTCCCGGGCGCTCAGAACGGCTCCGACCTCGCGGATGCCCCGGAAGCCTTCGCCCGCCTCCGGGACCTCGACCGCGAAGAACGCCGCGTCTGCGTCGTCGACGCCGAGGAAGAACCGCTCGCCGCCCGCGAGGTCGCCAGGCGGGTGGAGGACCAGCGCCGGTGGGTCACCGGACACCTCGGCAAGGCCGCCGCCGATGAGCAGCACCCGGGTGTCCGGGTCCGCCCACGCCTTGTCCAGCCAGTCCTCGTCGCTACGGCGGTGGGCTGCCCGGTCGACGGCGGCTCGCGCCAACGCGAGGTCGTGCAACATGCGCTGCACTGTATTCAGCGCGCTGTCGGCTAGCGTCACCCCGGTGTCGGGCGACCTGCGCATCGCGACGTTCAACCTGCTGCACGGCCGGTCGCTCGAGCATCCCGACGTCCGCGAGTCCGACCTGCGCCACGCCGCGGCAATCGTCGACGCCGATGTTCTCGGGCTGCAGGAAGTGGACCGGCTGCAGGGACGATCCGGGTCGGTCGACCAGACCGCTGTCGTGGCGGCGGCGCTCGGTGCCGAGCACTGGCGGTTCGTGCCGGCGCTGGACGGGACGCCGGGTGCGCACTGGGAGCAGTCCTGCGACGACGACGGGGCGTCGACGACGGGCCCGACCTACGGCGTGGGTCTGGTCTCGCGGCTGCCCGTGCGGGAGTGGCGGGTACGCCGGTTCGCCCCCGCGCCGGTGTCGATGCCGTTGATGGTGCCGGGCGTCAAGGGCCTCCCACGGATCCCGGACGAGCCACGGGTCGCGCTGGCTGCGGTCATCGAGGGACCGAACGGGCCGATGACGGTGGTGACGGCACACCTGTCGTTCGTCCCCGGCTGGAACATCGCCCAGCTCCGCGCGCTGACCCGCTGGGCCCTGACGATGCCGGGTCCCCGGCTGATCGCCGGTGACCTCAACCTGCCGGGTGCGATTCCCGGCTGGGTTTCGCGCTGGCACCAGCTGGCCCGGGTGGCGACCTACCCGTCGTACCGGCCGTGCGTGCAGTTCGACCATGTGCTGGGCCACGGGGTTGCGGGTTCGGCCGTCCGCGGTGTGCGGGCGGTGCGGCTGCCCGTCTCCGACCACTGCGCGCTGCGCGTCGACCTCGCGCTCTAGAGCGGCTCGGAACCGCCTCGAGCAGCACACGAGGTTCAACTACTACCGGCTTTGGCGATGCTGGGGCTGGGCGTGGGAGTTCTCAAGAACGGCGCCGAACCTTGACCACTTGTTACCACTTGTCGATCCGTCCCGCGCGGATCGACCTAACGTCGCGACCGACAGGGCGGTCGTCTCCTTCTTCGACGAAACGCTCGGCCCGCGACGGGTGGAGGTCTGATGCCCCAGCACCACCACCCACGGCACGAAAGGACAAAACGATGAACATCGACAGCGAGGATGCCGAGTTTTACGTCGTCTACAACGACGAGGAGCAGTATTCGATCTGGCCGACGGATCGGCCGATCCCCGCCGGCTGGTACGAGGAGGGCACTCGCGGCCCGCGCAGCGACTGCCTGGACAGGATCGAGACTGTCTGGACTGACATGCGTCCCAAGTCCGTGCGTCAGCGGATGACCGCCATGACCTCGAGCGACTGAGGTCATGGCCGTGGGCGAGACCAGCGTGGACACCGGAGCACTCGAAATCGAGCAGAAGCGATCCCTGCTCGCCAAGCTGCTGCAGGAGAGCACCTCCGACTCGGCGACGAACCTGACCCAGATGCAAAGCCGGTGGTGGTTTCTGCACCGCCTCGACCCGACGGTCCCTTACCACGTGCAGCGGGTGGCGCTGCTGAACGGCCGGCCCGACCAGGCTGCCGTCCTCCAGGCGACCGCCGACCTGCTCACCAGGCACGACGCCGCACGGACGACGTACCCCGACGTGGGTGGGCACGCCTTGAGCGTCCAGTCGCCGATCGCGGCCCCCGAGGTCGCAGGGATCTCACTCGCTCCGAGCGACGCCCTCGGCGAGGCCCTCGCCGCCGCGTGCCGGGTGGACTTCTGGCGTCCCTTTGACCTGAGTCGCGGACCGCAGTCGCGCGTCTCCGTCGTCGACTTGGCCGAGACCGGCCACGACGCTTTCGCCCTCGTGCTCACCCTGCACCGCATATGTTCCGACGACAGCTCGGCGGATGCGTGCCTGCGGACGCTCGTGAGTGCCTACCGAGAACTGTCGGGCACGGCCGCCGACCCGCCGGACACGCGGGACGAAGACGCCACGAAATTTGTTGATCTCGACGTGGTGGCGGCCGCCGAGGCCTCCCTGGACGTTCCGGGGTTGCAGGAGTGGTGGCGCTCACACCTCGCCGACGTCTCCCCGCTGTCGCTGCCCACCGACGGTCCGCGCCTGGCGCGCAAGACTTTCCAAGGGGCCGGTGCCGCTTGTCGGGTGTCGCCGGACCTTTTGCACGCCATAGACGACCTGGCGGCACAGACCGATACCGACACCGGGACCGTGGTCCTCGCGAGCCTCGCCCTGGTGCTCGCGCGCACCGCCTCCACTGGCCGGTTCGCGATCGGCACGACCATCCGTCGCGACGCAGGCGTCGGGCCACTCGACAACGAGGTCCCAGTCGTAGTGGACGTCCCCGGCGTCACGGACCTAGTCGGTCATGTGCGGGCGGTGGCAGCGGCCCGCGCGGCCTCTCTAGCCCATGGCGAGCTGCCCTTCCCACAGATCATCGACAGCCTCGTGCACCAGTCGCGCGACCGCAGCCTCACTCCCGTCTTCCAAGTCTTCTTCGATGACCGCCCGGCCCGTCGATTGCCAGATGACATCGACGCGCTCCTCTTGCCTGGAGCCCACGAGCCCGAGCCGTACGCCGTGGACGCGCGGTTCGCGCGGCTCGACCTCATGGTGACCTGGAGCAGGGACGGGGAACTCACCGTGCAGTTGCCGGCTGCCACACACGGCGACGTCGACGCTCGTCGCCTCGCCGATCGCCTGGTTTCAGTGCTGCAGGCCGCCGCCAACACGCCTGAGCTGCTCGCCCGAGACATACCACTTGTCTCCGAAGAGGAGTGGCAGGCGCAGCTCGCTTGGGGACGGGGCGAGCCGCTCGACTCGGCGGAGGCCTGCCTGCACGATCTGGTGCTCGCCCAGGCGAACCGCACCCCAGCGGCCGCCGCCGTGCGTTGCGGCGAGGAGCGGCTGAGCTTCGCTGAGTTGGCCGACCAGGCCAGCCGGGTGGCCGCCGCGCTCATCAGCGCCGGCTGTCGCCCGGGTGACCCCGTCCTGCTCGCCGTACGCCGTGACGTCGCATCGGTCGTTGGGCTGCTTGGCGTGCTCCTGAGCGGCGGTTGCTATGTGCCCGTCGACGCGCGGCAGGCGCCCCGTCGGGCCGGGCGGATCGCCAATGACAGCGGAGCCACCGTGTGGCTCGGAGACGCGGACGACCTGGCAGGCTTGGACGACGGCCTGACGCCGCCAGTGCGGGTCGATCTTGCGTCCGCCCGTCGGGGGTCGACCTCCGCGGCCGCACTGGCCGACGTCTCCCCCGACCACCCCGCTTACCTCATATACACGTCCGGCTCCACGGGCGTGCCGAAAGGCGTCACGGTGCCACACCGTCAGATCGTGGCTTCCACGCGGGCGCGCGTCATGCGCGCCATGGGCGGGGAGGCCGAGCGCTACCTGGTGATGGCACCGCTGACCTTCGACGCAGCGGGCGCAGGGATCTTCCTGTGCCTGTGCTACGGCGGCGAAGTCGTGCTGCCGACCGCGGACGAGGCGCTCGACCCCGGCTCGCTGGCCAAGCTGGTCACCCGTGCCGAGATCACGCACTTCAACTCCGTCCCGTCCCAATACGCCACGCTGCTCGAGCGCGAGCCGGACTGCCTTTCCGGCGCCCACGCGGTAATTGTGGCCGGCGAGGCGCTCCCGCGGTCCCTGGCGGAGAGCCATCACCGGCACCTACCGGCGGTCCCTCTGTTCAACGAGTACGGACCGACCGAGACAACGATCTGGGCCACGGCAACACAGGTCGGGCCCGCCGACGTCGCCTGGGAGCACGTTCCCATCGGCAGTCCCGTCCCGGGTGTCACGACGCTGGTGCTCGACCGGGGACGGCGGCCGCTCCCTGAGGGCGCAGCAGGTGAATTGTTGATTTCCGGCGCTGGCGTTGCTCGCGGCTATCACGGCCGTCCTCGGGAAACCGCCGAGCTGTTCGTCCCTCATCCTTGGGGCGCTCCCGGAGAACGCATGTACGCAACCGGCGACCGGGTGCGGTGGACACCAGACGGCCGGCTGCAGTTCCTCAGCCGCATGGACACCCAGGTCAAGATTCGGGGCTTCCGGATCGAGCCCGGCGAGGTGGAGGCCGCGATCATGCGACAGGCGACGGTGCGCGACGCCGCGGTGGGCGTGCGGGTGCGAGCCGACGGCGGGGCGACCCTCATCGCCCACATCGTGCCGCAGGGCGGTCATGCCTTCTCCGCGCGGGCGCTCCAGGCCGCGCTGCTCGCCGAGCTGCCGGACTACATGGTGCCGTCGGAGATCTTGACCATCCCGGCGATGCCGACGACACCGCACGGCAAGATTGACCGCCGGGCGCTTCCCGACCCGCAATCGCCGACCATAGCCACCCTGGAGTCGATGAACGAGCACCAGCAGCTCGTTGCCGACTTGTTCGCCCAGGTCCTCGACCGCGGGGTCGTGGGCCTCGACGACAGCTTCTTTGACCTCGGCGGAGACTCGCTGCTGGTCGCCAAGTTCCTGGCTCGTCTGGTCCGCGAGCTCAGCGTCGAACTTGACGTCGATCAGTTCTTCGCCGTCCCGTCCGTCCGCGGGATCGCACAGCGGATCGACGAGGTCAACCGGCTGCACAGTGGCGATCTGGACGAACTGACGGTGTTCAACCGGGAGATCGCGACGTTGCACGAAGAGGTTCATCTCGACCCGGAGGTCGTGCCCGAGGACGTGCCCAGAGGCAAGTTCTTCGATCCCGACCACATCCTCCTGACCGGCGCCACCGGCTACATCGGCAGCTTCGTGCTCATCGAGCTCATCGCCCGCACCGACGCGACCATCCACTGCCTCGTGCGGGGCGAGGACGACGCCAGCGCCCGGGAGCGGCTGCGATCGACCCTTCAGGGGTTCCGGTCGTGGGACGCCTCGCTGGAGGACCGGATCGAGATCGTCCGGGGCGACTTGGCCCGGCCCCGGCTCGGTCTCGACGACGACTCGTGGGAGCGACTGGCCCGGACGATCGACACCATCCACCACGTGGGTGCCCAGGTGAACTTCACCTACCCCTACCAGGCCCTGCGCCGGCCCAACGTAGACGGCACCGTGGAACTGCTCAAGTTGGCCTGCACCCGCCAGATCAAGGCCTTCCACTTCGTCTCGACCATGGACGTCTACCTGGGCTTCGGCGCACCTCGCCCGTTCCTCGAGGACGACCTCACTGAGGACGTGTTCGACATCCCCTCCGGCTACCCCCGCACCAAGTACGTCGCGGAGAAGATCGTGTGCCTGGCGCGGGACCGGGGACTTCCGGTCTCCATCCTGCGCCCCTGGCAGGTGATCGGCCACAGCGAGACGGGGGCGGTCCACACCACCGACTACATCTTCATCGCCGTGAAGGGCTTCATGGAGCTCGGTGGTCTACCAACGTACACCGACATCGTCAACGCAGTCCCAGTGGACTTCTTCGCCCGGGCGCAGGTGCAGATCACCCACGACCCGCGCTGCCTGGGGCGTACGTTCAACATCGGCAACATCGCGCCCCCGGTCGGTGACGACCTCTACGCCTGGCTGCACTCTTACGGCTACCGCACCGACATCGTCGAGCGGGAGGAGATGCGAGCGCGTGCCCTCAAGGCGCCGCCCGACTCCACCATTTTCCCGCTCACCTCATTGCTCCGGACCGGTCACCCGCTCGCGCAGCTAGCCCCGGAAGTCCAGCGGGCCATCGACCCGATGGTGGAGTGCCGGAACGTGGTCGAGTTGCTCGACGGAACCGATGTTGTCTGCCCGCCCATCGACCAGCAGCACGCCCACCGGATTTTGGACTTCCTAGTGGAAACCGGGTTCCTGCCTCCCCCCGACCAGCACGAGGCAATATACGCCCCGTGATTTGGCAAGGTTCACGGCGAGCGTGCCGGTGGCGATCAGTGTGTGCGCGATTGCCGGGGAATCCAAGCTCTCAACGACCGTGCGGGACCCGCGGCTGACGCGGGATCGCAGATCGCTGCAGGTCGGTCTGGGCGTGCAGCGCCGCAGCGAGGTCGGCGACCACGGGGTGCTCGAAGATCAGCGCGAGAGGCACCTCCATTTCGAGCTCGGCCGCGATGTCGTCGAGAGCTTGGATCGCGACTAGGGAGTGGCCGCCGAATTGGAAGAAGTGAGCGTCTGCGGGGAGGGGGCGGTCTCTGCCGAGCGCGTCGGCGAGAACGCGCGCCACCAGGTCCACCAGGGCCGCCGGCGGTGTTTGCAGGACGATCGAAGGACTGCGCAGCTTCTCCTGAGCTTGCACCTCGGGCGACGGTCGTGCGGCGAGGTCAGAGATGGCGAGTGCTCGACCAGACACTGCGTCGAGCAGCAGTGCCCCGACGGTGGCGGCGAGGCGCTGCGCCTGTGTCCGACCGAGTGGGTAGTCGTAGCTCAACGTGAACGGTTCCTTCGCATCGTCAGCCGGCAAGGTCACGACGAGTGGTGCTGGGAGGGCGGGTGGCGTCACGGGCCTTGGGATGAGTTCGACGCCCGGAAAGTCGAGCCCATCGAGCAGCGCGGCATGGGTGGTGACGATGACGTGGAACACGGGAGACGTGGTCAGTCCTCGCGTAGGCGCCACGGCACGGACCACCTCGTCGAAGGGGAGCTCCTGGTGGGCGAGCGCGCCCACGTACTCAACGGCGACCCTGTCCAGAACCCGGGTGAACGGCTCGTTCGGACTGACTGCCACCGGCACGGTGACGGAGTTGACGAGAAAGCCCAACAGTCCCCGTAGGTCAGAGCGGGTACGACCGTCCACCGGGATTCCGACCGCTACCCGTGACAAGCCGAGGTCGAGACAAACTGCGGTGCCGACGGCGGCCAGCAGGACAGCCTGAGCCGGGCTTTGGCGCTCGGTGGCGAGCCGGTGCAGCGCCTCGTTGAGCCCGGAGGCTTCACCGGGATACACCACGCCGGGAGCGCCATGCGCGTCGTCACGTGGGACGACGTCCCACGTGACCGTCGGCAGGTTGTGGAGCCGGTCGAGCCAGTACGCCTTGTCACCTGCGAACTCCCCCCTGGCGCTGCGTGCCCGCTGCCAACCGCTGACGTCCGCGTATTGGAGCCGTGGTGCAGGGAGTTGCTCCCCCCGATAGGCGGCGGCGACCTGCTGCAGGAACAGCTTCAGAGTCACTGCGTCCGCCACGGTGTGGTGGATCGCAAGATGCAGCACCCAGTGGTCGAGCGCGAGCTCGGCGAGTGTGAGCCGGATCAGCGGGCCTGAGGCGAGGTCAGGTCGCCAGCTGCGCGCCTGCTCGTCGAGCCGGGCAAGGCGCGCGGGAGTCGTCTCCCCCAATCGGGCCGCATCACGTCCGACCACGGGCTTCCATGCAGGAGGGACCGTCTGGTGGATCACCTGGAGCAGTGTGTGATCGCGCCGCACGAGTGTGGTCCGGAGAATTTCGTGAAGCTCTATCACCTGCTCGATCGCCTCCGTGAGGCGATCAGCGTCGAGCGACCCTCGCAACTCCAACCCTGCGACCAGCACGAACGGCGAGGCGTCCGGTGAGACCTGGTCGGCGAACCAGAGCCGCTCCTGGCCGTGCGACGCCGCAAAGGCCAGCGTGGTCACTTCGTCGTAGGTTGTGGTGTCAGTGGAGCTTGTTCTCCCCCGCCATCGCCCAGCAGGGTTCGGAAGACATCGCTGGTGGCTTCGACCTCCTGGGGCGGCCCCTGAGCGACGACACGCCCCATGCGGAGTACGACGACCCAGTCTGCGCTCCGCATCATCCACGGATGGTGAGTGACCGCGAGCACGGTGCGGCCCTCGCCCCGGAGGCTCTCCCACAGCCGGGTTGCTGTCGAATGGTCAAGGGCGCTCGCCACCTCGTCGAGCACCACGATGTCCGGGCTACGGAGGAGCATTCGAGCGACGGCGAGCCGGGTCTGCTGACCACCCGAGACCCGTGTTCCGCCGACCCCGATCTCGGTGTCGAGGCCCTGTGGCATGCGGGCTATCTCTTGCTTCAATCCGCTCGCCGCGAGTGCTGGCGACAACTGGTCGACTGCCTGTCGGTCGAGCAGCACGTTCTCCCGGACCGTCGCCGAGAACAGGCCGGGCAGCTGCGGGGTGTAGCCCACTCGAGGGTCGACCAGTTGCCGTCCGGGGCTAGTAATTGGCTCGTCGTTCCAGGAGACGGTCCCGGCATCAGGGGTGAGTTGGCCGAGCAGGCAGCGCAGCAACGTGGTCTTTCCGGCGCCGATGGATCCGACGATGACCGTGGCGGCGCCACGGCGTACGACCAGATCAATGTTTTGGATCCCGCCCGCGCCGTCGTGGCGTCGGGTCAGACCGGATGCCGACAGGGCCACTAGCGGCTGCAACTCGGAAGCGGGACCTTCGACTTCGCAGGGGCGACGCAGATCCAGAGGCGGACCTGCTACGACCGCGCCGCTGGCCAGCTCGGCGCCGCGGGCGAAGGCCACGTTGGCCTGCCGCCTGGAGCGCGCCAGGTAGCCGATGAACCCGGTGTACGAAGTGACCTGCAGAAGGTAGGTCGAGAACAGGACGAAGTCACCCACGTTGAACGAGCCACGGCGCATCTGGTCCAGCGCGACGAGCAACACCAGGCCGGCGCCAAGGCTGGAGATCGAGGAGAAGGCAGCGTCCACGGCCTGGCTGAGCGCCTCGTCGCGCATCACGTGCCGGCGTCGCTGCAGGCTCTTGGCCCGTACTCGTTCAGCTACCTGGTCACGGGCACCGGCCAGTCGGATCGTGGTCGCCGCAGCGAAGAAGTCGCCGATCACCTGGGAAACCTCGGAGTCATGCTCCCTGCTCCGGCGCCGGAAGCTCTCCAGCCGGTTCCTGGCGATGTGCGCCAGGCTCGCGACCAGCACGAGCGGGACTGCCACCAGGAGAGTGACCTGGGCGTCGACGGCGAGCATGATGGCGAGCCCGCTGACCCCGAACACCACCGCAGCCATGGTGTCGAAGACCCAGTCGCCCATCATCGCCATCGCGCGGGTGTCATCCCGGAGGGTGGCGAGCAAGCCACCTGTTCCCTGAGCAGGAAACTCCGCGCCAGGGCGGCGGAGCTGCTGATCGGTGATATTGCGCTGGGTGAGTCCCTGGGCGGCGAAGCGCCATCTAGGCGCGGTCAGGTGCGCGCTGAGGATGATCCCGATCCTGGCGAGCCCTGCGGCGACCATCAGCCCCAGGATCGCGGAGATCCCCATACCGGCGGGAGCTCTGCCCTCGAGGGCGTCGAAGAACCACTTGCCGAGGAGCCCGGGCAGCAGGGGCCAGAGGTGGAACGCGAGCCACGACAATGCGCCCGCGACGAACCAGCGGCGGTGGTGGCCCACGAGCCGGATCACCTCGCGGGAGACGGACACGCCCTCGGGAGCAGTGGTAGTCACGGAATCAGCTCATTTTCGTCGGTGACCGCACCGGCGAACACGTCATGGAACAGCACCTCGGCCGGACTGCCCACGCATGTCACGCGGCCTTTGTCGAGCACCGCTACTTGGTCCATCTCGTGAAGGGTCTCGACCCTGTGAGCGATGACTATCGCGGTTCGGCCGCGCAGCAACCGTCGGATGCCGCCGCGCACTCGCCCCTCAACGTCCTTGTCCAAACGGCTCGACGGCTCGTCGAGCACGACGACACTCGGGTCATGCAGGAAGACGCGGCACAGGGAGACCAGCTGCGCTTCACCACCTGAGAGACGGCTCTGCGCGAGCGGGGTATCGAGACCCTTGGGTTGCCGGGTGAACCACGGGCCTAGACCCAACTCGGTCAGGACCTCGACCAGCCGGTCGTCTGGACAGTCGACGAACACGGTGAGGTTGTCGCGGAGGCTGGCCGGGAGAATCTGGACCTGCTGGTCGACGACGGCAATCCGCTGGCGCAGAGATGCCGGCAACGCCGTGCGAACGTCGACCCCGCCGAGCTCGACCCGGCCATGTGTGGGGTCGTGGAGTCGGGGAACCAGGTGAGCGAGCGTGGATTTGCCGGATCCGGAGGGACCGACCAGTCCCAGGCTGGTCCCGGCTGGCACAGTGAGCGAAACCTCGTGAACGCCGGCTCCCTGTTCCCCGGTCGCCCCGAAGACCGGGTCGCCGCGGCCTCCAGGGCCGGAAACACCCATGTCTCCGTCGGCGAGTTCGGATCCCAGGTCATCGCCGACTAGGGCGTCGTACCGGAACGTCACGTTGTCGAACGTCACATCGAGAGGGCCCGGGGGAAGGTCGGAGTGCCCCGGAGTCAGCCTCGACTCGACCCGGAGTAGATCGCGCACCCTGCGTAACGAGGCGATCGATTGCTGGTACTCGCCCATCTGCGAGCGGATCTGCTCCGTGGGAATAACGAGCATCGAGGACAGTGCGACGATGAGGTAGACGTCGGGCAGGCTGAGTGATTGTTGCCGAAACCAGTGGCCAGCTAACCCGTAGGCCAGCACGGACGCGCCAGAGGACATGAGCGTGGCCACCAGCCACACGGTGGACGACCAACCTTCTGCACGCACCGTTACTGGTGCCCACGCCCGCAGCTGCCGCAGCAGGCGGGTGAGGACGTAGCCGCGCCCGCCAATGGTGAAGAGGTCCTCCGTGGCCCTCATAGCCTCCCCGAGGAAGCCGTAGTAGCGACTTCCGTGCTCCTGGCTCCGCTGCCAATGCGGCGCGCCGACGTCACGAACGCTCGCCATCAGCCAATACATCAGGCCAAGGAAGATGCACATCACCAGCCCGACGCGGGCGTCGACCACCAGCAGCACGGCCATGATGCCGAGAACGACCAACGTGTTGGTCACGATCAGGACCACGGTGCTAGCCAGGCGTCCGATCTTGCTCACGTCACCGTCCACCCGGTCAACGAGCTCACCTGGCGAGTGCCGATTGTGGAAGTCGAAGTCAAGGCCAAGCACGTGATGGGTCAGCCTGACTCGCATTGCGTTGCCCGCAGCCCAGGCGACCCCCTCGGCTGCATAGGCCGCGAGTCCGACCACCACACGGCCGGCAATGGCGATGGTCAGCAGGAGTATCACCAACCGCAGCAGTGAGTCTTGCCCCTCGTTGCGGAAGACTGCGTCGATGAACCGGCTGACGATCCACGGTTCGGCCACCGTGAGGATGGCACCGAGTAGGAGCAGGAGCGTCGTGAGCGCCATCGCCATTGAATGACCACGAAGCGCGCCGAGCAACACCGACCGGCTGGTGACAGGACCCGCCTCGTCGACGGCGCTCACGTGCCGTTCACCGTTTCGCGCGTAGAGCCTGCCATCCGAGACAGCATCTGGTCGAGAACCTGTTCGTCCAACTGCTCCAAAGCCCCCCAATTCTCTCGCTCACGCTTGGTGGAACTGGTGGCCAGCATCCGGGGCTCGATGTAGGCAACGAGCGCAGCCACGGTGGGGTTGTCGAAGACATTGCGCAGCGACACGGTAACACCGAAGGCGTCGTGAATCTTGTGCAGCAGCGATGCCACGAGGAGTGAGTGACCTCCGAGGTCGAAGAAGCTCGCGTCCGTACTATCGACGGGAATCTTGAGGACATCCTCGAAAATGGCGCTCATTGCGCGCTCTACGGCTGTCGTAGGAGGTACGGCCGATGTGTTCGCAGCCACGGCGACCTCACGACGCACCGCTGCACGGTCGACCTTGCCGGCGGTGGTGCGCGGCAGCCGGTCGACCCAGACGATGCGAGGCACCACGGTCACGGCCAAGAATCGTCCGAGGTGAGCCCTCAGCGCCCCGGCCAGTTCCTCACCGGCCGGCGCCTTGGCCGCAACGACCGCTGCGACCAGCCGGATGTCGCCTTCGTCGTGCGGGATGGCGACAGCGACAGCCTCGAGCACGTCGGGATGGCCGGTGAGGATGGCCTCGATCTCACCGAGCTCCTGTCGGTGCCCGCGGACCTTGACCTGGTCGTCGGTTCGACCGACGAAGCACAGATCCCCAGTGGGCAGCACACGGACGAGGTCGCCCGTCCGGTAGATCCGCGCTCCGGGACGCGACGGGTCGGGGATGAACGCACTCGCAGTCTCGCGAGGTCGTGACCGGTAGCCGCGGGCCAAGGCGGTGCCGGAAAGGTGGAGTTCCCCGACCGCCCCGGTGGGGACGGGCCGAAGGGTCGCGTCCAGTATTTGGCGGCCGGCCCCAGGGAGGCACTCGCCGAGGGTCACCGGCCGGTCCACGGCGACGTCCGAGGCACTAACCCAGATCGTGGCCTCGGTAGGCCCATAGAGATTGGTGACCCGGCGTCCCGAGGGCGCCCCGTCCGCCACCAGCCACTCAGCAAGGCTGGCTGGCAGCGGCTCACCCCCGGAGAGAACGCGCAACCGCGGGTCGAGATTCGCGCAAGCCCCCCGTAGCAACTGCCAGGTCGACGGGGTCGCCTGCATCACGTCGACGGCGCACTCGCGCAGAAGGGCAGCCAGCGCCGGCCCGTCACCTGTGACCTGCTCCGGCACTACGAGTGTCACCGAGGAGCCCAGCACCGGGCACAGGAGCTCGACAAGGGAGATGTCGAAGCCAACACTCGACACAGCTGCCCAGCGTGACCCTGGCTTCGCACCGCAGGTTTGCACCATCCAGTCCAGGGCTGCGTTCAGCGATCCCCGAGTGACCTCCACCCCCTTGGGAGTACCGGTGGATCCCGAGGTGAAGATGACGTACGCGACGCCCTCTGGCCCAAGGTCGGGGCTCGCGCACTGCTCGGCATGCGACGAGACGAGCACGAGTCGGACACCGGTCGAACCGTCTTCCGGCTCGAGCACTGCGCACACGGCCGCGGCTTCGATCATCTGCTCTCGCCGGGGTGCAGGGACCGCCGGGTCTAGAGGGACGTAGGTGATGCCTTCGGCAAGGCACGCGAGCAGCGCGGTGACCACGTCGCGCGAGCGCGGGAGTTGCACGCCGAGTCGCTGGCCGCGGCGCATGCCGTGCTGTCGCAGCCAGCGCCGGAGTTCGCCCACTCGTGCCGAGAGCTCGGCGTATGTCGTCGGGGTGGGCAGGTCCGGTGGCCCACCCTGCTCCCACGACTCCACCGCCACTTGGCTCGGGTTCTCGTTTGCCCTCTCCAGGAAGTGCTGCCAGGCGTCCGCAACCGGTCGAGTCAGTCGCGTGCCTCTCGGGACCGAGGCCACGTCGGGGACACCGCAACTGCGCCACGGTCGCGACGGGTCGATTGTGATCGAGGTCAGGACGTCGACGAGCAAGTCGAGCCAGCAGCGCGCTGTGTCGGCATCAACCAGCGCCGTGGCGTACTCCAACGCCAGTCGGCATCCGTCGCCCTCGGTGGGGCTTACGACCAGCGTGAGGTGCGAGCGGACGGACCGCAGCTCGGCATCGGCGGCCCACACTGTGAGACCGTCCAGGTCCGCCGCCAGTGGCGGGAACTCTTGGTAGAGGCACATCACCCGGAACAGCGCCGTGTCCTGCCCACCCTTCGTCGCCGATGCAGCAGCTCGCTGGATCTCGGCATAGGGGACTTCCTGATGCGCCAGCGCGGCGGCGCATCTGCTGGCCCCATGCTCGATCGCCTGCTCGAGGGTGGCGTCATCTGTGAGCCTGTCGAAGCGCAGTCGCACCGGCAGCGTGTTCATGAGAAGCCCCACCATCCGGCGGGTCTCCGGACGCACCCGTCCGGAGACCGCGACACCGATACACAGATCGGTCGCACCGGTTAGCCGCGCGAGAGTGACGCCCAGCGCCGTTGTCGAGACTGCGAACGGCGTGGTCCCGTGACGAGCGGCCAGCTCGTGCACGGCGGCCCAGGTCGCCGCGTCGAGCACGTGCTCGCAAACGGCTCCTTGAGCGTTCTCGGAGACCGTGCCACTGCGATCTACCGGGAGTGGGAGCGCCTGCAGCCCAGAGAGCTCCTCCCGGAAGCTGCGCAATCCGTCAGCGAGCCGATGGGGGGTCAGCTGCTCGTCCTGCCACACGACGTAGTCGGGGAACTGGATCGGAGCGGCACCGACGGGCGCCTCGCCACGACCGAGGGCGGTGTAGGCGCGGACGAGGTCATCCAGCACGACCGCGAGCGACCAACCGTCACATACTGCGTGGTGGACGGCGATGTGAAGCTCGTGCAACTCCTGGTCGAGTCGAACAAGTGTCGAGCGCAGTAGCGGCGGCGCCGTGAGGTCGAAGGGCTGCGACATCTGCGACAAGGCCGCTGCCCGTCGCTCGGGGACCGCGGAAGCGTCGCATCGGGCCAGGATCACCGCCGCGCGCTCGTGAACCTGCTGGACAACCCGGCCGGCCTCGAGGGCCAGGCCGGTGCGGAGGGCATCGTGCTGCGCCACCACGGCGTCCAGCGCCCGCTGCAGCCGCCCCTCGTGGAGGGGTCCGCGTGCGCGGACAACTGAGCGCAGCAGGTAGGGGTCCGGCTCACCGTCGGCTCGCAGTTGTGAGAGTACCCACAACCGATGCTGTCCCGACGAGACCGGAAATTGGAAGGTGGCGTGGCCCAAGTCCATGCTTCCCTCCGCTCGGTTATTGACTCGTAGCGTGGCAAGAGGCGCGGGTGCCGTCGAGCGTCACGTCCACGACTGGACACGAAGTCGTGGAGTTCTCGACAAGCAGGTGACACCGCGCCGTCAATGGAGGGAGCGCGACAGGAGGCCCTCTCATGGCGGCGGTGGACTCGCTGGGGACCGACACACTCGAACCGCTACTCCCCGCCGGGCGGGCCCACGTGTGGTGGCGGCGCTGGTGTGAGGTGCAGCCGCGTCCGGACCTTCTCGACGCACGCGAGCACGGGCGGCTCAACGGCTTCCGTCGGGCCGAGGACGCCAGGCGATTCCTGGCCGGCGACATCGTGCTGCGGAGTGCTGCCGCGATGGCGGAGGGGTGCACGCTAGACGAGGTGCGCGTCGCCCGGACCTGCAACCGGTGTGGGGGGCCGCACGGGGCGCCGCGACTGGTCGGCTCGACGTGGCGCGTGTCCGTCACTCATTCCGGGGCATGGATTG
>Ga0136617_10000612_pt1 | contig 30392 bp, 28 predicted proteins | sample AntDrymUQ3222106_2_FD_129672 | JGI IMG/M metagenome (GOLD analysis project Ga0136617, IMG submission 129672) | Polar desert sand microbial communities from Dry Valleys, Antarctica - metaG UQ322 (21.06) | ecosystem: Environmental > Terrestrial > Soil > Desert | place: Antarctica: Dry Valley... | reverse complement strand
GGAGTGTCGAAGGGCCACCGTGCCCGAAGCTGCCCAGAGTCCTTCGATCAGTCCCGCGTCGACCAGGGCGATGTCCAGGTCCCACCAGGCTGCGGCGAGATCTGCCGGCGTGGTGGCGAGCAGAGGCGCGCGATCCGGGTTCGTCAGAGACACCCACTCCGTGCCGTCGGTGAGCAGGACCGTGGTTTCGGCCGCGCTCAGCAGCACATCCTCCGCATCGGCTGCGGTCATCGGGCCGATCGCTGTCGCCCGGAATGCACCGGCCGCCGCGCGCACCGCGCGCTGCAATGGCAGGTCGGGGACGACCCGGTGGATCGCGCGCACCTGCGGCCCGTGCATCTGCGTCGGGACGAGCAGAGCCAGGCAGCGGTCCCATGGCCCCGGACCGGCAACGGTGGCTCGCTGCAGTGTCTGGTAGTCGAGATAGCTCTCGTAACGGTGATGGCCGTCGGCGATGACTGCCCGTCGATCGGAGAAGTCCGCGCACACGGCCGCGATGTGCTGGCGGTCGACCACCGGCCAGAGACGGTGCCGGACACCGCCATCGTCGAGCAGGTCGATGAGCGGCTCGGCCTGGGCGACATAGCGGTGGGCCAATTCCTCGGAGCCAGCCCGGTCTCCGTCGTGGGTCAGAACGATGGGCTCGAGGTTGGCCTGGGTAGCCGCGAGCAGTCGCAGCCGATCGGCCACCGCAGCAGGCATCGTCGCCTCGTGCGGCGAGATTGCTGGTGAACCAGGCTGGACGAGGGTGACCGAGCCGACCCAGCCTCGGGTCGACCGGCGGTCAGGTCCGGCTCCGGGCTCGGCGAGGTCGTAGATGAACAGAGCCTGGTCGACGTCGACTCGCAGGACACCCTGGCTGCGCCATGCCCTCAGTCGGCGCTGAGCGTCATCGGCGCCGAACGTAGGCAGGGTCAGGTGCACGATGCTGTGCTCATCGGCCTGGGCCAGATTCTCCCGCTCCTTGGGAGCGATCAGGTCGTAGGCAGGAGATGTCAGAGCGGACAGGCGCTCCGGATCGCGGTAACGGGTGGCGACGAACGGGAAGAACTCGAGTCGGCCGCCGCCTGGGGAGAGCTCCGATCGGGCTGATGGCACTTGCGGAGGTTAGTCCTTCGCAGGGACTGCGGGTGGTCGTGAAGAATGCACTCGTGCCCGAGCAGCGTGTTCCCGACCGGCGGGTCCGCGACTCAGGCAGTGGCGATGAGACACTCAGTGGTCCTGGCGCGGCTGACCCGAGCCTGGTCGACACCAGGCACGGACCAGCGCGCCTGATCCGCTCCCCGGCCCAAGCGGCCTGGGCAACGCTGGTTCTCGGGCACGGTGCCGGGGGCGGGGCTCAGGCCCGCGAACTCGGTTGGCTGGCCATGGACCTGCCGCCGGTCGGAGTCAGCGTCATCCGGGTCGAGCAGCCCTGGCGGGTCGCCGGCCGCAAGGTGGCTTCCCGCTCTGAGGTACTTGACCAGAGCTGGCTGGACGCACTGTCGCAGATTGCAGGGACCAGCAGCCCGCTCGTGGTGGGTGGCCGCAGTTCCGGGGCCAGGGTCGCCTGCCGGACGGCGACACCAACAGGTGCCGTCGCGTGCCTGGCTCTCGCCTTCCCGCTGCATCCACCTTGGCGTCCCGAGACCTCCCGGATAGCGGAGTTACAAGGCAGCGGCGTCCCCACCTTGGTCGTCCAGGGCGATCGCGACGCTTTCGGTTCGGCGACGGCCTTCCCGGAGCTGCCGGGCTCGATCCGGATCGTTTCGGTGGTCGGGGCCGATCATGTGTTTTCTCTGCAGCAGGGGTCAGCCCATACGGCGGCGCTCGTACGAGCTGATCTCGTGGGCTGCATCCTGTCCTGGCTTCGGGAGATGATCCCGCGAGCGGCCGGGCGAAGCCAATCAAACTCGTGGCCGGGGTAAGGCGGTCATGACCATGCTCGCGCTACAGGCCAGTTCGGTACCGCTCGTCGAGCAGCACGACGTCGCGCTGCTTGATCTCGATGGCGTCGTCTACGTCGGAGCCGACGCCGTACCCGGCGCTGCGGGGATCATCGCTCGTGCTGTGCGAGCCGGCATGCGGTTCGGGTATGTCACGAACAACGCCGCGCGCTCGCCCCACCAGGTCGGGGATCATCTGCGCAAGCTGGGCATCGCGGTCGAGGACGAGGACGTGATCACGTCCTCGCAGGCCGCCAGTCGGGTTCTGGCCGCGCGGCTGCCGCCGGGATCTCCGGTCCTGATAGTCGGTACGCCGGCCCTGGCTGCAGAGGTGGAAGCCGCAGGGCTGCTGGCAGTGTGGTCGGCTGCCGACGAGCCGGCCGGCGTCGTGCAGGGGTACAGCCCGGAGTTGAACTGGGCGATGCTGGCCGAGGCCTGCGTGGCGGTGCGGGCGGGGGCCTTCTGGGTGGCCACCAACACCGATGCCACCCTGCCGTCACCGCGCGGGCCGATGCCGGGCAACGGCAGTTTCGTGCGCGTGGTGGCAAAGACGACTGGGGTCGCACCGGTAGTGGCGGGCAAACCGGAACCCGCGATGCATGCTGAATGCGTGCATCGAACCGGTGCGCGATCCCCACTCGTGGTCGGGGACCGGCTGGACACCGACATCGAGGGTGCTGATCGAGCGGGGGTCCCTAGCCTTCTGGTGCTGACCGGGCTGACTCGGCCGATCGATCTGCTGGCCGCACCTGCCGGCCACCGGCCGACGTACGTGTCGGCGGACCTGGGCGGGCTGCTCGTCGCGCATCCGTTGGTCGACCACGACGGGGGGACGGCGGCCTGCGGTGCCTGGCAGGTCACCGCCGAAGGTCATGAGTTGATCGTTGCCTCCGCAGTGGGGCGGCGGGGCGGCGAGACTCCAGCCCTGGCCGGCTCCGGGGATGATTGCGATGCATTGCGGGCGCTGGCCGGCTTGGCCTGGGAGAGTGGGATCACTCGCACGAGGGCAACAGAACCTGCGGCCGCAGCCGTGCTCGGCCGGCTCGGACTTGCGCAGGGCGACTAGCCTCGCGGTGTCCGAGGCGCTAGAGATGTTCGAGGTCGGAGCAGCAGAGGGGGGACCGCAGTGAAGGACGCGTTCAGCACCGTCGCCGGGATCGTGAAGGGGGCGGCCCAAGATGCGGTGCGCGGCACGAGCCGGCTCGTTCGAGCAACGGTGCAGGTCATCCGTACGCGTACCCCGCAGTCCGATCGGACATCGGCTCGCAAGGGCGGCAAGGGGATCGTCGCGCCACGGCCGGCCGCCGTTTCCAGTCCGGTCCGCAACGCTGCATCAGGTGGCACGGGACAACCGGCCGCAGGCAAGCCCGTTGGCGCCGAGGGCGGACCCCCGACATCAGCCGGAACGGCCGCCGTGACACCTGCGAAGGCCGTGACACCTGCGAAGGCCGTGACACCTGCGAAGGCCGCGGCACCTGCGAAGGCCGCGGCACCTGCGAAGGCCGCGCCGGCGAAGAAGAGCGCCCCAGCGAAGAAGACGGCAGCGAGGAAGTCCCGGCCGGACGGGCCGTCGGCTGAATCCATCGCCGCTCCGCCCGAGGCCGCCGCTCCCGGGGCCACCCGTCCCACGAAGGTGGGACCCGCGAAAGGGGCCAAGACCGTGGCCAAGAAGGTAGCTGCCAAGAAGGCAGCGCCCACGAAAGCAGCGCCAACGAAAGCAGCCAAGGTGGCTCCGGCCAAGAAGGCGGCCCCCCAGCCGCCCTCGGGCGAGATCTCAGAAGGCCCGCCGGCGTGACGCAGCCGCCGGAGACTGGCCAGGAGATTGAGTCCGAGCCGGCTGAGGTTCCCGGTATCGCCGGCGAGGTCTCCGAGACTCTGTCCGGGCTCACCGAACGGCCGGTAGAGGAACATCCGGCGGTCTACGAGACGGTGCATCGGCGACTCGGGGACACCTTGTCCGACATAGACCACGTCTAGCGACGGCACACATGCACCGGGTCGGCTGATGCCCCGGCAGGCGCCCTACGCGCCGGGGCGTCCAAGGCACCCTCGCTGATGCCGCGGCGGATGCGGCTGGACGCCGAACTGGTCCGTAGGGGCTTGGCTCGGTCCCGGGAACAGGCGGTCGAACTGATCACTGCGGGACGGGTCACGGTGGCCGGGCAGGTGGCGGTCAAGGCCGCCACCGCGCTTGCAGCAGAGACCCCGATCGTCGTACGCCCCCTGAGGGACGGCCCGGACTACGTCTCCCGTGGCGCACACAAACTGGCCGGCGCACTGGAGGCCATGCCAGTGCCTGTGGCCGGCCGTCGCTGTCTGGACGCCGGTGCCTCGACCGGCGGGTTCACCGATGTCCTGCTTCGGCGAGGCGCACGGGAGGTTGTGGCCGTCGACGTCGGGTACGGGCTGATCGCCTGGTCTCTGCGGACTGATGCCCGCGTTCAGACGATGGACCGGACCAACGTCCGGCATCTCAGCCTCCAGGACATCGGGACGCCCGTGGAACTGATCGTCGGAGACCTGTCGTTCATCTCGTTGGGGTTGGTCCTGCCCGCGCTGGCCGGCCTCATCGACGACGGTGGTGACATGGTGTTGATGGTCAAGCCGCAGTTCGAAGTCGGCAGGCAGCGGGTTGGCAAGGGTGGCGTCGTTCGCGACCCGGCGTTGCGCGCCTCAGCGGTCCAGACAGTGGGACTAGCCGCTTCCACCCTGGGATGGGGGGCGGCCGGGGTGACCGCCAGCGCGCTGCCCGGTCCGGCAGGGAATGTCGAGTACTTTCTGTGGCTGAGACGTGATGCACCCCCATTGAGTGCCGACGACGTCCGACGCGCAGTAGAAGATGGGCCGCGATGAGCAGAGGGGCGGGAGGCGACGGTGTCATGAGCCCACCCACGGGCGAGGCCGGCGTCGGCGTGTCGCGCACCGCCCTCCTGATCGCGCACACCGGCCGGGCCGACATCGTCGATCTCGCGACAATGGTGGGCAAGGCGCTGCACCGTGAGGGATTCCTCGTCCGGGTCCTCGAGGGCGAAGCCGACGATCTGAGTGTCGACGCCGTCACCGTCGTGCCCGCTGATGACCGCGCAGCGGTCGATGCCGAGATTGTGATCGTCTTCGGCGGGGACGGGACCTTCCTGCGTGCCGCGGAATACGCGCGCGCCGCAGACGCCCCGTTGATCGGGGTCAACCTCGGCCGAGTGGGTTTCCTCGCCGAGACCGAACCCGAGGCCGTCGACGACACGATCACCCACATCCTGGATCGCAGCTACGTCGTAGAGGACCGGCTCGCCGTCGAAGCCTGCGTGTTCGGTCGGGACGGCGGGATGCTTGGCACCACGTGGGCACTCAACGAGGTGTCGGTGGAGAAGGCAACCCGTACCAGGGTGCTCGACGTGGCGCTTCTGGTCGATGGGCGGCAGCTGACCAGCTTCGGCTGTGACGGCGTCCTGTGCGCCACCCCGACCGGCTCCACCGCATACGCATTCTCGGCCGGGGGCCCGGTCGTCTGGCCGAATGTCGATGCGCTGCTCCTCGTACCGACCAGCGCCCACGCCCTGTTCGCCCGCCCGCTGGTGACCCCGCCGACCTCGGTCCTGACCGTGGCCGTCGCAGAGTACGGCGAGGGTGCGGTCCTGTGCGCCGACGGCCGCCGGACCATAGCCGTGCCCGCCGGTGGCCGGGTGGACGTGGTCCGCTCCGAGCGTCCGGTTCATATCGCCCGGGTCCACTCGACCGGATTCGGTGACCGGCTCGTGGCTCGATTCCGGCTGCCCGCCGACGGATTCCGGCACAGTCCCGCGGTTCCTGACGAGAGCTGAGCCGGTGCTGCTGGAGCTTCGAATCGAACACCTCGGGGTGATCGATGATGCGCGGCTGAGCCTGGGCGGCGGCCTGACCGTGTTGACGGGGGAGACCGGCGCCGGCAAGACCATGGTGGTGACTGGCCTGGCGCTGCTCTTCGGAGGGCGGGGTGACCCGTCCCGGATCCGCAAGGGCGCCAACCGGCTCTCGGTCGAAGGGCGCCTGGACCTAACGGCGGATCACGCCGCCTGGGAGATCGCGCGACGGGCCGGTGCCGAGCCGGACGAGGACGGCACTCTCATCGTGTCGCGAACGGTCAATTCCGATGGCCGAAGTCGCGCCCATCTGGGTGGGCGAAGCGTGCCGATCGCCGTACTGGGCGAGTTGGCAGAGGTGACCTGGGCCCTGCACGGACAGTCCGACCAGCTCCGGCTGCGGCGCCCCAAAGAGCAGCGAGCGGCCCTGGATCGGTTCGCCGGCGTCGAGCATGGCCGCCTGCTGGCCGAGTACCGCGTCGCCTATGGACGCTGGCGAGACCTCGATGACCGATTGGCCGTCAAGAGTGCCCGTACCCGTGAGCTGGCCAGGACCGCCGAAGTCCTTCGCCATGGACTGGCCGAGATTTCCGCCGTCGCCCCTCAGGCCGCGGAGGACCAGGAGCTGGCCGTCCTGGCGATCCGGCTCAGCGACGCAGAGGCGCTGGGAGCTGCCGCGCAACTGGCCTATGAGGCGCTGTCCGGCGATCCGATGGCCGACGGCGGGAGCGTCCAGTCCGATGCGCTGACTGCGCTGGCCCGCGCCACCGGCCCTCTGGAAAGGGCTAGTGATGAGACCCTCCGGGAGCTGGGCAGCCGGGTTGCCTCCATCTCCTACTCGGTCGCCGACATCGCGGCCGAACTCGCCGGCTACATCCAGGACGCCGTTGCCGATCCTGGTCGGCTGGCCGAGGTACAGGAGCGGATCTCGGTACTGCAAGCTCTGGTACGCCGCTTCGCCGAATCCGGAACAGGCACCGACGGGGTGTTGACGTGGGCGCGCGATGCCGAGCAACAGCTCCTCGACCTCGACGTGTCCGATGATGCGCTGGCAGAACTGCGTGAGCAACGGGATGCGCAGCGGCGCTCGGTCGGCGATCTGGGCGAACGGATCTCGACGTCACGGCAGGAGGCTGCCCGCCGATTCTCGGCAGAGGTCCAGAGCGAACTCGGTGCACTGGCCATGCCGAAGGCCTCAGTCGTCATCGACATCAGCACGGAGACCGCGGCTCCCGGACCGGACGGGATGGACGAGGTCACTCTGCTGCTCGCCGCCCATGCAGGTACCGAAGCCGCTCCGTTGCACCGCGCGGCTTCGGGGGGTGAGTTGTCCCGGGTGATGCTGGCCATCGAGGTGGTGTTGGCCGGTACCGAACCGGTTCCGCTCATGGTCTTCGACGAGGTGGACGCCGGTGTCGGGGGACAGGCGGCCGTGCAGATCGGCCGACGGTTGGCCGCCCTGGCCGCGCATCACCAGGTTCTGGTCGTGACCCACCTACCGCAGGTCGCAGCGCACGGGAGCGCCCACCTCGTCGTCGACAAGACCAGCGACGGCACGATCACCGCCAGCGGGATCCATGCGGTCGACGGGAACGAGCGCGTTCAGGAACTCTCCCGCATGCTGGCCGGCCTCCCGGACAGTGAGACAGGTCTCGCCCACGCTGCCGAACTGCTTGCCAGCGCGGCCGATCCGGACTGACCGTGCGTGGCGCCTCGGTGCCCACAGATGGCGGTGGGAGACTGGACGGATGCGATTAGGCACCCTGCGCCGCGGTAGATCCGCAGATGCGCTGCCCGGAGTCTCCGGCGTTGTCAGAATGGACCGCCGAACCAAGGATCTCACCAAGCGACTCAATTCGGGCGAGATCGCACTGATCGACCACACCGACATCGACCGGGTCGCCGCCGACGCCCTCGTGGCCCGTGGCGTTGCTGCCGTCGTGAACGCCTCGCCGAGCATCTCCGGTCGCTACCCGAACCTGGGCCCGGGTATCCTGGCCAGGGCCGACATCCCTCTCCTCGACAACGTCGGAGCCGACGTGTTCGGCAAGGTCAAGGAGGGCACCAGAGTCCGGGTGGACGGGGAGTGCCTCTACGTCGGTGACCGGTTGGTTGCCGAGGGTCGGCACCTCGACGAAGCATCCATCGCGGTGGCGATGGAGGAGGCGAAGGCGGGCCTGTCCACCCAGCTCGAGGCCTTCGCCGCCAACACGATGGAGTACATGAAGCGCGAGCGTGCGCTGCTGCTCGATGGTGTCGGGGTCCCGAACATCAAGACCGACATGGACGGACGGCACGTCCTGATCGTGGTGCGCGGGTACGACTACAAAGAGGACCTGGCGCATCTGCGCTCCTATATTCGCGACTACCGACCGGTGCTGATCGGCGTCGACGGCGGGGCGGATGCCCTTCGCGAGGCTGGCTACAAGCCGGCGATCATCGTCGGCGACATGGACTCGGTCGCCGACGACACCCTGCGCTGTGGTGCCGAGGTCATCGTGCACGCCTACGCCGACGGCCGAGCGCCAGGCCTGCCGCGGGTACAGGACCTCGGCGTAGAGGCCATCACGTTCCCGGCCACCGGCACGAGCGAGGACATCGCGATGCTGCTTGCCGATGCCAAGGGCGCGACTCTGATCGTCGCCGTCGGCACCCACGCCACGCTGGTTGAGTTCCTCGACAAAGGCCGTGGGGGAATGGCCTCCACGTTCCTGACCCGGCTGAGGGTCGGCGCGAAACTCGTCGATGCCAAGGGGGTGAGCCGGCTCTACAAGAGCCGGATCTCCACGACGGCCCTGGTCTTCCTGGTCCTGGCCGCCTTCGTCGCCATCGGCGCGGTACTGGCGGTCTCCACGGCCGGCCGGACCTATCTCGATCTGTTCGCAAACTGGTGGGGCGATGTGCTCGACTGGGTGAAGGGCCTGTTCTCGTGATCGACTTCCGGTACCATCTCGTCTCGCTGATCGCGGTCTTCCTCGCCGTCGCGCTCGGCATCGTGATCGGGACGACCCAGCTCAACGGCCCGGTCCTGGACGGCCTCGAGGCACAGGTCGGCGCTCTGACCGACGACAAGAACTCTCTCGAGGCCGAGACCGACAGTCTCACCGAGCAGTTGACCCAGGACGACGCCTACGACGACGCCGTTGCCCCCCTGATCGTGGCCAACCGGCTCGTCGGCTCCTCGGTGCTGGTAGTGGTGACGAACGACGAGGTCACTCCCGACATCGTCGGGCAGATCACGAGCCTGCTCGGTGCATCCGGGGCCGAGATGGCCGGCACGCTTCGGCTCCAACCCGCCTTCACCGATCCGCAGACCGCCCCCGACCTGCAGGAGTACGTCACAGGATCCGGATTGCCGCCCGGCGTCACCCTGCCGGAGACTGACGACACCGCCACCTTGGTCGCCAGCCTGATGAGCCAGGTGCTCATGCGCCCGGCGGACGGCGGGCCAGCCCCCCCGTCCACCGCCACCGCCACGGTGCTGGCCGGGCTGGCCGCGCTCGGGGTGGTCACGTCAGAGAGCGGGGACGTCGAGTCGGCGGACTACGTGCTGATCCTGACCGGCGGGGGCTTCACCGGTGAGGACGCCGAGACGCGAAACCAGGCGTTGGTGTCGCTGGCCGTGGCGCTGGACACGGGCGGCAGTGGGGGCGTCGTGGCCGGGGATGTCAGTGCCGATGCCGAGGGCGGGCTGGTCGCTGCGGTCCGCGCCGACGGCGGGGCCGCGACGACCCTGTCCACCGTCAACAACGTCGATGCTGCCTCCGGCCGGGTCGCGGCGCTGCTGGCACTGACGGCGGAGCGGACCGGCCAATCAGGCAACTATGGCGTGGGCGAGGGCACTGTTCCGCTACCACCACTTGCTCCGTGAGAATCTCGGCGACCAGCGGCCGGACAACCGGAACACCCGGCCGGGTGATCTGGGTCGCCGCCGCCGCAGCCGGTGTCCTGCTGACGACCGAGGTCGCGCGACGGGTGCCCTCGCTGTCCGGCACGGCCTGGACACGAAACAACCACCGTGGGGCGTCGGTGAGCCTTGTAGCGGGCCCGGCTGCAGCCGTGACCGCAAGTATCGTGGCCGCTGCGGCAGTGCCCGAACGCATGCGAGCCTCAGCCTTGCTGCTCGGTCTGGGTTCTGGCGCGGTGGGCCTGTACGACGACATCGTCGGCGCCCGGCCCGACCAGCACCGGGACAAGGGGTTCGGCGGTCATCTCCGAGCCCTTCGCTCCGGTCGGGTATCGACCGGGGCGCTCAAGGTCGTGGGGGTGCTCGGTGCATCCATGATCGCGGCCGGTTCGGTGTCGGCCGGGCCGGTCGATCGGATCGTCGCAGCAGGGGTCATGGCCGGGACCGCGAACCTGGTCAATCTGCTCGACCTCCGTCCGGGACGGGCGGCCAAGGTGACCGCTCTGGGCGGGCTGGCAACGCTGGGTGGTCCCGCAGTGGGCGCGAGTGCCGCTGTCCTCGGGACCTCGCTCGGCGTGCTGCCCGCCGACCTCGGCGAGAAAGTGATGCTCGGCGATGCGGGTGCCAATGCACTCGGCGCGTTGTTGGGTTACCGCCTCGCGGCGGGATCCGGGCCGCTGCGGCGACGCGGCATCCTGGCCGTACTCGTGGCCCTGACGGCCGCGAGCGAGAAGGTGAGCTTCACTCGGGTGATCGAGGCCACCCCCGGATTGCGCGACCTCGACAGGTGGGGCCGGTTGACCGTGGAGAGGCCTCCGAGCAGCCCACAGATGTCGTGAGCAGCCCAGGACTACGTACCGTCGCCAAGGGTGTCGGCGCTGCTGCGGCGCTCATCGCCGTGCTCACCCTGCTCGCCCGGCTGGCCGGGTTCGGCCGCAACCTCGTCTTCGCACGCACCGTCGGTACGACCTGCATCGGCGACACCTACGTCGCTGCGAACACCGTCCCCAACATCATCTTCGAGATCGTTGCCGGCGGCGCGCTGGCCAGTCTCGTGGTGCCCATGTTGTCCGGAGCTATCGCCTCTGGGGATCACGAGCGCGCCCGCAGGACCGCCTCTTCACTGTTGACGTGGACGGTCATCATCCTGGTGCCGATCAGCGGTCTGCTCGCACTCCTGGCTCGGCCGCTGGCCGAGGCGCTGCTGTCCGGAAGCAGCTGTTCCGGGGCGGTCGAGCTCGGCACCCGGATGCTCCTGATCTTCGCCCCACAGGTCGTGCTCTACGGCGTCGGAATCGTGCTGACCGGCATCCTGCAGGCCCACGGTCGCTTCGCCGGACCAGCCGTTGCGCCACTGCTGTCCAGCGTCGTCGTAGCCGTGGCCTATCTGCTCTACCGTCTCTCGGCCGGTGTCCCGGACTCCGTCGACGATCTCGCCAGCGGCTCCGAACTCATCCTGAGCCTGGGCACCACGATCGGGGTCGTGGTCCTAGCCCTGGTGTTGCTGATCCCATTGCGCAGCACGGGTTTACGGCTGCGTCCCAGTGTCGGGTTCCCGGCCGGTGTGGCCCCGCGGGTACGGCGACTGGCAGCTGCCGGGATCGCGACTCTGGCCGCGCAGCAGATCGCGGTCGTGGTCGCGATCCGGCTGGCGAACGACGGCGCGCCCGAGGGGACCCAGGTCCTGTATCTGCTGGCGATGACGGTCTTTCTGCTGCCTTGGGGGGCCGTGGCCGTTCCGCTGGCAATCTCGGCCTTCCCTCGACTGTCGGCATCGGCCGAACGCGGGGACGAGGACTCCTACCGCAAGACACTCGCACCCACGGCGGCAGCGGTACTGATCGGCTGTCTGCTCGGCTCGGCCGCGATGATCGCGGTTGCCGAGCCCGCGGCGCGGATCTTCGTGCAGGGCACCGGCGTTCCTGATGCCGACCTCACTGTTACTCGGCTTTCCGACACGATTGTCGCCTTCGCCCCGGGGCTGGCCGGCTACGGGCTGGTGGCACTGCTCACCAGAGCCCTGTACGCCCGTGGACTGTGGAAGGAACCGACGCTGGCCGTTGTCGGCGGATGGCTGCTGACCGTGGCAGCGAGCATCGGACTTGCAGCTGCACTGCCCGAGACCGCACGCGGGGTGGCGCTGGCCGCCGGGCACAGCACAGGTGTTCTAGTGGCCGGATTGGCGTTGATCGTCATGACCGTCCGATCAGCCGGCCGCGAGTCACTGGGCGGCCTGGCCAGAATCGGGGCTGCCGCTGTGGTCGCAGTCATCCTCGCCTCGTCAGCGGGGCGGGGACTCGCGGAGGTCTGGGACAGCGGCGGCGTGATCCTTGCCGTCGTTCAGGTGCTCTCGGCCGGAGTCGTCGTGCTGCTGATCGCCGCCGCGGTCATGATGGTGCTAGCACGCGCGTCCATGCGTGCGGTCCTGCGTGGCCTCCGCCGCCCGGACACCGTCCCGGAGGAGGTGCAGTGAGGTGAGCGAGCATCGCGGTGACGAAGGATCGCTGCTCTCGGGTCGGCACATCGTCCAGGTACTGGCAACCAGCACCGGGGGAGTAGGAACCCATGTCCGGGCGATCCTGCCCGGCCTGCAGGCGGTCGGCGCGACCGTACGGGTGTGTGGCCCACCGGCCACCGACGAGCTTTTCGGGTTTCGCACCGCGGGCGCGCAGTTTCGACCCGTGCGGATTGCTTCTGGCCTGCGTCCGGCCCAGGATGCGCGCGCCCTGATCAGCCTGCGCCGGGCTCTGGGCGGAGCCGATCTCGTCCACGCGCACGGGTTGCGTGCGGGACTGTTGTCCGTGCTGGCCCGTCCCGCCGCGCCAGTCGTCGTGACCGTGCACAACGCGCTGCTCGACCCGCCCGGCGCGCGCCGCAGGATCAGCGACAGCCTGGAACGCGTGGTGATGCGTGGTGCTGACGTCGTGTTGGCCGCATCGTTGGACCTGGCCGATCACGCCCGTGCCGTGGGCGGGCGCGACGTGCGTTCCGCGCCGTTGTCCGCGCCGCCGCTGCCCGACGCCGACCGCAGCCGAGCTGAGGTACGTGCAGAACTCGGCATGGCGGACACCTCGCCGCTGCTTCTTGCGGTGGGTCGGTTGCACGCACAGAAAGGCTACGACACCTTGCTGGCCGCAGCACGACAGTGGCGCGGGCGAGCGGACGGCCTGCGGGTGCTCATCGCCGGGGACGGCCCGCTGGAGAAGGAGATGTCTGCACAGATCCAGCGTGAGGGGCTTCCAGTGACCTTGCTGGGACGGCGCCGCGACGTTGCCGACCTGCTCGCTGCCTGCGACCTCGTCGTGCTGACCTCGCACTGGGAGGCGCGCGCCCTGGTCGTTCAAGAGGCGCTGCGAGCAGGTCGACCGCTGGTGGCTACCGCCGTCGGTGGCATCCCGGAACTGGCCGGTCATGGGGCCGGAGTCCTGATCGCACCGGATGACCCAGCCGCCCTGGATGCTGCGATTACCGGCGTACTTGCTGACCCGGCCAGGGCCGCCGCGCTGGTAGTGGCCGGGCAGAGCGCGGCCGCCAGCTGGCCGACCCTGCAGGACACGGTCGCTGCGCTCGCAGCTGTGTACGCCGAACTCCTCGGCGCATCGTGAGCGGTCCTACGCGTTCGCAGCGCTCAGGCCGGCCATGAGCGGTCGGGCAAGCTGGCGTCTGGCTCAGCGGCTTCTCGCCCTGGCGGCTTGCACCGCCCTTGGGTTCGGCGCAGTGCCGCACGCCGGCGCGGCCGTCGAAGGCGAGGCGATCTCAGCTGACCGGGTGGTGATCATCGGCGTACCTGGCCTGCTCTGGGGGGATGTGGCATCTGGTCTGGCCCCTGAGCTCCGCGGTCTGGCCGCCGATGCGGCACTTGGGAACATGACCGTACGGGCGGCCCGCTCCCGGACCTGCATCCTCGATGGTTGGGCCACCCTAGGCGCGGGCAACCGCGCCCGCTATCCGGCACCGACCGAGGATGCCGAGGAGAACCTGCCACCGCTGACCGCCGAGCAGGAAGCTGAACAGGCTCTCTTGGCCGGCTGCGGTCAGCAGGAGCAGGTCGCTCTGGACGGCCTGACCGATGTCACCCGCACGGTGGCCCGCATCGCGCAGGACGAGGGAACCCGAGCCTTCGGCGCCGAGCCCGGCGCCCTCGGAGAGGCGGTGAGCTGCTCCACTGCGATCGGTCGCTCGTCGGCGGTGGCCGTTTCAGGGCCGGAGGCGCAGGTATCGGTCATCGACACACTTCCATTCGGACCGGCCCAGATCGCTGCCGCGCTGAGTGCGTGCCCGCTGAGCCTGATCACCGTGCCTGATCTGATCGGATCGGTCCCGGAGGTGGCCCTCACCGAGCAGGTGCCCGAGACCGGAGCGCAGCCTGAGACCGGGCCCGGCCCGCTGGCCGGGCTGCTCGGCCGACCTCGGCCGGAGGCCCTGGCCGCATTGGACACCACGATCGGGGAACTCCGATCGGCGGTCATCGGTATGCCCGGGAAAACCCTGCTGCTGGTCGTCGGGCTCTCCGAGAAGGGCATCAGCCGGGCCCAGCTGCACCCGCTGATCGCTCTGCACCCGGATCTGCCTTCCGGCTATCTCACCTCCTCCAGTACCGGCCGGGCTCCCTACGTCCAGCTCATCGATGTGGCCCCGACTGCCCTGCGCGCCCTGGGGGTCGAGGATCCAGCCACCATGGTCGGCTCGGCGATTCGCTGGGCGGGACCGAGCGAGGGGATCGACGAGGCCCTGGGAAACCTGAGGGATCTCAACCGCGCTGCCGTGGCACATGTGAGCATCACCAGGACGTTCTTCTGGACTCTCGTGGGTCTGGCCGCCGCCCTCGTTGCCGGTTTCCTGCTGCATCGGCTCCGCAACCCGGGAAAGGCGGGCAGCCGTTCCCCTCCGGCCCGTCTGCTCCCACTGGCCGCGCTCGCCTTCGCGGTGCTTCCCGCGGCCACCCACCTCGCCAACCTCACTCCGTGGTGGCAATCCCCGAATCGTGAGGTCGCGCTGGGCCTTGCCGTGGCCGGCGGCGTCGCACTTCTCGTCGTCCTGGTCCTCGGTTTGGGCAGCCGCAGGCCGATCGCGAGTCTGTTGCCGGCCGGTGCGGCCTGGACCGCACCCGCATTCCTGGTCCTGGTGGCGACCTCGGTGACGATCGGCGCGGACGTGCTCCTGGGCTCCCCGATGGAACTGAACAGCCTGCTGGGCTACAACGCCATTGTGGCCGGACGATTCGTTGGGCTGGGAAACCTGAGCTTCGGCTTGTTCGCCGCTGCCACGCTGCTGGCAACCGCAGTCCTCGTCCGAGGCTCGCGCCGCCGGAGGTTGCTCGGGGTCGCAGTAGTGGGCCTGGTTGCAGTGGTCGTCGTCGGCGCGGCGGGACTTGGCCGGGACTTCGGCGGCGTCCTGGCTCTGGTACCGGGCTTCCTGGTCCTTGCCTTCCTCGTCACCGGAAGTCGGTTGTCGATCCGGCGGGTGCTGGCGATCGGTGCAGTGACCGTCGTGACGGTCTCGGCGTTCGCCCTTCTCGACTACCAGCGCATTCCCGATGACCGCACGCATCTCGGTCGCTTCGTGGCGCAGCTCATCGACGGCCAGGCGTGGACCGTCGTCAGCCGCAAGGCGCAGGCCAATCTCGATGTGCTAACCGGCAGTCCGGTGACCTGGCTGATCCCGATCTACGCGCTCGCGGTGGGGCTTGCGCTCTGGTACGGCGGCAAGCTGGGGCAGTTCCTGGCAGCCGAACCTGCGTGGCGCGCCGGGCTGTCCGCGGCCGCGGTCACCCTGGCCATCGGTGCGCTGATCAATGACTCCGGTATCGCCGTGCCGGCGATCGCGGGATGTCTCGTCGTTCCGCTCCTGATCTGGCTGGTGCTGCGCTGGAGCCCACCCGGGGACCAGCCTGCGGCAGGCTCTGCCCTCGACCCCCCGAGAGTCAGCGCGGTCTCGGGGCTTCCGCGTGTTAGCGTGAACTCCCGTGAACCGACCGGGTGATCGTCGCTACTCCCACACCACCAACTATCTCTTCGTGACTGGTGGTGTCGCGTCCTCGCTGGGCAAGGGACTGACTGCCAGTTCGCTCGGATCCCTGCTGTCTGCGCGCGGGCTCCGAGTCACCATGCAGAAGCTGGACCCCTACCTCAACGTCGACCCGGGAACGATGAACCCGTTCCAGCACGGCGAGGTCTTCGTCACCGAGGACGGAGCTGAGACCGACCTGGATGTCGGCCACTATGAGCGCTTCCTCGACATCAATCTCGCCGGTTCGGCCAACGTGACGACCGGTCAGGTCTACGCCGAGGTGATCGCGAAGGAACGTCGCGGTGAGTACCTCGGTGACACCGTGCAGGTGATCCCGCATATCACGAACGAGATCAAGGACCGCATCCTCGGCACGGCCGGTGGCCAGGACGGACATCCCGGCATCGATGTCGTCATCACCGAGATCGGGGGCACCGTGGGCGATATCGAGTCATTGCCCTTCCTCGAGGCCGCCCGCCAGATCCGGCACGACGTGGGCCGGGACAACGTCTTCTTCCTGCACGTCTCCCTGGTCCCCTACCTGGCGCCAAGTGGCGAACTCAAGACCAAGCCCACACAGCACTCGGTCGCAGCATTGCGCAGCATCGGTATCCAACCCGATGCGATCGTGTGCCGCAGCGACCGGGAGATCCCAGACGCGCTCAAGCGCAAGATCAGCCTCATGTGTGACGTGGATGCCGAAGCGGTCGTCTCGGCCTCGGACGCACCGTCCATCTACGACATCCCGAAGGTGCTGCACGCCGAGGGGCTCGACGCCTATGTCGTACGCCGCCTGGGTCTGCCCTTTCGCGACGTCGACTGGACGCAGTGGTCGGACCTGCTCGACCGGGTCCACAAGCCCCGGCAGTCGCTGACGATTGCGTTGGTCGGCAAGTACGTGGATCTGCCCGATGCCTACCTCTCGGTGACCGAGGCGATGCGCGCCGGAGGCTTCGCCCATCACACACATATCGACACCCGTTGGGTCACCTCCGACGACTGTGAGACCAGCAGCGGTGTGGCCCAACAACTCTCGGATGTAGACGGGATCGTCGTACCGGGCGGTTTCGGCGTGCGTGGGATCGAGGGGAAGGTGCGCGCGATCTCCTATGCCCGGGCCAACGGCATTCCCATCCTCGGCCTGTGCCTCGGACTGCAATGCATGGTGATCGATGTGGCGCGCAATCTAGCCGGGCTGAACGCGGCCAACTCCGCGGAGTTCGACCCGACCACCGAGCACCCGGTCATCGCCACAATGGCCGATCAGCTCGATGTGGTGGCCGGTGAGCGAGACATGGGCGGCACTATGCGGTTGGGTAGCTATCCGGCCGAACTCACGCCGGATTCCCTCGTCGCTCTGGCCTACGGCGAGACCAAGGTGCACGAGCGGCACCGGCATCGCTACGAGGTCAACAACGCCTACCGCGAACAGCTTGAGGCCGCCGGTCTGCACTTCTCCGGCCTGTCCCCGGATGGACGGCTGGTGGAATTCGCCGAACTGGACCGGGACCTGCACCCGTTCTTCGTGGGAACCCAGGCCCACCCGGAATTCATGTCCCGCCCGACCAGGCCGCATCCGCTGTTCGCAGCCTTGGTCCGTGCCGCCCTGGACCGCTCGGAGTCTCAGCGGATCCCGGTTGACATCGAACCCTCTGTGCGGTGAGCCGGGGACCGCATCTCCTCGCGGACGAGGTAGTCAGCGATCCGAGCAGCTACCCGACCCGATCCTCACGAACGGTCTTCGAGGGGCATGTCGTATCGGTGCGCCAGGACGAGGTGCAGATGTCGGACGGCTCACATGGGCGCCGCGATGTCGTGGTGCACCCCGGAGCAGTCGGGGTGATCGCCCTCGACGACCGGGACCGGGTGGTGATGATCCGGCAGTACCGCCATCCGGTACGCAGCTACCTCTGGGAGCTCCCGGCGGGCCTGATGGACGTCGTTGACGAGCCCTTGGCCGAAACCGCACGCCGCGAACTGCTCGAGGAGGCTGGCATTGCCGCCGGCCGATGGGACCGGCTGCTGGACCTCTACGCCTCGCCGGGCGGCTCGACCGAGAAGGTCACTATCTTCCTGGCCCGCGATCTCAGTGACGGCGACCGGCCCGCCGACTTCGCGCTCGCCGCTGAGGAACTGGACCTCGAAGTACGTCGGGTCCCGCTGGATGAGGCGCTGACTGCTGTACGGGAGGGACGGATCCGCAACTCCCTCGCGGTGGCTGGGATCCTCGCCGCGGTGGCGGCGAAGGCATCCAACTGGGAAGATCTGCGCCCTCCGGGCTAGAGCAGTTCCCCGGTGTCGACGAGGTGTTCGGCGACGGTGAGAAGTTTCAGATTCGCCGACTGCGAGGCCACGGACAACCGTTGGAATGCGCCGTCGGGGGTGAGCCGAAATCGCTCCATGAGAATGCCCTTGGCCTGCCCGATGACGTCTCGGTTGCGCACTGCCGTTTGCAGTTTCGCGGCTCGCTGCGCGTCGGCAAGGGCGAGCGCGGCATGCGTGGCGTAGAGGCAGGCCAGTTGCAGGTCGTACTCGGAGAAGGCCGTGGGCCGGTCGCTATAGAGGCTGAGCGTTCCGAGTCGGGACGCATCCACCCATAGCGGCACGCAGAGCATGCTGGCCACACCGAGTTCAGCGGCGCGGTCTGCGAACGCAGGCCAGCGCCCATCGCTTCGGGTGTCGTCCAAGCGCACAACGGACTGCTCCCGTGCAGCCGCGATACACGGCCCGATGCCGAGGTCGCGCTGGAGCAGGTCCAGTTCGTGTGGCTCCTGGTCAGTGGTGGCCTGGGGGATTAGTCGGCCGTCCACCAGCAGGATCAGGCCGGCGTACTGAGCCGCGGCGATCGTATGCACCGCCGTCGAGACGATGGCATCGAGTGTTGGCTGCAACTCGGCATTCTTCAGATGCAACGCGCGAGCGAGCCCTTCGAGCACCGACCACGTCTTTGCGCTGAGCCCCGCCAACTCACGTGGATCCTGCATCGCGACCACTGCAAGTCCTCCCCATTACGAGGTAAGTCCGTGTGGGCTAGCGTACGGACCAGGTGAAGACAATCGCCTCCCCTTCGACTCGCCTGGAGTCGCAATGCCGCCCGCACGTAAGACTTCTTCGCGTATCCCGGCAGCTCGCAAAGCTGCACTCGCAAGACCGCAGCACGCAATACTGCCTCCCGTAATCCTGACCAGAGCGCGCCGAAGCTGACTAGTCCCACCGGCGTGGTCACCGGTGAGCCCGGCTCGGCCGACGTCCGGGCCAAGCAGGGGACTACCTCACCACCGCGCAGGGATTGCGGCTGCCCGACACCGACCACTCGCTCAAGGTCGGAGACCGAGGGCCCACCCTGCTGGAGGACTTCCACCTGCGGGAGAAGATCACCCACTTCGACCACGAGCGCATCCCCGAGCGCGTGGTGCACGCGCGTGGTGCCGCGGCACATGGCGTCTTCGAGTCCTACGGCACCGCCAAGTCCGTCACCAGAGCGCAGTTCCTGGCCGAGAGGGGGCGCCAGACTCCGGTCTTCACCCGCTTCTCGACGGTCGTCGGCTCCCGTGGGTCGGCCGACACGGTCCGAGACACCCGCGGGTTCGCCGTGAAGTTCTACACCGACGAGGGCACCTTTGACCTCGTCGGAAACAACATTCCGGTGTTCTTCATCCAGGATGGCATCAAGTTCCCGGACATCATCCACGCCGTGAAACCGCACCCCGACCGGGAGATCCCGCAGGCGCAGTCGGCGCATGACACCTTTTGGGATTTCGTGTCGCTGCACACCGAGGCGACCCACCACGTGATGTGGAACATGAGCGACCGCGGGATCCCGCGCTCCTACCGGACCATGGAGGGCTTCGGCGTGCACACGTTCCGGCTGGTCAACGCCGCCTGGGACACGAGCCTGGTCAAGTTCCACTGGAAGCCGATGGCGGGGATCCACTCCCTGGTCTGGGAGGAAGCCCAGATCGCGGCGGGATGCGATCCCGATTTCCATCGGCGGGACATGTACGACGGCATCGAGGCCGGAGCATTCCTGGAGTACGAACTCGGCATCCAGGTCATGCCCGACGACGGCACCGACAGCTTCGAGGGAATCGACCTGCTCGATCCGACCAAACTCGTGCCCGAAGAGCTGGCACCGGTTCAACTGATCGGCAAGTTGACCCTGAACGGCAATCCCACCAACTTCTTCGCCGAGGTCGAGCAGGTGGCCTTCCACACCGGGCACCTCGTCCCTGGTATCGAGGTGACCAACGACCCGTTGATGCAGGCGAGGTTGTTCTCCTACCTGGACACCCAGCTGACCCGCCTCGGCGGGCCGAACTTCGCCCAGCTGCCGATCAACCGACCGCACGCGCCGGTGAACGACATGCTGCGCGACGGCATGCACCAGACCGCCATTCACACCGGACTGGCCCCCTACCGGCGCAACAGCATCGACGGTGGATTGCCCGAGGTGGCCTCGGCTGACGAAGGCGGCTACGTCCAGGTGCCCCGTGCGATCGAAGGAACGCCCGTCCGCGACGATCCGGCTTCCTTCGATGACCACTTCTCGCAGGCCACGATGTTCTACCGGAGCCTGACCGGGATCGAGCAGGGGCACATCGTCGAGGCGTTCACGTTCGAGTTGGGCAAGTGCTACGAGCAGGCGATCAAGGAGCGTGAGCTCGAGGTTCTAGCCAACGTCGACGCTGACCTGTGCGCCCAGGTGGCCGCCGGGCTGGGACTGCCAGCGCCCAAAGGCAAGCCGACCGAGGATGGGCTGCTGTCACCGGCCCTGTCTCAGGTCGTCACCGAGCCCGGATCAATCGCTGGACGCAAGATCGGTGTCATAGCCGACGCCGGATCCGACCTCGCGGGGATCGGGAAGCTGCGCACTGCGATGGAGAAGCTGGGCGCAGAGGTGCTCGTCGTGGCGCCGGTCGGTGGCGTGCTCGGTCGCGGCGCCCGGCAGGTCACTGTCGATCGAACACTGTTGACCACCCGGTCGATCGAGTTCGACGCCGTGGTGATTGCCGGCGGCACCACGCCGACGAACGACGTCAAGCTGGTCCTGTTGCTGCATGAGGCATTCCGGCACAGCAAGGCGATGGCGGCGTGGGGGAACGGTACTGCAATTCTGGAGGCGGCCGGCATCGCCCTTGATGGTCCGGGAGTCGTGGTCGGGGATTCGGTGGTGAAGGCATTTATCGCTGATCTGGCCTCAGCGATGGGTCTGCACAGGGCATGGGACCGGGCGGTCGACGTGATGGCCTCGGCGGTGCCGCCGTCGGTCTAGCGGCGGTCCGGCTCCACGGCGCGTTCGGGCTCAGGGCGGGCGGCCGGCAGCAGCGCCGCCATCTCGGGTAGCTCGAAGAACTCCGCCACCTGGCGGGCCGACCTGGGACCGGAATCCGGGTCGGCGCCGGATGCCAGGAGCAGATCCACGATGGCACGATCCTGCCGGAAGACCGCTGCGCCCAACGCTGTTTGACCGTTGTCGTTGACCCGCTCGACGTCTGCTCGGTGCTCGAGCAGCAGGCGGACCATGTCCTCCTGACGGTGATGGGCGGCCAGGATGAGCAACGAATCGCCCCGGTCGTTCGTCAGGTTTGGCGGGGCTCCCATCGTCAACAGCTGGGACACTCGTGCGACATCCCCGGCGCGAGCCCACTCGAAGGACTGCCTCAGCAGATCCAGCTCTTCCTCGGTCGGCCCGCCGGTCATGTTTGCAGGGTATGACCCCTCGGCGTCGGCTCGGGTGCGCGAGAAGCAGTGCAACCGTACGGTGACGGGCGTGAACGTCGTCGTCCTCGCCGACACGCACGCTCCTCGACGATGGCGCGGGGTCCCTGATCGACTGCTCGTCTACCTGCGCGCGGCCGATGTGATCCTGCATGCCGGCGACGTGTGCACGGTCGACGTGCTCGACGAGTTGTCCACGTACGCACCGGTGTACGCCGTACGCGGCAACAACGACGGACCTGACATCGCTGCCTGGGGTGCACCCGACAAGCTCGTCATGGACATCGACGGGCTTGCGGTGGGGATGGTCCACGACAGCGGGGCGGCGACCGGGCGGATACCTCGGATGCGCAGGTTGTTCCCCGATCGCGACCTGGTCGTGTTCGGGCACTCGCACATCCCGATGGACATCGCCGGCGGGGGGCTGAGGCTGTTCAACCCAGGGTCGCCCACAGATCGCCGGGGTCAGCCGCACGGCACTCTCGGCGTACTCGAGATAGCGGCCGGACGCCTGCTCGACGCCCGGATCGTGCCGGTCACCTGATGGGCTCGCACCGGACGTGCGTACAGAGTCCTAAGCTCGGGTCTGACGCACCGATGCAGCTGCGACGAAGGGCGGATCACCAGGATGAGGGTCGGCGTACCCCGCGAGGTCAAGAACCACGAGTACCGGGTCGCGCTGACCCCAGCCGGGGTGACCGAGTTGCGCCGAGCCGGCCACGAGGTCCTGATCGAGCACGATGCCGGCGCAGGATCCCTGATCCCGGACGCAGACTTCGTCGCCGTTGGCGCGCAGATCCTGCCGACTGCCGACGACGTCTGGGGCGCAGCCGATCTGGTACTCAAGGTCAAGGAGCCGGTCGCCGACGAGTACTCCCGGATGCGGTCCGGACAGACGCTGTTCACCTATCTGCACCTGGCCGCCTCGGCGGAGTGCACAAAGGCGCTCCTGTCCTCGGGCATCGACGCGGTCGCCTATGAGACGGTCCAGCTCCCGGACCTGTCGCTCCCGCTGCTGGCGCCGATGTCCGAGGTGGCCGGCCGGATGGCCCCACAGTGCGGTGCGCACTGCCTCGAGCGAGCGCAAGGCGGGCGCGGGTTGCTCCTAGGCGGCGTGTCCGGTGTCTACGCGGCGACGGTCGTGGTCATCGGCGCGGGTGTGTCCGGGATGAACGCTGCCGCAATTGCGCTGGGCATGCAGGCCGAGGTGATCGTGCTCGACAACAACGTGGAGAAGTTGCGGGCCGCGGACCGCATCTACCGCGGGCATCTGCAGACCGTGATCTCCAACTCCTACGAGCTCGAGCGCGCCGTGGTCGGAGCCGATCTCGTCATCGGGGCGGTGCTCGTACCCGGAGCCAAGGCCCCGACGTTGGTCTCCAACGAGCTGGTTTCGCGGATGCGGCCCGGATCGGTCCTGGTGGACATTGCCGTCGATCAGGGCGGGTGCTTCGAGGACACCCGGCCGACCACTCATGACGATCCGACCTACGTCGTGCACAACTCGGTGTTCTACTGCGTGGCGAACATGCCCGGCGCGGTGCCCAACACCTCCACCTACGCACTGACGAATGTGACGCTGCCCTATGTGATGGCACTGGCCAACCGTGGCTTCCGCGCAGCGGTGCAGGCCGACCCGGCTCTGGCCAAGGGCGTCAACGTCGTCGGCGGGCAGGTCGTCTATGACCACGTGGCCACGGCGCACGGGCTCCCGTACGTCCCGTTGGAAGGGGCCCTGGCTGGCTGAACCGCTCGCTCCTGTGGTCCCGGCCGTGCTCGCGGAGCCGGCGACCGCCCTACGTCACGCGCTGCGCGGCTACCTCGACCATCTTGCGATCGAGCGCGGGCTGGCCAAGAACACGGTGTCGTCCTATCGCCGCGACCTGTCTCGTTACGGCGCGCATCTCGCTCAGCGGGGGAGGGGCGCCCTCTCCGGGGTGACCGAGGACGACGTCTCGGCATTCCTGGCGGCGCTGCGGCTCGGAGATGATCTGCATGCTCCGCTGTCGGCGGCCTCGGCGGCCCGCGCCGTCGTGGCCGTGCGCGGACTGCATCGGTTCGCCGTACACGAGGGTTGGGTCCTCGACGACGTGGCGGTGGGGGTCCGGCCTCCGGCGCCGCCGCGACGGTTACCCAAGGCGATCCCGGTCGATGCGGTCGAAGCCTTGTTGGAAGCCGCCAACCTCGACGACGAACCGCGCTCGTTGCGGGACAGGGCCTTGCTCGAACTCCTGTACGGCACCGGTGCGCGAATCTCCGAAGCGGTCGGGTTGGCCGTTGACGACGTGGATCGCAGTTCCGGCACGATCCGGGTGACGGGCAAGGGCAGCAAGCAACGAGTCGTACCGATCGGCAGCTACGCACTGGCCGCCGTCGATGCCTATCTGGTCCGGGGAAGACCGACCCTGGCCGCGCAGGGGCGAGGCCTCAGTGCGCTGTTTCTCAACGCTCGCGGGGGCCGGCTGTCCCGGCAGAGTGCCTGGACGATTCTGCGCACTGTCGCCGACCGGGCCGGGATCACCGAGGAGTTGTCCCCACACACCCTGCGGCACTCCTTCGCCACGCATCTGCTCGACGGGGGGGCAGACGTCCGGGTGGTGCAGGAACTGCTCGGCCATGCCTCGGTCACAACCACGCAGGTCTACACCTTGGTGACCGTGGATCGGCTGCGCGAGGTCTACGCCGCCAGCCACCCGCGCGCACTGCGCTGACGCGGCTAAACCTGAGGTTGAGCTTGAAGTCTGTTGCCGCGTAACGGAAACCCGCCCCCATCCTCGGCGGGTCGCCTTGCTCGTGGCGGGACCGCGACCTACTGTCGCCGCCAAGGACGCCACCGTGCGCAGCGCACGGGGGCAGCCGGTAGGACTCGATCCAAGAGGCGGCAGTCGTGGCGCGACGAAGTGGCAGTGAGGCTCAGGCCCTGCCCTTCTCCGACGACCCGAGCACGCCGACGCCGAGCCGTTCGGTTGTCCGTGGTGATCCGGCCAAGGCCCGCCAGCGGTCTCTGCCCACGCCACCGGTCCTGGATCGGCACGGTCCGGCGAAGGTGATCGCGATGTGCAACCAGAAGGGCGGGGTGGGCAAGACCACCTCCACCATCAACCTGGGTGCCGCGCTGGTCGAGTTCGGCCGCAAGGTCCTGCTGCTGGACTTCGACCCCCAAGGCGCCCTGTCGGTCGGGCTCGGCGTGCCCGCGCACGACCTGGACCGGAGCATCTACAACGTTCTGATGGAGCGCGACGTCGGCATTGCCGATGTCCGGCTGAAGACCAAGGTGGACGGTCTGGACCTGATCCCGAGCAACATCGATCTGTCCGCGGCGGAGGTCCAGCTCGTCAGTGAAGTCGCCCGCGAGCAGGCACTCAAGCGTGCCCTACGGCCGGTGCTGGATGAGTACGACTACATCTTCATCGACTGCCAACCCTCACTCGGCCTGCTGACCGTCAACGCCCTGACCGCCGCACAGGGGGTCATCATTCCGCTGGAGTGCGAGTACTTCAGCCTGCGCGGGGTCGCCCTGCTGGTGGACACCATCGACAAGGTCACCGAGCGGCTCAACCCGGACCTGTCCATCACCGGGATCCTGGCCACGATGTACGACGCGCGCACACTGCATGCCAAAGAGGTCTTTACCCGTGTCGTGGAGGCCTTCGGTGACACCGTGTTCCAGACCGTGATCGCTCGTACCGTGCGCTTCCCGGAGACCACCGTGGCCGGAGAGCCGATCACCTCGTGGGCCCCGCATTCGCAGGGCGCCAATGCCTATCGCAACCTGGCCAAGGAGGTCGTGGCCGCCGGCTGACCTGCGAGACGGCCGAGCCGGTTATGCCCCGTCCGGGTCGGTGCGGGCTGGCGCGGCCTGCGGAACGAGGGTGGCCAGTGGCACCTCGAGGACGGAGGCCAGGGCGGCGACGGTGAAGAAAGCCGGAGTCGGCACCCGACCGGTTTCGATCTTTCGCAACGTCTCCACCGAGATACCGGCGCGTCTGGCGACCTCGACCATGCTCCGCGTGCCACGGGCCGACCGCAGAGCCTGGCCCAACCGCTGGCCGCGTAAGCGCTGCTCGGTGTTCAACGGTGGTCGCACCATGACGTGATACTAATACCGGTATTGAAATACCGGACGGAGATGTCATGGTCGAGTTGCGAACGCCAACCGAGATCGACGCGATGCGGGGGGCGGGCAGGGTCGTTGCGCTCGCGCTGGCCGCGGTTCGGGATGCCGCGCGGGTCGGCGAGAGGTTGTCCGGACTGGATGAGGTTGCCCGGGATGTCATCTACGGGGCCGGCGCGACCTCGCCGTTCCTCGGCTACAGACCCAGCTTCGCACCGACCCCGTTCCGTGGCGTCATATGCGCCTCGGTGAACGACGCGGCGCTGCACGGAACCCCGGGGCGTTACCGGCTCGCCGACGGAGACCTGGTCAGCATCGACTGCGGAGCGGTCCTGGACGGGTGGGCCGCCGATGCCGCGACGAGCTTCGTCGTGGGAACAACCCATGCTGGGGATCTGGCCTTGATCGGGACGACGGAGTCGGCGCTGGATGCCGGGATAGCCGCCGCGCGCGTCGGCGGGCGGCTTGGCGACATCAGCGCTGCGATTGCCGGTGTCGGGCGGGCGGCCGGCTGCGGAATTCCCACGGATTTCGGCGGGCACGGGATCGGGCGCACGATGCACGAGGACCCGTCAGTTCCCAACGACGGTCGTGCCGGCCGTGGGCTACCACTGTTGGCCGGTCTGGTGATCGCGATCGAGCCGTGGTTCCTGGCCGGGGGCGTGGACGCCTATCTGGTCGACGAGGACGGTTGGACCGTGCGCTCCAGCGATGGCAGCCGGGCCGCGCATGCCGAGCACACCGTGGCGTTGACCGAGGACGGGCCGTTGGTCCTCACGGCGTCCGCGGCAGCCGACTCAGGGCGTCCCTGAATCGAAAGATTCGAATCAGGGCGTCCTGAGTCGAAGGGTCACCGCCAGGGAGCGGACTAGGGTCGCCGGTCATGGATGCGGGCCGACCAACGACGGCGAGCCCCCTCGCTGCGCCGCTGGAGGGCCCGCCTGGCCCGCCTGCCCGACCCGCCGCAGCTGGTGACGGGCGGTTCCATGTCACGCTGACGAACTTCGAGGGTCCGTTCGACCTGCTGCTGAGTCTGATCAGCAAGCACAAGCTCGACGTCACCGAGATCGCGTTGTCGCAGGTCACCGACGAGTTCATCAGCTATCTCGAGGCCGCGGGGGACACTCTCGATCTCGGCCAAGCCACGGAGTTCCTGGTGGTGGCGGCGACCCTGCTGGACCTGAAGGCCGCCCGGCTGCTGCCATCCGCCGACGTCGAGGACGAGGACGACCTAGCGGCGCTCGAGGCGCGGGACCTGCTCTTCGCCCGGCTTCTGGCTTATCGCGCCTTCCGCGAGGCAGCAGAGTTCCTGAGGGCGCACGAACTCGACCAGTCCAGGCGGTTTCCGCGCGAGGTCAACCTCGAGCCGCGGTTCGCCCTGGTACTTCCGGAGGTCCTGCTCGGCGTCGGAGTGGAGGCTTTCGCTGCCCTGGCCTCGGCTGCTCTGCAGCCGCGACTGCCGGTCGAGGTGTCCACGGCGCATCTGCACGTACCGAGGGTCAGCGTCCGAGAGCACGCGGGGATTCTGAGACGCAGGCTTGCGGGAGGGGCGACTACGACCTTCCGCACCCTGATCTCAGACTGTTCCACGACCCTCGAGGTCGTCGCGCGGTTTCTGGCTCTGCTGGACCTGCACACCCGTGGCTCGGTGTCGCTGGAGCAGCTCAGCGCGCTCGGTGAACTGCATGTGCGCTGGATCGCCTCGCAGGACGAGGTCGGTGACAACGCGGTCGGTCAGGAGTGGGACGACCAGCGCCCGAGCGAGGCCTCAACCGGTACAGATGCAACGGAGCAACACGTTGTAGGCGATGATGGGACCCAACCCCGGCCCGCCTGAACCGCACGAAACTGCAAAGGACCCCCCATGACCGCCGCTATCGACGAGCGCCTGCGCGGCGCCGTCGAAGCCATTCTCTTCGTGGTGGACACCCCGGTACCGGCAGCCACCCTTGCCGAGTTGCTCGATGTCGAGGAGCTCACCGTCACCGAACAGCTACAGGCTCTGGCCGCTGAATACGAGGAGCAACACCGCGGGTTCACCCTGCGCCCGGCCGGGGACGGCTGGCGGCTCTACACCCGTGAGGAGTACGCCGACCACGTCGAGCGCTACGTCACCGAGGGTCAGCGGGCCCGACTCACCCAAGCGGCGCTGGAGACCCTGGCCGTGGTCGCCTACCGCCAGCCGGTCACCAGATCCCGGATCTCTGCGATCCGCGGGGTGAGCGTGGACGGTGTGATCCGAACTCTGCTCAGCCGTGGTCTGGTTGCCGAGGTGGGTTCTGACCCGCAGACAGGTGGCGGGCTCTACGTCACGACCGAGCTGTTCTTGGAGAAACTCGGTCTGTCCGACGTCAGCGAACTGCCCGATCTGGCCCCGTTGCTGCCCGACGTCGAGTCGGTTCTGAGTGAGGACTCCAACCCGTGACCGCCAATCCAGACCAGACCGGGGAGCGGCTGCAGAAGGTTCTGGCCCGCGCCGGGATCGGCTCGCGACGAGCCAGCGAGGAACTCATCGCCCAGGGCCGGGTGAGTGTCAACGGCGAGCAGGTGCGCGAACAGGGTCGCCGCGTCGACACCGAGACCGATCGGATCGCGGTCGACGGCAGTGCGGTGATCACCCGAACCGACCTTGTGCACCTTGCGATGAACAAGCCCGAGGGCGTGCTCTCGGCGATGTCCGATGACCGCGGCCGGCCCACCGTAGGTGATCTGATCGCCGAGCGCGGGGAGGCGGTCTTTCATGTCGGGCGCCTCGACATCGACACCGAGGGTCTGCTCCTGCTCACCAACGACGGACCGCTTGGCCATCGGCTGGCCCACCCGTCCTATGAGGTGCCCAAGACCTATCTGGCCCAGGTGTCCGGCTCGATCTCGCGTGATCTTGGGCGCAAGCTCAAGGCCGGGGTCGAGCTCGACGACGGCATGGCGCGCGTCGATTCGTTCAAGCTCGTCGATGTGGCGGCCGGTCAGGCCCTGATCGAACTGGTCCTGCACGAGGGTCGCAACCGGTTGGTACGCCGACTGCTCGCCGCGACCGGCCACCCGGTCAACCGTCTGGTGCGTACCCAGATCGGGCCGGTACGCCTGGGCCGGACGAAACCTGGAGCTGTCCGCAAGCTCACGCCGTACGAGATCGCCGAGCTGATGAAACTCGTCGGGCTGTGACGGAGGCGTTCCCGAGCGGCCAGTCGCGGATCGTTGCCATCGACGGCCCGTCCGGGACCGGAAAGTCCTCCGTTGCCCGTGAGGTGGCCCGGCGGCTACGGGCTGCCTACCTCGATACCGGCGCGATGTACCGAGCGCTCACCCAGACTGTGCTTGCCGACGGCCTCGATCCCGCTGACGCCGAAGCGGTGTCGCGCCGGGCCCGTAGTTTGCAGATCGAGATCGACACTGATCCGGAGATCGACCACGTCGCAGCTGACGGTCGGGACGTCACCGAACTGATCCGATCCGCCGAGGTCACGGCTGCAGTGAGCGCGGTTTCGGCGATTCCAGCCGTACGGCGTCGCTTGGTCGAAGTCCAGCGCGACCTTGCCGAAGGGGCGACGATGGTGGTCGAGGGACGCGACATCGGGACGGTCGTCTTTCCCGCCGCCCGGCTCAAGATCTTTCTCACGGCCGCGCCCGCTGCCAGGGCGGCCCGGCGGGCGGGTCAGCTCGGGATCGTCGAGCCGGACGAGATAGCCGCTCTGACCGAGAGCCTGCGCGCCCGCGACGAGCTCGACACCAACCGCGCCGAGAGCCCGCTACGGCCGGCCACGGATGCGGTCGTGATCGACAGCACGGAACTGAGCCGGGAGGACGTCGTGGAGGCGATCCTGGCCGCGGTCACCGCCCGGACCGGATCCGAGTGAAGGGCACCGTGTACCGGACCTATTGGCACAAGGGGCCCTTCACTCGAACGGGAGAGGGGGGAAAGTGAACGAGGAGCTACCCGACGAGGCCGTCGAGGGTCGTGGTCCGTTGCCGACGGTCGCTGTGGTCGGGCGTCCCAATGTCGGCAAGTCGACGCTGGTCAACCGGATCCTCGGCCGCCGGGCGGCGGTCGTCCAAGACACGCCGGGGGTCACCCGCGACCGGGTCAGCTACGAAGCTCTCTGGTCTGGTCGGGAGTTCGTGGTCATCGACACCGGCGGGTGGGAGCCCAAAGCCAGCGGTCGCGCCCTGCGGATAGCCGAGCAGGCCGAACGCGCGATGAAGACCTCCGATGTGGTGATCCTGGTGGTGGACACCACCGTTGGGCCAACCGAGACAGATCTGGCCGCGGCCCGGGTATTGCGACGCAGCGACCGGCCGGTGCTGCTGATCGCCAACAAGGTGGACGACGAGCGAACCGAGCCCGCTGTGGGCGAGTTGTGGAGCCTCGGTCTGGGTGAACCGATTCCGGTCAGTGCGCTGCATGGCAGAGGGAGCGGTGACTTGCTCGACCTGATCCTCGACGCCCTTCCGCAGGCCCCGCGCGAGCGTGACGAGGTGGTAGGTCCGCGCCGGGTGGCGCTGGTGGGCCGCCCGAACGTGGGCAAGTCCAGCCTGCTGAACCGGCTCGTCGGTGAGGACCGGGCTGTGGTTGATTCGGTCGCCGGGACCACCGTCGACCCGGTCGACAGTCTCGTCGAACTCGAGGGCCAGGAATGGCGCTTCGTCGACACGGCAGGCCTGCGCCGCCGGGTCGCCCATGCGAGTGGAACCGAGTACTACGCCTCGCTGCGTACGGAGGCCGCGATCGATGCGGCCGAGGTCGCCCTTGTCCTGATCGATGCCAGCGATTCGATCACCGAGCAGGACCAGCGGGTCATCGCAGCGGTCGTGGAGTCCGGGCGGGCACTCGTCCTGGCGATGAACAAGTGGGATGCCGTTGACGAGGACCGCCGGTACGACCT
>Ga0136617_10000611_pt1 | contig 30457 bp, 26 predicted proteins | sample AntDrymUQ3222106_2_FD_129672 | JGI IMG/M metagenome (GOLD analysis project Ga0136617, IMG submission 129672) | Polar desert sand microbial communities from Dry Valleys, Antarctica - metaG UQ322 (21.06) | ecosystem: Environmental > Terrestrial > Soil > Desert | place: Antarctica: Dry Valley... | reverse complement strand
GACCCCGGAAGTGCTGGCCGAGGCGCGCGCTCACTTTGCCGATCACTGCGCGACCTGCCACGGAAACGACGGCAAAGGGCAGACGTCCATGGGCCCGAACTTCTATCCAAAGGTGCCGGACATGAACCTGGACGAGACGCAGTCGCAGAGCGACGGCGCGCTCTTCGCCACCATCGAGAACGGCATCCGGCTCACCGGAATGCCGGCCTTCGGCAACGGCACCGCCGAGTCCGCTTACGGAAGCTGGACTCTCGTGCACTTCATCCGGCACCTTCCGAAGATCACCGCGGAGGAGATCGTCGAGATGGAGCGATTGAACCCCAGGCCGATGGCGTCGCAGGAAGCCGCCCGGGAGGAGGAGGCGTTTCTCTCGGAGGGAGGCGGTGAAGAAAGCGCAGGTCCGGCTCCACCCGCCAGGGGACACCATTGACGTGGCGCAAGGAAGGTAGACAGGGACGTAATCATTGGAGGATCACATGCGCAACTTGATGGCACTCGCAGTCGTTCTCGCCGTTCCGGCGCTGGCTGTCGCTCACGACGGTCACGATCACTCGGCCCACAAGATGATGGGCACGGTGATCGCCGTTCACGCGGACATGAAACACGTCGAGATGAAGGAGGGCAAGACGGGAAAGACCACGGGGTTCTACGTGACGGATGCCACGAAGATCCTGAAGGGGAGCACGAGCCTCAAGCTGGCCGACCTGAAGATCGGAACCCGGGTGCTGGTCACCGCCACCACGAAGGACGGCAAGGCGACGGCCACCGAGGTGAGGGTCGGCGCCATCGGCAAGGCCAGCCCGGCCGCCGACCCCGCTCACAAGCACTGAGGTCGGGGGCCGGAGCGCGCGCTCCGGCCCGTACGCCATGCCAGCGGCCAGCGGACCGGCTCAACTGTCCCTTCCATGTTTGTGCCGGTGGTGGATGTCCGGAAAGTGCGGATGGGAATGGGTGAGCGGCTCGTGCGTGTGCTCGTGGGCATGCGGGGCGCTGGGGTCGATGGCGTCGGGATGCGCATGCGCGTGATGCTCGTCGTGGACGTGGCGGTGGGTGTGCGTCAGCACGTCGTGCCGGTGCTCGTGGCCATGACGCTCGGTCAGGTGCAGCCACGCCCCCGCCCCCATCAGCGCCGACGCGATCCAGAACGCGGTGGACACGCTCTCGCGGAGGAAGACGACGGCGACGGCCGCGCCCATGAAGGGGGCGAGCGAGAAGTACGCCCCGGTGCGCGCCGTCCCGAGGTGCCGCAGCGCGAGCACGAACAGGACGAGGCTCACTCCGTACCCCAGGAGGCCGACCAGCGCCGCTCCCGCCACGACGCCGAGGGCCGGGAGACCAGCGGCTCCGAGGCTCCAGGCGATGCCCAGGTTGACCGCGCCCGCGCCGAGGCCCTTGATGGCGGTGATGAGGATGGGATCTCCCGCCGAGACGCGTTGGGTCAGATTGTTGTCCACCGCCCAGCAGAAGCAGGCCGCGGCCACGAGCAAGGAGCCCAGGGGGAAGGTCACCGCGCCGGAAGGCATGGAGAGGACGATGCCTCCGGAAAGGATGAGTGCCATCCCGAAGGCGATCCGGCGATCGAAGTTCTCGCGGAAGACGAACCAGGCCAGCAGGGTGGTGAGGAGCCCTTCGAGGTTCAGCAGCAGGGCCGCCGACGACGCGGGTGTCCGCTGCAATCCCGACATCAACAACACCGGCGCCGCCATCCCGCCCATCACCACCGCGCCGGCGAGCCACGGAAGGTCCTTGCGCCGCAACGGGGCGTCCCGTGACGCCCACCGCCGCCGGACGAGATACGTGATCGCCAGGCCGACGCCCGATCCGAGATAAAGCAGGCTGGCCAGCAGCACCGGGGGCAGTTCCCCGAGCAGGAGCTTCGCCAGCGGCGTGCTGGCCCCGAAAAGCGCGGCCGAGAGCAGCGCGAGGCCCACTCCCTTCGGAAGCAGCTTCACGCTGCCGACCCCTCCGGCAGCGGGCCACGCTCCGCGATCAAAGCCGCGTCACCGCCCCAGCGGCGGAAGAGCACCGGCACCACGACCAGGTTCAGGAACGTCGAGGTCAGGAGCCCTCCCAGGATGACCCGCGCCATCGGGCTCTGGATCTCGTTCCCCGGTTCTCCGCCCGCGAGCACGAGCGGGATGAGGGCGAGGCCGGCGGTGAGAGCGGTCATGAGCACCGGGGCCAGCCGCTCGTGGGATCCGCGGCGCACCGCCTCGTCGAGGGTCGCGCCTTCCTCGCGCATGAGGTGCTCGTAATGGCTGACGAGGAGGACGCCGTTGCGGGTGGCGATCCCGAAGAGCGCGAAGAAGCCGACGAGGGCAGCGACGCTCAACACGCCGTCCGAGACCGCGATGGCGACCACCCCGCCGATCAGCGCCAGCGGCAGGTTCACGAGAATGACGAGGGCATGGGCGTGGCTGCGGAATGCCACGTAGAGCAATCCGTACATCGCCCCGAGGATGGCGACGGCCATGAAGGCGAGGGTGCGCGTGCTGCGCTCGGCCTCCTCGAACTGCCCCCCGAACACGATCTGGTATCCCTCCGGAAGCGGGACCGCCCGTGCGATGGCGGCGCGAGCCTCGTCCACCGTGCGCGTGAGGTCGGCGCCGGCCACGTTCGCGGTGAGCATGGCGACCCGCTGCACGTTCTCCCGGCGCACGAGCCCGGGGCCCAGGTCGAAGCCCACCTGCGCGACCTCGTCGAGGCGCACGACGTTGCCGCCGGGTGTCGTGACGGGCATGGCGGCCAGGTCCTCCCGCGCCGCGCGCAGCCGCTCCGGGAAGCGCACGACCACGGCGGAGGTCAATCCACCCTCCACGATCTCGCCGCCGCGCGTCCCCTGGAACAGCGCTTCCACCGAGCGGGAAAGCTCTTCCGGGCTCGAGCCGTGGCGGCCCATGGCCTGGCGGTCGAACCGGATGAGGAGCTGCGGGACCGTGGCCTGCTCCTGGTTGCTCAGGTCGACGATGTCCGGAATGCCCTTCAGGACGTTCTCGACGCGGCCGGAGAGCCCGCGCAGCACGGCGAGGTCCGGCCCGAAGATCTTGACCGCGAGGTTGGTCTTGCTGCCCGAGATCATGTGGTCGATGCGGTGGCTGATCGGCTGTCCGAAGCTGACGCTCACTCCCGGGATCAATACCACCGCCCGCCGCATTTCTTCCAGCAGCTCCTCCTTGGGGCGCCCCGGGCGCAGCACGATCTCCAACTCCGACGCATTCACCCCCTGGATGTGCTCGTCCTTCTCCGCGCGGCCGGTGCGCCGGCTGGTGGAGACGACTTCCGGAAAAGCCAGGAGCGCCTCTTCCACCTGGCGGCCGAGGGCGTCGCCGTCCGCGAGCGGCGTCCCCGGCGGGCTGACCAGGCCGACGGTCAGGCTGCCTTCGTTGAACGGAGGAAGGAACGTCCGCCCCAGGCCGGGCCGCAGCAGCAGGGCGCCCATCACCGCGACGAGGGCCGCGATCATCACCGTCTGCGGCCGGCCCAGGCTCCAGCCGAGCAGGCGCTCGTAGAGGCGCTTGGAGAAGCGCAGGATCCATGGCTCGCGCACGGCGCGCGCCGCTTCCGCCGGCAGCAGCAGCAGGCACAACACGGGAGTCACGGTGAGCGCGACCAGCAGCGACCCGGCGAGCGAAGCCACGTAGGCGATGCCCAGCGGCCGCAGCAGCCGGCCCTCGATGCCGGGCAGAACCAGCAGGGGCAGGAACACCAGCCCGATGACGAGGGTGGCGAAGAGGATCGCGCCGCGCACTTCCGATGACGCCCGGAACACGACCTCCAGCGCGCTGCGCCGCTCCTCCGGCGGCCGCGCTTCTTCCAGGCGCAGGCGGCGGAAGACGTTCTCCACGTCGATGATCGCGTCGTCCACGAGGGCGCCGATGGCGATGCAGAAGCCGCCGAGGGTCATCGTGTTCAGCGTGCCGCCAAAGGCGGACAGCACCAGCACGCCGACCACCAGCGAGAGCGGAATGGCCACCGCGGAGATGAAGGTCGTGCGCACGCTGCCCAGGAACGCGAAGAGGATGATGAGGACGAGGATGGCGCCGTCGCGCAACGCGACGGAAACGTTGTGGATCGCGACCTCGATGAAGTCGGCCTGCCGGAAGTTCTCCTTCTGGATGACGATCCCCGCGGGCAGGGTGCGCTTCAGGTCCTCGAGGACGTGGTCGAGCCGGCGCGTCACCTCCAGGGTGTTCGCGCCCGGTTGCTTCTGGACGCTGAGGATGACGGCGTTCCGGGCACGGTAGGACGCGGTTCCGCGCGCGGGCTCAGGCGCCTCGCGCACCGCCGCCACCTGGCCGACGGTGAGCGCCACGCCCGCTTCGGTCCGGATCACCGTCGCCGCGAGGTCGGCGGACGAACGCGCCCGCCCCAGGCCACGCACGAGGTACTCCTGGCCCTGGTCGACGTGGAACCCCGCGGCGGGGGTGGCGTTGCCGGCCTCCAGCGCCTGCACGATCTCCGTCACCGACACGCGCGATTGGGCGATGGCGCCGGGATCGAGCTCGACGAGGTATTCGCGCACGTCCCCGCCGATGGGCACGACCTGGGCCACGCCGGGCTGGGCGAGCAGCGTGCGCCGCACGACCGTCTCCGCCTGCCGCCGCAGCTCCATGGCCGACACCGTCTCGGACGTGAGCGCGATGAAGGTGATCTCGCCCATGATCGAGCTGATGGGCCCGAGCTCCGGCCGGACCACTCCGCCCGGGAGCTCGACGCCCTGCAGCCGCTCGGCCACGATCTGACGCGCCCGGAAGATGTCTTCGCCCCATTCGAACTCGGCCCAGATCACGCCGATCCCGGGCCCCGACACGGAGCGGATGCGGCGCACGCCGGGCGCGCCGTTCAGCGCGGACTCGATGGGGTGGGTGACGAGCAGCTCGACCTCTTCCGGCGCCATCCCGGAGGCCTCGGTGATGATGGTGACGGTGGGCGCGGTCAGGTCGGGGAAGACGTCCACGGGCATGCGGAGAACGAGGAGCGCTCCCGCCGCGAGCAGGACGGCCGCACCTCCGAGCACCAGCCAACGCTGACGGAGCGACGTCCGGATGATGGTGTCGAGGATGTGCATGCTCAGTGCACATGCCCTTCCGGCGCGCCCGCGCCGAGGAGCGACGCGCGGCGGATGGCCGCGCCGCCTCTGGTCACCAGCCGCTCGCCCGCCTTCAGCCCTTCCACCGCGACCTCCGCCCCCGCGCGCCCGGTCACGCGCACTTCGCGGCGCGCGAAACCTTCGCCGGAGACCTGCACGTAGACGACCTGCGTGCCCCCGTCGTCGATCAGCGCGGAGGCGGGGATCACGATGCCCTGCGCTCCGCCGCCCAGCAGCGCCTCCGCCTCCAGCACGGCCCCGATGGGGAGCGTGTCGGCGTCCTGCCGGATCTCCAGCAGCACGGCTCGCGTTCCCGTGCGCGGGTCGATCTCCGCCGCTCTCGACACCAAGCGCACGTCGCCGGCGGGGATGGTCAGGGGCTGGGGATCGGACGCGCGCCGCACGGTGACGCCTTCGATGCGGCCGGTGAGGCGCGCCGCGTCCTCCGGCCGCAGCGCCAGCTCCAGCCAGATCGGCGTGGCCTTGACCAGGCGGCCGAGAGGCGTTCCCGAGGTCACCGCCTGCCCGGGCGTGACGTCGACGCCGGCCACGATCCCGCTCCAAGGGGCGAGGACCGGCAATGTCGCGCCGCTGCTCCCCCCGGTGCGTGCCGCGCGCGCCGCGGCCAGATCACGACGGGCGGCTTCGAGGCGTGCCGCGAACCCCGCCGCCACGGCCCGCGCCCGCTCCACCTCGGCGAGGCTGACCGCTTCCGCCTTCAACAACTCTTCCAGGCGCCGCACCCTGGCCGTAGCGGCGGCGGATTCGGCGCCGAGCGCCACCGCTTCGCCGGAGAGCGCCGGGAGCGATCGCGAGGAATCGCCGGAAGGCTGCAGCCGGAACACGGCCGCTCCGCGCGCGACGTGCAGTCCCTGGTGCGGCCAGGGAGAGCGCGCCACCACGGCGTCCACGGGCGCGGTCAGGATCACCTCGCCGCCCGCGGCGGGGCGCACTCTCGCCGTCCCGCGCACCACCGAGGCCACGCGGCCTTCGCGGACCCATGCCGTGGCGAACTCCGTGCGCCACTGCTGCTCCTTCAGGAAGGAGATCTCGCCCGTCTCCGCGTCGGACGTGGTGCCCGTCGGCGGCCCGGGGGGCGTGCCACGGCCGCCCGGCTCCCGGGCCGATCCGACCTTTACCTTTCCCGCTCGCACCTCCTCCGGTCCCGCCGCGGAGGTGATCCGGAAGGACAGCTCGAACTCGCCCTCACGCGGCGGCCGCAAGGCGATCTCGAAGATGCCGTCGCGCTTGAACTGGCCCGCGAACGCGTGCTCCTCGGACCCGGAGCGAAGAATGGCCTCGACCTTGCCTTCCCGGAGAGGCGCGAAGCCGTCGAGGATGGTGACGTGCGTGTGGGACGGCGACGAAGCCCCGGCCACGAGCGGAGCCGTCTCCGGGAACAGCTCATAGATCTCGCCCCAGGCCGTCACCGACCATGGCTCGACTTCCGGCGCTTCCCTGGCCGCGCCGGCGGCGTGATCGTCCTCGCGGCCCCGCGGTCCGCAGCCGGTCATGAGGATGGCGCCGATCGTCGCCGCCATCGCCGCCTTGCAAATCTTCGTCGTCATCGGGTCTCTCCCATGCCGAGGCCCGCGTAGGCGGCCTCCAGCTCGCGGGCGGCGGCCGCCGCCGCCACCCGGGCGTCGATCTCTCGGCGGCGCGCGTCGTGCGCCGAGCGCAGCGCGTCGAGCACGTCCGTCACCGTGGCTTCACCGGCGTGGAAGGCGGCGAGCGCGCTGTCCACGACTGCGGGCGCGCGCCGCGCGGCGTGCTGCGCTTCTTCGGCCCCCGCCGAAAGGCGATGGAAGGCCTCGCCCGCGCCTGCAACCGCCGCCGTCCGCCGCGACTCCGCCAGCGTCAACCGGGCGACGGCGGCCTCGCGCCGGCGAACCGCCTCGCGTCTCTCCGGGGCGCCGCGATCGAAGAGGGGGACGATCCAGTTGACGCCGAACACGGGACCGGACTCCGTGGCGCCGGCCTGATCCTGGCGTTGCCATCCCGCTTGCAACTCGGGCGTCGTCCAGAAGCGGCCGGCCAGGCGCTCCTGCAGGTGCGCGCTCTCGACCGCCTGCTTCAGCGCCGCGAAGGCGGGACCGCCGTCCTCGAGCGATTCAAGAGTGGGACCCAGGGTGAGCGGAGCCGGCCGCGCATCGGAGGGCAGGTCGGGCCGCCAGGCGCGGGCCATCGCCTCCGTTCGCGCCAGGGTGGCGGCCGCATCGGCCTGCTCCGCCGCCGCGCCCGCTCGAGCCAGATCGATGCGGCCGGCCGCGAGCCCGGATTCCTCGCCCGCCTCCGCCTTCAGCCGTGTGCGCCGCGCAAGGTCCGAAGCGAGGCGCAGGAGATCATCGGCGACCACGAGCCGCTCGGCAGCGCTGCTCCATGCCGCGAACGCTCCTCGCACGGCCATCCGGATGCGGGCAAGCTCGGCGGCTCGGCCCGCCTCGACGGAACGGAGCGAGGCCCGAGCAGCGGCGATGGCCAGCCCGCGGCGGCCGCCCAGCGGCGGGGTCCAGGACACCGAGACCGTGTCCTGTGCCGACGCCTCGCCAGGTTGCTCGCGGGCGTACTCGACGCGCGGGTTCGTGAGCTGGCGGGCACGCCCCACCGCCGACTCGGCGGCGCCGAGTGCGTCGAGGGTCGCAGCGGCCGCAGGGTGATCGGGCCCCACGCCGCTCACGAACTGCGATTCGGAGACCTCCTGGGCCGGACCGGGTGCGGCGAAAAGACCGACGAGCCCCAGCGAAAGGGCGATGCGCGATGACACTTGGATCCTCCTGGCACAAACACGGACACACGTGGAGTGCGGCTCCCTGACGGGAGCGGGCCGGGGGGGAGGATCAGATACGGAGGATGGTCGTCTGCGCGCCCGGCGGCGATGCGGCGGGGGATACGAGGCATCCCGTCGACACGCTCGTTCCACACGGCGGTACCTGGAAATTCACGCCGACGGTCCAGGCGAGGTCGAGGCCGTGCACCGCGCGAATGGCGGGGGTCGGCTCGGAGGAGCCGTGTTCGTGGGGTGGGGCGCCGTCGTCGTGCCCGTGGCCGTGCAGCGCGGCCCCCGGCGGGGGCGCCTCGGCGCCATGATGGTGGTCGTCAAAGGCGACATGTGCGGCGGCGGCGCCATCGACAGCCCACGGCGCGAGAATCGCGACGAGTGCGAGGACGCCGACGGCGACGCGGCGTCGCTTACAGATCACACGACATTCTGGCGGATCACGGACCCGCATGGCAATTCGCCTGTATCCACGGGTCGGCTACCATCGTGCCGATGTCGTACCTCCCATGGCTCCTCGGCATCTCGGCCGCGTTCGTCCTCGTCGAGAGGGCCTTTCCCTGGCGGAGGAACCAGCCCCTCTTTCGTCCGGGCTGGCTGCGCGACGTCGGCTTCGTCGCGTTGAACGGGCACCTGTTCTCGCTCGGGACCGCGGCGCTCACGGGCGCCGTGGCGGTAGGGGCCACGAACGCAGTTCGATCGGCCGGTCTGCGTCTCGAGGGCTCGCCCGTCGCGGGCTGGCCTTTCCTCGTCCAGGTCCTGGTGTTCCTCGTTCTCGCCGACTTCCTCCAGTGGTGCGTCCACAACCTCCTGCATCGCGTGCCATGGCTGTGGGCCTTTCACAAGGTGCATCACTCCATCACCACGATGGACTGGATCGGCAATTGGCGATTCCACTGGATGGAGATCGTGGTCTACGCGAGCCTGCAGTGGTTGCCGCTGGTCTGGCTCGGCGCCTCGCCGGAAGCCGTCTTCACCGTGGCCATCGTCACCACCGTCTGGGGCGACTTCAATCACGCCAACCTCGACGTGGGCCTGGGTCCGCTCGGTTACGTGCTGAACAACCCACGGATGCATCTCTGGCACCACGACCAGTCGAGCGAAGGAGGCATGGCCAAGAACTTCGGGGTTGTCTTCAGCCTTTGGGACTTCCTGTTCCGCACCGCGTATCTCCCGCGGGAGCGGACCCCCGACCGGCTGGGTTACCCGGGCATGGAGGAAATGCCGCGTTCCTTCCCGGGGCAGGTCCTGTGGCCCCTGACGCGGAAAGCGTGGCGGACGGATCGGTTACCATCGTGATGTGTCCGCAGTGAGGCCGGTCGTCCTCTTCAGCTCGGCCTGTCTGGCCCTGGTCATCGTGAGCGATGCGTTCGCCTGCGGTACCGCGGGCTGCTCGCTGGCGTCGCGCGGCGACGACGCCCGCCTCGGACGCGGGCGATTCCAGGTCGACGCGTCCTACCGCTACGTCGATCAGGACCGCCGGATGTGGGACCACGGCCCGGTGCAGGTGAGCGGCGCCACGGACCCGGAAGTGCTGCGTCCCCGCGTCGACTACGAGTCCGGTCGGCTGGTGCCCGGCTATCACCACGATTGGGCGGCCCGCGGGCGCTTCATGCAGGTCGACGTCGCCTACGGGCTGACCGATCGCCTGAGCGTCGTCGGATCCTGGCCGCTGCTGACCAGCCGCACCATGGACCACCTCTACATCCCGGGTGGTGCGGCGGCGAACCACGCCCACGATGGGCTTTCGAGCTTCTCTCGCGTCGATCTCACCACCCGCGGCGCCGGCGACGCGCAAGTGAGCTTCCGCTACGCGATCACGCCCAGGGTCCTGATCGGAGCGGCGCTCAAGAGTCCCTCCGGCGACTACCGTCTCCTGGACGAGACGGACGCGATCGGCGATCCGATGATCCAGCCCGGAACCGGCGCGTGGGCTTTGGCGGGCACGGCCCAGTATTCCTCTCGCTGGCCACGTTTCGGGGCGACGTGGAGCGCCAGTGCCCTGGTACAGCGATCGCGCACCAACCCTCTCGGGTACCGGATGGGCGACGAGGCGTACATCACCGCGCGAGTCGCCAGGCCCGTGGCCGGCCCCTTGAGCGCTACCCTTCAGGCCAAGGGCTTTCATGTCGGTCGCAGCCTGTTTCTCGGGCAGGCGAGCAGCTCGACGGGATCGACGACGATCAGCGTGGCCCCCGGGCTGCGGCTCCGCCTCCCCGCCCGCGCCGCGCTCTACGGCAGCGTGCAGGTGCCCGTCTTCCAGCATGTCAACGAGGCGCAGCTGGGAACCACGGCCGTGGCCCAGGTCGGGATCACCCGCAGCTTCTGACGCAAAAAAAACGGGCCAGGCGCTAGCCCGGCCCGTTCGCCGTCCGGCGGATCCCTAACGCAGGTACGCGGTCATCGACTCCAGGATCTGGATCGTCTTCGCCCACTCGTTCCACGTGGTCTCGAAGACGCGCGCATTGCGCATGCTCTGATCCGCGGCGCGGGCGTCGACGAGCAACTGCTCGACGTTAGGACCGACTTCACGGGGACGCATCATGTCCTGATCGGCCTGCGCGTGCAGGGCAGCGGTGCGGCCGACGAACGCGCGCAGATCCGTGAGCAACCGGTCGCCCCGGCCCGTATAGTCCGCGCGCCGGCGCTCGGCGAGGTCGAGCACCCGGCGTGACTGGGTGTCGAGCTCGTGCGCCTGCCGCTTGAACTCGACCATCTGGTCGCGTGACAGGACGGCTTCCCGGAACCCGCCGCGGCCATACCGCTCCCGAGATGCATCACGAGGACCGTCGTCGCGCCCGTCGCGCCCGTCGCGATCCGTCCATTCGCGATCCGGCGCCCGCAGGTCCACGTCTCGGCCCGCGATCACCCGCCGCATGTCCGCGAGGTCGCGTGTGACGCCGTCCCAGTCCTCGTACAGCTCCTGCAGGCCGCGCTCGCGCCGCAGCCGCACGTTCACGCGCCGGGCGAGGGTCTGCAGCCGGGAGACGTCCGCAACCAGCGCCGCCGGGCGCGCCCGGTCACGATCCACCCTCTGGTGGAGGGCGGCCGCGCGGCGGGAGAAGTCCCGCAGGCTGACCACCAGCGCGGTATCGCGCCCGGTGGCCGTTCGCGCCGACTCGGAGGCTTCCTGCAGCACGAACTCCGCCCCTTCGTTCACGTACTCGGCAAGACCACGCAGGGTGGCATAGCGGTCGCCGTCCATCTGCGCGGTGCCGACCTGGGCGTGACTGGCTGCGGGCACGCCAACGGCAGCGGCCCCGACGGCGGCGAAGGAAATGACGAACCGGGTGAATTGTCTCAAGTCGTACCCCCTTTTTTCCAGACTATCAGCACCGGCGCGGGGCCGAAGGGTAGGGGGGGGGATTTTTCGGCCTGGATCAGCTTCTTTCCAGGGCGACGATGACGTAGCCCCGGCTGTCGACCCGAAGCGTTCCGCGCACGCGATCTCCGGGGTTCAGCCCCTGCAGGAGCCCGGGATCCGCGACCTCGTAGGGCATGGTCATCGCGGGCATCACGCCGGGGATGACCTCGTGGTTGATCTCCACGATGCGCCGCGTCCGATCCAGGCTCACGATCGCCCCGCGGATCTCGTAGTTGCCGCTCGGCACGGTGGACGCGACGGGGTCGGGATCGCTCATGCCACCGCCGCAGCCGGCGGCGGAGATGAGGAGGACGGCGAGGATCGCGCGTGTTCGCATGGCCATCTCCATGGTACGCCTATGCGGTCAGGGCCTTCACCAGCGCGGGATGGGCGAAGGGGATGACCACCTCCGCGATCAGCATTCCTTCGCGCACGGCGGCGACCCCGGCCGCGACCGCCGAGCGCACCGCGCCGACGTCTCCGGTGACCACGACCATTCCCTTCGCCCCGGGCTGGTTGCGGGCTTCGATCAGGGTGACGTTCGCCGCCTTGACCGCGGCGTCCCCGGCGTAGATCGCCGACGCCACTTCCTTCGTCTCGATGATGCCGACCGCTTCGAGCGTTGCCACCTTCACGCGGCCCCTGATGGCGGGTGGCAGCTGGGGATGAACGTTCTGGATCAGGAACTCGTCGAGCACGGTACCGCCGGCAATGTCGCGTCCGGCGCGCGCCGCCGCCTCGACGTCCGCCACCGCGCCCCCGATGAGGACCAGATACTTGCCGCGGGGCACGATCGTCGTCATCAGCAGATCCACCGATGCGCGCTTCATCATCGCGTCCGTGGCCTCGATGCCGCGGGCAATGGAACTGATCTCCAGCATCGCGATCGCGGGGCCGAACGTCTCCGATTGATTCACGGTCGACCGACACTACGCCCGCGCGACGGCGCCGGTCAACCCGCGTCGACGCGGCTTCACCTCGCGGCCGCCGCGCCGTCGAACACGCGCCGCCGCCGCGGGAGCAGCCGCAGCCGCTCGCCGGGTTGCGGCGCGAGCGCCTCGTACCTCTCCCTTGTCAAGCGGGAAAGTTCTATCCGTACGACTCGCGGGTGACGTGCGCCTTTGGCACTCCGATCTCCTCGAGCGCGGCCAGCGAACCTTCGAGGAATCGTGCTGTCGGCTCGACGCCCTTGTCCTTCGCCGCCTTCTTGTCCCACGCGGAGACCGCGGGCCCGCACAGGTAGACCCGGCATGCCGAAGGGTCGCCGACGACCCCGCGCAGGAGTGGCGCGGTCAGGCGCCCCTGCCGCACGTCGCGGGCGACCCCGTGCGCGCCTTCCTGCCTCGTGAGCGTGTGCACGATGCGGAGACGGTCAGGCTGCTTCGCCTCCAGCGCGTTCAGCTCGGGCCCGAAGATGGTGTCCGTCCACGTGCGGTTGGAATAGACCAGCGTGTGGCGCAGCTTCGGATGGTGAAGCAGCGCGTGCTTGATGATCGAGAAGTTGGGCACGATACCCGATCCCGCGCACACGTGGACGATGTGATCGGTCCGCGACTCGATATCCTCCGGCAGGGTGTACGGCCCGGTGAAACCGGTGATCACGAGGCGCGTCCCGCGGGCGGTGCGGCGCACGAGCAGCGGCGAAAGCAGAGGCGGGTACTTGGTGGCGCCGGACTGGTAGCGCTCCTCCTTGATGGTGAAGGCAAGCTGCTTCTCGTGGGGCGCGGAAGACATCGAGTACGCCCGCGGCGGCTCCTTCTTCCCCTTCAGGTCCTCCAGGAAGGCGGTGAAGCGCTGGAGCGATTCGAATTGATGGGGGTCGACGGTCAGGAAATGGCCGGGCCGGTAGTCGAGCCGGTCGTTGCCCGTGAAGAGCACCAGGGTCGCGGTGTCGGGCGTCTCCGCGATGACGTCCGCCACCATCACCTCCATCTCCTTGATGCGGCGACGCGGCGAAGATGTGTCGACGGGTTGCGTGCTCAAGGGCCCTCCTTCGCAGCGAAAGATACCGCGCGCGCGAACGGGATGCCCGCGCCACCGGCACTTGACCCTCGGCGCGACCGCGGACTAATCTCCCCGCTCCCCCGAAACCCCCGAAGAAAGGACCACCAATCCCATGGCCGTGGACGACGCGACCCTCTTCCGCATGGCCCAGAAGCTGCGCCGCCACTCCCTCGAGATGACCGCCCAGTCGGCGTCCGGCCATCCCACGAGCTGCATGTCGGCGGCGGATGTCGTCTCCGTCCTTTTCTTCGACGAGATGCGCTACGACCCTTCCGATCCCAGCGGCCGCGGGGCGGACGTCTTCGTCCTGTCCAAGGGGCATGCCGCGCCGCTTTTGTGGGCCGCGCTCAAGGAAGCGGGCTGCATCGACCACGACCTGATGACGCTGCGGGAGATCACGAGCCCGCTCGAAGGGCATCCGACTCCGCTCGTGCCCTGGGTGCGGGTCGCCACCGGATCGCTGGGCCAGGGACTGTGCGCGGCGGCAGGCATGGCGTGGGCGCGCGAGCGTGACGGGGAGCCGGGCCGTGTGTACGCGCTGCTCGGCGACGGCGAGGCTGCCGAAGGGTCGGTCTGGGAAGCGGCGCAGTTCGCGTCCTTCTACAGGCTGGACAACCTCTGCGCGATCGTCGACGTCAACCGCCTGGGCCAGAGCGGACCGACGATGTACGAGCACCAGGTCGACGTCTACGAGCAGCGGCTGAAGGCATTCGGCTGGCAGACCGCGGTCGTGGACGGGCATGACGTCCGTCAGATCCGCGAGGCCTTCGCCCAGGCCCGGGTGGTGGAAGGCAAGCCGTTCGCGCTCGTCGCGAAGACCTTCAAGGGGCGCGGCGTCTCGTTCCTGGAGGACAAGGACAACTGGCACGGCAAGCCGGTCAAGAAGGGCGAAGAGCTCGCGCGCGCCATCGCGGAGCTCGGGGACACCTCCATTACGATCCCGGTCGTCAGGCGCCCCTACGACAAGGTTCCGAAGCCGCTCCCGGAGCCGGAGCTGCGGGCGACCCCCGACTACAAGCTCGGCCAGGAAGTTGCGACGCGCGAAGCGTACGGGACCGCGCTGGCCAAGCTGGCCGAAGCGTCGCCGCGCGTCGTCGCCCTCGACGGAGACACCAAGAACTCGACGTTCTCCGACCGCTTCAAGGCCGCGGCGCCGGAACGGTTCGCCGAGTCGTACATCGCGGAGCAGAACATGGTCGGGGCCGCACTGGGCATGGCGACGGAGGGGAAGATCCCCTTCGCGTCCACCTTCGCCTGCTTCCTGACCCGCGCCTACGACTTCATGCGCATGGCCGTGTACTCGCGGCCGAAGCACCTCGTCCTCTGCGGCAGCCATGCCGGCGTCTCGATCGGCGAGGACGGGGCGTCGCAAATGGCGCTCGAGGACCTCGCGATGATGCGGGCCCTGCTCGGCACCACCGTCCTGTATCCGAGCGACGCGGTGAGCGCGGAGCGGCTGGTGGTCGCGGCCGCGCAGACGCCGGGCATCGTCTACATCCGCACCAGCCGTCCGAAGACGCCGGTGCTCTACGGCAACGACGAGGCTTTCCCGGTGGGGGGGTCGAAGACGGTGCGCTCTTCGGCGAAGGACGCGGTCACCCTCGTCGGCGCGGGCGTCACGCTGCACGAGGCGATCGCCGCCCACGACATCCTGAAGAAGGACGGGATCGCCGCGCGCGTCATCGACCTCTACTCCGTGAAGCCGATCGACGCCGAGACCCTCCAGCGAGCGGCCGCGGAGACCCGCGCGATCGTCACCGTCGAGGACCACTCCGTCTGCGGCGGGATCGGGGAGGCGGTGGCCTCCGCGGTCGGCGGTCGCGCGCGCGTGGAGATCCTCGGTGTGCGTGACATCCCGCGCTCGGGCAAGCCGACGGAGCTGCTGGCCGTCCACGGTATCGACGCCGCCGCGATCGTCAAGGCGGCGCGGGCGCTACTCCAGGAACCCGGCCTTCGGGGCTGACCCGGCGGCGGGTGCGTGGGCGCGCCGTATGCCCGGTCGGGATCATCCGCCTCCCGTCCGCTTGACCACCACGATGGTCGCGTCGTCGTCCCACGGAGCGCCGTCGCCGAATTCGGCCGCGGCCGCGAACACGCGCTCGAGGACCTCCGCCGCCGAGGATCCGCGGTCGCGCACGGCGGCTTCCACTCCCGCCTGGCCGAAGAACTCTCCGCCATCTCCACGGCGCTCCAGGATCCCGTCCGTAGTGAGGACGAGAAGGTCACCGATCTCGAGATAGGCGATCCCGCGCCGGAAGCGTGCCTCCGGCAGGGGGCCGATCACCGTTCCGCCGATCGACAGCTCGCGGATCCCCGCGCTGGTGAATATGAGTGGCGGGGGATGACCGGCGTTCACGTAGATGAGGTTTCCGTTCTCCTCGAGCTCGGCGTAGAACACCGAGACGAAGCGGCTGGACAGGTTGCTGCGATGGATCACGCGGTTCAGCTTGCCGAAGACGTACCCCATCTTGAGGTCCTTCTCGAGCCCCATGCGCAATCCCGTCACCACGTCGCGCACCAGTAGCGCCGCGGGCAGGCCGTGCCCGCTGGCGTCGCCGATGGCGAGGCCCAGGAGCTCGTCGCCGAAGGAGAAGAAGTCGTAGAAGTCGCCGCCCACTTCTTCCGCGGCCACCGAGCGCGCCGCCACCTCGTACCCCTTGAATGCCGGCGGCTCGTCGAGGAGGAGGCTTTCCTGGATTTCGGCCGCCTGCCGGAAGCTGCCGCGCACCCGCTCGTCGGCGAGGCGCGACCCGAGCGCGGCGCGGATGGTGTTGAGCGCGAAGTCCACTTCCTCGCGCACCCACCTGCGCCGGAGCGCGAACCACAGCACGTGCCGGGAAGGCCGCACGCCCACCGCGACCGCCGCTGCCGGCCAGGGGAGCGCGGGCTCTCCCTCGAGGCCGGCGCGCGCCGCGGCGTCGAAGATGTAGACGCCGTGCTGGAGGACGAGACGCAGGACCGGCGAGGCGCACTCGAGGGACTCCGGAATGCCCTTTGCCTCGTCCCCGACGCCGTCCACGCGCTCGAAATCGTCGCGCCGCTCGGTGTACAGCGTGCCCGACTTCAGGCCCAGGTCGTCGCCGAGGAAACGGAAGGCATCGGCCAGGAACGAGCGCATGAGAACGGGCCCCGGGCGGGCGGGGTCGAACGCGCCCAGCAGCCCGTCGAGCCGCCGGTAGAGCAGCTTCGGATCGAGTCGACTCTCCGTTTCCATGGACAGGCCATGCTAACAGTGGAGGGACTTGGCGCGTGTCTTCGTCGGGATCAGCGGCGCCGACGCGGGGGAGGCAGGCGTGGCGGGCGCGCTGGGGCCTCCTCCCGACCTAGGCCGCGCGGGTCAACCGCGCCCGATGCGGCGGAGCAGCCGCGGAGGCATCGCCCAGACGAGCGCCCCGCCCTGCCCGAGGGGGCCCGCGACTTCGACTGCCGCCACGCCGCCCTTCTTGAACGCGAAGGCGGCCGTGTCCTTGCTGCCGAGGATCGCGGCCAGGAGCTCGGAGACGTCGGGCTCGTGGCCGACGACGGCGACGGTGGTGTCGCGCGGGAGCTTGTCGAGGATTCCCGCGATCTCCGTGAACGAGCCGCCGGCCAGGACGTCCGCATTCTTCGGCTTGACCTTGCCCCAGGCCTGGGCCGCGATCTCGGCCGTCTGGCGGGCCCGGGGAAGCGGGCTGGTCAGCAGGACGTCCGGCTTCTTCTCGATGCGGGCCAGTCCGCGGGCGGCCGCCCGGAACTGCCGCTCGCCTTTCCGCGTGAGGGGACGGTCCTCGTCCGCGATGTCCGGGGTGCCCCTTTCCACGGCGATGGCGTGTCGAATGATGAGCAGGCGCATGTGCCGATTCTAGTCCCGGGGTGACCCGGCGCACATTTCCCGCACCATGGGTCGGGAAAGGGCGTATGGTCAGAGTGTCATGATGCACGATTTCCTCACCGCCAACCGCAACGACTTGATCGAGCGATGCCGGGCGAAGGTTGCCGAACGGTCCTCGCCCAGGCCGACCGAAGACGAGCTGGAGTTCGGAGTGCCGCTCTTCCTCGACCAGCTCATCAAGACGCTCAAGTTGGAGCAGACGGCGGCGCCGGCGCAAGCGAAGAAGGTATCCGGTTCCGCGACCGGAAAGCCGGAGGTGTCCGAGATCGGGGCATCGGCGGTGCGGCACGGCCGCGAGCTGCTGCGGCACGGGTTCACGATCGACCAGGTCGTTCACGACTATGGCGACCTCTGTCAGGCCATAACGGATCTGGCCGTCGAGCTCGAGACGCCGTTCGAGACCGACGAGTTCAGGACCCTCAACCGGTGCCTGGACAACGGCATCGCCGATGCGGTGAAGGAATTCAGCACCGGGCGCGATTCCGACGTTGCCGACAAGCAGACCGACGCCCTGAACGAGCGGCTCGGGTTCTTTGCCCACGAGCTGCGCAACCACCTCAATACCGCGACCCTCGCCCTGACCGCCATGAAGGCCGGCAACGTCGGGATGGCGGGAGCCACGGGGGGCGTGCTGGACCGCAGCCTGGTCGGCCTCCGGACGCTGATCGATCGCACCCTCACCGAGGTTCGGCTGACAGCCGGGATGCCGGCGCGACACCGGTTGTTCCCGGTGGCCGACTTCATCGCCGAGGCCCGGTTCTCCGCTTCCCTCGAAGCGAATGTTCGAGGCTGCGCCTTGACCGTCGCCGACGTCGATCCGGGCCTCTTCGTCGATGCCGACCGGGACCTGCTGCTGGCCGCGGTCGGGAACCTGCTGCAAAACGCGTTCAAGTTCACGCGCCCCCACACCGAAGTGTCGTTGCGCGCCAACGCCGCCGGCGATCGCGTCCTCATCGAGGTCGAGGATCACTGCGGCGGGCTGCTGCCGGGCTGCTCGGCCACGATGTTCCTGCCCTTCGCGCAGGGCGGCGCGGACAAGACCGGCCTTGGCCTCGGACTGTCGATCTCCCAGCACAGCGTCGAAGCCAATGCGGGCAGCCTCGGCGTCCGCGACATCCCGGGCTCCGGGTGCGTGTTCACCATCGACCTGCCGCTCCACTCACAGCGGAAACGCGCTCTCGCACCTGTCACTTCGTCCGCGAAGCACGAGTAGCTCGAGCCGGCACGGAGGACGCCGCGCTTACGCGGCGGAGCGGGTGCGGGCCATGGTGGCCAGGGCCCGGCGCACGGCTTCAGCCGGTCCCTGGGCGAGGAACACGCGATGGTGAGCGCGGCTCGCCTCCACGAAGAACGCCTTGTGCGCGCGCGCTTCACGCGCCAGCTCCTGCTGACCACGTGACTGCGCCGCGGACGCCTGCCGCGCGAACCAGGCCGACAACACGTGCGCGTCCTGGATCAGCCCCAGCTGGTCCTGCATGGCCTTGAGCTCCGCGGAAGCGGCCGAGGCCTGGCCCCGGAAGGCATCGGCGAGCTCGCCGAGATAACGCAGGCGGCGCACCCGGATGCGGAGCTGGTGCAGCGCGACGGCGTCGAACGCTTCGCCCAGCGCATCGATCGCCGCCAGCACCTCGGCCCCGAGGGCGGCGCGCGTCTCGCGCAGCCTGCGCAACACCATGAAGACGCCTTCGGCGCCAAGAGCGAGGACCGCGCGCAGGTTGCGGCGCAGCCCGGCGATCTCGAGATCGAGCAGAGCGTCGGCCATCCGCGTCCGGCTCCGGGCCCGCGCGGACCGCATGCGCCGCCGCAGCAGCGCCCACTGCGGGGTGGCTTCCACGTCGCGCCGCTCGGCGAGCAGGGCCACGCCGACGTCGAGGTCCCGGCTCGCTCCCGCCGAGCGCGTCACCTGCCGCAGCACGCGCAGGCTTCGTCGCACGCGCCGCCCTTCCGGCTTGTGGGCGAGAAGCGGCAGGGCGACCCGGAGCCTGCGCGCGCCGATGCGCATCTGGTGCAACGCTTCCTCGTCGCCGGCCAGCGCCTGCGGCATGCGCCGGAACACCGCCCGGATGCGCTCGCGCAGGAGTGGCGTCGCGCGGTCGATGCCCGCGGGCGCGGTCGTCTTTTTCCGGGGTTCGGCGTGCGTGCGCGTCAAATCGGCCAGTTTTCCTCGAAGAAGCGGCCAGACGCTAGCACAGGACGCTCCGACCTTACAATGAGCGCTGGTGGGGACTCCTTACTAAGTGCGCATCGCGGCCATCGACCTCGGCAGCAACTCGCTGCACATGGTCCTCGCGGATACCGACCAGACGGGCGGCTTCCGGGTGATCGGCCGCGAGAAGGAGATGGTGCGCCTGGGGTCCCGCAGCCTCGCCCGCGGCCGGCTGTCCGCGGCGGCGATGAGACGCGCGATCGACGTGCTGCGCAAGTACAGGAAGGTGGCGGAGAGCGAGGGCGCGGACAAGGTGCTCGCGGTGGCGACCTCGGCCGTGCGCGAGGCGCGCAACGGCGAGGAGTTCCTGGACGCCATCGGGCGCGAGCTGGACATCTGGCCGCGAGCGATCTCGGGCGAGGAAGAAGCGCGGCTCATCTATCTCGCCGCCCTGCACAGCATCCACCTCGAAGGCCGGCGCGCTCTCGTGATCGACATCGGCGGCGGCAGCGTCGAGCTGGCTCTGGGGCGCGGTGACGCGGTCGAGATGTCGGTCTCCGAGAAGATCGGCGTGCTCCGCCTCTCCGAGGAGATCGTGAAGAGCGACCCGCTCACCACTCGCAACGACACCCGCCTCGTGAAGCACCTGGACGCGGCGTTGAAGCCGCACGTCGAGAGGATCAAGGCCGCGGGGTTCGACGTGGTGGTCGGGACCTCGGGCACCATCCTCGCCCTGGGCGCCCTCGCCCTGGAGCGCGGGGGAGAGGTGCCGGACACGCTGCACCACGCCATCGTTCCCGCGTCCGAGATCCACACCCTGCGCCGGTGGATGGCGGGCAGCGACGTGAAGGCGCGCCTCAAGATGAACGGGCTCGACGAGGCGCGCGCCGACATCATCGTGCCCGGCGCGGTGCTGCTCGACACCCTGCTCCAGCGCGTCGGCGCGCCGGAGATCGTGCTCTGCGAGTGGGCGCTGCGCGAGGGCATCCTGATCGACTACATCCAGCGCAACCCGCGCGCGGTGGCGCGCGCGGAGGCGTATCCCGACGTCCGCCATCGCAGCGTGGTCAGCCTGGCCGAGCGGTGCGGCTACGACGAGAAGCACGCGCGCAAGGTGGCCCAGCTCGCCCTCGACCTCTTCGACGCGACAGTGCGGCAGCATCGGCTGGGGGCCTCGCACCGGTCGCTGCTCGAGTACTCGGCCCTCCTTCACGGGATCGGCCACCACATCTCGTACCGGGGCCATCACAAGCACGCCCACTACCTGGTCAAGAACGGCGACCTCCGGGGCTTCGCCCCGATGGAGATCGAGGTGCTCGCGCACGTCGCGCGTTACCACCGCCGCCAGCCCAGGAAGAAGCACGTCTCGTTCGCGGCTCTGCCGCGCGCGGAGCGGCGCGCGGTCCTCGTCCTGTCCGCGCATCTCCGCCTCGCGGACTCCCTCGACCGCAGCCACCGCCAGGTGGTCAAGGGATTGACGGTGAAGACGCGCGGCGGCGCGCTGATCGTGCAGGCCCACGTGTCCGGGGACACCTCGCTCGAGATGTGGGGGATGCCGCGGCAGGCGGAGCTTCTGTCGCGCGCGCTCGGCAAGAGGGTGAAGGTCGAGATCGCCTCCGCCTCCGCCGTTGCGTCCTTCCCGCGCCCGTCGCCCGCCTTGCGCGCGCGGGCAGGGAAGTAATGGCGTCCCGCAAGCGCACCCTGCCCCAGCCGGCGCCGCCCCCGCCCGTGGTTCCCGTGCCCGCCGAGACGCCGCGGCCCATCGCCGTCGTGGACATGGGTGCGAGCGCGATCCGCCTCCTGGTGGCCGAGATCCCCGCCGGGCAGCCCCCGCGCATCCTGGAGGAGGTCTCGCGCGGCGTCCTCCTCGGCAAGGACACCTTCACCCACGGCCGCCTCGGATCGCCGACCATCGAAGCCACCTTGAAGGCGCTCGAAGGGTTCCGGCGGCTGATGGACACCTACGGCGTCCTGCGCTACCGGGCGGTGGCGACGAGCGCGGTGCGCGAAGCGTCGAACAGCGACGCCTTCCTGGACCGCGTCCGCCTGCGCACCGGCCTCGACGTCGAGGTCATCGACGGCTCGGAGGAGAACCGCCTCACCTACATCGCCGTCCGCGAAGAGCTGCGCGACCACCCCGCGCGCGATCTCGGCGACGCCCTGCTGGTCGAGGTGGGCGGCGGCAGCGCGGACATCTCGTTCCTGCGCAAGGGGCAGCCCATCCAGTCCGGCACCTATCCTCTTGGATCCATCCGCATGCGGCAGAGCCTGGCGTCCTGGCAGGGGAGCCACGACCAGGGAGCGCGGCTGCTGGTGCGGCACATCCACAACGTCGTGGACGACATCCGGCGTGAGATGCCGCTGCGGGAGGCGTCGCACTTCATCGCCGTTGGCGCCGACGTGCGCTTCGCCGCCGACCGCATCCGCGGGGACACCCCCAAGGCCGACGTTCCCGTCGTCACCCGCGAGGCTTTCATCGCTTTCTGCGACGAGGTGGTGGCTTACGATCTCGAGCAGATCGTGGACCGCTACCACCTCCCGCAATCGGAGGCGGAGACCCTTGTTCCAGCGCTGCTGGCCTACCGCGGGCTGCTGCTGGAGACGGTGGCCACCGAGGTCATCGTTCCCGACGCGTCGTTGCGCCTCGGCCTCCTTCTCGACCTCGCCCGCGAAGGCGATGGCCAGGGCTTGGAGGACCTTCGGCGGCAGGCCCTGGCCAGCGCGAGCGCGCTGGGCGAGAAGTACCGGTTCGACGCCCCGCACGCCCGGAAGGTGAGCGAGATCGCCGTACGCCTGTTCGACCAGCTGCGGTCCGAGCACGGCCTTTCCGACAAGCATCGCCTCCTTCTGGAGGTGGCGGCGCTGCTGCACGACATCGGCAACTACGTGAACATGCGCGGGCACCACAAGCACACCTGGTACCTGCTCTCGGTGTCGGACATCTTCGGTCTCTCCCAGGACGACATGGACGTGGTCGCCAACGTCGCCCGCTACCATCGGCGGGCCTGCCCCGCGAAGTCGCACCTGCCTTACATGGCGCTCGACCGCGACGCGCGCATCGACGTCAACAAGCTCTCCGCGATCCTGCGCCTGGCCAACGCCCTGGACGCCGACCATTTGCAGAAGGTGAAGGACGTGCGCCTGCTCGCCGAGGACGGGGACTGGGTGCTCGAGGTCGAAGGGGCGGGCGACCTGACCATGGAGCGCCTCGCGTCCCTGGCGCGGGCGGACTACCTGACCGAAGTCTTCGGCCGCAAGGTCACCTTCCGCGAGAGGGGGCGGCCATGGCCGTGACCGCCGCGCGCGCGAAGCGCGTCCCCAAGACCGATCCCGAGCTGTTCCTGAACCGCGAGCTCAGCTGGCTGGAGTTCAACCATCGCGTCCTCGAGGAGGCGATGGACCCCACCACGCCCCTCCTCGATCAGCTGAAGTTCGCGATCATCGCCAGCTCCAACCTCGACGAGTTCTTCATGGTGCGCGTGGCCGCCCTAAAGAACGCGGTCGAGGAAGGGGACATCACCCCCGACCTCGCGGGCCTCCGCCCGCGCCAGCAGCTGATCGTCGTGTCCGAGAAGGCGCACGAGATGGTCGAGCGCATCGGGGCCACGATCATGGAGCAGATCTTCCCCGCCCTCGCCGAGCAGGGCATCCGCATCGTGGGCATGGACCAGCTGGAGGCCCAGCAGCGGACGTTCCTTTCGCGGTATTTCACCGCCGAGATCCTGCCCGCGCTCACGCCGCTGGCCATCGACATCTCGCGGCCTTTTCCCAAGCTGTCGAACCTGAGCCTGAACCTGGCCCTGCTGCTCGCCCCCGCCGAGGGCGAGGACCAGCCGCGCCTGGGAGTGGTGCAGGTGCCCGGGGGATTGCGCCGTCTCGTCCGCCCGCTGGGCGGAGACGGCAATACCTACGTCCTGCTGGAGGAGATCATCCGCGCCGAGCTGGCCACCCTGTTCCCCGGCCAGACGGTGATGGAGTCCACGGCGTTCCGGATCGTGCGCGACGCGGAGATGGAGCTGGACGAGGAGGGCGGGCGCGAGTACCTCGAGAACATCGAGGACGAGCTGCGGAAGCGCCGGATGAGCCGCGTGGTGCGCCTGGAGGTGCACGCCGGAGTGGGAGACGGCCTGCTCGCCATCCTCGTGGAGCGGCTGCAGATCGAGGTGCCCGACGTCTACTTCGTGCGTTCGCCGCTGGACATCCGCGCGCTGATGCCGCTGGTGGAGCTGCCCACCCTCGAGCATCTGCGCGAGCCGCCCCTGAAGCCGCTCCCCGTCCTGGACCCGCGCGAGATGGCGGACATCTTCGGGCGGCTGCGCGAAGGCGAGGTGCTGCTGCACCATCCCTATGAATCCTTCGAGCCCGTGGTGGGCTTCGTGACCAGCGCCGCCAACGACCCCGACGTCCTCGCCATCAAGCAGACGCTGTATCGCACCAGCGGCACCTCGCCCATCGTGCAGGCCCTCGCCCGCGCGGCCGAGAACGGCAAGCAGGTGACGGTGCTCGTGGAGCTGATGGCGCGATTCGACGAGCAGTCCAACATCCGCTGGGCGCGCAGCCTCGAGGAATCAGGGGCGCACGTCATCTACGGCATCCGCGGGTACAAGACGCACTCCAAGATCTGCCTGGTGGTCCGCCGCGGCCCCCACGGCATCGAGCGCTACGTCCACCTCGGCACCGGCAACTACAACGACCGCACCGCGCGCATCTACACCGACTGCGGGCTGATGACCGCCGACCCCGCGATCGGCGAGGACGCTTCCGCGTTCTTCAACTCCCTGACCGGCTACTCCGACCCCCCGAGGCTGCGCCGGCTGGCCATGGCCCCCACCGGCCTGCGCGAGCGGTTCGTGAAGCTGATCGAGCGCGAGAAGCGCCGCGCGGAGGGGGGCCAGGCGGCGGAGATCCGGGCCAAGATGAACTCGCTCGTCGACGAGGACATCATCCGCGCCCTCTACGACGCGTCCCGCGCCGGGGTGCGCATCAAGCTGAACGTCCGCGGCATCTGCTGCCTCCGTCCGGGAGTGAAGGGCGCGAGCGAGACGATCGAGGTGGTGTCGATCGTGGACCGCTTCCTCGAGCACTCGCGCATCTTCCACTTCCGGAACGGCGGCGACGACGAGATCTACCTCTCCAGCGCGGACTGGATGCCGCGGAACCTCGACCGCCGGATCGAGCTCTTGTTCCCCGCCGGCGCCGAGGTCCGCCCCAAGGTGCTGGCCATCCTGGACGCGATGTTCCTCGACAACGTGAAGTCGCGGCGCCTCATGCCGGACGGAACCTACAAGCGGCGCCGCCCGAACAAGGGCGAGGAGCCGTTCCGGGCCCAGGTGCACCTGTACCGGCAGGCCGCCCTCGCCCTCGAGCGCGCCCGTGCGGCCACGGGAGTGACCTTCGAGCCCGTCGCGCTTCCCGAAGCGAAGACGACGGCGTCCTAGCGCACTTCTAGTTCGGGCGCGGCGCCAGGGCCGCCCCGCGGGGCCGCAGCATCACGAAGTACTGGTGGGCGAGGAAGGTGGGCTCGTCGGCGATCACCAGCCCTGCCGTCTGCGCCTCGGCGAGGAACTCCTCGCGTGACAGGCGGTGCGCGAGGGCCGGCCCCACCGGCGTCGCCCGCTTGTGGTAGTCGATGTTGGCGATGCGGCCGCCGGGGCGCAGCGCGCGCGTCAGCCGGCCGAGATAGGCGACGCGGTCGGGGAAATGATGGTACGTGTCGACGACGAGGATCACGTCGCATGCCGCCGCCGGCAGCAGCGGGTCGTCGGCGAGCGCGAGCACCGGCGTGACGTTGCGCAGGCCACTGGCCGCCAGCCGTTCCCGCAGCGCGTCGAGGATCTTCGGCTCCACGTCGACCGCATATACGCGCCCTCCGGGCCCCACCGCCCGCGCGAGGCGAAGGGTGAAGTAGCCGGGGCCGGCGCCGACGTCGCAGGCCACCTGGCCGGGCTTCAGGTCCAGCGCGCGGACCACCTCGTCCGGTTTCTGCCACGCTTCGCGGGCGGGATCGGCGAGGTGCGCGATGTAGGAATCGAGGTTGGCGGGGTTGCCGTAGCGGCCGTGCTCGGCGTGCTGCGCGGTCGCCGCCGCCAAGCACCCGGCGAATACGGCCGTGGCCATGGACGTCGTTCGGGTTCTCATGCGGACAGACTAACGCGCCGGCGGCCTTTCCGAGGCCTCGGCGGGGCATACTCGGGGGGGAGGCGGAATGTTCACGGCGCTCGTCCTCGGTCTCATCGGGCTCGCGGTGGCCCTCGGCTTCGCCTGGCTCATCCTGAGCGGCGTGCTCGCCATGGCCTTCAAGAAGGCGCGGGTGATCGTCCGCCGCATCCGTGACCGCCGGAACGCGGAGCGCGAGACGCCGGACCGCCGCAACCCCGAGCACGAGCGCCGCGCGGACAGACCCTAGGGCACGACCACCGAACCGATGGCGCCTCCGCCTCCGGAGCCCGTCCTCGACGACGAGGAGCGGCAGGCCCTGGTCAAGGGCATCGGCGAGTTCAACGCCGGCCTCTTCTTCGAGTGCCACGACACGCTGGAGGAGATGTGGGGCGGTATTCGCGGCCCCTCGCGTGACTTCTTCCAGGGCTTGATCCAGGTCGCGGTCGCGTACTACCACCTGGGGAACGGCAACGCCGCGGGCGCCGAGAGCATGATGCGGCGCGCGCTGAAGCGGCTGGAGCGATATCCCTCCCGCTATTGCGGCTTTGACGTCGACGGGCAACGGGGCCGCCTCCGGCACTGGCTCGAGCGGTTCGCGTCCGGCGCGGGCGCGGCCACCGCCGCCGACCAGCCACGGTGGCATTTCGACGGAATTACGTAGGGCGCTCGGGTCCTTCCACCACGGGCGGTTAGGCCGGCTTGAGGTGGCGCTGAAAATCGAAGGCTGCCTGACGCAGCTCTATTTCAGATACCACGAGGCTTGCGAGATCGGTTGCGGCGAGAACCTGAGATTCGCTCCACGCGTGCTTTGCGTAGTCGATTGCGCAAAATGCGCCAATCACCTCGCCGGAAAGAAGCACCAGCGGAACTCCGAGATATGCGGCAACGCCCAGCGATTCGACGGTCGGCACCTTCGCGTACACAGGATCGGCGCGTGTGTCCGGAATAATCAGGGGGCGCTGACCCTGAATAGTGAAATGGCAAAAGGTCTGTCCCGTGAGCTGTCGCTGGGAAGCCAGCGGTTCCCCAAAGCCGCAGTGGCTCAAATAAAAGTCCCGGTGATCGTCGACTAGCGAGATAAAAGTTGCGGGCACGTTCAGAACAGCCGCACCTAATCTTGTGATGCGGTCGAAACCAGCCGTAGGCAACGCATCGAGCAGCCCAATCGCCTTCACCGCCGCTAGCCGCTTTGGATCCTACGCGCGGTGCTCCTTGGCGAGGGCCTTGATGCGCAGTAGGAGGGTCTCGGCGCTGCCCGTGAGGCCGCGCGGCAGGCCCCCGCCGGTGATCTCGTCGAACCAGTGATGCCTGTCGCGGCCCTGGTCGGCACGCCCCGTCGTTGCATGAAAGAAGCCCCCTCCCCAAAACCGTAGCAGGATGGATCGGTACTTTCTGACCAATCTTGATCACGCGGAACGCCGCAGGTCCACAGATCGTGTTCCTCGCGCCCGTGATCAGAGACGAGTAGGAAGCCTCGAAGGGTCGACGAACCGTGCTCCCTCCTCATCAGCGCGCGCGACCTCGAAGCCCGCGGCGACCCAGGCGCCCGTCCCGCCCAGCACGTTGCGGAGATCCTTGAAACCGGCCCGCGCGAGCATGCTGGAGGCGGCGCTGGAGCGATAGCCGCCGGCACAGATGACCGCCGTCGGACGCGCGGGGTCGAACCGGCTCGCCTCCCCCGCGATTCGATCCAGCGGCGCGTGCACGGCGCCCGGCACGTGACCGCCCGCATATTCGCCCGCGCGGCGCACGTCGATGACCTGCAGGCCGTCTTTGCCTACCATCGACCGCAGGTCGGCCACCGTGATCTGCGCGATGGTGGCCAGCGGCCGCCCCGACGCGTGCCAGGCGTCCACCCCTCCGGCCAGGCTGCCGGCCACGTTCTCGAGCCCGACGCGGGCCAGCCGCATCACAGCCTCCGCCACCCGATCGTCGTCGCCGGCCACGATCAGCAGTGGTTGCGCGGCATCGAGGAGCGTGCCCGCCCAGGACGCGAACTGGCCTCCCAGACCGACGTTGACCGATCCCGGAACGTGGCCCGCCCCGAACTCGAGGTTGGACCGCACGTCGACCACCGCCGCTCCCGCCTCCACGCGCGCCGCACATTCGCGGGAGTCGAGCGCCGGTGGCCACCGGCGTGTCGCGAGAGCGGCCGCGCCGCGGCGGTTGATCTCCACGTCCATCCCGAAGTAGCGCGGCTGCTCCGGGAGGTCGGCGGTCATCTTCCCGATGAACGCCTCGCGCGACATCGGCTGCAACGCGTGGTTCGTGCGGCGCTGCTCGCCGATCGTGGACCAGGTCTCCTTCGAGATGTTCTTTCCGCACAGCGATCCCGCGCCGTGGGCGGGATAGACCTCGACCGCGTCGGGCAGGGTCAGCAGCTTCTCGTGCAGCGAGTCGTACAGCAGCCCGGCCATGTGCGCGGGGGTCAGGCCGCGTATCCCCGCCAGGTCCGGCCGGCCGACATCGCCGATGAACAGCGTGTCCCCGGTCAGGACCATCCGCGGCTCGGGCGAGCGCTCGGTGTCGATGACCAGGATCGACACGCCCTCCGGCGTATGGCCCGGCGTCTCCAGGAAGCGCAGGACGACGCGCCCGACGCGCACCTCGTCCCCGTCGGCCACCGCGCGATGGGGGAAAAGCGCGCCCGCCCGGGCGCTGATCACGATCTCCGCCCCCGTGCGCTCGGCCAGCTCGCGGTGGCCGCTCACGAAATCGGCGTGGAGGTGAGTCTCGACCACGTAACGGATGCGGAGGCCCTTGTCGGCGGCCTTGCGGATGTAGTGGTCCACGTCGCGGCTGGGGTCCACGATCGCGGCTTCGCCGTCGGACCCGATGAGGTACGACGCCTGGGCCAGGCAGCCGAGGTAGATCTGCTCGAACTCCACGCCTGATTATCGCGGTTCGCGGGTCAGCCGCGCAGCTCGAGGCGCGCGGAGAGCGTCTCCAACCTCGGCCCCTCGGGCCCGAAAGCGCCGCGGAAGGTCACGTCGATCTCCCCGTCGTGGGCCAGGCGGAGGACGGGGGCGAGCACCCCCGCCAGCCACTCCAACGCGGTCACGTCCTCGACCCGCATCCGCGCCTCGCCCGCGACGTGCACCCCGTCCGTGCGCAGCGCCGCCGTCGTCGCCGTGCCCCGGGCCAGGGCGCCGAACGTCCACTGCGCCTCGACCGGCGAATCGAGCAGATCAAAGGCGGCTCCGGTCACGCGTCCCGTCAATGTGATCCCGGGCAGCACCGCGCTCCGGACCGTGACGCTGGTCGCGCCCGCGTCCAGCCGCAAGGCTCCGTCGCCGGGCTCGACGCGCACGCTGATGCCGAGGGCCGAAGCGGCCACGTCGGTGGGGGAGCGGGGCACGAAGTGGACTTCACCGCCCGCGATCTCGACCAGGCCGACGTCGAGCCGGCGGCGTCGGGCAGCGTCTCCCGGGGCGGCGTCGCGGGTCGCGGCGTCAATCGCGATCGTCGGGCTCGCCGCGGGGGGACGCGCCCCCCCCGCCGGAAGCCGTACAACGGGACGCTCGAGTGACAGCGTCTCGATCACAAGGCGGGGACGCGCGAGCCCGCGCAGACGCAGGGACGCGCTCACACGATCGATGGAGATCCGGAAGGAGCCGCCGGCGCCGGGATCGACCCCTGCCGTGACGCCGTGCAATTCCACGGTGCGGTGCCTGAGCGACCCGCGCCAGCGCTCCACCCGCACCGGCGTCCCCAGCGCGGCGGCGATGCGGCGCTGCACCAGCCGCGCCAGGCGGGACTGCGGTACCCCGGGTTCCGACGGAATGTCCGCCAGGAAGCCTCCAGGGCGGCAGTCTAACGCGCTCGGAGCCGAGTGCAACGGCGGTCTTTACCGCCCGTTCACGCCGCCGTCATCCGGGCGTCACGCCGTGGTCCTAGATTGCAATAACGTCTCTGAAGAACGCATTGAGGAGGATGAGCTTGATGACATCGCAGTCGATCTGCCGCGCCCTGGCCGCGCTTGCGCTGGTCGTGGCCGCGGCCGCGGGCGCCGCCGCCCAGGGGTCCTTCTACCGGGAAGTGGAGAAGGACGGCCGGATTTACGTGTTCAACAACGGGGCGCAGTTCTCGGACTGGGAGAAGTCCGGGGAGATGGGCGTGGCCATCACGCTCCTTTCGTACGGGCCCAACGGCGAGACCATGGTCTTCGACAGCGAGCAGGCCATCCACCTCTACAACTTCAAGCACAACCGTCCCGGCGACCCGCGGCCGCAGCCGTCGCCGACGCCGCCCAACACGGTCACCTGGCGCGACGGCGCGACCACGCTCCTCTTTCCCAACGTGGCCCAGGTGAGGATCTCCAACCGCGTACAGGCGCGGTACAGCCATGACCTGCCCGACTCCACGGTCCAGTTGCCGGGCACACCGGACAAGGGCGACAGCCGCGGTTCGTTCCGCATCCGCCGCGCCAAGCTCAAGATCGACGGCTGGTTCTATCGCCCGTGGCTGCTCTACGAGCTGCAGACGAACTGGCCCGCCATCACCGGCAGCAACGTCGGCGCGCTGCTCGAGGACGCGAACATCAACTGGGACATCACCAAGGGCGAGCGGACGTTCATGATCAAGTTCGGCCAGTACAAGGTGCCCTTCGGCCTCCAGGAGCTGACCTCTTCGGGCAGCCAGCAGTTCGTGGACCGGTCGCAGGTCTCCAACACCTACGCCCGCGGCCGCGACACCGGGATCCAGCTCTGGGGACGGCTCCTCGGCGACAAGATCGAGTATCGCGTGGGGGCGTTCAACGGCAACGGCCTCACCCGGACCATCAACGACAACGACGAGTTCCAGTACAACGCGCGCGTGGTGTTCCAGCCCAACGGCGTGGTGCCGCTCGCCGCCGGTCTCGGGAACTCCGGGCCGCTATTCTCGGAGAGCGATTTCGAATCCACGGACCAGCCGATCTGGGCCATCGGCTTGAACTACGAGAAGAACGACTTCTTCCGCACCACCACCGCGGCCGACCTGCGCGACGACGTGTACGGGGCGGACGCCATCTTCAAGTTCAAGGGCTTCTCCGCCACCGGGGCGTACTT
>Ga0136617_10000609_pt1 | contig 30554 bp, 28 predicted proteins | sample AntDrymUQ3222106_2_FD_129672 | JGI IMG/M metagenome (GOLD analysis project Ga0136617, IMG submission 129672) | Polar desert sand microbial communities from Dry Valleys, Antarctica - metaG UQ322 (21.06) | ecosystem: Environmental > Terrestrial > Soil > Desert | place: Antarctica: Dry Valley... | reverse complement strand
TCGACCAGCACGGCCGTCGCACCCGTCGCCTCGAGCACCCGCGCAACCAGGTCGCGGACGAGCACCGCACCCGCCGGGTCCAGGTTGGCCGTCACCTCGTCGAGCAGCAGCAGCCCGGGTCGCAGCGCGAGGATGCCGGCGATCGCGAGCCGTTGCTGCTCGCCGCCGGACAGCGCACCGGTGGCCGCGTCGCGTCCACCCGGGAACTCCACGGCCGCCAGCGCCTCGTCGACCCGCGACCAGATCTCCTCGGCGGGCACCCCGCGGTTCTCCAGTCCGAAGGCCACGTCGTCGCCCGCCCGCTGCATGACCAGCGCCGCCTCCGGGTCCTGCATCACCAGACCGGCAGCGCTTCTCGCCGTACGCGCTTGCATCCCGTCGAGCCGGATTGCGCCCTCCACCTGGCCGGCGTCAACCGGGTCGAGCAGTCCGGCCAGTCCTGTGAGCAGGGTGCTCTTGCCCGACCCCGACGGCCCGAGCAGCAGCACCCGCTCGCCGGGCTCGATCCGCAGGTCGACCCCGCGCAGGGCCCAGGCCCGGCGACCGGCGTGCCGCCAGCCCCAGCCGCGCACGTCGACCGCAGCCGGTCGGGTCCGGCCGCGCGGGACCGGAGTGCTCAGACCTCGACCTGTTCGCGGCCGGACCGGAACGGCGCCAGCACCCCGCTGCGTGCCAGCGACCGCACGAGCAGCCACCCGCCGGCGCCGGCGATCACCCCGGAGCTGACCATCAGTAGCCCGGTGTAGGTCAGCTGCCACGGCCCGGACCAGGTCGGGTAGTAGAAGACGATGTCGAGCAGGGCGGCCGCGGCGCCGGCGACGGCCCCGGCCACGACCGCGGTCGGCAGCCGCCACGACGAGTAGGAGAGGAACGCGAACACCAGCTCCGGCGCCGCGCCCTCGACCAGGCCGTAGACCACGACCTGCAGCCCCCAGGGCGTGCCGAGCAGCGCCGAGACCAGCGACGCGACGACCATCGTGTAGATCGCGGCTCCGGGCTTGCGGATGATGAGGGCACCGAGGACGCCGGGCAGCAGCCACACGCCGTACATGAATCCCTGCGCGGGCGGGAAACCGGCGAAGGCGGCCGAGCTGGTGTTCCAGAGCTGGCCCCACGCCCAGAACACGACGCCGAACGCGACCGCGATCGAGGACGCGACGACGATGTCGACGGTGCGCCAGCGGCGCGGGTGGGGCGGTACGTCGGGTGTGGTGCCCGGTGCGGATGTCTGCTCGGTCCGACTGGTCTGACTGGTCTGACTGGTCTGGCTTGTCATGGCGATGCTCCCAACTCCCTGCGCTGGCATTACCCAGATCAGGTTCGAGGGTCTGCGGATGGCTCCGCACTCTCAGCGCTCGTAGCGCTCCCCTGTGGCTGTTCAGTTGTCGCGTCCGACGCTAGCAGGCCGTCCGGATTCCGACGGAACTGCCTGGCCTTCGGACGAGGGTTCGCCTAAGGTCGCTTCGCTCGCGGTCGCAGCCGGGCGGCATCGCCGCTGCGGGTCCTGCACATTGGCCGCGGGCATGCCGATGGTGGCAGCGTCTACGGAACGCTCGGGTTCAACTCCCTCAGGTCGTCCGGGGCGCGGCAGATGTGACGGATACGGCTTGCGGCGCCTCGGCGCCCCCCGTGCCCGTCACGCCGTGCTCCGGACGATCGCCGGGTGTCCGGTCACTGCGTCCCGCGCACCGTGTCACGAAAGGAGCGGGATCATGCGGATCGTCGTCCAGGAGTGGGAGCGCGTTCTGATCTATCGGGACGGTCGCTTCCAGGAGGAGCTCGGGCCCGGCGGGCACCGTCTGTGGGGCTGGCGGCGGCGGGCAGTGCGCCTGCCCGTGCGTCCTCGCCTGCTCACGGTGCCGGGTCAGGAGGTGCTGACGTCCGACGGGCTCTCGGTGAAGGTCAGCCTGCTGGTCAGGACGCGGATCGCGGATCTGCGACGGTGGTACGAGGCGGTCGAGCAACCCGACGCGTTCGTCTACGGCGCGCTCCAGGTGGCCGTTCGGGTGGCGGTAGGCGCGCGGACGCTGGACGAGCTGCTGGCGGCCCGCGCGGAGCTCGGTGTCGAGCTTGCGGCCGCGGCGGCAGCGACGGCGGCTGACGTCGGGAGCGCTATCGACGAGGTGGCCGTTCGCGACGTGATGGTCCCCACGGAGGTCAGGCGAGCTGCGACCGAGGCCGCGTCCGCCCGCGCGCACGGGCTGGCCGCGCTCGAGCGAGCCCGGGGTGAAGTGGCCTCGACGAGGGCCCTGGCCAACGCTGCGAGGATGATCGCCGACAACCCTGCACTGCTCCAGCTGCGTACGCTGCAGGCCGTTGAATCGGGCGGGGCGACGGTCATCCTCACGACGGAGGGCACCTCGGTTGCACCTGGGACTGCAGGAACGACTTGATTAGGTTAGGCATGCCTAAGTAGTGTCGCGGTGTCCGCCTGACGCCGCGCGAAAAGGAATGCCCGTCCATGTTGATCTCCCACCGGGTCACCACCGCCCTGTCCGCCGCTCTGCTCGTGGCCGGGCTGGCCGCCTGTGGCTCGGACTCGGACGCCGACTCCGGCGACACGTCGACGGCGTCGGCCGCCGACGAGACGCTGACCATCTACTCCGGTCGCAACGAGACCCTGGTGGGCCCGCTGCTCGAGGACCTCGAGGAGGCCGTCGGGACCGAGGTCGAGGTCCGCTACGGCGACAGCGCCGAGCTGGCCGCCCAGCTGCTGGAGGAGGGCGAGCGCACCGAGGCTGACCTCTTCTTCAGCCAGGACGCCGGCGCGCTCGGCGCCCTGTCCAAGGCGGGCCTGCTGGCCACCCTGGACGAGGGGATCGTCGAGACCGCACCCGAGGACTACCGCGCGAAGGACGGCTCCTGGGTCGGTGTCTCGGCCCGGTCGCGCGTGATCATCTACAACCCGGACAAGGTGGCCGAGGCCGACCTGCCGCAGAGCGTCTACGAGCTGACCGACCCGAAGTGGAAGGGGCAGATCGGCTTCGCCCCGACCAACGCCTCCTTCCAGGCGTTCGTGACCGGCATGCGGGTCCTCGCCGGTGAGGACAGGACCAGGGAGTGGCTCGAGGGCTTCAAGGCCAACGAGCCCACGGCCTACGAGGGCAACAGCAACGTCCGCGACGCCGTGAACAGCGGGGAGATCTCGCTCGGCCTGGTCAACCACTACTACCTGTACGAGAAGATCACCGAGGTGGGCGCGGAGAACGTGACCGCGAGGAACCACTACCTGCCCGGCGGCGACCCCGGCGCGCTGGTCAACGTGGCCGGTGTCGGCGTCCTCGAGGGCAGCGACCAGGCCGATGCGGCCGCGGACGCGGTGGAGTTCCTGCTCGGCGAGCAGGCGCAGCAGTACTTCGCCGATGTGACCGCGGAGTACCCCGTGCGCGAGGGCATCACCACCACCAAGCACGACCTGCCCGAGCTGGACTCGCTGCAGAACCCGGACATCGACCTGACCGAGCTGGACTCGCTCGAGCAGACGCTGGCCCTGCTGGACGAGGTCGGGCTGACCTGACCGCAACCCTGACGTCGCCGCCCGGGCCAGCGCGCTGGCCCGGGCGCCGGCCTGTCATGGCCCGCCGGCACGCGCGGCCCCCGCTGGTGCTGCTCGTGCCGGCGCTGCTCGCAGCGGCGCTCGCCCTGCTGCCCCTGGTCTACCTCGGCGTGCGGGCGCTGGAGCGGGGGTGGCAGCCGGCGGCCGATGTCCTGCTGCGGGAGCGCACGCTGCGCCTGGTCGCCCGCAGCCTGGCGCTGGCCGGGGTCGTGACTGCTGCCTGCCTGGTGCTCGGCGTCTCCACTGCATGGCTGGTGGTGCGGACCCGGCTCCCCGGCCGGCGCGTCTGGCGGGTGCTGGCCGCCCTGCCGCTGGCCATCCCGTCGTACGTCGCCGCTTTTGCCTGGATTGCCGCCTTTCCCCGCCTGAGCGGGTTCCTCGGCGCTGCCCTGGTCCTCACGGTGTGCAGCTATCCCTACGTCTACCTGCCGGTGGCGGCCGCCCTGGCGCGCACCGACCCGGCGCTGGAGGAGGTCGCGCGCTCGCTCGGGCGCTCGCAGCTCTCGACGTTCCTCACCGTGACGCTGCGCCAGGTCCGGCCGGCGGCAGCGGCGGGCGGGCTGCTGGTCGCGCTCTACGTCCTGTCCGACTTCGGCGCGGTGTCGATCCTGCGCTACGACGCCTTCACCCGGGTCATCTACACCTCCTACCGGGCGTCCTTCGACCGCACCCCGGCAGCCGTTCTCGGGTGCGTGCTCGTGGTGGTGACGGTGCTCATCGTGGTCGCCGAGAACCGCAGCCGGGGCCGGGCCGCCCAGGCGCGGATCGGGGCCGGGGCGGCCCGGCGGATGGCCCGGGTGCCGCTGGGTCGCTGGACCGCGCCGGCACTGGGCTGGCTCGGGGCGCTGGCCGCGCTGGCTGTCGGGGTGCCGCTGGCCAGCCTGGGCTACTGGCTGCTCTCGGGGCGGTCCGGGGCGGTCGACGTGGCCGCGCTGGTGACCGCCGCGGGCAGCACCCTGTCGGTGTCCGCGCTCGGGGCGCTGGCCACGATCGTGCTCGCCACACCCGTCGGGGTGCTCGCGGTGCGCCACCGTGGGCGGCTGGGACGCGCGCTCGAGCAGTCGACGTACGCCGGGCACGCGCTGCCCGGCATCGTGGTGGCCCTGGCGCTGGTGTTCTTCGGCATCCGCTACGCGTCGCCCATCTACCAGCGGACCCCGATGCTGGTCGTCGCCTATGTCGTGCTGTTCCTGCCGGCCGCCATCGGAGCGGTGCGCGCGTCGGTCACGCAGTCCCCGCCCGCGCTGGAGGAGATGGCGCGGTCCCTAGGCCGTACGCCGGGCGGAGTGCTGCGGTCGGTGACGCTGCCGCTGGCCGCGCCCGGGATCGCCGCGGGGGCAGCGCTGGTTTTCCTCACCTGCATGAAGGAGCTGCCGGCGACGCTGCTGCTGCGCCCGACCGGCATGGACACCCTGGCGACCGAGCTGTGGACGCAGACCAGCGTCGCTGCCTACTCGGCGGCGGCGCCCTACGCTGCTCTGCTCGTGGGACTCGCCGCCGCACCGACGCTGCTGCTGGGCCGGTGGTCGGACCGTCTCGACGCGGGCGGTGAGGGATGAGCGAGCTGGTGCTCGCTGGAGTGTTCAAGGCGTTCGGCCCGACGCCGGTGCTGCGCGGACTGGACCTGTCCGTGCCGGCGGGGTCGCTCACCGCCGTCCTGGGGCCGTCGGGCTGCGGCAAGACCACGCTGCTGCGGATCGTGGCCGGCTTCGAGCGCCTGGACGCCGGCAGCGTGACGGTGGCCGGGCAAGTGGTTGCCTCCGCCGGCTCGGCAGTTCCGCCCGAGCGGCGCCGGATCGGGATCGTGCCGCAGGAGGGGGCGCTGTTCCCGCACCTGTCGGTCGCCGGAAATGTCGGTTTCGGCCTGAAGTCCGGCGCTGGCCGGCCACGCCGGGTCGCCGAGCTGCTCGAGCTGGTGGGCCTCGGCGGGTTCGGGGTCCGGATGCCGTCGGAGCTCTCCGGCGGGCAGCAGCAGCGGGTGGCCCTGGCCCGGGCGCTGGCCCCGACGCCGGCGCTGGTGCTGCTCGACGAGCCGTTCAGCGCGCTCGACAGTGGCCTGCGAGCGGCTGTCCGGGAGGACGTCCGGGCGGCGCTGCGCGCTGCGGGGGCGACCGCGGTGCTGGTGACCCACGACCAGCAGGAGGCGCTCTCGATGGCAGACCAGGTGGCGGTCATGCGCGACGGCGCGGTGGTGCAGTGCGCCTCGCCGGCGGAGCTCTATGCCGGTCCGCACGACGTCGGCATCGCCACCTTTGTCGGAGATGCGGTGGTCCTGCCGGCCGTGCTGGGCGCCGGCGGGGTGCAGACCGCGCTCGGCACACTCACCGCGCGAGCGGCCGGTCCGGTGCAGCCGGGTGACCCGGCCGAGGTGGTCGGCTCGGCGGTGGTGCGGCCCGAGCAGGTCATGGTGGTCGACGAGGGGCGCGGGGCGCGGGCGCGGGTGCTGGGCACCTCCTTCTACGGTCATGACGCGCTCGTGCACGTCGAAGTGGAGGGAGACCCGCCGCTCGTGGTCAGCGCCCGGAGCTCAGGCGTGGCGCTGCCCCGGACGGGCGACCTGGTCGGCCTGCAGGTGATGGGGGCCGTCGCGTTCTTCCCCGGGACCGGATGAGCGTCCCCGGTGCGCCGGCGACGGGTACCGTGGCGTTCTCGGGAGGGCTCGCCTAGAGGCCGATGGCGGCGGTCTTGAAAACCGCTATGAGGGGTGACTCTCATCGTGGGTTCGAATCCCACGCCCTCCGCAGCGAAAAAGTTTTACCTGAACGGTCGGGGTCGCCCGTCGCTGTTTGGGCTTCGCGGGCGTGGTGCTCGCGCCCGGGCGCCCGCTCGAGGTGGACGTGCGCGGCGTGGTGGTGCCGTTGAACGGCGGGCTCTGCCGGCGCGGGTGCGTCAGCTCTCCGCGGAGCTGGTGGCCGGCGCCCCGACGAGGTACGACGCGGTGCTGGCCGTCGAGCGCTATCTGCGGGCCAACGCGACCTACCGGCTCGACTCCCCGGTCCCGCCCCGTGGCCAGGACGCGGTCGACCACTTCCTGTTCGAGGCGCGGACCGGCTTCTGTGAGCAGTTCGCCTCGGCCGAGGCTGTCCTTCTCCGTGCGGCCGGGATCCCGGCCCGGTTGGCGACGGGCTTCTCCGGCGGTTCAGGGACCGCCGACGGCCGGCTGCTCAAGGCCGCCGACGCACACGCCTGGGTGGAGGTCTGGTACCCAGGCGTCGGTTGGGCCGCCTCCGACCGACGGCCGGGACCGAGCTCGCCGACAGCTCGAGCTCGCTGACGGCCCGGCTCGATGAGCTGCTCCGGTCGGTCATGGACCGGTTCGGCCGGAACCTGGCGCTCGTCCTCGCAGCCGTCGGAATGCTCGGTGCGGCGACGACATGGCTCCTGCGTCGTCGTTCGCGGAGCCCCGTCGGGCGGCGCGACGACCCGGCGCGGACGGCGTCGCCGGTGATCGCCGCGTTCGCCCGGCTCGAGGCCGCACTCGAGCGGGCCGGCCTGCCCCGCCGGCCCGCGGAGAGCCTGTCCGAGCTGGTCCGCCGCCTGCCCGGGGACCAGCGGCTGACCGAAGCGCTCGTCGTGCTGGAGCAGGTCTGCTACGGACCGCGCTCGCCCGAGGTGGGGGCGGTGCACGACGCGGCCGCCACCATCGACGACCTCGCCGCGCGGGTGCTCGCCGACCAGCTGCGCTAGCTAGGGGGCCGGGCGCGGCCGCTGCCGGTGCTGACCATCAGCGGCGCCGTGTCGACCGCCTCGAACGCCGACGCCGGGATCGACTTCAGCTGGTTGAGCAGGCCGCTCGGCCACCGGGTGTCCTGGGAACCCTGGAAGTACCACGGCGACCCGTTGTCGGCCAGCACGAGCCCGTGGCGCTTCATCGCCTTCAGCACCACGCGGGTGTCGGCGCGGTAGCGGCTGATCGGGAACCCCGCCTTGAGCCGGAACCGCGCACCCATCGGCGGGTAGTTCCGGTTGGTGACCGAGCCGGCCTGGTGGCGGGCCGGCCACACGTAGCGGCGGTCGGTCACGTTGGTGGTGAAGCGGATCGCGTGATCCACGTAGCCGGCCCGCACCTCGTCGTACCGCAGCAGACCGGGCAGGATCGGCAGCCCGGCCGCGTCCGCCGAGGTCCAGCCGCGCGGGCGCAGGGCGTTGCTGCGCAGGTCCCACGTCGCACCCGACCCGGCGAACCACTGACCGCCGGACTTGCGGGTGGCGAACGTCTCGTAGAGCCGGCAGGTGGCCGAGTCGACCATGATGACGTGCCGGTCGCCGGTGGACCGCGCGCCGCCCTCGATCCGGCTGTCGGACCCGAGCGGGTAGTGGACCCGGTCGCTCTCGGACGCGTAGCTGAACTTCACCGGCACCTTGGCGTGCGAGCCGGGGACGACGGTGATCGGGATCCCGTAGGGCACGCCGCCCGAGGGCCCGAAGTCGGGATGCAGGCGCCGGGTGGGCGACATGTGCGACTTCCAGGCGGCACTGCGAGGATGCACCTTGAGCCGGCTCACATCGGCGTGCCAGTAGTTGTCGGCCGGGAACATGGTGCACCGGGTGCCGGGCACGGACCGCACGGCACTGTCCGCGGGGGTTCCGACCAACACGGCCGGCACCGCTGCCACCAGCGCGATTGCTGCGATACGTTGCCTGACGCTCTGCCCCATCCTCACTTGATCGGCCGGCGCGCGGTGCCGGCACAGCGCCGCTCGGGTGACAATGCGGGGATGCAGACGTTCGACTGGACCACCCACCCGCAGGCCGAGGCGCTGGTCGAAGATCTCCTGACGCAGGCGCTCGCCGCCAGCCCCGCGCTGCGCGACCTGGCAGAGCGGTTGGCGACCGAGACCTCCACCCGGCTGGCCGACTGGCTCGACCACGTCTGCGCACCGGCCGACCTCGACGCGCTCAGGGCGGCCGGCTTCACGACGGCCGGCGGCACCGGCGACGTCTGGCGCCACCCGAGCGCTCAGCTCCCTGCCGTCGTACCGTCCTCGTCCTTCTCGCTCGCGATCCGGGTGGAGGACGCAGCAGCCTTCGCCGGCGTGCACGGTGGTGCGCCTGTCGAGGGCGCGCCCATGTCTGGCCTGCGCCGCGCGGTGGTGACCGAGCCGGGTGCGCCCGTGCTGCTCGCGGGCGTCGAACGTCGGTCGTGGGCGTGCGGCGTGGCTCCGCACGTGCTGGCGGACCACGAGGTGGTCGCCGCGGTGCGCTCCTGGGCGCTGTGGGCGGAACGGCCACGGGCGTACGACGTGGCGAACGGTCTCGACGAGGCCCGGTCCCGTGCCGCCGAGATGGTCGCGCTGGTCGGTGCCGACCTCGCCGCGTCCTACGCGATGGAGATCGAGCGGCGGTTCTGGCAGCGCCGCAACAACGCCGCCGTCGTGCAGCACGCGCGCCAGGACCGTCTCGGGCTCGGTTGGGGCAACCACGACCATCACACGTTCCGCAGCTCGCGCGGCGCGTTCCGCTCGTTGATAGAGGTGCTGCAGCTGTTGGGCTTCGCTCTCCGGGAGCGGTTCTATGCCGGCGAGGAGGCGGGCTGGGGGGCGCAGGTGCTCGAACATGCGGGCGCGGGTCTGGTGGTCTTCGCCGACGTCGACCTGGAACCGGCCGAGGTCGACGTCGACTTCGCCCAGGCCGAGCTTGCGGCCGCGCCGCGACTGGGCACGGTCGGGCTCTGGTGCGCACTGCACGGCGAGTCGCTGCTGGCGGCGGGGATGCACCATCTCGAGGGGCAGTTCGACTTCGACCGGCTGCGTGCGGACCTCTCCGCGCGCGGGATCGAACACATGGCGCCGTTCTCGGACTTCCCGCATCTGCGGCAGGCGTTCACGGCCGCTGAGCGCTGGCCGGTCGCACGAGGGCGGCTCGACGCGCTGGTCGCGTCCGGGCAGCTGGAGCCGGAGCAGGCGCAGGACTTCGCCGCTCGTGGCGCTGCCGGGTCGCACCTGGAGAATCTGGCCCGCCGCGGCGGTTTCAAGGGCTTCAACCAGCACAACGTCTCCGCGACGATGCGCGCCACCGACCCCCGCGTCCTGCGGTGACCCTGCCCTGCCACCAGTGGTGACGGCAGGGCATACGCACCGCCGGGGGGACCGCTACGCGTCAGAGCCGGAAGGTGGGGTCGGCGTCGAGGCGGCTGACCAGGCCCAGGTTGTCCATCTGTGCCTTCTGCAGGGTGCCGGCGTAGTCCCAGTTCATCGACTGCCAGCGGGTGAACTGCTCGAGAACCCAGATGCCCGACTGGCGTGAGCCGTTGCCGGAGAGTCCGTTGCCGCCGAACGGCAGGTGCGCCTCCGCCCCCGATGTGGAGTTGTTGATGCTGACCATGCCCGCGGAGGAGCGTTCGCGGAAGCGGAAAGCAGTCGCGGCGTCCCGCGTGTAGATCGCCGCGGACAGGCCGTAGCCGTGGCCGTTGGCTAGCGCGACCGCCTCGTCGAACGTGTCCCAGCGACCGACGCCGACCAGCGGGCCGAAGGTCTCTTGCGCATAGAGGGCGTCATCAGCCTGTACGCCGGCAACAACCGTCGGATGCACGTAGAGGCCGGTCTCGGGGTCACCGACAAAGCCCTCGCGTGGATTCCCGGCGGTGATCCGGCCCGTCCCGGTCGATCCGTGCACCGTGTGGTGGCCCTGCACCATGTCCAACCACTTTCCGAAGTTGGACAGGTAGGTCTCGTTGATGAGCGGCCCATAGAGCACGTCGCGGGTCGGGTCGCCGATGACGGCATTCGAGACTGCCGTCGCGAAACGCTGCACGAACTCGTCGTACCGGCTGGTGTGGACGAAGGCGGTGCCCATGGACGTGCAGCGCTGGCCGGCCGAGCCGAAGCCGCTGAACAGCGCGCCCTCCACGGCCAGGTCGAGGTCGGCGTCGGCCGCGACCACGAGCGGGTTCTTCCCGCCCAGCTCGAGGCAGGCCGACTGCAGATGGCGCCCCGCGAGCTCGCCGATGCGGCGGCCGACCGCGGTCGAGCCGGTGAAGCCGATCTTGTCGACGAGGCCCTCGTCCAGGGCCGCGGAGATGCCGTCGAAGGCAGTCGGTCCGTCGGCGTGGACGACGTGCAGCACATCGCGGGGGACCCCGCCGTGCCAGAACAGCTGGGCGAGCGCGTCGGCGACGGCGGGCGCGGACTCCGACGGTTTCCAGACGACCGCGTTGCCGCAGAGCAGGGCGGGGACGAGGTACCAGGACGGCACCGCGGCGGGGAAGTTCGCGGCCGTGATGATCGCGGCCACACCGACCGGCATGCGGAAGGTGAACAGCGCCTTGTCCGGCATCTCGCTCGGCACCGTCTGACCGTAGAGGCGGCGGCCCTCGCCGAGGAAGAAGTCGCAGGTGTCGACGATCTCCTGAACCTCCCCCAGTGCCTCGGCATAGGGCTTGCCGATCTCGCGGGTCACCAAGGCCGCGAGCGACTCCTTGTTGGCCTCGACCAGCCGGCCGACCTGGGCGATCACCCGGCCTCGCAACGGCGCCGGCATGTTGGCCCACGCGGGTTGACCGCCGCGTGCGAAGTGACAGGCAGCTACGAGGCCCGCCGCGTCCACGGCGTCGACCTGCGTCACGGTGTCGGAGAGGTCGGCCGGGTTCAGCGAGGTGATCCGGGGCATGTCTGCCACGCTAGCGGGCGTCTGCCTCGTCGCCACGACAGCCACTTCGGGCCTGAGTCACCAGCGCGGGTTGCTGCGAACCAGCAGCTCGATCTCAGCGGCCGCCATCGGCTTGCCCATCAGATAGCCCTGCGCGCGGTCGCAGCCCATCGAGCGCAAGAGGTCGAGCTGGACGGTCGTCTCGACTCCCTCCGCGATGACGATCAGCTCGTGGGCGTGCGCCAGGTCGATCACGGCAGCCACGACGGCGTCGTCGCGCGCGCCCTGCCCGAGCCGGCTCACGAACGACCGGTCGATCTTGAGAAACTGGAGGTGGAACCGCTGCAGGTAGGCCAGCGCGGAGTAGCCGGTCCCGAAGTCGTCCAGTCCGACGGAGATCCCGAGCTCGCCGATCCGATGCAGCGAGTCGCGAACGGCCGGGCTCGTCGTCAGCAGGCTGCGCTCCGTGAGCTCCACCCTGATCGCGGATCCGGACACGGCGTACCACGCCAGCGCGCGGCGCAGACGGTCGACGAACGTCGGGTCCTCCAGCGAGCGGGCCGACACGTTGACCGACAACCTGCGCATCACCAGCCCGTCCGGCGCCGACCACCGCGCGAACTGGCCCACCGCCAGCTCGAACATGCGCGCATCGACCTCGACGATGAGCCCCGTCTCCTCGGCGACATCGATGAAGTGTGCCGGTGCGACCAGTCCACGGCCGGGGTCCTGGATCCGCGCAAGCACCTCCACCCCGATGATGCTGCCGTCGGTGAGGTCCACCATCGGCTGGTACAGCGGGACCAGCAAGTCCTCGGTGACCGCCCTGCGCAGCAGGCTCTCCGACTCCAGTCGGGCATCGGCCCGAGCCCGGAGGGCGTCGTCGAACAGTGCGTACTGGTCGCGCCCGCCGTCCTTGGCGCGGTACAGCGCGAGGTCCGCCTCTCGGTAGAGGTCGCTGGGCATCCGGTCCGCTGACTCGGCGACGGAGATCCCGATGCTCACGGTCGCCGCCAGCGACTCGGCGGTGGGGGAAAGCGTGTACGGCTGACGAAGGATCTTGAGAAGGCGGACGGCGACCGCGTGCGCCTCACTCGGGCTGCGCAAACCTTCGGCGAGCACCACGAACTCGTCGCCGCCCAACCGCGCGACGGTCGCGTCCGCCCGGGTGACGGCCTCGATCCGACTGGCCACCTCCACGAGCAGCGCGTCGCCGACCTGGTGCCCGAGGGAGTCGTTGACCAGCTTGAACCGGTCCACGTCGAGCAACAGCAGTGCCGCGCAGGTCGGTTCCCGTTGAAGCCGGGCCAGCGCCTGGTCCAGCCGGTCGTTGAGCAGCGTGCGGTTGGCCAGCCCGGTGAGGGTGTCGGTGAGTGCGAGCCGTTCGAGCTCCGCCTGTTCCTTGCGGCGCTCGGTGACATCGAGTGCGTGGGAGATGAGATAGAGCGGCTGCCCGGCGGCGTCCATCGCCACGGCGCTGGTGAGCCAGGCGAAGACGGTCCGCCCCTCCTTGTGCCGGAACCTCTTCTCGAAGGCGACCGAGTGGGTCTCCCCGGCAAGGATGCGCCGGAACAGCTCGGTGTCGCGGACGACATCGTCGGCATGGGTCAGCTGCTGCATCGACAGCGACGGGATCTCGGAGACGTCGTAGCCCAGCATCGTGCAGAACGCATCGTTGGCCCGCAGGTAGCGGCCTCGCGTCTCGGCGACCAGGCTGATCATCGACATGCCGATCGGGGCGTTGTCGAAAGCGACCCGGAAGTGCTGCTCGCTGGCAGCGAGCGCCTGCGCAAAGCCCTCCTGACCCGTGATGTCCTGCGTGGTGCCCCACAGGTCTTCCGTCTCGCCGGTCTCGTCAACTGCGACGTCGCACTGGTTCCACAGCAGGCGGTAGCCGCCATCCGCGTGGCGGGTGCGGACGACCATCTGCTGTGGTTGCCGGGTCCGCTCGACCTCCTGGCCCATCACCACGAGCCTGTCGTAGTCGTCGGGATGGATCAGCGACCGATGTGTCTCAGGGGTGGGGCGGAACGTCTCGGGATGCAGGCCCAGCAGCTGGAACATCTCCGGTGCCCAGGTGATCTCCTGGGTGCGCAGGTTCTGGCGCCAGGTGGCCAGTCCCACCAGCTGCTGGGCGGCGCTCAGGCGCTGCTCGCTCTCCCGCAGGGTGTCGTGGGCCGCTCGCTGCTCCGTGATGTCGGCGAACGACGCGACGACACCGGTCATCGTGCCCTCGTTGTCGCGCGTCGGCACCGCGTTGACGAGCAGCCAGCGCAGGCCGCTCTTCGGACTGTGTACTCCGACCACGCAGTCACGTTGTGCATGGCCGCTGGCCAGCGCCCGCATCTGGGGGTGGCTCTCGGGGGGAAAGTCGCTGCCGTCCTCGTGGACGATCCGCCACCGTGCGTCGAAGCTGCCTCGCCCCTGCAGGTTGTCGAAGTTCACGCCGAGGATGCGTTGCGCGCTCTCGTTCGCATAGACCACGGCGCCAGAGAGGTCGTGCGCCATCAGGCCTTCGGTCATCGCCTCGAGCGCGGCAGCCGACCGGGCGCGCAGCTGCTCGTCCCGCTCGTCGGTCCTTGCCTGGACCAGTCGGGGGCCGACGACGTCGGCGAGCAGGCTCACCAACTGAAGATGCGTCTCGTCGAAGGCACCGGGCCGCGGGGAGACCACCGCCACCAGGCCGATGGCGATGCCGCCGTGCAGGAGCGGTACGACGACGGAGGAGCGGGTGTTCGTGCGCCGAGAGATCTCTGCATCCGTGCGCGGGTCGGCGAGTGCGTCCAGGCACAGCTGCGGCATCCCGGTCAGGATGGCGAGCCCACCGAGCGTTCCTTCGACGGGGATCATGTCGCCCGGCGCGGGCGCCGCCCCCACCGTGACGCGGGCCACCAGCCGCTCCCCGTCGCGTTCGGCGACCAGGGCGCCGTCGGCTCCCACCAGGACACGGGCGGTCTCGGCCAGCAGCCGGAAGATCGTCTCCCGGTCGCGACCCGCGCCGGCGAGGGCGCGCTGCGCGTCGAGGATGCGGAGCAAGTCGGCGGCGGCCGGCATACCGAGAGGCCCGGCGGGTGGGACCGCGTCGGGCTGCTCGGAGCTGGCCGGCGCGGCAGTCACCCTCACAGCCTCCCATCGGCGGGCCCCGCAGGTGTCCGAGACGGCGAACTGGCCTCCGGCGAGCCATCCCCGCGCGGCTTTGCCGCCCGGATCGGGGGACCGGTAGCCTTGGGAGCGTGGTCGCTGCCTCCGGGCTACGGCTGCGGGGAGGCGTCGCCTAGCCCGGTTTATGGCGCCGCACTGCTAATGCGGTTTGGGGCTTCAACCCCATCGAGGGTTCAAATCCCTCCGCCTCCGCCAGAACGGCCCTCGGGCCCAGGCGCGCATCAATCCCCGCGCGCACGAGAGGACCCAAGGGCCGTCGTGGTGGTACCGCGAGTTAGCGCGTGCTGTACGTGGAGCTCTGGCCACCGCCCGGCGAGCCGTTCGTGTCGCCGGACTGCTCGGACACCTTGTCCTTGGCCTGCTTGGCCTGGCCCGCGACATCCTCGGTCGCCGACTGCGTCTCGTCCTTCACGATCGAGGCAGCATCGGTGGCGGTGGACTTGATCGACTCCGCCGCATGCTGGGCCGGCTCGCGGAGGTTCTCCTTCGCCTGCTGGGCGGCTTCGCTAAGCGGGGCAGTGAGCTTGTCCGAGTGCTCGGAGGCCTTGTCTTTGAGAGTCGCGGCGGCCTGCTGCTCCTTCTCTGACGCCGGCAGCAGCGACGAAAGGAGCCAACCGGCCCCGAAAGCGATCACGCCTGCCGCCAACGGGTTGCCCTGCGCCTTCTGCCGGGCCATTTGCGGCGCCGACGACGCGGTGTCAGCGACGCTCGACGCCGCGGACGAGACCTTGTCCTGTGCGGTGCCGAGCCCGGAGCCTGCTGCGCTCTTCGTGTCGGTCGCGCTGCCCATGACTTTCTCCTTCACGGTACTGACGGCGCCACGGGCCCGCTCGACGCGACGCTCCATGACCTTGGTAGGGCTGACCTTCTCGGTGAGGGCGTCGACGTCAGTGCTCAGTTCGCGCCTGGTCCGCTCGATGTCGAGGCGGATCTCGTCGGGGTTGCTTGACATGGTCATCTCCTTATCGGCCCTTCAGAGCGTCGGGCACCTCTTTGAGCGTCTGCACGGTCCGCTCAGGCTTCGGGTTGACAGCACGCATCTTCTTGCGGCCAATGCTGAACAGCATGGCCGCGACCACGGCCCAAACGGCGGCCACGATGAGTGCCGCCCAGCCTTCGTCCATGCCATTCGCCAGCGCCCACCACAGGGCGATGGAGAGGAACAGCGCAACCATGTATCCCGCGAAGCCCGCTCCACCGAGCATCCCTGCGGCCTTTCCGGTCTTGCCGGCCTCCTGCTTGAGCTCGGCCTTCGCCAGCTCAAGCTCCTGGCGCATCAGGGTCGACAGGTCGTTGGTGACCTCGCTGATGAGGGCGCCGACCGACGTGGACGAGACGTCGTGCCCGCCGTCGGCGGCGGGGGAGTGGGCATGCGTGCCTTGAGGCGTCGTAGTCATCGCCGCTCCTCCTCCATGCCGAGTCCCGTTCCCATCGCACGCTGGCGCGCGTGCGTCCGCTCGGGCTCGACGACGAGCGGGCCGGCGTCGGGGGAGTGCATGCCGCTGACGTCCTGGCCGGTGGACGATCCACCCGTTCCCGGTGTGGTGGCGCGGTAGACGGCCGTGCTGGCCTCGTCGCCGATCGGGGTTCCAGTGGCGGGCATGCCCGTCCCCGCACCCATGCCGGTGCGCTGCGACGAGTCCGATGAGCCGTTGGCCGCGACGGCGCCTCTGGTGAGACGACCGGCGGCAATACCGGCAAGGGCCGCGCCGATGAGGAACGTGCCGGGCTTGCGCCGAGCCAGCTGGCGGATCTCCTCGATCAGGTTGCCTGGATCGCGCTGGTCGAGCCACCCCGCGAACTCCTGCGCCTTGCCCGCAGCCTGCCGGGCCAGGTCACCGGTCATGCCGCCCTGCGCACCGTTGCCCTCGGCCATCGACCGAAGCTCGTCCGCGAACGAGCGAAGCCCGCCGACGGCCTTCTCCTTCTGCGCACTGGCCTGTTCGCTGACCTGGCCGCCGGCCTGGTTGATCAGACCCTGTGCCTGGCGCTTGGTTTCGCCGACGACCTGCTTGGCCTGCTCGGAGGCCGTGGAAGCGACCTGTCCGGTGGCCTCCTTCGCGCTCTGGCCGACGTTGGCGGCCTCGTCCTTCGCGGCGTCGGTCGTGCTCCTGGTGCCGCTGGCCGACCCGGATCCCGACATGGTGGTGCTCGGCGGCGGGTAGCCGCCCGTGGGGTTGCTCATGGTGTCCTCCCGTTTCGCGTTGCCTTGCGGCAGCGGTTTGCTGGGAGGCTGTGTTGCCGATTAAGCGGTCGTCAAACCCGTCAGTCTCAGTCGGCGCCGAGCCGGGCCTTGAGAGCATCCAGCTCGGTCCAGAGCATCGTCGGCACCCTGTCCGAGCCGATCTTGTCGAACCACTCCTGAATCTGGGGCAGCTCCTCGCGCCACTCGGCGGTGTCGACGGCGAGGACTTTCTCCAGTTGCTCCCGGGTCAGGTCCAGACCCTCAACATCAAGTGACTCCGGGGTCGGCACATGCCCGACGGGAGTCTCCACGGCCGCCGCCAAGCCCTCGATCCGCTCGACGACCCACTTGAGAACCCGGCTGTTCTCGCCGTAGCCAGGCCACAGGAATGAGCCGTCGTCGTCGCGGCGGAACCAGTTGACGTAGAAGATCCGCGGCAGCTTGCTCGCGTCGGCCTCCTTGCCGACCTGGACCCAGTGCCCGAAGTAGTCGCCCGCGTCGTAGCCGATGAAGGGCAGCATGGCCATCGGGTCACGCCGGACGACCCCGACCGCCCCCGTCGCCGCCGCCGTCGTCTCCGAGGACAACGTGGCGCCCATGAAGACGCCGTGCACCCAGTCGCGCGCCTCGGCGATGAGCGGGATCGTCGTCTTGCGCCGACCACCGAAGAGGATCGCCGAGATGGGCACGCCCCGGGGGTCGTCGTACTCCGGCGCGATGATCGGGCACTGCATGATCGGCGTGCAGAACCGGGAGTTGGGGTGCGAGCTCAGCTCCTCGCTGTCCGGGGTCCAGTCCCTGCCCTTCCAGTCGGTGAGGTGGGCCGGCGGCTCGTCGGTCATCCCCTCCCACCAGATGTCGCCGTCGTCGGTGAGTGCGACGTTGGTGAACAACGAGTTGCCCTTGGCGATCGTGCGCATCGCGTTGGGGTTGGTGTCCCAGCCGGTGCCGGGTGCCACGCCGAAGAGCCCGAACTCCGGGTTGAGTGCGTAGAGCCGGCCGTCCTCGCCGAAACGCATCCAGGCGATGTCGTCGCCGAGCGTCTCGACCTTCCAGCCCTCGATGGTGGGCTCGAGCATCGCGAGGTTGGTCTTGCCACAGGCACTCGGGAACGCCGCCGCGACGTAGTGGACCTGCTGCTGTGGCGACGTCAGCTTGAGGATCAGCATGTGCTCGGCGAGCCAGCCTCCGTCGCGCGCCATCGCCGAGGCGATGCGCAGGGAGTAGCACTTCTTGCCGAGCAGCGCGTTGCCGCCGTAGCCGGAGCCGAAGCTCCAGATCATCCGCTCCTCGGGGAATTGGGTGATGTACTTCGTGTCGCTGCACGGCCAGGGCACGTCCGCCTGGCCCGGCTCCAGCGGCGCGCCGACGGAGTGCAGGCACGGGACGAAGTCGGCCCCGTCATCGCCGCCACCCATGCGTTCCAGGACGTGGGTGCCCATGCGCGCCATGATGCGCATGGAGCACACGACGTACGCCGAGTCGGTGATCTCGACCCCGAACATCGGGGCGTCGGCCTCGAGCGGGCCCATGCAGAACGGGATGACATACATGGTGCGCCCGCGCATGGCGCCCCGGTAGAGGTCGGTCATGACCCCCTTCATCTCGTCGGGATCCATCCAGTTGTTCGTCGCCCCGGCGTCGGCCTCGTCACGCGAGCAGATGTAGGTGCGGTCCTCGACCCGGGCCACGTCGGACGGGTCGGAAGCGCACCAGAAGGAGTTGGGCTTCTTGTCCTCGGCAAGGCGGACCAGGGTGCCGGCCTCGACCAGCTCCGCGGTGAGGCGGGCCCACTCCGCGTCGGACCCGTCGCACCACACGACGTGCTCGGGCTGGGTCAGCTCGGCGACCTCTCGGACCCAGCCCAGCAGGCGACGGTGGGTCGTGGGGGCATCGAGCGCCTCGGCCGTCATGTCCGGTTGGTCCTTTCGCGCGGTCGATCGTCCCTCACGGTAACGCCTCGGTCGCCGTCTGCGGCAGGGGGGTTGTGGAGCTGGCGCCGCGGGTAGGTCCAGATTCCCTGTTGCTTCCACCCGGGAGTTCTCTGATGCGCCGAGCAGCCCTGCACCGCCGTATGCCCTCTGACGCGGGCAGCACCGCCTCCGGATTCTTGATCGCGATCCTGGTCCTCGTCGCGATCGGCGTGGCCGCCTTCTTCTACTTCGGCGGCGAGGCCGACGTGGACATCCAGGAGCCCAACGTCGACGTGAGCACCAGCGCCGACCCGACTTGAGCCAGGTCCTGCGGGCCTGATCTCTGCGTGATCGCTCGATTCGGGTGGGCGGTCGCCGTCTTGTACAGTTGTCGTAACCCATCCCACTGGGTTGCACTGCGCCCGTAGCTCAACGGATAGAGCGTCTGACTACGGATCAGGAGGCTGGGGGTTCAAATCCCTTCGGGCGCACCCATTTCGGTGAAGAGCACGCCTGCCAGGTTGCTGCCCCACCAGCCGCGCTGCTGGTGAGTTCGGATTCGGTGGCAATTCGCGCAACGAACGTCGCATCGAGCTACCTCGGCCTTGACTCGCTCGAGGCTGTAGCCGCTTCTTGCCAGGGACGCGACGTCGGCGACCTTGGTGGCCTGTTCCCGGTGGTCGAACTCAAGGACGCGGATGTCGGTGACGCCGCAGTCAAGGCAGGGATGTGCGCGGAGGTAGTTGATCAACCACGCCCGGTTCTCAGCAATCACCCGGCGTTGACGGACCCGTGCCTTGTCGATGTAGTACTGCTTGTTCGCCGCATAGTGCTTCTGGATACCGGCCCGACGACAGTGCACACAACGGCGTCCACGGGGCGGGAAATCTGTCATTGGCCGGTCCTGCTGGCACCCAGGGCACACTGCTGTCGACTGCACGCGCACCACACCTCTCGAGGACTGCGAGCAGTCTGTCGCCGAGGTCAGACAGTCGGGATGTGCTCAGTCCGGATCGCGGGTGCCGGTGTGAGGTCAACGATCCCCGAGAGGCGCTGGCTCCCACGTCAGGGCGAGATCGCTCGCGCGTCTGCACAGGTCCTCGACGGAGGCCTTCCCTGCCTGTGAGGCGGCGGCATAGCCGACGAGGAACGTCGTGATCGGCGCGGCCGGCCGCGCGACGTGATGTGCGGCATCGCGCGCGACAGCGAGCAGGGCGTCCACGTCCACGGTGAGGTCGACGCCCAGCTCCTTCGCGAGGGTGGTCGTCCAGTCATCAAGCATGGCCCAGCTCCTCGGTGACGCGGTCGATGTCGGCCCAAGTGTCGCAGTCGACCGCTGCAGAGCCCCCGTCGAAGGGGATGACGGACATGCCTTCCAGCAGCAGCCGCGCCGGACGGCCGTCGGGGTCACCGACGTGCTCCAGCCGCTTTACGAGGGCATTTCGGCGGTAGGCGGCCGCAAGGGGTTGCAGGACCTGAGTCCGGTCTCGAACCGCGGCCACGTCTGCCTGTGGTTGCGTCAGCAGAGTTGCGACCACATCGTCTATCACCTCCCCAAGCCGTGGCATGTCTCCAGCGGCGATCAGTACGACGTCGGCCGAGGTCAGTGGAAGGGCAGCCGCGACTGCAGCGAGCGGACCACCGCCGGGCGGGTCCTCACGACACCAGGACACCTGCCGCATGGTGCGCCTCTCGGGACCGACAACGACGACCCGCGAGGTGGTCGGGGCGGCGGCGAGGATCCGGTCCAGCGACGAGAGACCGTTCAACGGGACGGACACCTTGTCGACGCCGCCCATCCGACTGGCGCGACCGCCGGCGAGGACGACGAGGTCATAGTCCATCAACACCGGACCAGCGTCTCAGGAGGCGCGCGTGTCTCGACGCACGACCGTCGCGGTCAGCACGGCGGTCGCCAGAGCCGCGACCGCCAGCAGCACGTAGCCCAACGAGTAGTCGCCTGAGCGACCATAGATTGACCCCATCAGCAGTGGCGGGACGAATCCCCCGAGGCCCCCCGCTGCGCCGACGACCCCCGTGACGGATCCCACCTGCTCGGGCGGCGTCAGGCGGGAGACCAGTGCGAACACCGCTCCGGACGATGCACCGAGCGAGGCAGCGAGACCGAGGAACGCGATGGTGCCCCAGGGCATCAGATCCAGCTCGAAGGCGGCTAGTGCGGCGAGGACCGCCGCCGCGGTGAAGCAGGTGGTCAGCACCGGCACCGGGTGAAACTTGTCCGAGAGCCAGCCGCCGACCGGGCGCATCGCAACGGCGAGGACGACGAAGCCGGCCGTCCGGTTCGCGGCATCCGTGGGTGTCAGGTCAAAGGCATTCCTGAGGTACGTCGGCAGGTAGACCGAGAACGCAACGAATCCGCCGAACCCGACGGCGTACAGCAAGGAGAGCTGGGCGGTGGCGCGCAGCCGCAGAGTCGCGAGCAGCCGCGCCCCGAAGCCGCCGGTCGCCGTCGGGCGGCCGGCGGGATTGCGCAGCAACACGTAGGCCAGCACGCTGTAAACGGCCAGGGCGACGGCGACGATGACGAACGGCGTCGAGCGACCGTAGGCGTCCGCGAGCCGGACCGTGGTGAAGGCCGAGATTGCCGTCCCGCCCATGCCGATGCCGAAGACCCCGATCGCCAGGCCGCGGCGCGCAGGGGGGAACCAGGCATTCACGAACGGAACCCCGACCGCGAACGCGGTTCCGCCGAGGCCGAGGAAGAACCCACCGAGCAGCAACCGGCCGTAGGTGTCCCCGGCGAGCCCCACGAACAGGACGGGAAGGATCGTGAGACCGCTGACGACGGGAAACATGAGTCGGGCGCCGAACCTGTCGGTGAGTGCCCCGACCGGGATGCGTCCCAGCGAGCCGACGAGCACGGGGAGCGCGACGAGCAGCGACTGCTGGAAGGGCGACAGGTCGAGCTCACCGCGGTAGTCGGCCGCCAGCGGGGAGATCAGTGCCCACGCCCAGAAGTTGACCAGGAAGCCACCCGTGGCCAGGGCGAGCATGAGGTTCGCGGTGCCGGTGGAGCTGTGGGGGGTGCGCTCGGACATGCGGTCGTGCCCTTCGTCAGCCGTGGTCGTCGCAGTCACTCAACCGCAAAGCCCTGGTCAGACGGTAGGGACGATGAGCCAAGTCGACAGGTCTTTGGTCCCTTTCCACACGGCCTCGTCAGGACCGAACCTTGCAGACATGTGTGACTACTGCGGATGCCAGGCGATCGACGCCATCGCCGAGCTGACGGCCGAGCACGATCTCGTCGTCAACATCTCTGGCGAACTCCTCCGTGCCCTCAAGGCAGGGGACCTCGACGTTGCAGCCGAAAAGGCTCGTGCGGTCGCCGCCGTCCTCGTTACGCATACCGCCGTAGAGGAGCGGGCGCTGTTCCCGGCGATGACCGAGGAGTACGGCGAGCATGTGACCGGGTTGCGACAGGAACATCGACTGATCGAAGCGGTGCTCGCTGAGTCGGCCGACGGCACCCCCGTCGACCGTGGCTGGCCGGCCCGCCTCGAGCATGCGCTGTGGGTGCTGCGGGAGCACATCCTGAAGGAGCAGGACGGTGTCTTCCCGGCCGCCCTCGCCGAACTCAGCCCGGAGCAGTGGGACGTTCTTGACGCGGTCCGGGCCGGAGTATCCGGGCCTGTCGTGGACCGCTACGGTCAGGCAAGCCCCGGCTCCGCTGAAGGGACTGACCTTCCTTGACGACTAGCGACGCACCGCCAGGCCTGGACGACCCGATCACCGAGGCCCTGGTCAGAACCCGCAGGTTCTTCACCCGCGCGGAGATCTCAGAGGACAGCCGCGCCATGTTCCAGGTCGGCGGTCGGCAGGCCGACGACTTCTACCGGGATCGTTGGAGCCACGACAAGGTGGTGCGGTCAACCCATGGGGTCAACTGCACCGGTTCCTGCTCGTGGAAGGTCTACGTCAAGGACGGGATCATCACCTGGGAGACCCAGCAGACGGACTACCCCTCGGTCGGCCCGGACAGTCCCGAGTACGAACCCCGCGGCTGTCCGCGAGGCGCGGCGTTCTCCTGGTACACCTACTCGCCGACCCGGGTGCGCTACCCCTACATCCGCGGTGTGCTGCTGCAGATGTTTCGCGAGGCCAAGAGCCAGCACGGGGGTGATCCGGTCAAGGCGTGGGCCCACATCGTCGACAACCCTGCGCGCGCCAAGGCCTACAAGTCCGCCCGCGGAAAGGGCGGGCTCGTCCGCGCCACATGGGACGAGGCCTGTGAGCTGATCGCCGCCGCGCATGTGCACACGATCAAGAAATGGGGTCCCGACCGGGTCGCGGGCTTCTCGCCTATCCCGGCAATGTCGATGGTCTCGCATGCGTCTGGTGCCCGGTTCGTGAACCTGATCGGTGGCTCGATGCTGAGCTTCTACGACTGGTACGCCGACCTGCCCGTTGCCTCGCCGCAGGTGTTCGGCGACCAGACCGACGTGCCCGAGTCGGGCGACTGGTGGAACGCCGGCTACCTGATCATGTGGGGCTCGAACCTTCCTGTCACCCGCACCCCGGACGCACACTGGATGACCGAGGCGCGCTACCGGGGACAGAAGGTCATTGCGGTGTCGCCCGACTACGCCGACAACGTGAAGTTCGCCGACGAGTGGTTGCCAGCAAGGCCCGGCACGGACGCCGCACTCGCGATGTCGATGGGCCACGTGGTGCTCAAGGAGTTCTTCGTCGACCGACAGACGCCCTACTTCACCGACTACGTCAAGAAGTACACCGACCTGCCGTATCTCGTCCGTCTCGACGAACGTGACGGGACCTACTTCGCCGGGAAGTTCCTCACAGCCGCTGATCTCGACGACGAGCAGGACGCCGAGCACGCCGAGTTCAAGCCGGTGCTGCTGGACTCCGCGTCGGGCAAGCCGGTCGTCCCTAACGGCTCAATCGGCCACCGGTACGGCGAGAGCGGCGTGGGTCACTGGAATCTGGATCTCGGCGACGTCGACCCCATGCTCTCCCTGATCGACAGCTCGACAGAGACGGCGCTCATCCAGCTGCCCCGCTTCGACACACCCGACGGCGCAGCGAACGATCTTCCGCGCGGCGTGCCGGTCCGGCTGGTCGGTGGCCACCTGGTCACGACGGTCTTCGACCTGCTGCTCGCGCAGTACGGCGTCGGCCGGGCCATGAACGGGCAGAGCCTCCCGGGGAGGTGGGCCGAGTCCTACGACGACGCCTCCGCGCCGTATACCCCGGCCTGGCAGGAGCAGATCACCGGCGTGCCCGCCTCTGCGGCGGCGCGCATCGGCCGGGAGTTCGCCCAGAACGCAGAGGACTCCAAGGGCCGCTCGATGATCGTGATGGGCGCGGGCACCAACCACTGGTTCCACTCCGACACGATCTACCGCTCGTTCCTGACGCTGACCAACCTCACGGGCTGTCAGGGTGTCAACGGCGGTGGCTGGGCGCACTACGTCGGGCAGGAGAAGGTTCGGCCGCTCACCGGCTACACCCAGGTCGCCAACGCGCTCGACTGGAACCGGCCGCCGCGCAACATGATCCAGACGGCCTACTGGTACCTCCACACCAACCAGTTCCGCTACGACCATTTCGGCGCGGACACGCTGTCGGCGACGACAGGAAGCGGGCAGCTCGCTGGCAAGAGCACCGCCGACGTGATCGCGCAGAGCGCGCGGATGGGGTGGATGCCGTCGTACCCGACGTTCAACCGGAACCCCCTCGACCTGAGCGACGAGGCGGCCGAGGCGGGCCGAACCCCGGCCGAGCACGTCGTCGAGCAGCTGAAGTCCGGCGCGCTCTCCTTCGCCGGTGAGGACCCGGACGCACCCGAGAACTTCCCGCGGATCCTCTCGATCTGGCGGGCCAACCTGCTCGGTTCCTCGGGGAAGGGCAACGAGTACTTCCTGAAGCACCTGCTCGGCACTGACTCCTCGTTGCGGGCCACGGAGGCGCCGGAGGGCAGCAGGCCCAAGGACGTGAAATGGCACGACGATGCGCCGGAGGGCAAGCTCGACCTGCTGATGACGATCGACTTCCGGCAGACCAGCACGACGATCTTCTCCGACGTCGTCCTGCCGGCCGCGACGTGGTATGAGAAGCACGACCTGAACACGACCGACATGCACCCGTTCGTGCACTCGTTCAACCCCGCGATCGCACCGCCGTGGCAGACCCGCACGGACTGGGACGCCTGGCAGACGATCGCGGAGAAGTTCAGTGAGCTCGCGGCGTCCCATCTAGGCGTTCGGCGCGACCTGGTGGCCGTGCCGTTGACCCACGACACACCCGACGCGATGGCGAATCCGCACGGCGTGGTCCGGGACTGGAAGGCCGGCGAGTGTGAGCCGGTGCCCGGGGTCACCATGCCGAAGCTGATCGAGGTCGAACGCGACTTCGGTGCGGTGGCCGCCAAGATGAACGCCCTCGGTCCGCTGATGGACACCCTCGGCGCCACCACCAAGGGAGTGACCTTCGAGCTGAGCAAGCCAGTGGACTACCTGCGGCGCAAGAACGGCGCCGTGCGGGGTGGTCCGGCCGACGGGCGCCCGTCGCTGAAGAGGGACGTGCATGTCTGTGAGGCGATTCTCGCGCTGTCCGGCACCACCAACGGACACCTGGCCACCCAGGGATTCAAGACGCTCGAGAAACGGACCGGAGTCAGGCTCGCCGACCTCGCCGAGGAGCACGAGGGCAAGCAGATCACCTTCGCCGACACCCAGGGGCCGCCGGTGCCGGTGATCACCTCCCCGGAGTGGTCCGGCTCGGAGACCGGTGGGCGACGCTACTCGCCGTTCACGATCAACGTGGAGCGGCTCAAGCCGTGGCACACACTGACCGGACGGATGCACTTCTACCTCGACCACGACTGGATGACCGAGCTCGGTGAGGGTCTGCCGGTATACCGGCCGCCGTTGAACATGGCGGCGCTTTTCGCCGAGCCGTCCGTCGGCAACATCTCCGACGGGTCGGCCTCCTCCTCTGACGTCGCCGGGGTGACGGTGCGCTACCTGACCCCGCACAACAAGTGGTCGATCCACTCGGAGTACCAGGACAACCTGTTCATGCTGTCGCTCTCCCGTGGCGGACAGAACATCTGGATGAGCGACCGGGACGCAGAGAAGGTGGGCATCAAGGACAACGACTGGATCGAGGCGGTCAACCGCAACGGTGTCGTTGTCGCCCGGGCGATCGTGTCGCACCGGATGCCTGAGGGAACGGTGTACATGTACCACGCACAGGACCGGCTGATCGATGTGCCCATCGCGGAGACATCCGGCAAACGGGGCGGCATCCACAACTCACTTACCCGGCTCCTGGTGAAGCCCAGCCACCTGATCGGTGGCTACGCGCAGCTGTCCTTCGCTTTCAACTACCTCGGCCCCACCGGCAACCAGCGCGACGAAGTGACGGTCATCCGTCGCCGTTCGCAGGACGTGGAGTACTGAGATGCGCGTGATGGCACAGATGGCGATGGTGATGAACCTCGACAAGTGCATCGGTTGCCACACCTGCTCGGTGACATGCAAGCAGGCGTGGACCAACCGGGCGGGCACGGAGTATGTCTGGTTCAACAACGTCGAGACCAAACCTGGCCTCGGCTACCCGCGGACCTATGAGGACCAGGAGAAGTGGAAGGGCGGCTGGGAGCTCAACAAGCGTGGCCGGCTGACGCTCAAGGCGGGCGGCAGGGTCAAGAAGCTGCTCACGATCTTCTCGAACCCGAAGCTCCCGTCGATCAACGAGTACTACGAACCGTGGACGTATGACTACTCCACCCTGACCGACGCACCCGCCCAGGAGCACACTCCGGTCGCGCGGCCCAAGTCCCTGATCTCGGGCAAGAACATGAAGGTGGAGTGGTCGGCCAACTGGGACGACGACCTCGGTGGGTCCACCGCGACGGCGCACCTCGACCCGATGCTGAAGAACATCGCGGACAAGGTGAAGTTCGAGTTCGAGCAGACGTTCATGTTCTACCTGCCTCGGATCTGTGAGCACTGCCTGAACCCGTCCTGCGTGGCGTCGTGCCCTAGCGGCGCCATCTACAAGCGCGAGGAGGACGGCATCGTCCTGGTCGACCAGGACCGCTGCCGAGGCTGGCGGATGTGTGTCTCGGGCTGCCCCTACAAGAAGATCTACTTCAACCACCGCACCGGAAAGGCCGAGAAGTGCACGTTCTGCTTCCCGCGAATCGAGGTCGGACTGCCCACCATCTGCGCAGAGACCTGTGTCGGCAGGCTGCGCTACATCGGTTTGATGCTCTACGACGCCGACAAGGTGCTCGAGGCGGCCTCGGTGCCGGAGGACCAGGACCTCTACGAGGCGCAGCGCTCGGTCTTCCTCGACCCCAACGACCCGTCAGTGATCCGCGGGGCAGAGAAGGCCGGGATCGCACGCGACTGGATCGACGCCGCCCAGCGGTCCCCGATCTGGGCTTTGATCAGCACCTACAAGGTGGCGCTCCCACTGCACCCGGAGTACCGCACGATGCCGATGGTCTGGTACATCCCGCCGCTGTCGCCGGTCGTCGACGTGGTCAAGGACACCGGCTACGACGCTGAGGACCGGACCAACCTCTTCGCCGCGATCGATGCCCTACGGATCCCGGTCGAGTACCTCGCCGAGCTCTTCACCGCCGGCGACGTAGGACCCGTCGATCGAGTGCTGAAGAAGCTGGCAGCTATGCGCTCCTACATGCGCGACATCAACCTGGGCCGCGACCCCGACGGTTCCATCCCTGAGGCCGTAGGAATGAGCGAGGAGGACATGTATGACATGTACCGCCTCCTGGCGATCGCGAAGTACGACGAGCGCTACGTGATCCCGGCCGCCCACGCCGAGCAGGCGCACTCGCTCGAGGAGCTCGGCACCGAGTGCTCGTTGAGCTATGACGGCGGGCCGGGGATGGGCGGCTCCGGACCGTTCGGTGAAGGTTCGGGCGATCAGGCGCTGCCGATCGCGGTCGAGAACTTCGCGATGTTGCAGGCCAGGCAGACTGCCGACTCCCTGTCGGGGACGGGAGTGACGAAGTCGCGGATGAACCTGCTCAACTGGGACGGCAAGGGCGCACCCGCCGGGCTCTTCCCACCGAAGTCGGAGGACTCATGAAGGGCAAGGACGCCGGTCGTCGACGACCCACCATGCCCACCGACCAGCTGACGATCGCCTGGCAGTCGGCGTCGCTGCTGCTGAACTACCCCGACGAGACCCTGCTCGGTCAGCTCGACATGATCCGGTCGGCCGCGCTGCGGTTGCCTTCGGTCATCGGGAACCCGATCACAGCCATGGTCGTGCATCTTGAGTCGACTCCGCTGCCGGAGCTGCAGGCTGACTACGTCGAGACCTTCGACGCGCGCCGGCGCTGCAACCTGTTCCTCACCTACTTCGCGCACGGGGACACCCGCAAACGGGGGATGGCGCTGCTCAGGTTCAAGCAGACCTACCTCCGATCCGGTTTCCTGCTCGACGACTCTGAGCTGCCCGACCATCTGTGCGTGGTGCTGGAGTACGCCGCGACGGTCGACCAGCGGCTCGGCCGGGAGCTGATGCTGGACCATCGCGCGGGGCTGGAGCTGTTGCGGCTCTCCCTGCGGGACGCCCACTCACCGTGGGCGTCGGTGCTCGACGCCATCACCGGGACGTTGCCGCCCCTGCGGGGCGACGAGCGTGACGCCGTCCGCAGGCTCGCCGCGGAGGGACCGCCGGAGGAAGAGGTCGGCCTCGCGCCGTTCGCCACCCCCGAGTTCAGCCCGGGCGCGCCGTCGTCCTCGGGTCGCACGCTGCTGCCCATGCCGACCTTCCCAGGGGCTCGCGCATGAGCGCGGTTCTCTGGGTGGTGATCCCCTACGTCTGTCTCACGACCTTCGGCGTGGGGCACTTCTGGCGTTACCGGTACGACAAGTTCGGGTGGACGACGCGGTCGTCTCAGCTCTATGAGAATCGCCTGCTGCGAATCGGCAGCCCGTTGTTCCACTTCGGCATTCTGTTCGTCCTGATGGGGCACGTGATGGGCCTCGGCGTGCCGAAGTCGTGGACGGAGAGGGTCGGCATCACCGAAGGCATGTACCACGTGATGGCCGTCGGCATCGGCTCCATCGCGGGGTTCTCGACGTTGGTCGGGATGGCGATCCTGATCTACCGTCGGCGCACCGTCGGCCCGGTGTTCTCGGCCACCACGAAGATGGACAAGACGATGTACCTCGTCCTCGCCACGGTCATCGTGCTCGGACTCGCGAACACCGTCGCCGCGAACATCTTCGGCCACTACGACTACCGCGACGGAGTGTCGGTATGGTTCCGCGGCATCTTCCGTCTCGACCCGCATCCCGAGTTGATGGCGGCGGCGCCGATCGGCTTCCAGCTGCACGGTCTGGCCGCTTTCCTGCTTTTCGCATTGTGGCCCTTCACCCGACTAGTGCATGTCTTCTCCGCACCGCTGGGCTACCTCACCAGGCCCTACATCGTCTACCGGTCCCGAGACGTGGGCCTCGGCAGCAGGAAGCCGCGCCGCGGTTGGGAGCGCATCGGGTCTTGAACGGCTGGGTCATGAGCGACGTGGAGCCCGCAGGAAGCCGACAGCAGAGATGGGTGACGGATGAGTACGTTGAATGTGCAGACGACCGCACAGGAGCAGCTCGAGCAGGCGGGTACGACGGGGAGCGGGCGCAGCGCGTCGACCCTTTTCGGCGGCCACGACAACACCCTGCGGCAGACGGTGATCGCCATCGCCGCCGATCACGAGCTCGCCGAGCACGAGAGCCCCGGAGAGGCGACTCTGCAGGTGCTGATCGGTCACGTCCGGCTCGTCAGTGGCGAGATGTCATGGGAAGGGCGAGCCGGAGATCTGCTGGTGATCCCCGACGCGCGGCACAGCCTGCTAGCCCTCGAGGACTGCGCGGTCCTGCTCACCGTCGCGAAGAAGTGACTTTTGGCCCTGACGCTGAAGGCATCTGTCGCGCACCATGAAGGCATGTTCGGAGAAGAGCGCTCCCTGGAGGCGATGTCACATCGCGAGTCGATCGCGATGCTTGCTGCCACCAGCGTGGGGCGAGTCGTCTTCACCGTGGCGGCGCTGCCGGCCATCGTGCCGGTCACCTTCGCCCTCCACGGCGACGCGATCGTGATGCGGACCTCGGCCGGCACTCGGCTGGCGCTCGCCGCCGACCACGGTGTCCTGGCCTTCGAGGCCGACGACGTCGATGCCGTGACGCGCACCGGATGGAGCGTCGTCGTGACCGGAATTGCCGAGGTTGTCACCGACCCGATGCAATCTGCGGTCATCCACGGCATGGTCGAGCCGTTCGCACCCGGACACAACGACGTGTGCGTCCGGTTGCCGCTGGCCCTCGTCACCGGCCGACGAGTCGCTGCGGGGCCCGCCTGCGGGCTGTCCGCTGCCGCCAGCTGACCTCCGCTCGAGCAGCGGGACCAAAGTCCCGACCAACCGCGCCCTTCGCCTCAGGTGGGCTGCCTGGCCCCGACCTAGATTGATCATGCAGACACGAACCCGTGCCGGCACCGCGAGCGGACCGCCGCACTAGCAGAGGACACACCATGAGCATCACCCTTGACCGGCCCTCCCCGACCACCACGGCGGGCACCCGCACCTCCACGAGAGCCGCACGTATCGCCGCCGTCGTGACGATGGTGGCCGGTGTCATCCTGGCCGTCGCCGGTGCGGCCACCTGGTTCACCGTGCAAGGCAACCTCGCCGACGAGCGCATCACCGTCTCGGACGACTCCTCGCGCTTCGCCGGGGACAAGGTCGACGGCCCCTTCACCGCCTTCCAGGAAGCACAGATGATCGAGAAGCACTACCTGGAGTCGACGGAGGGCAAGACCTACGCCGAGATCGACCGCGAGGACCCGCTGCGCCAGACCGCGATGACCGCCTCGTTCCTGAGGGCGTCGCTGTTCACCTCGGTGGTCTCCTTCGGAGTGGCCGCCATGGCCTTTGGCCTCGGCATCGTGGTGTTCGTCCTCGGCTTCGGGCTGAACACGCTGGCCCGCAGGACCGAGCCGCTGAGCTAGATGTACTGACCAGGGACGTTGGTTGAGATCGTGTGACGACACGATCTGATGGATCTTGATGTGCGAAGACCTCCTGGCGTGGAGTGGAGCTGTCTAGAACCGCTCCACGACCCAGGAGGTCTTC
>Ga0136617_10000608_pt1 | contig 30589 bp, 30 predicted proteins | sample AntDrymUQ3222106_2_FD_129672 | JGI IMG/M metagenome (GOLD analysis project Ga0136617, IMG submission 129672) | Polar desert sand microbial communities from Dry Valleys, Antarctica - metaG UQ322 (21.06) | ecosystem: Environmental > Terrestrial > Soil > Desert | place: Antarctica: Dry Valley... | reverse complement strand
GCGCGGGCGGCGCGTAGTTCGCCGAGGGTCGTGGAGTAGCCGCGGGACTTGGTGACGAAGTGCCCGCGGAAGCCGAGCATGTGCACCCACCGCCCGAGGCCGCCCAGCCCGGGGCGCTCGGCGAGGCGCAGCGCGGCACCAGCCATCGCGATGAGGTGTTCGGGGACGCCCCGCTCGCGCCACCGCTCGGGGTCGTTGTTGCGGCTGGTGATCTGCTCGTGGCTTGCCTTGCAGGAGTACTTGGCGACGTACGCTGCGACCTTGCCGGGGCTCAGGTCGCGGCCGTCTTCGGCGCCGGCCAGGACGCGTGTGTGCAGCTGCTCGCCGAACCGGATGGCGATCGTCTCGCCGTCGCCTGCGTCACCTTGGATGTGGGCGCGGCCGGCGGCCTGGCGGATCGCGTCGCACAGCTCCTGCGGTGACACCTGCGCGCCTGGTGCGGTCGCGCGATCCTCGGTGCCATCCAGGCGCACGATCGCGTGGAAGTGCACCAGGCCGCGGGCCTGGAACTCGGCGACCTTGGCGAACGCGACCCGGACGCACTTGCGCCACTCGCGCTCGCTGAGCCCGGCCCGCGCGGCGAGGACCCGGACCAGCTCGATGGTGAAGCGGTTGCACAACGCTGGGGCGTGCCAGTTCCACAACACCGCGCCCTCGTAGCCATACGCAGTCGGGTCGATCGCGGCGCCCAGCTCGGGATCGTCGGCCTCATGGCGCTTGCCGCATCGGCAGGCGCGCCCGTCGTCGGGTCGGCTGTGGACCGGCCCGAACGAGGGTGCGGTCAGCGACGCGAAGACCTGGGGGTGCTCGGCGACCTGCTCGGGCACACCTTTGCGACGGCCTGCGCAGCCTGCTCACCAAGCACAGCTCCGTGGCATGAGCGTCGAGCGCGTCCAACGCAAGAACGGAGCCGAGCGCCACGGCCCGACGCGGTGTTCCTCGGGCGCTGGGTGGCGGGGCTGCGCATCGCGGCCGCGTGGCCGGCCGGCATCAACCGCATGCCGTGGCGGCGCTTTCTGTTCTGGAACGCGCTCGGCGCGATCGCGCGGGCGACGTCCGTCGGGCTGCTCGCGTACTGGCTCGGACCGCCCGCGGAGCGGATCCTCCAGACGGTCGGCCTCGCGGGCGTCGCCCTCGCGGCGACCGCGCTGCTCGTGTTCCTGCTCTGGCGCCGGCTGCGCCACCGGCGGTCGTCGTAGCTCGACCGCTGCGCCCACAGCCGCACGCCGACCGCCGCGGGGCGATCATGGGTCGCACATGAACGCCGTCTCCGAATATCTGCGCGAGCAGGCCGCCGCGCACCGCGCCACCGCCGCCGACCAGCCCGACGACCCGCGCTACGTGCGCAGTGCCGAAGCGCTCGAGGCGCTCGCCGACCACGCCGAGGCGGGCGCCGAGCGAGGCCTGTACCAGATGCGGTACCTGCTCGAGCACCACGTCGCCGACGGGCGGTTCGCGTGGCCCGGCGGCCAGTGCGGGCGCTCGATCCTCCAGTTCGGCTTCGACGCGCCTGTCACGAGCGAGGTGGAGCTCGAGCAGTTCCTCATGGACCTCTGCGACCTCGCGAAGTCCGACGCGTCGCGCCACATCGGCACGAACGAGGGCGAATTCGACCGCACCGACGCTGCCGCGATCGCCGAGCGGTTCGGGCTCAGCGTCGAGCGCGTGCATCAGGCACTGGACACCGGCCGGCGCTATGCGCAGCTCTTCGTCGTCGGCATCCCCGCGTGGCACGAGCTCGACGCCGCCGCCCGCGCGCAGCTCGAGGCGCTCGACGGCGTGATCGTCGCGCCGGGCACGAAGGAGGCCTACGGCGACTCGCCGCCGCTGCTCGTCAAGAACCTGCCCGCGGCAAGCGAGGAGGACGCGTGCGAGCACGTTGCGCGAATCGTCGCGATCGATCCCGGCGCGCTCGGTGCCGCCGCGTCGTCGCGCGTCTTCTGATGGACGAGTGGTCGTCGCGCGGTGAACGCTCACCGTCGACCTCGTAGCCGTCCATCTGCTCAACGGCGGCCTGTACCCGGACCTTCACCGGCCCGAGCCGATCCAGACGGCCCTGCTCGATCCCGAGCACGGACCGCAGATCAGCGCGCAGCTCACCGAGGAGCCCCCTACCCGGCCCCGGACGCCGACGGCGCACCGGGGCCGAGCCACGGAGGTCAGCCCGGCGGCAGCGGCCGCATGTGCGGTCGCAGCACCGGCAGCTCGCTACCCCGCGGCGCCAGGGCCTGGGCCTGCAGCGCGGGCGCCGCCGCCGGAGCGGGAGCCGCGAACGGCACGTCCTGGACGCACGTGGTGCCCTCGGCGGGGACGACGCCGTCCTCGAGGTAGGCGTCGACCGCCGTGTCGATGCACGGCGAGTTGCCGTCGTAGGCGGTGTGGCCGTCGCCGCGCATCGTCAGCAGCCGCGCGTTGCCGAGATCGCGCGTGAGACGGACCGAGCCGCGATAGGGGGTCGCCGGGTCGTACGTGGTGGCGACCACGAGCGCCGTCGGGCTGCCGGCGGCCGCTTCGAACGGACCGCGGAACACGCCGCGCGGGGTCACGGGCCACAGCCCCCACGCCAGCTCGGTGTAGCCGTGGTTCCAGAACGCGTGGTCGAACAGGCCCCACGAGTGGTCGCCCGCTTCGAGATACGGGTCCACCACCATCTTTGGATAGCGCTGCTCGAGTGCGCCGATCGTGTAGTAGCGATCGAGCAGCGGGTCGTAGCTGCCGTCCGCGTTGCGTCCGTAGAAGCTGTCGGCGATGCCGCGCATCAGCGTGCCGTCGCCTGCCGCGGCCTGCGCGAGCGCCTGCCCCAGCTCACCCCAGCTGCCCTTGGAGTACATCGCCTGAGCGGCGCCGGCGCGGATGTCGTCGCCGTCCAGCGGCCGGCCCTGGGTCGTCGGCAGCGACTGGCGGTCGGCCTTCTTGATCAGTTCGTCGAACGCGGTCCACGGATTGGCGCCGCCGAAGCGGCTGCATGCGACCTGGTCGCCGGCGCAGGCGGCCAGGAAGCGCCCGAGCGCCCGCTCGATGCCGGAGGTCTGCTCGCGCAGGCTCTCCAGCGGCTTGTTGATGTAGCGGTCGGCGTCCAGCGCGCCGTCGAGCACGAGCGCCCGGTAGTGGGTCGGAAACAGGCTCGCGTACGTGGCGCCGAGGAACGTCCCGTAGGAGAAGCCGAGGTAGCTCAGCTTTGGCTCGCCCAGCGCGTCGCGCACCCAGTCCATGTCGCGCGCGGTGTTGGCGGTCGACACGTACGGGAGAACGTCCGCGTCGTTGAGCTGCCGGCAGCGCTCGATGTAGCGCTGATCGGTCGCGATCAGCTCGCTGACGTTCAGGTTCAGGGGCGTGGTGAACGGCTGCGAGTAGATGCCCTGGCTCTCCTGATCGACCTTGCAGTCGATCGCGCCCTCGCTTCTCCCCGTGCCGCGCGGGTCGACGCCGACGATGTCGAAGCGGTCGCTCAGCGTCTTGAACAGGTCGGCGCCGAACGCCTCGACGTAGATCGTGGCCGGCGCCCCCGGGCCGCCGAAGTTGACGAACAGCGAGCCGATCCGCTTCTGCGGATCCGTCGCCTTGACGCGCGCGACCGCGATGTCGAGCGTCCTGCCGTCCGGCGTCTCGTAATCGCGCGGCACCGTGGCCGTCGCGCACTCCGCGGCGGCGTTGCCGCAGGCCTGCCAGGCGAGCTCCTGCGCGAGCGCGCCCGGCGCGCCCGCGCCGACGGCGATCAGGGCGAGACCGGTCGCCAGCAGCATGCGTCCGGCACGTGGTGATGCGTTCATGGATTCTCCCGTGCTCTCGGGCGCTCGGCCCCTTTTCCGGTGCGTCCCCCAGGTCGCGCGGGATCCTAGAGGTCGGCGCGCGACGCGCAAGGCGAGCCGCGCTGGTACCGGCCTCAGGCGCCGCCGATCTGGTCGACCAGGCGGGCGACTGCGGTGGTGATTGCCTCCTCGGGCGTCGTCTGACTGACTTGAACATCAAGCCGCTCTCCCACCCCGACACGACCGGTGCGGGTCACCTCGGCGTAGGCGCCGGCGCATCCCTGCCGTCCGAAGGGACCGAGGTCGACGCGGTGCTGCTTGACGAGCGTGCGCAGAATCCTGGGATCGGCCGGGAGACCTTCCTGCGCTCGTGTCGGAACGACGCAACGAGGCGTCGGCAGCCCGATGTCGAGCTCGAGCCCTGATGGGCCGCGCAGCGTGCGTCCGAGCAGTGCCTCCTCAGCGAAGCGGTCCGCGGCCGGACCGTCGAACAAACTCCACTCCCGTCCCGGCGCTGCGTTCTCGCACACCTGTACGCACACCTCGGAGACCGCGACCACGCCGAGCGCGAACTGGAGCTGCTCGGCGACCTCTCGAGACTCCCGCGCGACGCGTTCTGGCTGACGAACCTCACGTGGGTCGCGACGGCGACGTCCTTGCTTGACGATCTCAGCCGCAGCCGACATGTGTACGAGTTGCTTCTCCCGCACGCGGACACCTGCGTGGTCACGCTGTCGGTCATATGCGAAGGGGCGACGGCACGGCCGCTCGGAATGCTCGCGACGACGCTCGGGCGCTACGACGACGCCGAGCGGCACTTCGAGCGCGCGCTGGAGATGAACGCCAGGATTCGCTTCCCCCTCTGGACAGCCCACACCCAGTACGAGTACGCCCGCATGCTTCGCCTGCGCGACCGACCCGGCGATCGCGGCCGAGCACGCACGCTCCTGGCGACGGCGAGCGCCACCGCCGGCGAGCTCGGACTGCACGCTCTCAGCACGCGCGGATCCGCCGAAGCACGTCTGACCGGGACAGGCTGAGTTCGTCCGGGCGCGCCTCAGCCGCGCCCGGCCCCGGTTCGTGGGTGCTCCGTAACCCTCGCCTGTACGGCAACGTGCAACAGAGGGCGCCCCATTAGGGGTAAGGTCGCGCTTGGCGCGGCGCGCGGTCGCGACGAGGATCAGAAGGAGCGTCCCACAATGAGAAAGAACCTTGGCAGTGCGCTTGCCATCGCCGCGGTGGCGGCGGCGAGCGGCATCGGGGTCGCCGCGTGCGGCGGCAGCGACGAGAGCAGCGGCGGCGACACGGGCGCCAACGCCGGCGGTAAGACGGGCGGGTCGATCAGGATCGGCAGCGTCCTGCCGGACTCCTACGACCCAGTCCTCCTCCAGACCGTCCAGGCCAACCAGCCGATACACCTCGTCTACACGGGCCTCGTCACCTACAAGAACGCCGAGGGCAAGGAGGGCAACAAGCTCATCCCGGGCCTCGCCGAAGCGATGCCGTCGATCTCGGCCGACCGCAAGACCTACACGTTCAAGCTGCGCCCGGGCCTGAAGTACTCCGACGGCTCACCCGTGAAGGCCAGCGACTTCGAGCACACGATGAAGCGCCTGACGTTCCTCGGCGGCCCGTTCTCCTCGTTCGTCTCCGGAATCCAGGGCATCGCCGAGTACCAGAAGGCCAAGCAGGAGAACGCCGACATCTCAGGTATCACGTCCAACGAAGCGACCCGCGAGATCACCGTCAAGCTCACGCAGCCGGACGGAAAGTTCCTCTTCGCGATCGGGCTGGTGAACTCCGCGCCGACGCCGGCGGCCAAGTCGCCGTTCAAGTCGGCATCGCCGCCGGGCAGCGGCCCCTACACGATCAAGATCGACAACCCGACGCGGCAGTTCGTCCTGACGAAGACGCCGGGCTTCGACATCCCCGGAATCGCGAAGGGCAACCTCGACAAGATCACGGTCGTCAAGGAGACGGTGCCGAAGATGACCCAGGACGTCATCAACGGCAAGCTCGACTTCATGACCGAGGACCCGAGCGGCGACGACCTTCCGCTCGTCAAGCAGAAGTACTCCGACCGCTTCCGGATGGATCCCAACCCGCCGAACACGTACTGGTTCTTCATGAACGAGACGGTGAAGCCCTTCGACAAGCTCGAGGTGCGCCAGGCGGTCAACTACGCGCTCGACAGCCGCGCGCTGCAGCGGATCTTCGGCGGCCGCCTGGAGCCGACGTGCAACTTCCTGCCGCCGGGCTACGCCGGCCAGGGCTACGAGAAGATCGATCCCTGCCCGTACGGCGATCCCGACGGGCCGCCGAACCTCGCCAAGGCCCGGCAGCTCGTGGAGCAATCCGGCTACAAGGGCATGAGCGTGACGGTCTGGGGGCCCACCAAGGACCCGCGGCCGGCGATCGTCGACTACTACCGTGACCTCCTCAACCAGATCGGCTTCAAGGCAAAGACGAAGGTCCTCGACCAGCAGGTCTACTTCGGGACGATCGGGCTGAAGAAGACCAACGCCCAGACCGGCTTCACCGACTGGTTCCAGGACTTCCCGCACCCGGCGGACTTCTTCGAGCCGAACCTCTCGAAGAAGGCGCTGGAGTCCTCGCCGACGTTCAACTTCCAGTACAAGAGTAACCCGGTCCTCGACCGGGGGCTGGCGAAGCTGACGCCGGAGACCGACCCTGGGACGGTCGCGTCGGAGTGGGCCAAGCTCGACCGGGCCGTCGTCGAGGACGCGAACGTCGCCGTGTACGGCAACGAGCTGTCGACGTCGTTCTTCTCCGAGCGGATGGACTTCAAGAACTGCTCGGGCGTGCATACCGTCTACAAGAACGACTGGTCGCTGTTCTGCCTGAAATAACGCCTGTCCGCTGGGACCGGGAGGGCGCCTGGGCGCCCTCCCAGCCGCAGCGCTGCCGGATTGCATACTGAGGTCTGGTGGCGACCGAGCCCGCAACCGAGTTTGAGTTCGGCGATCCCGCCGTCCTTGCGGCGCACGATCCGCGCGACAGCGTCGCCGGGCTCGGGCCGTGGCGGCTGGCGCTGCGCCGCCTGCGGCGCAACAGGGTCGCGCTCGCATTCGGCGGGCTCTTCGTCCTCATCGTGGCCGTGTGCCTCGCCGCTCCGCTGTGGGCCGATCACGTCGCGCACACCGACCCGTTCCAGAACCATCTCACCGAAACGATCGTCGTCGACGGGCAGCCGCAGGACGTCGTCGCGCCGGACGGCGTGCCGATCGGCCCGACCTGGCAGGGACGCTTCTTCCTCGGCGCCGACGGCAACGGCCGTGACATCGCCGTCAGGCTCCTGTACGGCGGTCGCACGTCGCTGCTCATCGGGGCAGGCGCGGCGCTCGTGACGATCCTCATGTCGATCGTCGTCGGCACACTCGCCGGCTACTTCCGAGGCTGGGTGGACACGGTCATCTCCCGGGTCCTCGACATCATCTGGGCCTTCCCGCCGCTCCTGCTCGGGATCGCGCTCGGCACGGCGCTGTCGCTCGGCGGGCTGAAGGTCGGCCCGATCGAGATCCAGGGCGACTCCAGGCTCATCCCGATCCTCATCATCGCGCTCGTGTACGTGCCCTACATGGCGCGGCCGCTGCGCGGGCAGGTGCTCGCCCTGCGCGAGAAGGAGTTCGTCGAGGCGGCGCGCGCGCAGGGTGCCGGACCGGCGCAGATCATGTTCTCCGAGATCCTGCCCAACCTCGCGTCGACCATCGTCGTCTTCTTCCCGCTCATGGTCGCCAACGCGATCATCCTCGAGGCGGCGCTCTCGTTCCTCGGCGCCGGCGTGCGGCCGCCGAACCCGTCGTGGGGCACGATCCTCGGCGAGGGGATCGAGCGGATCGTCACGGCCCCGCACCAGACGATCGTCCCGGGCCTCATGCTCGTGCTCACGGTGCTGTCGCTCAACGTCTTCGGCGACGGCGTGCGCGACGCGTTCGATCCGCGCGCGAAGGTGCGCCTAGGGCGCTGATGGCGCGCTTCGTCGTCAGGCGGCTCCTCGCGATGATCGCGGTGCTCTTCGCGATCTCGGTGGTGACGTTCGCGATCTTCAACGTCATCCCCAACAGCGATCCGGCCCAGCGGCTGGCGGGCCGCAACCAGACGCCGGGCCAGCTCGAGGCGATCCGCCGCCAGTGGGGCTTCGACCAACCGGTCTACGTCCAGTACTTCAGGACGATGGAGAAGATCCTCACCGGCGACGTGGTGTCCTACTCCAACCAGATCGACGTCGACCGCGAGATCCTCCAGGACATCCCGCGCACGTTCTCGCTGGCGATCGGCGCGGCGATCATGTGGATGTCCTTCGCCGTCGCGATCGGCCTCTACACGGCGGTCAAGGCCGGGCGTCTCGCCGACCGCGTCCTCACCGTCCTCGCGCTCGTCGGGATCTCCATGCCCGTCTTCTGGGTCGGCGCGCTCATGAACTACTACCTCGGCTTCAAGTGGAAGATCTTCCCGAACGGCGGCTACGTGCCGCTGACGCAGGACCCGCTGGACTGGGCCTACCACCTCATCCTGCCGTGGACCGCGCTGTCGCTGCTGTTCATCGGGGTCTACTCGCGCGTCCTGCGCTCCAACGTCCTGGACACGATCAACGACGACTACGTGCGCACCGCGCGTGCGAAGGGCCTCTCCGAGCGCCGGGTCATGCTGCGCCACGTCCTGCGCAACTCGCTCATCCCGATCGTCACCCTGTGGGGCCTGGACTTCGCCGCGGTCATCGGGGGCGGGGCGATCCTCACCGAGACGGTCTTCGACCTTCAGGGAGTCGGCCAGTACGCCGCCGAGTCGGTCTCGCAGCTCGACATCCCCCCGGTGCTGACGATCGTCATGTTCGCCGCGTTCTTCGTCGTGGCGCTCAACACGATCGTCGACATCCTCTACGCCGCGCTGGACCCGCGGATCAGGCTGACATGACCACCGGGCCGATCCTCGAGGTCCGCGACCTCGCCGTCTCCTTCGCGACCGACGAAGGCGTCGTGCAGGCCGTCGACGGCGTCTCCTTCGACCTCCGCGCGGGCGAGGTGCTCGCGGTCGTCGGCGAGTCGGGCTGCGGCAAGTCGGTGACGGCGATGACGCTCCTGGGCCTGACGCGCTCGCCGAACGCGCGCTTCGCCGGCACGGCGCACTACGGGCAGACCGAGCTCATCGGCGCATCCGAGGAGGAGCTGCGCAGCGTCCGCGGGGCGGAGATCGCGATGGTCTTCCAGGGCGCGATGGCGGCGCTGAACCCGGTCCAGCGCATCGGCAAGCAGATCGCCGAGCAGATCCAGGCCCACGAGGACGTCTCCGACGCCGATGCCCGCGACCGCAGCATCGCGCTGCTCGAGCGCGTCGGGATCCCGCGGGCACGCGACCGGATCGACGCCTACCCGTTCGAGTTCTCCGGCGGCATGCGCCAGCGGGTGATGATCGCGCTCGCGCTGTCCTGCGACCCGAAGGTCCTCATCGCCGACGAGCCCACGACGGCGCTGCACGTCACGATCCAGGCGCAGATCCTCGAGCGCTTCCGCGAGCTGCGCGAGCAGACGAACGCCGCGCTCATCCTCGTGACGCACGACCTCGGCGTCGTCGCCGAGATCGCCGATCGCGTCGCGGTCATGTACGCGGGGCGGATCGTCGAGCACGGAACGCTCGACGAGATCTTCTACGACCCCCGGCATCCCTATACGTGGGGCCTGCTCGGATCGATCGCACGTGTCGACAAGCCGCGGCCGGCGCGCCTGCCGACGATCGCCGGGCTGCCGCCGTCGCTCGCCCACCGGCCCACCGGCTGCCACCTTCGCCCGCGCTGCCCGCACGAGTTCGCCGACTGCGTGAAGGTGCCTCCACTGGAGGCGCGCGGGCCCGGCGCCGGCGACCACACGGACCGCTGCTGGCTGCCGCCGGAGAGCAAGGTGGAGCTGCGCGAGGTCGCGCCGGGCGAGATCGGGCTGCGCCCGAAGGAGGCGGTGCCGGCGACGAGCACCGGCGGGCCGGGCGACGCATGAGTACCAACGGCGAGCCGCCGATGCTCGAGGTCGAGCACCTCAAGCTCCACTTCCCGATCAAGAAGGGGATCCTCATCGACCGCGAGGTCGCCCGCGTCCACGCCGTCGACGACGTGACGTTCACGCTGCGCGACGGGGAGACGCTCGGGCTCGTCGGCGAGTCGGGCTGCGGCAAGACGACGCTGTCGCGCACGATCATGCGGCTCCTGGACCCGACGGCGGGCGCGATCCGCTTCCGGGGCCGGGACGTCAGCCGGGCATCGCGGCGCGAGCTCATCCCGCTGCGCCGGGAGATGCAGATGGTCTTCCAGGACCCCTACGCGTCACTGAACCCGCGCAAGCGCGTCGGGCAGATCGTCGGGATGCCGCTGCGCCGCCACGGCGTCGCGCACGAGGAATCCGACCGCCGCGTCCTCGAGCTGCTCGACCGCGTCGGCCTCGCCCGCGAGCACGTCAACCGCTTCCCGCACGAGTTCTCCGGCGGCCAGCGCCAGCGGATCGGGATCGCGCGCGCGCTCGCGCTCGAGCCGCGGCTCATCGTGCTCGACGAGCCGGTGTCCGCGCTCGACGTCTCGATCCAGGCGCAGATCGTCAACCTGCTCGACGACCTTCAGGACGAGCTCAAACTGACGTACCTCTTCGTCGCCCACGACCTCAGCGTCGTCCGCCACGTCTCCGACCGGATCGCCGTCATGTACCTGGGCAAGCTCATGGAGATGTCGCCCGCCGAGGACCTCTACACGAAGCCGATCCACCCCTACAGCGCGGCGCTGCTGGAGGCGATCCCGATCCCGGACCCGCGCAAGAACCGCGAGCGCCGGCGCAGCGTCGTCAGCGGCGAGCCGCCGAATCCGATCGATCCTCCCTCCGGCTGCGTCTTTCACCCGCGCTGCCCGCGCGCCACCGACGTCTGCCGCACGGTGGAGCCGCCGCTGACGCGCTACGCCGACGGCCACCTCGCGGCCTGCCACCACCCGCTCAGCGTGTCGGCCGCCGAGATCGCCGCCGCGCAGCGGTCCGACGCAAGCCCGTTGCGGGCCGGCGCCGAGACGCCGCGCGCGGCGGCCGCAGTGGACTGACCGCGAGAGCCTTGGGCGGACCAGCCATTGCAATCGATGGTTGGACTTGCGTTGTTAGCGGGAAGGCTTAGTCTTGATGGCCCCGTGCTGTGTGCCGCGCACGGGCCCCGACCGATTCGCAAAGCGAGGTCACCCTGTCCCGTCTTTCCCCGATCGACGCATCGTTTCTGCACCTGGAGTCCGCCCGCGCCCACATGAACGTCGGCTGGAGCGCGGTCGGCACGCTGCCCGCCGGTGCCGAGCGCCCGACCCTCCAGGCGCTCCGCGAACGGGTGGCCAGCCGGCTGCAGTACGTGTCGCGCTGTCGCCAGCACCTGCAGTTCCATCCCCTCGGACTCGGTGAGCCGCACTGGGTCGACGACCCGGCTTTTGACCTCGACGCCCACGTCGTCGCGATCGGCGAGCCCGACGAGCCGCTGAGCCTGCGGCGCTTTCAGGAGCTGCGCGACGCCCTGCTGTCGACGCCGCTGGACCGCTCGCGTCCGCTCTGGCAGATCGCGATCGCCCCGCGCATGGAGGACGGGCGCATGGGCGTCCTCGGGCGCGTGCACCACGCGATGGCCGACGGCGCGGCCGCGCTGCAGGTCGCGGCGCTCGGCTTGGACGCCGACGACGACAACGGGCACCCCGCATCCCCGGAGCACTGGCGGGCGGAGCCCCCGCCGGGGCCCGCGCTCCGCGCGGTCGACCCGCTGCTGCACGGAGCCGAGGTCACCGCCCGCGCGGTCGGCGACGCCGCGCGGGCCGCCCTGCGGCCGCGCACGAGCGCCCGCATCATGCTGCGCGACGCGCAGCGCGTCGTCGGCGCGCTGACCGAGGATCTGCTCCCACGCGCGCCGGACTCGGAGCTCAACCACGAGCTCGGCCCGCGCCGTACCCTCATCGGCCACCGCGAGCCGCTCGCCGCGCTGCGCGGCGCCGGTACCGGCACGCTGAACGACGTCGGTCTCGCGATCGTCTCGGGGGCGCTGCGCACGCTCGCGCTCGAGCGCGGGCAGCCGGCACAGCCGCTGAAGGCGCTCGTGCCCGTTGACGTGCGCGGCCCGCACGAACGCGGCGCGCTCGGCAACCACGTGTCGCTCGCCGCCGTCTGGCTGCCGCTGCACCTGAGCTCGTCCGCTGCGCGCCTGGCGCACGTGCGCGCGGCAACCGACCGCTTCAAGCGCGCCGAGCGTCCCGCGGGCGCGCACGCGGTGCTCGCAGCGCTCGGCGTCGTGCCGAGCGGCCTGCGCGGGGCGATGCTCCGCGCGGCCTCGCCAGGCAGCTTCAACCTCTCGGTTTCGAGCATCCCCGGCCCGCGCAAGCCCCTGTACATGCTCGGTGCCCGCCTCGACGAGATCTACCCGGTCGTGCCGATCGTCGAGGCCCAGTCGCTGTCGATCGGGATGCTGCGCTACCACCGTCACCTGCACTTCGGCCTGTACGCCGACCCCGACGCGCTTCCCCATGCCGCGCGGCTGCCCGAGCTGCTCGCGGAGGAGGCGCGCATCCTCGGCCGCGGCCGCACCACGCGGCGCGCACGCCGACCGAGCGTCGCCGTACCGGCCCAGCGCACTCCCGTCACGTCCTAAGGAGGCGTCCATGTCCGTCACGACATCGCAACCCCGCCGGCCGCCGACGGCCCCATCCTCCAACGGCGTGAGCCCCTCCGACGCGGACCACGGCCGGCGCCTGTCGGCCGTCGACGGCTCGTTCCTGCGCCTGGAGTCCCCACAGTCGCACATGCACGTCGGCTTCAGCGCCGTCTTCGCGGCGCCGTCCGATCGTCCCCGCCCGTCGGTCGAGGCCGTGCGCGAGCGTGCAGCGGGGCGCCTGCACGAGGTGCCGTGGTGTCGCTGGCGGCTCGACGAGGCCCCGCTCGGCCTGTCGGAGCCGCGCTGGATCGACGACGCGGACTTCAACCTCGCCGCGCACATCGTCGCGCTGACGCAGCCGGACGACAGCGTGAGCTACGCGAGCTTCGAGGCGCTGCGGTCGGCTGTCCTCTCCGCTCCGCTGGACCGGTCGCAGCCGCTGTGGCAGATCTTCCTCGTCCCCCGCTTGGAGGACGGGCGCGTCGGCATGGTGGGCAAGATCCACCATGCGCTCGTCGACGGGCTCGCCGCCCTGCAGATCGTGGCCCTCATCATCGACTCGGAGCCCGACATGGCGTCGCAGGCCCCGGTCACGTGGGAGCCGCGCGGGCGCGCCGGGCGGGTCGGCTGGGCGCTGGACGCGGTCAAGCAGACGGTCGGCGACGGCGTTGGTGCGCTGCGCGCCGGCGCGAGCGCGGTCACGCACCCGGAGACGACCGTCGGCAGCGCGATGCGCAGCGCGAAACGGCTCGTCGGCGCCGTGGCCGAGGACGTCCTGCCGCCCGCCCCGCCGTCCCCGCTCAACGGGTCGATCGGTGCCCGCCGGACGCTCGTCGGCTACCACGCCAGCCGCGACGATCTGCGCGCGGCGCGCCGCGGCGGCGGCACGCTCAACGACGTCGGTCTCACGGCCGTCGCCGGCGCGCTGCGCGCGCTCCTCGTGCGCGACGGTGAGCCACCACCGGCCGAGCCGCTGAAGGCGATGGTCCCCGTGAGCATGCGCCGGCTCGGGGACACCACTGCCGGCAACCAGATCTCGATGGTCCACATCCCGCTGCCCGTCCAGCTCGAGTCCCCCCGCGAGCGGCTGGAGTGGGTGCGCAAGCAGACCGAGCTGCTCAAGCACACCGACCGGCCGGCCGGCACACAGACGCTCTACCAGGCGGCGGGCCTGCTGCCGACGCCGCTGCGGTCGCCGGTGGCCAAGGCGATGGCGACGCCGCGGCAGTTCAACCTCACCGTCTCGCAGTCGCCGGCCCCGCGCGGGTCGCTGTACCTCCTGGGCTGCGAGCTCGAGGACGTCTACTCGGTCGTCCCGCTCGCGCAGGGCCACGCGCTGGCGATCGGGATGGTCCGCTACCGCCAGGAGCTCTTCTTCGGCTGCTACGCCGACCCCGACGCGCTGCCGGAGGTCCACGAGCTTCCGGCGCTGATCGAGGCCGAGGTGCACGCCCTCGGCCGTGCGGCCACGCGCGCTCCGGCCGGCGCGGTGCGGCGTACGCGTGGGTGGAAGCCTCGCGCGGGCACTCCTCCAGCCGTCAGGACGTAGCGAGAGAGCTAGCCATCCAGCACGTCCCGGGCCGGGCCGGCTGGCTCGACCCGGGATGCATGCGGCGGCGTATCGTCCTCACCACCAACGATGCGCCAGCTCACGAGCCTCGACTCGCAGTTCCTCGCCCTGGAGACGCCGCGTCAGAGCGGACACGTGGCGAGCGTCGCGATCCTCGACACCTCGACGACGCCGACGGGCACGCTCACGCTCGCCGACATCCAGTCGCTCATCGCCGAGCGACTGCCGCTGCTGCCCCCGCTGCGCTGGCGCCTGCAGGAGGTGCCGCTCGGGCTCGACTACCCGTACTGGGTGGACGACGTCGACTTCGACCTGGACTTCCATGTTCGCGAGCTCGCGCTGCCGTCCCCCGGCAGCGACGAGCAGCTCGCCGAGCAGGTCGCGCGGATCGTCTCGCGCCCACTGGACCGCGCCAAGCCGTTGTGGGAGCTCTACCTCATCGGCGGCCTCGCGTCAGGGCACACGGCGATGCTCACGAAGATCCACCACGCGGTCATCGACGGCATGTCGGGCGCCGAGATCCTGGGCCTGCTGCTCGACCTCACGCCCGAGATCCGCGAGCTCGAGGTTCCCGCGCACTGGGGTGACGACGAGCTCGTGCCCGGGACGCTCGGGATGCTCGCCCGCGGCGGGCTCGGCGCGACGCGCTATCCGCTGCGTGCCCTGCGCGCACTGCCCTCGACGATCCCGAACCTCGACGAGACGCAGCTGCGCGCGATCCCCGGCGTGGCGTCCCTCGGCCGGCTCGCCAACCGCGCGCAGCGGGCGCTCACTCGTCAGGACGCGCCTGTCGCGACGCAGGATCGCCTGGTCGCCCCGAAGACAAGCTTCAACGGGCGCGTGTCCGCGCACCGGCGCTTCGCCTTCGGCCAGCTCTCGCTCGACGACGTCAAGGCCGTCAAGAACGCGTACGGCGTGACGGTCAACGACGTCATCGTCACGCTCTGCGCGGGCGCCGTGCGCCGCTGGCTGATGGCCCACGAGGAGCTGCCCGACGCGACGCTCGTCGCGCAGATCCCCGTGTCGGTGCGGACCGAGGAGCAGATCGGGACCTACGGCAACCGCATCATGCTCATGGGCGCGCAGCTGTTCACCGACGAGCCCGACCCGGTCCGCCGGCTGCAGAGGACACACGACGCCCTCGGCGACATGAAGCAGCGCCACCGCGCCTTGCCCGCCGACCTGCTCACCGACGCCAACCACTTCATCCCGCCCGCCGTCTTCTCGCGCGCCGCACGGCTGACGTTCGCCCTGGCGACGAGCGGGCGCCCGATCTGGAACCTCGTCATCTCCAACGTGCCCGGGCCGCAGTTCCCGCTGTACTGCGCCGGCGCGCGACTCGTCGCGAACTATCCCGTCTCGGTCATCACCGACGGCATGGGCCTGAACATCACGGTCATGAGCTACTGCGGCCACCTCGACTTCGGGATCGTGGCCGACCGCGAGCAGATGCCCGACGTCGCGCTGCTCATGGGCTGGCTGGAGGAGGAGCTCGCCGAGCTCCTGCCGCGCGCGCCGAAGGCGCGCGCCAAGCCCAAGCCGAAGCCGAAGGCCAAGCGCACGGCGGCGTAGTGGGGGGCAGGCTGAGCGGCGCGCGGACTCGGTCATCCGCGACGCTTGTCAGCTTATGAGCCATATCCGCTCATTACCTGACAAACAACGCAGCGGGCGGGTAGCTGCTCGGCCCGGACGCCATCGGCTGTGCCGAACGCTCCCGCGACGCGTCCGCTACCATCGTCCACGATGGTCTTCTACATCTTCCTGTAGTCGCCGGTCCGGCATCTCTCGCTCAGCTCGCCTGAGCGCCGACCTCGCAGCGCGTGCGCACTCCGCGCCACCGACCGTCTCGACTGCTCCACAGAGGACCCATGCCGTCATCGATCTCTCCGTCAACGCGATCGCTGCATATCGCATTCCAAGCCGTTCCCGCGCCCGGCCACATCAACCCCGGGCTCGGGCTCGTGTCCGAGCTCGCCGCGCGCGGGCACCGGGTCACGTACGCGATGAACGCCGCGTTCGCGCCCCATGTCGCCGCGGCCGGCGCCACGCCGGTCGTCTACGAATCCACCCCGGGGTGGGTCTCCGGGCCCGGCTCGGAGGCGATCGACCCGGGCGCGGCGATGATGGCCTTCCTCGACGAGGCGAAGGCCGTCCTGCCCCAGGTCGAGGCCGCGTACCGCGAGGATCGGCCGGACGTGATCGTCCACGACATCGGGGGCTGGCCGGCGCCGATCCTGGCGCGGCGATGGCAGGTCCCCTACGTCCTGCTCTCGCCGACCTTCGTGGCGTACGAGGGCTGGGAGCAGGACTTCGCGCCCGACGAGGCGCCGGGCGACGGCCCGCCCCCGCCCGACGCGGCGTTCCCCGAGGCGATGCAGGCGTGGCTGGCCGAGGAGGGGTTCGAGGGCGGCTTCGCCGAGCTCATGACACCGGAGCGCGCGCTGGTCGTGACGCCGCGAGCGTTCCACCCCCGGGCGGACACGGTCGGCGCGCAGAACACGTTCGCGGGGCCGATGCTCGGCGAGCGTGGGTTCCAGGGCACCTGGAATGCGCCCGAGGGCGACCGCCCGATCCTGCTCGTCTCGTTCGGGTCGGCGTACACCGACCGGCCGGAGGCCTACCGCGCCTGCGTGCAGGCGTTCGCCGACGGCGCGTGGCACGTGGTGCTCTGCATCGGCCGGCACGTCGATCCGGCGGTGCTCGGAGAGCTGCCGGCGACGATCGAGGTGCACCGCAGCATCCCGCAGCTCGACGTGCTCTCGAAGGCCGACGCGTTCGTCTCGCACGGCGGCATGGGCGGGACGATGGAGGCGCTGTCGCACGGGGTCCCGATCGTGGCGGTCCCCGAGATCGCCGAGCAGCGGATCGTCGCCCGCCAGCTCGAGGCGCTCGGCATCGGCAGCGGCCTCCCGCTCGACGAGCTGACCGCCGAGGTGCTGCGAGTCCGCGTCGCCGGGCTCGCGCACGACCCCGGCGTCACCGCGCGGCTGGCCGCGATGCAGCGCGAGATCCAGGCGTCCGGCGGACCGAGCGCGGCGGCCGACATCGTCGAGCGCGCCGCCCGCGAATAGCCGGCCAGGCGGCGAGAATGGCAGCTAAGGGGCGATATCCGCCCCTTAGCTGCCAGACGTCGCGACCGCGCTGCTCGAGGTCTTCGAGCGCGCGCGGTGGGCTCACGCCTCGTCGGCGGCCTCCTCGGCCTCCTCCCCCTCCTCGACGATGTCGCCGTCGGTGAAGAGGACCTTCTGCATCGCCGCGCGCCATTTCGGAGTGCGCCGCAGGAGGTACTCGAGGTCCATCGCGAAGTGCTTGAACTCCTCCTGCTCGGCGTTCTGCATGATCGCTTTGGCGTCGCCGTCGGTCTCGAGCGCGATCCGCTGGGCGTACCAGCTGATCGCCTCGGCCTCCTCGATCAGCGAGGCGATCATCCGAGCGAACGTGCGCGACTCCGCGCTCATCTCCTCCGGCGGCTCGTGATACTGGTCAAAGCCCATGCAACGTCTCCTCGTGGCGGGGTGCGGGTCGGCGGAAACCTACCCATCCCGGGCGCGAGCATGTTCGGCGCCACCTCGGCGGCGCCGGGCGATGACATCGCTCGCATCTGCAAAACGTCGCGCGTGACCCCCTGTGCACTTGACTCCGTGGCTGCCTCATTCACGCCGGTGAGTGCTCGCGCCACCCTGGTCGCCGCCAGGTTGTAGCGCAGTCGCACCTCTCCTACGGTCGTCGTCACTGCACAACAAACGACGATTGGAGTCGGTCGTGCTCGCAGCCGGACACCACCGCCGCAGAGCGCACATAGCAATCGCCTTGGCCCTCGCCGCCACCGCTGCGGGAGCCACCGGCGCCTGTGGCGGGTCCGACACGCCGGCCGACGACCGGTCCGCGCCGCCGCTGCGCGCGGACGAACGAACCCGGCTCGACGACGTCGAGCGACGGCTGACGAGCCGGTGCATGCGCGCTCACGGGTACGACCTCGAAGCCGCCATCCCCACCCCGACGCAGCGGGCCGCCCGACGCGAGCGACGGTTTCCGTACGGGATCGACGACGTCGCGTGGGCACGCCGTCACGGGCTCGGCGCGCCGGACAGTGGCCGGGCGGGGCCGTCCCAGGCGCGGCGCGCGACCTCGCCGCGACGCGAGGCGCCCGGCTTCCAGCGCGCCCTGTCCGGGGACCGCCGGAACGTCGTGGAGATCAGGCTGCCGACGGGATACACGATCGGCGCCAGCCGCGTCGGATGCGCTGCGGCGGCACAGGCACGGCTCTACGGCGACATGCCGCGGTGGTTTCGCGCGAACACACTCGTCATGAATTTCTCGGCCGAGGTCGGGCGCCGAGTGACCGCTGATCCGGCGTTCGTCGCACGCGTGCGGGCGTGGAGTCGCTGCGTGGGCGATGCCGGTCACGCGGCGCGCTCTCCCCAGGACATGCAGGAGCGCTACCTGCGGCGCAGCGCTGGGCTGCCGCCGGCTCGCCGCAAGGCACTCGAGGTGCGGATGGCGACGGCGCAGGCACGCTGCGTCATCCGCACCGGCCTCGCCTCCACCGGACGGCGGCTCGCCCGGCGCGAGCACCGCCGGGTCGCCTCGACGTACCGGGCCGCCATCCGGGACCAGCGTCGCCTGGCGCGGACGGCCCTCGAGCGCCTGTCCCGGCAGCCCCTCTGAGCTTTCCCCGAACAACACACCCCTGTCAAGTGCGGGCCGTCTTCGCGACCCGCAGACGAAAGGAGCGTCCAAACATGCGACGCATCGCACTGTCCGCTGCCGTGATCGCCGTCCTCGCGGGAGCCGAGATGATCCCATCCGTGGCCAGCGCAGCCGAACCGGTCTGTCCGGTTGGTGACTTCTGCGCCAACACCGAGGCAAACTTCACCGGTATGCAGGTTAACTGGTACGGCGACGACGGCTGGTGGGAGGGCAACATCAACAACCAGGACTCCTCCTGGGCCAACCGGGGAGTCACCGGGCCCGGCGTGCCGGCCTCGGTGGCGGTCTACGACGGCCGCTGGCAGTTGGGCTCCCGGACCATCTGCGTGCCTCCCAACAGCTACGTTTTCTATAACTCCTCGGCGAACGACCGCGGAAGCTCGCACGAGTGGACGCAGAGTTGTTGACCGCCGACTGACGTAGACCGCGAGCCGGGGATATCGGATCCCCGGCTCGACCGTCGCCCCTCGGCCGATCCGGCCGGGGGGTGACGTAGTGCACAGAACGTACCGATGCTCCCGCTATGCTGGCGCGATCGGCATGGAGAGCGTCATCGTCCAGAGGCCGGCGAGCCCCGAGGACGGGGTCCCGGAGAGCTGGCGCCTCGGCCCGGGTGACGAGATCAGGTTCGGGCGCGGCGGCGCCGGCTCCGCGGTCGAGGTGGCCCTCGGCGACCCGGGCGTGCCGCGCGTGGCCGGGGAGATCGCCGCGGCGGAGGACTACTGGCTGCTGACCAACCTCGGCGCCGAGCTGACCTACGTGGTCGAGAACCCCGAGGGTGGGGGCGAGTTCGTCAAGGTGCCTCCCGGCCGCACGCGCGCGCCGATCCCCTTCGAGTTCGCGCGCCTCATGGTTCCGGTCGCCACCGGTACCGCGGACCTGCTCGTCTTCGCTCCCGAGCACCTGCATCTGGATCCTGCCCGGCCGCAGGACGGCGAGCGGACCGCGCGGTCGTTCTCACTCGACGAGTCGGCGAAGTACTTCCTCGTCCTCGTAGCGCTCTGCGAGCCGCGGCTGCGCGCGCCGTCGACGACCGCCGTTCCGTCGCTCGGCGCCGTGGTGCAGCGGCTGCGCGACGTGCCGGGATGCGAGGAGCTCACCCGCACGGCGGTCGAGTTTCACGTCGACTACCTGGCCCAGCACAAGCTGCGGGTGCGCGAGCGGGAGCGCGACGACCCGGGCTCGGACAAGCAGGATCGTCTCGCCCACAGACGCCAGGCGCTCGTCTCGCTCGCCCTGCGCTTCGGCCTCGTCGACGCCGATCACCTGGGTCTGCTCCCCTCTCGACCGAGCCGTGGCGACCGGGAGCGAACCTGAAGCCGGCGAGCACGGCCCGGTGTCCGTTCCCCGCGGCTTCCGCGTCGGCTGCTGGGAGGTCCGGGAGCTGCTCGGCTCGGGCGGGTGGGGCAGCGTCTACGCGGCCCGCTCGATCGACGGCGCGCCGCGCGCCGGGCCCGCCGACGTCGCGCTGAAGTTCCTGCCGGCCGAGCTCGCCACTCCCGGCCGGATCGCCCATCTCGCAGACGTCGTCGAGCGCGAGCTGCAGTTCGCCGGCGGCGGACACGCCGGCCTGATTCGTACGTTCGAGATCCTGCGCGTCTCGGCGCCCGGCGCCGAGATCGACGGGGCACGCGTGCTCGTCATGGAACGCGCCCGAACCAGACTGCGCGAGCTGATCGCCCAGCGTGGCGAAGCCACGCCGCTCCCCGGCGCCGACCGGATCCTGCGGGAGCTCTGGGACGCGCTGGCGGGGATGCATGCGCGCGGCTGGATCCACGGCGATGTCAAGTTGGCCAACGTCCTGATCATGGACGACGGCGGCGTGCGGCTCGCCGACTTTGGGCTCGCCGCCGAGCTCGACGGCACCCACGCCTACGCGCCGCGCTTCGGGTCGTTGGACTACGTCCCGCCCGAATGGTGGTCACAACGCGTCACCGAGGACGGGGCCCGCGTACGCCCGGCGCACGACCTCTGGGCGTATGGCGTCGTCGCCCACCTTGTGCTCGCCGGCGGGCGCTTCCCCTTCGCTGGACAGACGGCGCGCGCGCGGACCCTGCGGATTCAGGCCTATGCGGGGGGCAACGAGCCGCTGCGGCTCGATCCGGCGGTGCCCGAGCGATGGCGGCCGCTCATCGCGGACCTGCTCGCCCCGACCGAGGCGCAGCGAACGGCGGCCGCCGAGCGGGTCGGCCGGAGCATCGGCACCATGCCGCGCGGCCCGGGCGACGCCGGGCGAGCGCCCCGCCGCCGCCCGCCGGCGCTGCCTCGCCGGTCGTGGGTCGCGGTCGCCGGCGCCGTCGTCGCGACGGCCGCCGTGCTCCTGGTCTTCGTGCTCATGTCCGGCGGGCCGGGCGGCGATGCGGCTCCCGCACGAGACCTCCCGGTCGGCGGGGAGCTGCGCCGCGACGCAGACGTGCCGGCCCGCTATCGTGCGTCGATCGTGGCCGCGGCCCACGGCTGCAGCAACCCGGCGCTGACCCCGGCGCTCGTCGCGGCGATCCTCAAGGTCGAGTCGAACTTCAACCCGGACGCAGCGAATGAGGCGACCGGCGAGTACGGCATCGCGATGTGGACGCCCTGGCTCTTCGACCGATGGAGCAAGGACACCGACGGCGGGGGCGCGTCCTACCGGTCCGCCGCCGACTCGATCTACGCGGTCGGCCAGTACCTGTGCGTGATCGGGCGGAAGCTGACCGAGGTGCGCGGCGACCCGGCCCTCCTGCTGGCGGCCACGTACCGCGTCGGCAGCGAGCGCGTCGTGGCGACCGGCGGGATCCCGCCCCGGCAGCGCAAATATGTCGCGGACGTCGAGCACTATGCCCGCCGCTACGCCGCCACGCCCGCGGATTGACGGCGAAACGTCGCCCTCGGGCACCTCGACGCGCGCGGACCTTGCGAGCGTGGCCGGCGTCGTGGGCCACGATCGCCTTCACGAACGCCGGGGCGCGAAGGGGAGGCCCGAGACTCGACGCCCGCGTCGCGTGCGTCAGCCCGCCCGGTTTCGCGAGTCTGCCGCGGGCTTGCACGTGAGCAGCTCGCCGGGCTGGCAGTCGAGCGCGTCACACAGCGCGGCGAGCGTCGAGAAGCGAATCGCTCGAGCGCGGCCGTTCTTGAGGATCGACAGGTTCACGACCGTCAGCCCGACCCGATCGGCGAGCTCGGTCAGCGTCATGCCGCGCCGCTCCAGCAGCCGGTCGAGATGGACGCCGATCCTGTCGTCCGACGGTTCGGGCGGCATGTCAGATCGTCGCCTCCACGTCTTCGCGCAGCTGCACGCCGTGTGCGAACACCTGCGCGAGGACGAAAGCGCCCAGACCGCACAGGAGCTGCACTTCGGGGAACTCGTCGTCGGCCGGTAGCAGTCCGGGCACGCTCACGGGCTCGAAGGGCGAGCGACCGTAGGGATCCAGCAACGCGCTCTGGAGCGCCTCTCCGACGTAGTGGACGGCGAGGACGCCGACGATCAGCAGGACGCCGATAGCGCGCAGTCGGCGGACGTTCTCGCGTACGAACGGGTCGCCGTCGCGGACCGACCGGGCGACGCCGCGCAGCAGCCATAGCACCGCGACCAGCAGCAGCAGCGGGACGAGGTCAGCGGCAAGCGCGAGACGCTGCTCGCGCGCCGTCGGATCCTCGACGACCATCCCCGTGCGCTGCTCGCTGGTTGGATACAGACCCCTCGGCAGCAACTTGAAGTCCAGCGGCGCGCTGGCGTCAAAGGCGACATGTCGTGGCCCTCCGATCACCGCGTCGGCGGTCATGAACACACCGACGCCGATCGCTGCGACGAGCAGGAACGTCGTCAACCGGTGGGCGACGGTCGCAGCATAGGACGGGCTCAGCGGTTCCACGGGGCACCTCTTATCGATATTCGTTAGTATCGACAGACGATATGCAACGATTATCGATATGTCAAGAGCGTGCGGCTAGTGGACGTCCCCGACCTCGATCTCGCGGAGCCGGTGGGTGTCGACGTCGTACACGAAGCCACGGACCAGGTCACGGTGCAGCAGGAACGGCGACCGGCGGACGCGCAGGATGGATTGGCGCACATCTGCGTCGAGATCGGTGAACGACTCGATCGCGAATGCCGGCGCGACGCCTGTCGCGCGCTGCAACTCGGCGCGGAAGCCGTCGTCTGTGAGGGACTGCATGCCGCAGTCGGTGTGGTGGATGAGCATCACCTCGCGCGTGCCCAGACGCCTTTGGGATACCGCCAGCGAGCGGATGACGTCATCGGTGATCACCCCGCCGGCGTTGCGCAGGATGTGCGCCTCGCCCTCGCGCAGGCCCAGAGCCGCGAAGACGTCCAGGCGCGCGTCCATGCACGTCACGATGACCAGCCGGCGACGGGGACGGACATCCAGATGCTGGGGAGGCAGCGAGGCCGCGAACGCCTCGTTGTTGGCGACCAGCTCGTCGACCACGTTCACCCTCGACACCCTAGACACCTGCGGCGAGGGGCTGGAGGAGGAGGCGGTGTGAAACCCGTTGTCACACAGCGCCGGGCGCGTGGCCAACGCCGACCGCAAAGCTCGCGTTGCGCCCAAGCGCCCGGGGATCGCAGACCGACGCCGGCGATCCATGACAGCTGATCGGCGACGGTGTCGGGCATGTCAGGCGCTGCCGCCGGGCCAGACATGGAGGATGTCCGGCGCTCGCTCGTCGTTGTCGTGACCATCGGTGCGCTCGACCTCGGCAAAGCCACGACGCTCGTAGAAGCGTTGCTCTCGCGTGTTCGACGCGAACGTCCAGAGCCTCAGCCGCGCTGGGCGTTCGCGCTTGGCAAGGCCGAGCAGGGCGGTGCCGATGCCGCGACCCGTCAGCGTCGGGTCGACGTACAGCTGGTCGATCCAGTCGCCGTCGAGGACCAGGGTGCCGACAAGCGGGCGCGGCTGGTCCTCAGCCACCCAGAGTTCGGTGTTCGGCACGACGTGCTCGGCAAACCATGCCCGCACGTCGTCTGGAGCGTGGACCGGCCCGGGATGAGACCGGCGCCGCGTCGCGAGCGCGAAGCCAGAGATCCGCCGCGCCACGCGCGTCGGCGTCCGTGCCTCGACTGATCGCGATCGCCACGCACCAGATCGCACCACGCGTCTCGGCCACGGCGCACGTGGTCAGGCGGCGCGTGCGTGCGTCATGGAGCGTCCGAGGCCGATGACCGCGCGCCGGGGGATGGCGCGGGCGATCCTGAGTCGGTCCTTGGTACGGCGGGGATCGACCGTCGCCGGCCGGCCGTTTGATCCCGCGTACACCTGCCGATCGAAGAGCGTCGCCGGTTCGTCCGCACCGTCGATGAAGGTGTCTCGGCTGACGGGTTCGATGGCTCGGGTGATCTCGATTCGGGCGGAGCGGGTTGAGTGCCCACGACCAAGCGAATGGTGAGTTCTTCCGCTCCACCCCGAACAACTCGCCAATCGATCTCCGAACGGGACCCACCCCACGCATCACGCGACAGCGCCCCTTCCTCGACCTGGTCACGACGGCCCGCGGGGCGGGGACGCAGCGGCGGCCTCGTCGAACAGGACGCTGGCCGCCAGTGCGCCCCCGCCGCCACCGTCGGTGGCGCGGGATCAATCCTCAAGCGGCGGCCACCCGTCGGTCAGGAGGTACGCGTAGGCGTAGGCCCGCATCAGGTAGGCGAGCGGGAAGCGCCCGGCGTCCGCGAGGCGGGCAGGGGTCGTGCCGGTGATGACGGCCACGAACCAGAGCGCGATCGACACCGCTTGGATCCACAGGCTGAAGAGGTGCAGGAGGATCACCACCGGGATCAGGAGGAAGATCCGAAGCGCGGTCGTCAGTCGGTTGTAGCTCTCTTGAGGCGGTGAGATGCTCGCCTTGACGGGATACTCGGGGTGCTCGCCGCCGTCGAACGGTGGGAACTCGTCGGTGACGAGGTACATGTACGCGTACAAGCGCGTCGAGAAGCGCAGGTACCCGGCAACGAACTCGTACATGCCCTCGGGATAGCGCCCGGTGAACACGGTCGCAAACCAGGCGACGAACACGCCGGCCCCCGCAGCGAGCCCGTAGAACAAGCTCCAGATCAGGTGCGCTATCACCATGATGAAGCGGAAGAACACCGTCAAGCGGCTGCGCTCGATGGCTGGTGTCTGGTGGTAGACGACCGGGTAGGTGCTCATGGCGCCGACCGTCGCATGCGCGGCATGGCAGGCGGCCGCGAGGGGCCGGGCTTTGACGTTGACATCGTCGTTCTCCTTCGGTGGTGGCGTAGGACGAGGCGACCTGCCGGAGGCCGTTCGGGGCCAGCGCGGTCGTGTCGACAGCGTGCCGCGAACGTCGCAGCGGAACACCGGTGGCTGCCCCTGAAGCCGAGCCGTTCAGGGCCCCGCGGTTTGCCTGAGGTCGCGGCTACCGCGTTCTCCTGGTGGACAAGGCGACGTTCCCGAGCGACACGATGTCGACGCATTTCATCCACCCCCGGCGTCGCGGCCCTCAAGCGGTGGGGGCTGCTGGAGCAGCTCGAGGCCACGGGCTGTCCGGCGGTCACGACGTACTCGTATGACTTCGGGGCGATCAGGATCTCCGGCTCCCCGCGGCCGGCAGACGGCGTGCCCGAGGCCTTCTGCCCACGCCGGATCGTGCTCGACGACCTGCTCGTACGGGCCGCGGTCGCCGCAGGCGCTGAGCTGCGCGAGGCGTTCACCGTCGACGAGATCCTGATCGAGGACGGCGCGGTGACCGGCGTTCGGGGCCACGCGACGGGCGGCGCCACCGAAACCGAGCGAGCCCGCGTCGTGATCGGCGCGGACGGCAGGAACTCGCTCGTGGCGAAGGCGGTGCGCCCCGAGCAGTACAACGAGGTGCCGACGCTGCAGGCGGGCTACTACGCGTACTGGAGCGGGCTCCCACCGACGGCGGCGAGGTGTACATCCGTGGCGAAGAGCGACGTGGCTGGGCCGCCCTCCCCACCCACGACGAGCTGACCTGCGTCGTCGTCAGCTGGCCGCGGTCGCAGTTCGAGGTCAACCGCAAGGACTACGAGCGCCACTACCTGAAGGCGTTGCACCTCGTCCCCGAGTTCGCCGACCGGGTGAATCGCGCCACGCGCGAGACGCGTTTCACAGGCACCGCAGACCTGCCGGGCTTCTTTCGAAAGCCCACGGGCCGGGCTGGGCGCTCGTCGGCGATGCGGGCTATCACACAAGGATCCGATCACCGCCCTCGGCATCAGCGACGCGTTCCGCGACGCCGAGGCGGTGTCGGCGGCCCTCGACGACGCGTTCGCCGCGCGACGGCCCTACGACGAGGCGATGGCGGCGTGCCATACACCACGCGACGCTGCGTCGCTGCCGCTGTACGGCCTCACCTGCGAGTTCGCGAAGATCCAGCCTCCGCCGGCGGACATGCAGCAGCTCCTGGCCGCGGTCGCGACAAACTCCGAGGCGAGCAACGATTTCGCCAGCGTCATGGCCGGCACACTGCCCGCCGCCACCTTCTTCGCGCCCGACAACGCCGCGCGGATCATGCGCGAGGCGAGTAGCGCCGCGCCAAGCTGACTCCACGCCGGCCCATCCTCAGCTCCTGAGCTGATCGCGCCGTACAGCGCAGCGCGGTCCGAACGCGGCGCAACGCGCGTTCAGGGTTCCGATCCACCTGGGAACGTGATCCAGCGGTCGGACGCAAAACGCAAGGACGCCTGCCTGATCGGCGCCCCACGGCTCGCGACGAACGCATGAAGATCCTCGATGAGCTCGCGCACGAGATCTTCGCTGCAGGCATCGCGACCGAGCGCGATTCGGGCGGCAGCATCGAGCAGGTCCGCCTGTGTCATGGCGGTGGCCGTGCGGTTCTCGGCCGGCACCGCCGCCAGGGCGACCGGCTTGCCGTCAGGGCAGAACGCACCCCAGCGCGAGACGAACGCGAACACGCCGTCGAGCTCTTCACCATCGTCGTCGGCGACGAAGCGCACCCCGTCAAGTCGTCCGAGGCAGTAGCTGACCTCGGTCCACGTGAGCTGAACGAATTGCGGTGCGCTGACCCACAGCACCGCGCAGCGCATCGCCGTGCCCGGACTCGGGAAGAGCGTCGCCGGCATCGCGCCGTATGAGCTCGGAGACGCCGCGGCACCCACGTCGAAGTCCCGCAGGGCCCCGGCGAGAACCAGCACGTCACGATCCGCGCCGCCAAAGTGGGCGAACTTCGCCGCGAGCGCGTGCGGCGCACCGTTCGCTCCGTATGCCAGGAGCGGGAAGCGATCGCCCTCGCCGGCCGCGACCGCGAACCGCTCGAGCAGCGCGTGACGCCGAGCATCGTCCATGGCGGCAAGCGGCTCGACGTCGTCGCCCGTCAAGAAGTACGAGCTCTCAGGCCGCTCCCACGGGTATCCGACCGCACGCTCGTACAGCGAGGCGTCGTACTCACGCACGCCGAACGCCTTGGTCACCGTCAGGAGATACGTGGCCAACTCGTCGCTCGTCATCGCCAGCCGCTCGAGCAGCAGTTGCTCGGTGATCGGGGGCCAGGCGATCATGTCCACAAGGCGAGAGCGATCCGGCGGGTCGTTTGATACTCAGTCGTGGCGTCGACCGACCGCGATGAGGCGTGGCCCCTCCGGCTCGAATGTCGCTCCATCCCGTCCGAACAACTGCACATCGCCGAAGCCGGCGTCCTGCAGGCGTCGGACGAGCTGCGGGGCCGGCACCTGCTCGAGCGAGAACTCGATCTTGCGCACCCTCCCATCTCGAACGACGAAACGCTCGGTGTGCGACCGTCGGTCGACCGGGTCATAGGTCGCGCGATCGACCATGAGGTCGCCGTCGCGCTCGACGACCATCGCAGTGGTGCCGCCGGTCAGGGCGAGCAGCGCAACGAGTCGCGCCGGGTTGAGGAGCTCGATTGCCAGCCGTCCCCCTGGGCGCAGCGCGCGGGCGAAGCCGGCGAGCACCGCGTCGTTCGTCGCGGCATCGAAGTACCCGAACGACGTAAACCAGTTGACCACGGCGTCGAACTCGCCATCGTACGGCAGAGCGCGCATGTCGCCGTGCTCGAAGGTGACCTCGGGGTAGCGGTCGCGAGCCAGTGCCAGGAAGGGCCGGCTGCTGTCCAGGCCCACCACCTCGCAACCGCGCTGCGCGAGGCGGCCGGCGATGCGTCCCTCTCCGCAGGGGACGTCCAGCACCCGCATACCGGGCCGCAGCGAGAGCAGCCGTGCCACCACCTCGGCGTCGGCATCGCTGCGCTCGTCGTCCAGGACGTCGGCGTAGAAGTAGAGGTAGTCGTCGTCGAAGAGCTCGGGCGGAACGGTCATCGATCCATCTTCGCGCGCCGACGCGCCGGGGTGGCGTAGCGTTCGGTTGCGTGCCGTGCCTGGCTCTCGTCCTCGCGCTCATCTCGCCCCGCCTGGCGCTGGTCGCGGTGTGGCTGCTCAGCGACATCCTCAGCCGCTCCTTCGAGAGCTGGCTGCTGCCGCTGATCGGATTCTTCGTGCTGCCGTGGACCACGCTGGCGTACGCGATCATGTGGGACGTCGGGACTCATGCCGTGACGGGCTTTGAGTGGTTCATCGTCGTGCTGGCCTTCCTCGCGGATCTCGGCGCCTACGGCGGCACCGCCCGCGGACGCGACTGATCGCCGCTCCCGGGGGTTGTCCCCACCCCCGCACACCGACAGGCGGCATTGCGGTGCCCCGGCGCTGCGACGATGCTCCTGGTCGTGTCCACCGCCGCGCCGATATCCAGCAGGTCGCGCTGGTCGCGCGATCTCGTCTTTCACCTCGCCGGGGTCCTGACGTCGAGCATCGCCCTGACGTTCTGGATCACCGGGGTGGCGACGAGCCTGTCGCTCGCGATCATGTACTTCGGGCTCGTCGTCGCGCTCGGGACGCTCCTCGGGTGCCGCTGGTTTGCCCGCGTCGAGCGCCGGCGGGCAGGGATCGTGCTGGGCGCGCCGATCCCGGAAGGCTACGCGCCGCTCCAGGACGCCCGCTGGACCGCGCGACTGTACGCGCTCGTGGGCGACCCGACGACGTGGCGCGACTTCGCCTGGACCGGCCTGTCGGGCATCGTCGGGATGACGCTGTCGGTGCTCGCGGTGTCGCTGTGGGGCGCCGTGGCGCAGCTCCTCACGCTGCCGGCCTGGTACTGGGCGGCTCCCGAAGCCACGGACTTCGGGATCGTCAGGATCGACACGCTGCCGCTCGCGCTCGGGGCGGCGATCGTGGGCCTCGCGCTCGTCCCGGTCGCCGGCTATCTCGGACGCGCGCTGACGGTCGCCGAGATCGCGTGCATGCGCTGGCTGCTCGCCCCGCGCTACACCGATGTCGCGGCGGCCGCAGCCGCCGCTGATCCGCAGCAGTCCCGCCCGCCGCTTGCCCTGCCGCTGGCGCTCCACGTGTCCTTCTCGCTGCTCGTCGGGCTCGTCGTCACGATCATCTGGGCCGCGACCGGCTTCGGCTACTTCTGGCCGGTCTGGGTCTGGCTCGCCTTCGGGCTCTCGGTTGCGCTCGACCTCGTCGTCCTGCGCGCGCAGGTGGGCGAAGCAGGCCCGAAGCGGCGCCTGCGCGTCCACGCGGAGCTCTCGGGGACGGTCGCGGCGCTGCTCGTGATCCTCTGGCTCCTCACCGGCGCCGGGACGTTCTGGCCGTTCTTCGCGCTGCTCGGCCTCGGCGTCGTGTTCGCCGTCCACGCGATCGTCGTCCACCGCGACCGGCTGCCGCTGCGAGCCCGCGAGCAGGCGCTCGTCGAGCGCGTCGACGTGCTGACCCGAACGCGCAAGGGCGCGCTCGACGTCCAGGCCGCCGAGCTGCGGCGCATCGAGCGCGACCTGCACGACGGCGCGCAGGCGCGCCTCGTCTCGCTGAGCATGCAGCTCGGCCGGGCGGAGGAGCGCGTCGCCGACCAGCCTGAGGTCGCCGGGCTGCTGCGCCGTGCTCGCGAGGACGCCGGCGCGGCGATCTCGGAGCTGCGCGACCTCGCCCGCGGAATCGCGCCGCCGATCCTCGCCGACCGCGGCCTCGGCGCGGCGATCGAGGCGCTCGGACGGCGCTCGGCGATCCCGGTGACGGTCGACGTCGATGCCGACCAGCGGCCGCTGCCGGTGGTCGAGACCGCCGCCTACTTCGTCGTCGCCGAGGCGCTGACGAACGTCGCCAAGCACGGCGGCGGCGCGGCCGCGCGGGTGGGCATGCAACGCGTGGGCGACCAGCTCGTCATCGAGGTGGCCGACGACGGACCGGGTGGCGCCGACCCCGCCGGTGGCGGGCTGACGGGCCTGCGCCGTCGCGTCGAGGCCTTGGACGGAGCGCTGACCGTGACGAGCCCGCCCGGAGGCGGGACGACCGTGCGTGCGGAGCTGCCGTGCGGGCCGTGATCGTCGAGGATCTCGCCCTCCTGCGCGAGGGGATCGTCGCGCTCCTGCGCGAGAACGGGATCGACGTCGTCGCCCAGGCCGAGGACGGGCCGGGGCTCGAGCGGATCGTCTCCGGCCACAAGCCCGACGTCGCGATCGTCGACGTGCGGCTGCCACCCTCGTTCAGCGACGAGGGGCTGCGCGCGGCGATCGAGGCGCGCAAGCGCCATCCCGGCCTCGGGGTGCTGATCCTGTCGCAGTACGTCGAGCCGGTCTACACCGCCGAGCTGCTCGCCTCCGGCGAGGCGGGCGTCGGCTACTGCTCAAGGAGCGCGTCGGCGAGGTCCGCGCGTTCATCGACGCCGTGCAGCGCGTCGCAGGGGGCGGCACGGCCCTGGACCGCGAGGTCGTCGCCGAGCTCATGCGCGCGCGGACGGCGGGCGGCGCCGACGACGGCGCGCTCGGGTCGCTCACGCCGCGCGAGCGCGAGGTGCTCGAGCTCATGGCCGAGGGCCGATCCAACGCGGCCGTCGCGCGGGCGCTCGTCGTCAGCGGCGGCGCCGTCGAGAAGCACGTGCGCAACATCTTC
>Ga0136617_10000607_pt1 | contig 30617 bp, 46 predicted proteins | sample AntDrymUQ3222106_2_FD_129672 | JGI IMG/M metagenome (GOLD analysis project Ga0136617, IMG submission 129672) | Polar desert sand microbial communities from Dry Valleys, Antarctica - metaG UQ322 (21.06) | ecosystem: Environmental > Terrestrial > Soil > Desert | place: Antarctica: Dry Valley... | reverse complement strand
CGGTTTGCCATCCGAGAAGGCGGCAGAACGGTAGGTGCCGGTACAGTTTCGGATATTGTGGAGTAGCGGTCAGCCCTCAGCGGTCGGCAATCAGCCAGAAATGATTGTCTCCAGCTGATTGCTTTTCGCTGAACGCTGAGTGCTAAAGTTATGTTAAACGAAAAGATTCGCATCAAATTAAAGGCTTACGATCACCGCGTACTGGATCAGTCTACACAGGAGATCGTAGATACCGCGAAACGAACCGGGGCCAGGATCGCGGGACCGATTCCCCTTCCGACCATCAAGAACAAGTGGACAGTCCTGCGCTCGCCGCACGTCGATAAGAAATCGCGGGAGCAATTTGAGATCAGGACGCACAAACGGCTGATGGATATCCTTGACCCAACTGCCGAAACGGTCGACGCGCTAATGAAGTTGGATCTGCCAGCCGGGGTTGATGTGGAAATCAAGGCATTTGGCAAGAACTAAACTGATTTTGGATTTTAGGATGGCTTATTTGCCGCCGATGAAATCCGAAATCGCTAAATCGAAAATCCAGAATCGAAAGATATGATAAGCGGAATCATTGGTAGAAAACTTGGAATGACGCAGCTTTTTGCCGACGACGGAACGGTGACTCCGGTAACCGTCATTAAAGCCGGGCCCTGTGTTGTTGTTCAGATGAAAAGTGCTGCCGGAAGCGACGGCTATAATGCCGTGCAGCTTGGCTTTGTCGAAGACAAATCGATTCGGCTGAAAAATGTAACCAAGCCGTTGCGCGGCCACTTTGAGAAAACGGGCGGCGGGCTTCCTCCGACACGTATATTAAAGGAAATTCGAATGGTCGATGAACCGGACGCAGCTATCGGTGATCAGATCAAAGTCGATGTTTTTGCGGATGGCGACAAGATCGAAGTTGTCGGAAAGTCGAAAGGACGAGGTTTCGCGGGAACGATCAAGCGGCACCATTTTAGTCGGGGACCGGAGTCACATGGTTCGATGAATGTGCGCGAACCGGGATCGATAGGACAGTCGGCTTACCCGTCACGCGTCATTAAGGGCACAAAATCATCGGGACATATGGGTAATGCACGCATTACGGTCCGGGGTTTGACGGTAGCCAAAGTCGATATCGAGAATAATTTATTGATGGTTCGCGGCGCGGTGCCGGGGCCGAATGGCGGGTTGGTCGTGGTGAAGAAGTCATAAGCGGTTCAATTTTCAAGGTTCAAAGTTCAAGGTTGATATCGCAAACTTGGAACTCGGAACTTGAAACTCGGAACTCGAACGGAGTGAGATTATGCCTACCGTAAAGGTTCGCAATTTGAAGAATAAGGAAGTCGGGGATATTGAGCTGTCGGATGCCGTTTTCGGCGCCGAGCTAAATGAATCGCTGATTCATGCGGCGGTAATCAATTACCAGGCCAACGGCCGTCAGGGAACGTCCGCGACGAAAACGCGCGGCAACGTTTCGGGTTCCGGGCGAAAGCTTTGGAAGCAAAAGGGAACGGGCCGCGCTCGGATAGCGTCGATCCGGTCGCCTCTGTGGAAGGGCGGCGGCAACGTTCACGGGCCGCAGCCGCGCGATTGGTCGTACAAAATGCCGAAGAAAATGCGTCGCGGTGCTTTGCGCTCAGCTCTGTCCGAAAGGCTGCGTGAAGGGAATTTGATCATCATAGACGAATTTACTTTCACCAATCCGAAAACACGCGAATTTCTCGGTGCGATCGCCGGGTTAGGGCTTTCGGAAAACCAAAAGACGCCGACCAAAACATTGATTATTGATTCGCTTGATAACGAGAACCTGATCCTGTCCTCACGAAATGTCGAGAAGACAAAGGTTACAAATAGCTTCGGCTTAAATATTTATGACATTATTTATCACGAGAAGCTTTTGATCTCCAAATCTGCAGTCGAAGAGCTAAATAATTTGCTCGAACCAAAACGTGAAAGCAATAAAGCTGAAACGGAAGAAATGGAGAGCAAGGCGGAAGCGAAGTCAAAATCTATAAAGGAAGCAAAGCCGAAAGCCGAAAAGAAAGCAAAGCCTAAGGTTGAAAATGCTCCTGTAAAGACCGCGAAAAGCAAGCAGGCGAAAGCGGTACAAGAAACGACGGAGGCGGCAGACAATGAATAAGATGAGCGTTTGGGAAGTTTTAAAATCGCCGGTCGTAACCGAAAAGAGCGTTATTTTGAAGGAAGATTCGACTGAGGAAAACAGCGACCGGGTGCAGGGACAGGTTTTGACGTTCCGCGTTGATCGCAAGGCCGCTAAGCCCGAGATAAAAAAAGCTATAGAAGAAATCTTCAGCGTGAAGGTCGCAAAGGTCCGCACGGTTCATTACGAAGGCAAAATGAAGAAGCGCGGTAAGTTTGAAGGCCGGCGCGCAAGCTGGAAAAAGGCGTATGTTACGTTGAAAAAAGGCGAGCCGATGGTTGATTACGCTGAGGCAATTTGAGGAATGGAGAATGCGGATTTGAAATCCAAAATCCAAAATTCAAAATTGAGACATGGGAATTAAAAGATTAAAACCGACATCACCCGCAAGACGGTATCAGACTTATCTGACCCGCGATGAATTGACGCCGAATGCAGTGCCCGAGAAATCGCTGCTGGAGCCGAAGAAAAGGATTTCGGGTCGTAACAGCGACGGACGCATAACGGTGAGGCGTCGGGGCGGAGGGCATAAGCGCCATTATCGGATCATAGATTTTAAGCGTGACAAACCCGGGATTCCGGGACGTGTTTCGCAAATCGAATACGATCCGAATCGCTCGGCGCACATCGCTTTAATTACGTATCTTGACGGGGAAAAACGTTACATCATCGCTCCTGTTGGTTTGAAGGTCGACACCACGATTCTGAGCGGTGCGGAGGCCGACATTCTACCGGGGAATGCATTGCCGATCAAAAATATTCCGCTCGGCACCGAGGTGCACAATATTGAGCTGCGCCCGGGAAAAGGCGGCCAGATGGTTCGTTCCGCAGGCGGATTTGCACAGATCGTGGCGAAAGAAGGCGACTTTGCCCAATTGAGAATGCCTTCGGGCGAAACCCGCAGAGTGCCCGTGGTTTGCATGGCGACCGTTGGACAGGTGGGAAATACCGAGCACGAGAATGTCTCGCTTGGTAAAGCCGGTCGCTCGCGTTGGATGGGTAGACGGCCGAAGGTTCGAGGCGTTGCGATGAACCCCGTCGATCACCCTCACGGTGGCGGCGAGGGCAAAACATCCGGCGGACGCCACCCGGTAACGCCGTGGGGGCAGCCGACACGCGGCTACAAGACGCGGCGTAATAAACGCACGAGCAATATGATCGTGAAGGACAGAAGAAGGAAATAATTTGCGATTTTTGATTTTCGATTTGAAGAATCGGAAACAATCGCAAATCTAAAATTCAAAATCGAAAATTGAAATATGCCTCGTTCATTAAAAAAAGGACCGTTTATCGATCTAAGCGTTCAGAAAACGCTTCAACGTATCTTGAACGGCGGAATGAAACCGCCCGCAATCAAGACCTGGTCGCGCCGCTCGACTATTTCGCCGGATATGGTTGGTTTGACCTTCGGCGTTCACAATGGCAAACGCCATATTCCGGTCTTCGTGACGGAAAATATGGTAGGCCATAAGCTCGGTGAATTTTCGCCGACACGGATCTTCAAGGGCCACCCCGGAACGAAAGCGGAGAAAATGGCGAAGAGAAAATAGTAAAAGTGAAAAGTGAATAGCGAAAAACTAATCACTTTTCACCATCCACTATTCACTAAGAGTATGGAAGCGATAGCAAAAACAAAATATCTAAAAGGTTCGCCGCGTAAAGCCAGGCTTGTGATCGATTTGATTCGCGGACGCAATGTTTCACAGGCCTTGGCGATTCTCAAATTCACGAATAAGCGTGCGGCTCTGCCTATCTCAAAGTGCCTTAGTTCTGCAATCGCCAATGCGACATATCTTGCCGAACAGCAAAATATCGCGATCGATCCCGACGGATTGTGGGTGAATACGTGTTTTGTCGATATGGGTCCGACCAAGAATCGGCGGCGTGTGCGTCCCGCTCCGCAAGGGCGTGCATATCGGGAGCAGCGTCATTATTGTCACATTACGATTCACGTGACGAGCGATGCGCCTTTGAAAGATGAAAAGACGTTGAAGAGGGAGGCCTCCGCCGCGAAAAGGGCTGAAACCGGCGAGAAGGAAGTTAAAACTCCGACTAAAAAAGCTGGCGAATTAAAGGAAAGCAGGAAAAAGAAAGACGCGAATGCGGAAGAGATCGAAAAGCCGATAGCGGAAACCGTCGCCGCCGAGGTTATTGAAACGGCGACGCCGAATGAAGTTGCGACAGAAATAAACGCGAAAGCGGAAGCTGACGTTGCCAATGTGAAAAATGTGGCTTCCCAGACTCCTGCGGAAAAGAATGAAACGCAGCCAGCCGACGAAAAACAGCAGGATATAAACGAGGAATTAGAAAGACAATAATGCAATTTGCGATTTTGGATTTGCAATTTTTGATTGAGAAGATCAGAAGTAATGGCAAATCGAAAATCTAAAATCGAAAATATATTTATGGGACAGAAAGTTCATCCGTACGGATTCAGAGTCGGTTATAACAAAGATTGGCACTCGCATTGGTTTGCCAAACAGGATTTCGCTAAATTCCTCGCAGAAGACCTGCAGCTGAAACGCGATTTGAAACGACGATTTAGCGGCGGCGGAGTTTCGCACATTGATATCGAACGTGCGGCCGCCCGATTGAAGATAATTATTTATACTTCGCGGCCGGGAATTATTATCGGGCGTAAAGGTTCTGAGATCGAGAAGCTTCGAGAAGACCTTTCCAGGAAAACCGGACGCGAGGTTTTGATATCGATACAGGAAATTCGTCATCCGGAACTCAACGCGCAGCTGCAGGCCGAAAAGATCGCGCAGCAGCTCGAAAAGCGTATAGCTTTTCGCCGAGCGATGAAAAAAACGATGGAAGAGTCGCAGCGGTTCGGCGCTCAGGGGATTAAGGTAATGATCGCCGGGCGTCTGAACGGAGCGGAAATCGCTCGTACGGAATGGTCGCTGCAGGGTAGGCTTCCGCTGCATACGCTTCGTGCCGATATCGATTACGGATTTGCCGAGGCTCTGACGACCTTCGGGATTATCGGCGTAAAGGTTTGGATATATCGTGGAGAGATTTTAGATCCAAAGGCCGCTATGGCCCGCGGAACGACGACCGATCCGGTCAACGAAGTGAAAGTCGAGCGCGGCGCTGGCCGGGGACGCGGAGACCGGGGTCCGCGACGCGACGACAGGAATAGGTAGCGAATTGCATATTCCAGATTCCAGATTCCAAATTCCAAATTGGTAATCATGATGTGGAATATGCAATTTGGAATTGCATTGAGGTTGCACAGTTATGTTAATGCCGAAAAAGGTCAAGCACCGAAGGGTCATGAAAGGCCGAATGCGCGGAAAGGCAAAGCGGGGCGAGAATCTGGACTTTGGTGACTTTGGACTAAAAACATTGGAAGCCGGATGGATCACCGACCGTCAGATCGAGGCGGCCCGTATCGCGATGACCCGTCACGTCAAACGTGGCGGCAAAATCTGGATCAGGATGTTCCCGGACAAGCCGATCACGAAAAAGCCGGCTGAAACTCGTATGGGAAGCGGTAAAGGGGCACCCGATCATTGGGTTGCGGTTGTTAAACCCGGTCGCGTTTTGTATGAGATACAGGGTGTCGACGAGGAATTAGCCCGCGAAGCCATGCGTCTTGCCGCCCAGAAGCTTCCGATTAAGACGAAGTTTGTTACGCGTGCGGACCTTGAAGGAGGCGTTGTTTAAATATGAAACGGAAGGAACAGATCGAACAACTCCGCGATATGAATGTCGAAGAGCTTAAGGATCAGGCAGACGCGCTGAAGGAATCGCTCTTTCGCCTTAAATTCCGCAAAACTTTGGGCGTCGGTGATGCGGCCAACGATATACATCGCGAAAAGAAAACGTTAGCTCGGGTTTACACCCTGATCGGTGAAATGAGAGCGGACGCGAAAAAGGGGCAAGCCAATTAGCTTGATATAGGAAAATGGCAAAAAAGAAGATAGACGAGGGCGCAGAAACAGTCGACGCCGCAGCCAATACGGAAACTTCGAATGAAATTGGAATCGAGGCGAAACCCGACGATACTCAGCCGGTTGAAGAAACGGCAGAGGTAAAGGACACAGCTGCTGAAAAGAAACCGAGGAAAGCGGCTGCGAAGAGGGCAAAAGATGCGAGCGGGGATGTTGGCGACTCGTCGATAGTGGAAACGGTCCTTGAAACGGTGGCATCCGCGGTTGAAACGGTAACGGGAACCGTAAAAGACGGTGCGTCGGCAATCGCTTCGGTATTTACAGGTTCCGAGTCGACCGAAACGGTTAAAAAAGGCAAGCGGGCCGAGAAGGTCGGTTTTGTAGCTTCGGACAAGATGACGAAGACGGTAACGGTGCGTGTCGATCGGCTTGTGAAGCACCCGATCTATCGCAAATATATTCGGAAGCGAAAGAAGTTCATGGCTCATGACGAGATGGGGTCAAAGATCGGCGACAAGGTACGTATTGTGGAAACCCGGCCGCTTTCCGCCCGTAAACGTTGGCGTGTGATAGAGATTATTCAGAAAGCTGAACGCTGAGAAGTTGGCAGTAAGCAGTTGGCAGTGGAAGATAAAAGAGACTGACAACTGCCTTTATCCACTGACACACTAAGGGAGCGAAATAGATATGATTCAGATGCAGACCTCATTGGCGGTCGCGGACAATTCCGGTGCGAAGCGTGTGGAAATGATCGCGCCGATTGGCGGTTCGACCGCGAAAATTGCAAGGCTCGGCGATAAGATCAAAGTCACCGTCAAAGAAGCGGCACCGGACGGAACAGCCAAGAAAGGAAAGGTTTATAACGCCGTGATCGTTAGAACGCGAAAGGAAGTTCGCCGCAAAGATGGTAGTTACATTCGTTTTGACGAAAACGCCGCGGTGCTTATTAAGGATGACGGCACGCCGGTCGGCACTCGCGTATTCGGTCCAGTCGCAAGAGAATTGCGCGAAAAGAATTTCATGAAAATCGTGTCCCTTGCACCGGAGGTCATATAAGGGGGAAAGGCTAAAGGATAAAGGCGAAAGCAGGAGAGAAACGCTTTTTCACCTTCAGGCGTGAATTATATAAAGAGATGAAAACGGTTAAGAAAGGTATTGTAAAAAGCAAGATTAAGCGCGGCGATCAAGTGGTCTTTATCACTGGCAAGGAATATGCCCGATATGACAGCGAAGGAAAACGGCAACCTTATCGCGGCAGGATTATTGAGGTTGACGCCCGAAATGCCAAGGTCAAGGTTGAGGGCGCGATGATAGTCAAACGTCATCGTAAACCGGTACCGCAAATGAATCGAGAGGGCGGAATTTTGGAACAGGAAGCCTGGGTGAGCGTTTCAAACGTTGCTTTAGTCGATCCGGAATCCGGTAAGCCGACTCGGGTAAAATACGAAATACGGGATGGCAAAAAAGTTCGTGTAGCGAAGAGCGGAAAGTTGATTCCGGTGCCCGATAACAGGGTAACGGGAGCGACGAAAAAGAAAGAAGATACTGACGAATAGTTTGAGGTGTGGAAACGCCGGAAAAATTGCGATTTGAAAGTTGGAAAAAGACATTTGCAAGTAAGAAATCCGAGCGAGTCCCAGACGTTAGTAAGGAGTGACTCAAACAATGGCGAGACTAAAAGATAAATATAAAAAAGAAATTGCGGGGTCGTTGGCTAAGGAATTCGATATTAAGAACCCAATGGCGATCCCAAAGATAGACAAGATCGTGGTAAACATGGGGCTGGGTGAGGCGAGCACCAATGCCAAAATCCTGGATGTTGCTACGGAAGAGTTGAAGTCTATAACGGGGCAAAAGCCGGTTATCACGAAAGCAAAGAAGTCGATTGCCGCATTTAAGCTGCGTCAGGGAATGAGCATAGGAACGATGGTTACGCTTCGCGGCGACCGGATGTACGAGTTTCTGGACAGGTTGATCTCGGTGGCTCTACCGCGTGTTCGCGATTTCCGGGGTATCTCCGCCAAGGCATTCGACGGCCGGGGAAATTACACGGTGGGTATTCGCGAGCAGTTGATTTTTCCAGAGATTGATTTCAACAAGGTTGACAAGACTCGAGGGATGAATATTTCAATCATTACGACGGCAGGAAACGATGATCAGGCACGGTCGCTGCTGAAATCACTGGGAATGCCGTTTAGGCAATAGTTCCAGGTTCCAGGTTCAAGGTTCCAGGTTAATTGAAGTTGTGCTCTTAAACTTGGAACCTTGAACCTGGAACTTGGAACCAAAAAAAATATGGCAAAGATCAGTAAAGTAGTAAAAAACGAAAAGCGGAAGAAAATGACGGTGCTTTATGCTACACGACGCGCGGATGCGAAAACGATTATTAATAACCCGCGCTCGACACCGGAAGAAGTCGATGCCGCAGTAATTAAACTTCAAAAGATGCCCAGAGATGCGAGCCCGACGCGTGTGCGCAACCGGTGTTCGCAGACCGGGCGTTCGCGCGGGTTTTTGAGGAAATTCGGTGTTTCTCGCATCGCTTTGCGGGAGTTGGCGCTCGACGGGCAAATACCCGGAGTTGTTAAATCGAGTTGGTAAGGAAATTTGCGATTGTCGATTGCCGATTTGCGATTGGAAGAGAAGAGTCTGTTTCCGGAAATCGCAAATCTAAAATCTAAAATCGAAAATAGTAAACGGAGTTTAAGAATGACAGATCCAATAGCCGACATGCTGACGCGGGTCCGCAATGCAATTGCAGCGAATCATCCGCGCGTGGATATTCCCGGTTCAAAACTGAAACTGGAAGTCGCAAGAATCTTGAAAGAAGAGGGTTACATTAATAATTTCACGACCAAGGGTGAAGATGTAAAATACGTGATCAGGGTTTTCCTGCGTTACGACGCGAAGGGAACTTCGTCCATTACGCATTTATCGAGAGTTTCCCGTCCCGGCCGTCGGGTTTATGTCGGGGCCGGTGAGATTCCCCGCGTTCTTGGCGGGTACGGGATCAACATTGTTTCAACATCGAGGGGCTTGATGAGTGGGAAGAATGCCCGGAACGAAAATGTAGGCGGCGAGATATTGGCGGAAGTATATTAAAGCAACGCCAGCATCGTGCTGGCAGATGCCGCCAAGATGCGGCCTTCCATCAGAGGAATTATGTCACGAGTAGGAAAAAAACCGATCATCATACCGTCAGGCGTGACCGTTAACATCAGCGATTCGCAGCTCGAAGTAAAAGGACCGAAAGGAACCCTGAGCACGCCAGTACCGAGTGGTGTTAAATTCACGCAGGAAGCCGACACGCTTACTGCGGAGCGTGCAAACGACGACAATGCCGCGTTTCACGGATTGGCCCGAGCTTTGGCAAATAATGCCGTTGTTGGTGTTACCGAAGGGTTTAAGAAAGAGATGGATGTCGTAGGCGTTGGATATAAAGCGGATGTCCAGGGCAACAAAATTGTTTTTGCGCTGGGATATTCTCATCCGATTGAATACGTTTTACCGGCCGGAATCGAGGCGAAAACCGAACGCGTCAATACCAAAACTTCGATCAACCAGTATCAGTTGACGATCTCGCTGAGCGGTATTGATAAACAAAAACTCGGCCAGGTCGCGGCGGAATTGAATCGACTGCGGAAGCCGGACGCATACAAGGGCAAAGGCGTTCGGTATGCGGATAAATTCTATAAATTGAAACCGGGCAAAACCGGAAAATAATTTCAGATTCCAAATTTCCCGATTGATTGGAATTTGAAATCTGGAATCTGGAATAAGATTATGGCACAGAAAAGTAGAGCAGAAATTCGTCGCGGAGTTCACAGCCGCATAAGAAAGAAAGTGCGCGGTTCAGCCGAACGCCCGCGTCTCGCGGTATTTCGCAGCCTGAACCACATTTACGCGCAATTGATCGATGACAACAACGGTACCACGTTGGCCACCGCTTCCACGGCTGAAAAAGTTCTCGCGGGAAAAACCGGCGGGAATATCGAGGCAGCCCGAACGGTTGGTAAGGCGATTGCCGAGCGTGCTATTAAAGCCGGTGTCGAGACCGTTGTTTACGATCGCGGCGGTTATGTTTACCACGGGCGCGTAAAGGCCTTGCTGGATGCGACCCGGGAAGCAGGATTGAACAAAAACGAAGCGACCGAGAAGCCGGCAAAAGAAGTGAGCAAGGCGGATAAGCCGGTAAAAAAAGAAAGCAAACCCGATAAGCCGGTTAAAGAAAAGAGTAAAGCCGACAAGCAGGCAAAAAAAGAGAGCAAAGATGAAGAGTAAACAAAGGATTTCTCCGAACGGTTTGATTTTGAAGGACCAGCTTATTTCGATCAATCGCGTAACCAAGGTTGTTAAGGGCGGCAAAAACATGTCGTTTGCCGCGCTGGTTGTGATCGGTGATGAATCAGGCCATGTCGGATTTGGAACGGGTAAAGCGAAGGAAGTGCCGAACGCGATCAAGAAGGCGGTTGAGGCTGCGAAGAACAATCTCATACGTGTTCCTTTGATCGAAGGCACGCTTCCGCACGAATTGATCGGCGAATACGGAGCAGGGCGCGTTTTGCTAAAACCGGCGGCTGAAGGAACGGGAGTCATAGCCGGCGGCGCCGTGCGTGCGGTCTTGCAGTCGCTTGGCGTGCACAATGTTCGCACCAAGATTCTCGGTTCGAATAATGCCCATAACGTAGTGCGTGCAACGTTTAATGGCCTTTCTCGTATGAAGGACCCGCTCGAAGTCGCTCGGCTTCGCGGTAAACAGGTGGAAGAATTAATTTAGGGCCGTCAGCCGTCAGGGTTCAGCATACAGTTTTGACTGATTGCTAATTGCTGATTGCTGATTGCTAAATAAAGCAATGGCAAAGAAAACAGAAAGTACAGACAGCGGAACAATCAAGATCCAGTATTACAAAAGCACGATCGGTTATTCCAAAAAGCAGAAGGAAATCGTGCGGAACCTTGGCATCACCAAGCTCAATCAAACGGTGACGCGTGGCGATACGCCGTCAATGCGGGGAATTGTGGCAAAAGTCCCCCATCTTTTGAGGATCGTGGAGTAAAAAGGTTTGATAAGTACGACGGACTGCCTAGCCTGTAGTACGATTGAAAAGGAAAGAAAATGGCACTAGGACTTAATAATTTAAAGCCGACGAAAGGCTCGACGCACAAGAAGAAACGGGTGGGGCGCGGCCCAGGTTCGGGACTCGGTAAAACAGCGGGACGCGGGCACAAAGGGCAAAAGTCACGCTCGGGTTACAGCAGCCGTCCGGGTTTTGAAGGCGGCCAGATGCCTTTGCAGCGCCGCTTACCGAAACGCGGATTCACCAATATCTTCAAGAAGGAGTGGATAGAGATCAGCCTTGCAAAGATCGAAGCCAGTTTCGGTGCAGATGATGAAGTTACGCCGGAAATCCTTCACACCCGCGGATTAATTAAAAAGGCAAAGCACGATTTGGTAATTCTCGGAACCGGCGAAGTTACGAAAGCTCTGAAGATTTCGGCACATCGTTTCACCAAGACTGCAAAGGACAAGATCGAAAAAGCGGGCGGTACCGCGTCAAACATCGTGAGAAGCCCGAAGGCAGAGGCCGAGGCGTAATTACTCAATTGACCTTTTAGTCTTAGAATTAAACGAAACGCCCCGAGAGTAAAGTTATGGAAAAGTTTATTAGCGCTGTCCAAAACATGTTCAAGGTTCCTGAGCTCCGAAAGCGGATTCTTTTTACGCTCGGGCTGCTGGCGGTATATCGTTTGGGCGCTCATGTTTCGGCTCCGGGCATAAATAAAGCCCAGCTTGAACAGGTTTGGAGCGAGGTTGCAGGTACTCTTCTCGGCGTTCTCGATCTGTTTTCGGGCGGTAATTTCCGCACAATTTCTGTGTTTGCTTTGGGCGTAACGCCCTATATTACTGCGTCGATCATCATGCAGTTGATGCCCGTCCTTTCGCCGGCGGTCAAGAAAATTCAAGAGGAAGGCGAGGTCGGACGGCAAAAGTTAAACCAGTGGACTCGGTATTTGACGGTGGTCCTCTGTGCCGTGCAGACGTTTTTTGTCGCAACCTGGCTGAACCGGAACGGCATTATCGGAGACTCGTGGGGCGCGACGGCGATGGTTGTAATAACCCTTACGACGGGAACGGTGTTTGTGATGTGGCTCGGTGAGCAGATCACGGAACGCGGCGTCGGTAACGGCATCTCGTTGTTAATTTTCGCCGGTATCGTGATCGGCTTGCCGAGTGCGATCGTCCAGGTGTCAGAACGGGTAAGGGCCGGAGATGCGATGCAGACCCTTGGCGTCATCTTCCTGGTGGTTGTTTTAATCGCCTTGATCGCCTTAATTGTGTACGTCGAATCGGCGCGACGAAATATCGGTATCAGTTACGCCAGTAGACGTGTTGGAAGCCAGACATTTAAGGGACAGGAAACAAGTTTACCGCTCAAGATCAATATGGGCGGCGTTATTCCGGTTATTTTCGCATCGTCGGTTCTGGCGATGCCGCAAACCTTGTTTTCCGCCTTTCCGCCCGATCCGAGCGATACCAATTCCACCTGGGCGAAGGTGTACGCGTTCTTCCAGCAATTCCACGGCGGCGATCCTTATTACGAACTCGTGTTCATATCGCTGATCGTGCTGTTTACCTTCTTTTATATTACGATCGTTTTTAATACCGATGAGGTGGCGGACAATTTGAGAAAGCACGGTGGATTTGTTGCCGGTATTCGGCCGGGTGCTCCGACGGCTGAGTACCTGAGCGGCATTCTCACGCGGCTGACCACTGTTGGAGCTTTATATCTAGCGTTCGTCGCGTTTGTGCCGCAGGTTTTGTTGAGTGGATTCAGGGTCGCGCGGCTGCCCTTTATCGGTGATAATCTGGATGCTTTTTTTACGGCGACGCCGGGGCTTAGCTGGATACCCACCGGTTTGGGATACCAGTTCTTTTTTGGCGGCACGTCGCTTTTAATTCTCGTAGGCGTTGCTATGGACACGGCTGCTCAAATCGAAGCACAGTTGGTAATGAGAAATTACGAAGGATTCCTGGGAGCCGGGTCGCGACTGCGCGGACGAAGAGGTTAAATCATGACGCGGTGAGGCTGAGGCGCGGTGACGCGGAGCGAAAAAAACGCCGTGTCGCGGCGTCTTTTTATTCTTCGCGTCATTTGTTAGTAATGGCAAAGATAATTGTATTGATTGGAGCTCCGGGAGCGGGAAAAGGGACACAGGCGAGGCTTCTGAAAGAAAGACGCGGAATGCCGCAGGTTTCGACAGGCGATATGTTCCGTGAAATGAAAAATTCGGACACCGAACTTGCACGCGAGATTCAGACGATTATGGCATCCGGAAAGTTGGTTCCGGATGAAGTTACCTATGCCATGGTAAAGGATCGTACCTCACGCCGGGACACGAATGCGGGTTACGTGTTGGACGGCTATCCGAGAACTGCGGTTCAGGCGGAACAACTCGAAGAATTGGCTGAAGAGCAGGGCAAAGATATACAGGGTATCGAGGTCGATATTCCGAAAGCAGAATTGATGAAACGGCTGACCGGGCGCCGCAGTTGCCCGGTGTGTGGCGAGATCTATAATATTTACTCCAAACCGCCGAAGATTGACGGCTTTTGTGATTTTCACACGGACACGCCGTTAAGTCAGCGAAGCGATGACAATGAAGAAAAAGTCAGAATAAGGCTTCAGACTTACGAGGAAGAAACAAAGCCTTTGATCCAGTATTACGAAAAGACGGGACGTCTGCTGAAAGTTGACGGTACGGGTGAAGTCGAGCAGATCTACAGCCGACTGGAAAACTTGATTTAAACGTCTAGCGGCTGTCCTGACGGCATATCGGCGTTAGCAGTACGGGCAGGATGCCCCACACAACAGACGGCTTTAAGGTAATGCTACGAGATTCTTTGATTAGCGAATTCTTAAGCAAAGCTCGTCGAATTCTATTCGGAAAGAGAATGATAATCGCGAAGTCGCAAAAAGATCTGGACAAGATGCGTACGGTCGGCGAACTCATTGCCGATGTCCGCGAAGCTTTGCGGGTAATGGTGAAACCCGGTATTTCGACAATAGATCTTAACCGGGCCGGGGATAAAATGATCCGTGAAGCGGGGGCGATTCCGACTTTTGTCGGCTATCACGGCTTTCCGTTTGCGATATGCGCCTCGGTCAATGACGAAATAGTTCACGGTTTTTCGAAAGAGACGCCGCTGAACGAGGGCGACATTGTGTCGTTGGATATGGCGGCGACATTCAATGGATTCGTCGGCGATACTGCGATAACGGTCCCAGTCGGCGAGATCAGCGATGAGCTTAAACAATTGATAAAGGCTACAGATGAATGTTTGGCATTAGGAATCGAGCAGTGTTACGTCAACAAACGTGTCGGCGATATCAGCTGGGCAATACAGCAGCACGCGGAAAAATACGGTTACGGAATCGTCCGTGATTACACCGGACACGGGATCGGACGCTCGATGCACGAAGCTCCGCAAATTCCGAATTACGGTAGGGCGGGAACAAAAGAGAAAATTCGGGCCGGGTTCTGTTTTGCTCTCGAGCCGATGCTTAATCTTGGAACGCATGAAACGAAGACGCTGGCTGATAAGTGGACTGTCGTGACTATGGACAGAAAACCGTCGGCTCATTCAGAACATACAATTGCAGTAACACATGACGGACCCGAAATCCTGACGTTAACCAAAGACCAAAAGCTCAGTCTTAAAGTGAAAAAAGCGGAAAGCGCCGTCGCCTGACTTGAAAAACGGCGCGAAAACGGTTAACATTAACGGTTTGTCCAACTAATCAGCGTGTTGGCTTTAAGGTCTATGTCCAAAGAAGAAGCGATTGAGGTAACTGCTACCGTGTTGGAGACGCTGCCGAATGCAATGTTTAAAGTTGCAGTCGAAGATAATCTGCACGAAGTTCTGGCGCATATCTCAGGAAAAATGCGGAAGAATTTCATCCGTATTCTGCCCGGTGACAAAGTTCTGGTCGAACTATCTCCCTACGATTTGAAGCGCGGGCGTATTACATATCGCTATAAGTAGAGGCTGGAATTACTATGAAAGTTCGTCCTTCAGTAAAGAAGATGTGCGATAAGTGCAAGGTTATACACAGAAAAGGTGTCGTTCGCGTGATTTGTGATAATCCTAAGCACAAACAGCGGCAAGGATAAGTAATTCCAGGTTTCAGATTCCAAATTTGGAATTTGAAATCTGGAATTCAGGAGAGAAATATGGCTCGCGTAGCAGGAGTTGATTTACCGCCCAATAAAAGGGCACAAATTGGTTTGACCTATATTTACGGCGTAGGAAAGTCCCGCGCAACCCATCTCTTGGCGCAGGCCGATATCGGCATCGATGCGAAGATCAGGGATTTGAGCGAAGACGAGCTTAATAAGATCCGCGCAATTCTGGACCAGCAGGGCAATATCGAAGGTGATCTGCGGAAACGCATCCAGATGGATATTAAACGATTGATGGACATCGGTTGCTATCGCGGCCTCCGCCATCGCCGAAGCCTTCCGGTCCGTGGCCAGCGTACGTCTACAAACGCACGAACAAGAAAGGGTCCGCGTAAAGCTGCCGTAGCGAAGAAGAAGGCCCCTGGTAAGAAATAAGGAATTTGCGATTTGCGATTTGCGATTGGATAAGAAGAATTTCTTTGTCCTCAAATCATAAATCGCAAATCTAAAATCAAATAGTAAAATGGCAAAAGCACCAGCAAAGAAAAAGACTTTTAAAAAGAAAGAGCGCAAGAACATTCCCTTGGGAATTGTCCATATCTCGGCATCTTTTAACAATACGCTCATCTCGATTACGGACACCCAGGGAAATCTGGTAGCTCAATCGTCGTCCGGAGCAAGAGGCTTTAGAGGTTCGCGTAAGGGAACGCCATTTGCGGCTCAGCAAGCGGCTGGCGAAGCTGCACGCAAGGCGGTGGAAGCCGGAATGCGTGAGGTCGAAGTTCGCGTAAAGGGACCGGGAGGTGGGCGGGAATCGGCGATCCGCGCGCTCAATCAGGCGGGCATTCGCGTGACATCGATCCGCGACACTACCCCGATTCCTCACAACGGGTGTCGTCCGCCGAAACGCAGACGCGTTTGATTTTGGATTTTAGATTTTGGATTTAGGATTGCCGAGGGCGATCCATTTAGTTTAATAATTGAAAGGACGAAGGGAACCCGCCGTTCCCGTAAACTTTTTCTCAAAAATGGTTGTGGAACTGTATTGCGGTTGGGATTAAAGAATCCAAAATCGCAAATCTAAAATCCAAAATCATTTTTGCTGAAGGCAAAATACTATGGCTAGATACAGAGATGCGGTGTGCCGGTTGTGCCGCCGCGAAGGTGGAAAATTATTCTTAAAAGGCGACAGGTGTTTTAAACCTTCTTGCGCCATAGAAAAACGGGGTACCAATCCTCCGGGACAGCACGGCGCCGCCAGGCGCAAGATGCTCGCGGGCTATGGCGAACAGCTTAGGGAAAAACAAAAGGTAAAGCGAATATACTTTGTTCTCGAAAAGCAATTTCGCAACTATTTCGAAAAGGCTCGAAGTCAAAAAGGCGTTACAGGTGAAAACTTGCTTTTCATGCTTGAGAAACGCCTCGATAACGTCGTTTATCGTTCGGGCTTTTCGACCTCTCGCCGTCAGGCGCGGCAGCTCGTCAATCACGGACATATCGAAGTCAACGGTCGCAAGGTCAACATTCCTTCGTTTCAGGTGAAGATCGGGGACACGGTTACCGTTAAGGAAAAAAGTCACAAAAACGCGCATGTCGAAGGAGCTTGGCAGACCGCAGCCGGCCGCGGCCGTCCGGGCTGGATCGCACCGGGTGGAAAAGACCTGAGCGTTGCGATCTCGGCATTGCCATCGCGTCAGGACATAGACGCAAATATCAACGAACAATTAATTGTCGAGCTTTATAGCAAATAAAGGGTAGCCGGCATCTGCCGTCTAGTGGCGGCGGCATCGTGCCACCGCATTCTTACCACTTTGGCCACTTTTTGAGTGCCGCTGAGGGCAAGATGTCCTCGGCAGAACCGCCGAGATGGCGGCGTTACAAAATGAATATGACACAAAGCAATAATTGGACCGATTTCCAAATGCCGGGTCGTTTGAACGTTGAGAATGACACTCTAACCCCACGTTACGGAAAATTCTTTGCCCAACCTTTTGAACGCGGTTTTGGTACTACTATCGGAAATTCGATTCGCAGAGCTCTTCTTTCCGCAATAGAAGGTGCCGCGATTACGGCTGTGAAGATCGAGGGAGTAGAGCATGAGTTTTCGTCGATCAAAGGCGTGGTTGAAGACGCGACAGACGTGATCCTGAATCTAAAACAGGTTCCGTTCCTTCTACATGGCACAGGCGGCCCGAAGACCCTGACAATCAGCAAAAAGGGTGCGGGCGAGGTCACCAGTGCGGACATCGAGGTCGATTCTGAAGTGGAAGTTCTCGACTCGAATATTCACATCGCGACTATCAGCGGATCTGGTTCGTTTAAGATCGAAATGCGTTTGAAGCGCGGCCGCGGATATATTTCCGCCGAGTTCAATAATGATGAGGATCTGTCCGTAGGTTATATACCGATTGATTCGGTTCATACGCCGATCAAAAAGGTGAATTATAACGTCGATAAAACGCGGCAGGGTTCTAATACCGAATTTGACAAACTGACGATCGAAGTTTGGACCGACGGATCGGTCAAACCTGAGGATTCGATCGGATTGGCGGCAAAGCTTGTCAAAGACCATATGTCCATCTTCATCAATTTCGAAGAAGAAGAGGAAGAGTATAAATACGAAGATATTGCGCGTCCGCCTTTGATGCGAAACGATCTTTTGGATAAGCCGGTTGACGAGCTGGAGTTGTCGGTTCGTTCATACAACTGTTTGAAGAACGCTGATATTCGTTCGATCCGCGATCTGATCCGCAGAAGTGAAAAGGACATGCTCAATACGAAGAATTTCGGAAAGAAATCGCTAACCGAGATAAAGGATCTGCTCCATGGAATGGGACTGGACTTCGGAATGGATTTTGACGAACAGGGAAATCCGATCCCCGGTTCGGGCGGACGGGATCTAGATTAAGGGTAAAGTGAAAAGGATAAAGGAGAAAGCGGCTCTTACCCTTATCCTTTATCCTTTATCCTTTCGCCTATACACTTTATTTTTATGAGACATTTAAAAGCACATCGAAAACTGGGGCGTACCACCGAGCATCGTATCTCGCTGCTTCGAAATCTCGCTACGTCTTTGATAAATGCCGACAAGGAACATATCGTCACGACTGTTCCAAAGGCGAAAGAACTGCGCCCATTTGTTGAAAAGGCGATCACATTGGCGCGGAAGGCACAAAATCTTAGCGGTGATGATGCCAAGATTCAGGAAGTTCATCTCCGCCGGCAGGCAGCTCGGTTTTTCCACGCGGGAAACAGCACATTCAAGAACGAACAGAGCCGGTTTCGCGGAAAAAAAGGTGAGACCAAGGAACCGATTGAAAGAACTGCTGGTGTGAAAGCTGTCCAGCGCCTATTCTCTGAACTCGGTGTGCGTTACAAAAATCGAGATGGTGGGTATACTCGTATCATCAAAGTTGGCCGCAGGTCCGGAGATAATGCCGAGATGGCCGTTATCGAACTGGTCGACAACCCGCGCGAGCTGGCCGCGAAGGGATAAGCTTCTGAAGAATAGGCGCACGATGGGTGAAATTAAGGACTCTGCAAAGATCAAAGACAAGACGGGCGTTAAGGGGGATGCGGGTAAGATCGGTCAGACGGTTGATCCTTCATTCAATATGGACGAGCTTCGTGAATTAGCGGAACTCGTTAACGAACAAGGTTTCACGGAATTCGAATTCGAAAACGAGAATATTCGTGTTCGTTTAAGTAAGACGACCGCCGCACCCAACACGCAGGCGGCAACATACTCCCAACAAGCGCCGGTCACCGGTACTTCCGCGGAAACCGGATTTGCTGTGACTTCTACTGTCCCGGAAGAAGACCTCTTCAAAATTACCTCTCCGATTGTTGGAACTTTTTATCGGTCAGCCGGCCCGGATAAGGAACCGTACGTTAAGGAAGGCAGCCAGGTTTCACCGGAAACTGTCGTTTGCATTGTTGAGGCGATGAAATTGATGAATGAAATTCAGGCTGAAGTTTCGGGCGAGGTCGTACGGACCTATGTAGAAAACGGACAGCCGGTGGAATACGGACAACCACTTTTCGGGATAAGGAAATAAACTACTTAGCCACGAATTACACGAATATCACGAATAGGAAAAGGTTATAAATTCGTGCTGTTCGTGTAATTCGTGGCTAAACTTTGTAATGAGCAAGCGAGAAATTCGCAAAATTTTGATCGCAAACCGGGGCGAGATTGCGTGCCGGATAATCTGGACGTGCAAGGAGATGGGGATCAAAACCGTTGCCGTGCACTCCGAAGCCGATAAGGAGGCTTTGCATATCCGGTACGCCGATGAGGCAGTGTGCATCGGCGCTCCGCCTTCCGCCCAGAGTTATTTGAACATACCGGCGATTATAAGTGCCGCTGAAATTACCAATGTAGACGCCATCCATCCCGGATATGGTTTCCTCGCCGAGTCTGAAACCTTCGCGAAGGTCTGTGAAGACTGTAACATCAAATTTATCGGACCTCGGGCCGATGTGATCGCAACGATGGGCGACAAGGTAGAAGCACGGCGAACGATGCAGGCTGCGGGCGTCCCGATTTTGCCCGGAAGCCCAGATCCTGTCGAATCAGCTGATGAAGCCATAACGCTTGCGAAGGAAATCGGTTTTCCGGTGATCATAAAAGCAGCTGCCGGCGGTGGCGGACGCGGCATGCGGATCGTCCGAAATGAGGGCGAACTTGCATCGAATCTGGAGACGGCGCAGGCCGAGGCTCTCGCTGCATTCAAGAACGGAGCGGTCTACATTGAGAGGTATATCGAGCGTCCGAGACACATTGAGATCCAGGTTTTGGCTGACGAACACGGCAATTGTATCCATCTCGGAGAACGCGAATGCACAATTCAACGCCGTCACCAGAAGCTTTTGGAGGAAGCCCCCTCACCCGCGATCACGCCGGACCAGCGGGAAAAAATGGGTGCCGTCGCTGTTAGAGCATGCAAAGACATAGGTTATTCAAGTGCCGGAACTTTCGAATTTCTCCTCGATGAGGACGGCAGTTTCTATTTCATGGAGATGAACACCCGCATACAGGTCGAGCATCCCGTGACAGAAATGGTGACACTCGCCGATATCGTAAGAAATCAGATTCGCATCGCTTCGGGTGAGGACCTCCAATTTAAACAGGAAGATGTCCAAATCGTCGGACATTCGATCGAATGCCGTATCAATGCCGAGGATCCAAAAACCTTTGTGCCGAGTCCGGGAAGGATCACGGCGTTTAACATACCGGGCGGGCCGGGCGTCCGGGTCGACACCGCGGTTTATCCGGGATATGTAGTTCCGCCGTATTACGATTCGATGATTGCAAAATTGATCGTCCATGCGCGGACGCGGGATCTTGCCATAAGCCGAATGCAGCGAGCGCTGGATATGCTGGTCGTCGAAGGAATAAAAACGACGATACCGCTGCATAAGAAGATCATGGCGGACGAACGTTTTCAAAAAGGCGATTTCTCGACCAAGTTTATGGAAGAGTTCGAGTTGTAGCAGGATTGATAAACAGGGGGAAATCGTGTATGATTTCGATAAGTTAAACCGTTAAGCGTGAACAATTGAGAACTTGATATTTTGCGGTTATCGCATCAAGAAAAGCGAAGTTACTGCGAGCAAGGGAGAGACTATTTAAGTTAAGCTATTTATGGCAACAGTTAAGGAATTAAAAGAAAAAATTGTAGGCGACTACAAAACGCACACGTCGGACACGGGTTCGTCTCAGGTGCAGGTTGCACTTTTGACCCAGCGTATCAATGAAATGACCGAACATTTCAAAATTCACAAAAAGGACAATAATTCCCGCAGAGGCTTGCTTCAAATGGTTTCGCGAAGAAGAAAGCTGCTCGATTATCTTAAACGCAGCGATATTAACGAGTATCATGAGATCATTAAGAAATTAGGGTTAAGAAGGTAAATCCAGTTTTTGCATTCCAGGTTGCGAGTATCAGACAAGATCAACCTGGCACTCGAAACTTAAGAATTGACTGCTTCGAGTCATTAAGAAAAGAAGTTCTCTCGAAGAATTTGTTGGCGGCTGCTGAACGTGACAGCGAATTGGCCACACACAAACGAGAACGATCATAGGACAACGCAAAATTTCCAACGACGGCGGGGCTTCACGACACAGCACCTGCCGTTTTTGTTTTTAGAGGATAATAAATGACACAAAAAAAATATTTAAAAGAATCGCTTAAGGTTGGCGATAAAGAACTGATTGTCGAAACCGGAAAGGTCGCCAAACAGGCCGATGGATCGGTCGTAATTCGTTACGGAGATACGATACTTCTCGTAACCGCTGTTAGCGGGCGCACCGCAAAGGAAGGATTGGACTTTTTCCCTTTAACCGTCGAATACCGGGAATCGAGTTATGCGGCGGGACGCATCCCGGGAAATTACTTTCGCCGCGAAGGACGTCCGAGCGAAAAGGAAGTCTTGACATGCCGCTTGATCGACCGCCCAGTCCGTCCGCTCTTTCCGGAGGGCTATCGGTTTGAAACACAAATCGTCGGAAGCGTGATTTCGTCCGATACGGAAAACGACCCCGACGTGATCGCGATTACCGGCGCATCCATGGCTTTATACCTATCGGACATCTCGTTTGAAAATCCTATTGCAGCCGTTCGCATCGGATTAATAGACGGGAAATATATTGTTAATCCGACTTATGAAGAAAGGCGCGAGTCGGTTCTAAATCTGATCGTTGCCGGTACGGAAGAGGCTGTCGTGATGGTCGAAGCCGAGGCTCAAGAGGTCGCGGAAAGCATTATTGTCGAGGCCTTAATGCTCGCACATAAAGAAATCAAACGCCTTTGCTTATGGCAGAAAGAGTTATTCAAGGCTTTGAAAATCGAAAAACGGCAGTTTTCCACTTCTCGACTCGATGAAAAACTTTTCGGAGAAGTCGAAGCAAAATTTGGCGATCGGTTAAGAAAGGCGCTTGATACGACAGGCACGGATAAACTCTCCAGCTATGCCGCGATCGATGAGCTGAAAAAAGAAGTGGTCGACAGCTATCCTGAAGACAATTCCGAAACTCGCCAGATGGCAGGCAAGGTTTTCGGCCGATTGAAGGAAAAAATCTTCCGCGACGACATGCTCGGTAAACGCCGCCGACCCGATGGACGCAAGTTTTCTGAAATTCGTCCCATCGCATGCGAGGTCGGCTGGCTACCGCGGGCACACGGATCGGCACTGTTCACACGCGGCGAAACCCAGGCCATCGCCACGACGACTCTTGGAACAAAGATGGACGAGCAGTACATGGACGACATAGAAAAGGGTGAAGTCCGCCGTCGATTTATGCTCCATTACAATTTTCCTCCGTATTCGGTGGGCGAAACGGGAAGATTTGGCGGCTCGTCTCGTCGTGAAATAGGCCACGGGAATTTGGCCCGCAGGGCTATCGAGGCCATTTTGCCGGACGAGACCGAATTTCCATACACACTTCGAATAGTTGCAGAGATCACCGAATCAAACGGTTCGTCTTCGATGGCGACGGTCAGCGGCGGCTGCCTGAGCCTGATGGACGCCGGCGTGCCGATCAAACGGGCGGTGGCGGGCGTTGCGATGGGTCTCGTCATGGAGGGGAACCGCTACGCGATTCTTTCCGATATTGCGGGTGCCGAGGATCACTACGGCGATATGGACTTTAAGGTGACCGGCACGAGCGAAGGCATCACCGCCTTGCAGATGGATATCAAAGTCGCCGGAATCAATGCGATGATTTTGCAGGAAGCCCTGGAGCAGGCAAGAAAAGGGCGGCTGCATATTTTGGAGATTATGGAAAAGGCGATCGCGCAGCCACGCGAGGATATTTCGCAGTTTGCGCCGAGAATTATTACTCTTATGATCCATCCGGATAAAATCCGCGACGTGATCGGACCGGGTGGCAAAATGATCCGCTCGATCACCGAAGAAACCGGAGCAAAGATCGATATTTCGGACGATGGCACGGTACTGATTGCAACCGCCGACGGCGAAGCTGCTCAGCAGGCCGTTGCTCGCATCAAGGCTCTGACCGCAGAGGCGGAAATCGGCGAAACATATCTCGGTACCGTCTCGCGCATTGTCGACTTCGGAGCGTTTGTCGAAATTCTTCCGGGCCTTGACGGGCTGCTGCATATTTCCGAAATTTCAGACCGCAGGGTTCGCGATGTCCGCGACGAATTAAAGGAAGGCCAGCAAATTATGGTCAAATGCATCGGCAAGGAGGGCAACAAAGTAAAACTTTCCCGTAAGGCGATCCTCGCCCAGGAAAAAGCCGCCTCCGCATCCGGAAACGGCGGCGGCGACCACGGCGATGGAAACGATCGCGACGAAGTATAGTTGTCCTAAATCGAAGTAATAAAAAAGGACGGCTCGGCCGTCTTTTTTATCGGAAAAATTGACTTCGAGTTCAGTCTGATCTATGATGTGTAAAAAAAAAGAGGTTTATACACATATGCGTACAAACATTGAAATTGACGATAAGCTGATGGCGGACACTCTGAAGGCGACGGGATTGAAAACCAAACGCGAGGTTGTTGATCGAGCTTTGAAGGAGTTGCTCAGACTGGAACGGCAGACGGATTTTCGAAAACTAAAAGGCAAGATCGATTGGCAGGGCGATTTGGAAAAAATGAGGCTGGATAAATGATCCTTGTCGATTCGAGTGTTTGGATCGATTACTTTCGTGGGTCCGAATCACCGCAAACCAAGCAGCTGGACTTATTATTTGGCACGAACCAGATAGTTGTCGGCGACCTTATTCTCACCGAGGTGCTTCAGGGGTTCGAGGTTGAACGCGAATTTGAGAATGCACTGGAGCTATTCAAGACCGTTTCGCTGATAAGACTCGGTGGATATCAGGTGGCACTTGAAGCAGCGAAGAATTTTAGAAAATTGCGTGCAAAAGGCCATACGATCCGCAAGACCATCGATACCTTCATTGCCACTCGCTGCATACTTAGTGGTTTCGAACTGCTTCACAACGACCGGGACTTTGACCCATTCGAAAAGCACCTCGGACTGAGATGTGTAGTCTCCGGAACCTAAACGACTAAGCTTTCCTGCCGAAGAATGACCGAAGGCTGGATTGTCTGATGCTGCGCATTGTTAGCCACTATATAGTTGGTGTCTATTGCGCGATTCTTTGGTTGAGCAAAGCGCGGATGCATTTATTTCGTCATTTGTGTTGAAACATCGTTTTGGAATGACCGTATAAGTTTTTTGCCATACATAAGCAGAAATAAATCCGCGCTTTCGATAAAGCGTTCATAATTTGTCCAAAGTAAAGTGGAATCAATCGTAGCGGTTTTGAAGTGAATATTCTCAGGTGAAAAAGTCAAATGGTATTCTTCTCGAAACTTGGGATTGCGCTGAAACTCTATTTTCGTTCTCCATCGGGTCAACGACAGCAAATCAAACCACTCTGCCACGGCCAACGGAAACCAAATAATTGTCCACCAACGCAAACCAACCAAAATGACGCAGCATATCCCAAAACCAAATAGAAGAAGCGCGACCACTTTATCCAATTTAGCCAAGGCGCCCTTGCTGTAAAGAACGCGTTGAGCTTCAACATGATCTTTTAATTCGTTGATAAAGCTTACTGATATTGAGGTCTGTTTTACCATTTTCTTCTCGGTGAAATACGCGCATCGAGTTTGGCACAGCGAATAACATATATTTGCTTCGCATATCGTAATAATTCAGTCCCTCTCAACGAGAGAAGATTTCGTTTATTTCAATGTTTTTGGATCGAGTAGTCTGGCACCGTGATAGATCGTGAGTATTTCAACCAAGTTCGACTTGAGTCGATAAACTATACGATAATTGCCGAGAATAATCTCACGAATTGCCGGGTTACCGGCTTCTGGTACAGTGGGTCCGAGCATCGGAAACGGTTGTAAACGCTCTATCGCCGTTAGTACATCGATCACAAATAGATTTGCGTAGTGAATGGAATCTTGAGAGATGAAATTAGAAATCGCTTCGAGGTCATCGGCCGCTTGAGGCGTCCAACTTATTTGAGCCATTTTGAAACTCGCAGCTTCACATCTTCATGTGTAATTGTCTCGCCCGCGTCGGCTTGTACAATACCTTTCTCGATCTTCGCCAAAAAATAAAGTCTTTCCATAGCGTCTTCGATAACCGCATCGTTGGGCAGGTCGCTTACAGCCTGGAGAATCTTTTCCTTTGTCGTCATGAGACAGATGCTACCACGCTCTCTTCACGATTTCAATTGACCGGTTTGCTATCGAGACTTTGACGTATTTTTTAAAAGTGGTACAGAAAGACCGAGCGTTAGCAACTTTTTCAGAAGTTTATCAAATTGTCGAAAGCGATTCCGAATCCGGCAAATTACCCTTGACAACTATATCCGTTACGGATATAGTATGATTTATGAATGTTATAAATTCCAACCCGCCTCTCACGCCGGCTGTTTTTCATATTTTGCTCGCGCTTACGAATGGCGAGCGGCATGGCTACGGCATTATGAAACTAGTTGAAACGGATTCGCAGGGGAAAGTAAGCATTGGAGCCGGTACGCTGTACGGGTCGCTAAAGCGTATGCTCGACGCAGGTTTGGTGAAAGAAAGCGACAAGCGTATTGATCCCGAAATGGATGACGCGCGGCGCATATATTACAAAATAACGGGTGATGGCGAGACGGCTCTCAGCGCTGAACTCGAGCGTTATAAGCATCTCGTCGCGCGGGCACAAGAGATCAAACTCTCTCCGAAAACCTTTGCATATGGCGAATGAATGGGAAATGGCATATCGAAGTTTTTACACAAAGCTGCTCAAACTCTATCCAAAGGTGTTCAGAGAGAGGTTTGGCGAATCGATGGAGCAGACATTCGACGATCTCTGCAACGAGCGAAATAACCAGTCATGCGGCGGATTATTCAGCGTCGTGCTATGGATGTCCGCCGACACAGGCATAGGGATCGTCCGCGAACATAAATTACTAATCAAACAAGGAGACACGATGAAAAACATTACCTCAGACCTCAGATCAGCGGCTATCATCAGCTTTATCCTCGTGCTACCGTTCCTGATCCTGGAATTCGTAAACCGCCGAAATACGGATGAAAGTTTCCCCGTCGCGTTATTTGGCTTCATGTGGCTCTTACCAATAGCATTCATCGTCATCCTAATGCCGATGGCGCGAAACGCACGAGCTGGAAATATCATGATGGCAAATCCTATTAATCTTTTGCTCAGAGTCGTTTTTTTGACCGTCATCGCAATGCTGTGGGGATACTCCCTTTACGACCAGCTTCCCTGTTTTCTCGGCGTTCCAAACTGCGATTAGAAAGAGTTGAAGGGCTGATGAAAGATTGCGACAAGCGGCCTGATCCCGAATGGCGAACACCGGAATGCTACGCTCCTTCTACCGGTCGCAAAAAGCAAAGGCAAAGCCATCAGTCCCGCACAAATAGATACCGATAACGCCGATTGCTAACGGGTTTTCGTCAGTTTTAGCTGTTTTTGTAATGGTTCAGCATCGCCAATTTCAAAAAGACTTATTAAATCATTTTCAATCGTAAAGATTTGCTGAACTGTTTTCTCCAACAGCAAATTGCCTTCCAAATCTCTGACGATTAGGTGAACGGTAACGATGTTCCGATTGTTCTCGTCCGTTTCATAATCTAAAGGCTCAAGCTGTGAATGAATATTCTCGAACTGCTTTCGCCAATACTCGCGAACTGCGTCGAGCCCATAAACGAAATCACCTTCCATTCCGTTCGCCCATTTTACGTCTGGCTGCATCATCGAAAGTATCTTTTCAAACTCACGCTTGTTAAATGCTTCGTATAAATTTTTCAGAAATTGTTGTTGTGAACTCATAATAGTATTTATCATCCGCAACGAACGTCGTTAGCAGCATAAAGCGCGCAACGGCTGAGGTGACGTGGGGCGAACCGCCGACACACAAGCTAAGGGAAAAAAGAGCCGTTGATAACAAAGTCGCTGTTTCGCCCTCACGTCATTGAATTGTTAGACAGCCCGCCGCCCGAAAACTGTTATCCCTGAACAACAAAGCTATGTGGAGTGCTTACGCGACAAAACACTAAACTCCTTCCCGCTTTACCAGTTTGGGCTAAGGCAGAAAAGAGGTCGGCAGCTTCAACTTTCTCGCGCCCGTTTGCCCGCGTGATTCGCATTGCTCGCTGAAATAACAAGATTACTGGCGGAGAGATGCGAACGCCTTTTCCGCGCCAATCGGGACTGCCTAAAACTATCTTCTCAAGCAATTCATCAGTCAGAAGCGATTTAGCGTTAGAGTCGCTCAAGGCATCGGCAAAATCATCGGGATTTTCGGCGGCAAGTTGCTTAAGAATGTGACCGAATGAAACGTAATTCTGCTGATTCCGGCTCGATTCTTCCACCGCACGCTCAAAAACGCGCAAGCCGCTTTCTGCTAATCTTTCTGCATACACTCCAAGTTCCATCGCAGGTTGACCTCCACCTAGCTTTTATATTTTAGTCTATATTTTAATCAAAGCCACTGTTTCAAAGCATCTCAACCGTTGGGCGTAATCGCCACGACGCATCTTTCATTTTATTCCAATCATCTTTAGGATGCTCTTAAGCAACCGGCACCTTGGTAAAAAGAATTGGCGCATCTATCGCTTCTTGAAATTTCCGTTTTTTGTTTCATTTTCAATTCTATATTCATCTATCTGGCTCAAAAGCTCCATTGACTTTATCACCGCATCCCATTCATTTCCGTTAAAAATTATCCTGAACCATTTTTCATCTCTGTTCTCATATTTGATATTACGAAAAAGCCAAACAGCAAGGAAAGTAAATGAAAGAGTAACTGCGATTTGAATCGTGTATAAGACAATACTTCCATTTTCAAGCATATTTTTATTCCAGTAAAAGGTTGTCCACACCGGAAGCTGTAGAAAAAGAATTCGCGCGACCCAAAGCGTTGATGTTTTCAAACGGGCTAACTTTTCCTGAGTTGCCAATATCGGTTCGCTAATATCAATCTGATGAATGAGAATTAACTGATAGAAATATATTCCGACGGACAATTTGGTCAGCAGCACTTGGACACCTGCTGAAATCAGAAAAATCGGATTGGCTACGAAGAATAAGTTGATAATCAAAACATCAACAAAGCCGATCCAAACTGCGCCAACCAAAATAGTGAAGATTTTCAAAGGACTCATTGAGGCGAGGAAAGACCGCACCTTCATTTTGGTAATTTCTTCCGCGTTTTGCCTGTTCAACGACAAATTTTCTTCTAACTTTTTGTCGTAAGATTTCCAAAGATTGATAATTTCCGTGTCTTCCATTGGTTTTAAGTTTTGATGCTTGAAAATTTTTGTTTTAAGGTGGTTTTGATTCTTCCGATTTTGGTCGCCACGTTGGTTTCTGAAATTCCAAGTATTTCAGCCGTTTCTTTGTGGCTTTTTTCTTCGAGATAGAGCAGCATCAGAGCCTTGTCTAATTCTTTTAATTCAGAAATGAATTGCTGCAAAAGGTTAATGTTTTTTTCCGTATCGTCGGTCGAACTCGTTTCCGCAAAATTCAAAATGATGTCTGTTATCGGATGAGCGATTTCTTTTCGGCGATTTTCTTTGCGATAAAATGAAATGGCGACATTCAAAGCGATACGGTATAACCAGGTTGAATATTTGTATCGGTCATCGTAGTTTTCAAATGATTTCCATAATTGAACAATAATTTCCTGAACGAGGTCGTTTCTGTCTTCACTGTCTTTGCAGTATGAGTTGGCGATTTTGTAAAGAATTCCTTTGTGGCTTTCGATAAGGGATAAAAATAATTCACTTTTATTTTCACTCTCCATCTGTCTTACAATTTCAACTTTAGAAACCACTTTTTAACTTCGCCCATCGCTTTCGCATCGTGCCGAACTCCATTATGCGTCGCTCCGTCAATGACAATTACTTTTCCTTTGCTGTTTTTTGTGACGGCAGGCGCAAATTCACCGGCAACAAATGCTTCGTCTTCGCTTCCGACGACCACCAGTAACGGCTTTTTGACCGCTTTGAGTCCGGCTTTATAATCATCGGGAGCCATACTCGCGTTAGCCCGATAGCTATATTTATTAAAGCCCATCTCTTTTGGTAAATTAAAAAATAATATCGGAAGATAATCATACTTGCGGACACCGATTGAATGATACATTTTTAATCCGATAATACGCTCAATATGAATTTTCATAAACGGCTCCGCTGTCGTCTCCGCGCTTGCCGCGGGTTTGGGTAAAGTTGGAGCGTTATGTCCTAACAACGGCGCAAATAACACGTAGCCGTCTATCTTTTGAACGTCTTTTTTCATCGCGTATCGCAATGCTATACCGCCGCCCATCGAATGCGCCGCGACAATTATTTTTCCATCGGGTTTATTCTTTTTAACGCTTGAAATTACATCTGAAACGTCATTCGCGTATTGGTCAATGTAATCTACATCGCCGGCAGTTCCTTCTGATTGCCCGTGTCCGCGAAAATCTATCGCAATGACTTCCGCGCCGACGGCATCTTTTAATAATCCCGCAATTTTATTCATCAGATAGCTGCTTGAAAGAACGCCGTGAAGCAGCACGATAGTAGTGTCGGAATGAAAAGAGAATCGTCTGGCGAATAGCCGTTTGCCGTCTCTCATCGAAAATTTAAGAGACTCGCTTTTATAAATTTGTTCAAAACCCATATCCGCAACTTGGGCATCGTCCATTTTCTGCGGTTGGAACGGTTTGAACGTCGGCTCAGGCGAATTAATTAATTTGTCGGCTTCTTCGGCAATTTTCACCGTCTCAATCGTCTTGCGTTTATCTTGAGCGTTAATACAATTTACTGTCACTGTCAGTAGCACAACTTTTAATAGAAAAGCATTTAGCATAGATTTTGTTATTTTATTGTCCATTTGATCGGGTAATTAAGAGTTGAAATTCTCTGTTTCCTAATTATTCGCGCAAGGGGTGGGAATATCACAGTTTGATTGAAAATATTTTTCAACACTCTATTTTAAAGTCATTTCAGGATGTAGAGTTGGCTGTCCGAAAAGCACCGAACTTATGATTGAGCGGAATCATTCCCGCCAGTCAACATTTTTTGGGTATTATGAAGAATGAAGCGGCACAACACACCATTTTGTACGTTATGAGGAATCATTCCGCATAATAACCCCATATATGGCTTGATTGTACGCGATCTAACCGGTGTGCAGCCATAAACAATAATCAGGGAGACTTTTTTCGTCTAATTCATTTTCCGTTATTCGCCGTTCGTTATAAAATCCTCCGTTTGAATCTAAAATTTGAAGTTAAGACTCGCAACCGAAATTTATATGTCTGCTCCGAATATCGAAACAATCGTATCACTCTCGAAACGAAGAGGTTTTGTCTATCCTGCATCCGAGATCTATGGCGG
>Ga0136617_10000606_pt1 | contig 30628 bp, 25 predicted proteins | sample AntDrymUQ3222106_2_FD_129672 | JGI IMG/M metagenome (GOLD analysis project Ga0136617, IMG submission 129672) | Polar desert sand microbial communities from Dry Valleys, Antarctica - metaG UQ322 (21.06) | ecosystem: Environmental > Terrestrial > Soil > Desert | place: Antarctica: Dry Valley... | reverse complement strand
TACCGGAAGAGCCCGGCCGCGGCGATGGCGTTGTCGTGCGGCCAGACCGTGCCCAGGTGGTACCCGATGGGGTTGTAGCCGGCCATCTCCGCCGACAGGGTGCGGATGCCCCAGCCGCTCCACAGCCCCGGCCCCAGCAGGGAGGCAGCCACACGTCGCGCCCGTTCAGGCGAGGCGGCACCGCACCACAGCACGTGGCCAGCGTTGGAGGTCACCGCATCGACCTGTTCCTTGTCGGCGTCCAGGGCCATCGCGTACGTGCCGGCATCGTCCATCCAGAAGCGGCTCTCGATGGCCGCCGCGAGGTCGGTCGCGGCTCGGTCCTGCGCCTCGGCAAGGACCGTCTCGCCGCGTGATCGAGCCAGGCGGGCAAGCTCACGACGGGCTCGATAGACGTAGGCCTGGACCTCCACCAGCGCCAGCGGGGCCCGCGCCAGGCTGCCGTCGCGATGGCGGTTGGCGTCGGCCGAATCCTTCCAGCCCTGGTTGATGAGGCCGCGGCTGGAGTGTCGCTGGTACTCCACGAAGCCGTCACCGTCCACGTCACCGAACGACTCGATCCAGCCCATGGCCGCCAGCGCATTGGGCCACAGCCGGTCGACCAGCGCGTCGTCGCCGGTCCAGCGCTGGTACTCGCCGAGCAGCATGAGCCAGAGCGGTGTGGCGTCAACGGAGCCGTAGTAGGGCGTGTGCGGGATCTCTCCGGCAGCGGCCAGCTCCCCCGTGCGCAGCTCGTGGAGGATCTTGCCCGGCTGCGCATCACGCCAATCGTCGATCTCCGTGGCCTGGAGACGCGCCAGCACGGTGAGTGCCTCGCGCGCGACCTGCGGCCGCACCGGCAGCAACTGGAGCGCGGTGATGATCGCGTCGCGGCCGAAGAGGCAGCTGAACCAGGGCACGCCGGCGGCGATGTACCGCTCGTCCGGTCCCGGGCCGCTGTTGACCAGCAGGCGCAGGTCGGAGAGTGCTCGTCGGAAGGCTCGATCGGCGAAGACATCGGGCGTGCTGATCGCCGCTGAGCCGCTGAACCAGGATCGGTGCGCCGCCTCGGCCACCTCGCCGAAGACGGGCCGCGGGTCGTCGGCCGGCACGGATGACGGGGTCGCGGGAGCCGATGTGCGGACAGCGTCCGGCTCCTCCGTCTCGCCTCTCACTGTGACGTCGAGGACCAGGTGGCCGCCGGGCGACAGGGTCCGATCGAAGGCCAGCAGGATCTGTCCGGCGGTGTCCGAGGCGGTGGCCTGGTCCGGCCAGGCGACGCCTCCACGGATGCACGCGTCGACCTCTTCCACGCTCATCGAGGCGGGCACGACACGGATCGCCTCGGAGAATCGCAGCAGCGTGCGCCGTCGGCGGCCGTCCAGCCCGACATAGCTGAAGGTCACCGCATCGCCCTGGGCTGCGTCCGGCACGCGCCGGCCTCGTTCGGACCGGACGACGCCGCGCACCTCGAAGATGTCGGCGAAGTCCGCGTCCAGGCGCAGCGTCAGGCTGCAGCGCTCGGGGTGCGTGGTGAAGTTGTCGATGCGGATCCGTTCGCCGAAGCCCTCCGCGATGAGCCGCTCCCGCACGACCCCCAGCGACTGCCGGCGCAGCACGACCTCCGGGTCCAGCTTGTCGCGGGGATCGCGCAGGAAGTCCGGGTTGGTGAGCTGGATGGTGCTGCCATACGAGGCGGCGGTGCCAGCGCGCAGGACCACCGGCCGCGCCCCGTTGATGCGCAGCTCGTAGTGCGAGAGAAGGCGCGTGTCGCCGCTGTACAGGCCCAGGCCCCGGCTATCCGGGTGGATATCCCCGAACGAATCGGTGAGCAGGAAGAGCGAGTCGTGCTTCAGCACGAGGACGCCGGTGAGGTCCGTCGCCCGAGCGATCCCGGGGCTGGCGGGGCGCAGGGGATCGAACGGGTCGAGCCGGTCGCCCGTCACCTCGGTCAGCTCACCGGCCACCCCCGTCACCCGGCGACACCGTCCTGCTCGATGGTGGCCAGCAGCTCGGCCTGGTCCGTCTGGATGAGGGCGTCCAGGAGCCTATCCAGCTCGCCGTCCATCACCTGCGGCAGGTTGTGCAGGTCCATGCCGATGCGGTGATCGGTGACGCGGTCCTGCGGGAAGTTGTAGGTGCGGATCTTCTCCGAGCGTTCGCCCGAACCGACCATGCCCAGTCGGACGGCTGCCTCCGCGTCGTGCACCTTGCGCTGCTCCAGCTCCAGCAGGCGGGCGCGCAGCACGGCCAGGGCCTTGGCTTTGTTCTTGTGCTGGCTCTTCTCGTCCTGGATGGCTACGACCAGGCCGCTGGGCAGGTGGGTGATGCGGACCGCCGAGTCGGTGGTGTTGACGCTCTGGCCGCCGGGGCCCGACGAGCGGTAGACGTCGATGCGCAGATCCTTGTCCTCGATCTTGACGTCCACCTCGTCCGCCTCGGGAAGTACCGCGACGGTGGCCGTCGAGGTGTGGATGCGGCCGCTGGACTCGGTCTCGGGCACCCGCTGCACGCGATGGACGCCGCCCTCGTACTTGAGGCGGCTGTAGGCACCATCGCCCTGGACCTGGAAGATGACCTCGCGCATGCCTCCGATGCCCGTCTCATGAGCCGAAAGAAGCTCGCTCTTCCACGCGTGGCGGTCAGCGTAGCGCGCATACATGCGGAAGAGCTCCGCAGCGAAGAGGGCTGCCTCGTCTCCGCCGGTCCCGGCACGCACCTCGATGATGACGTTGCGGTCGTCGTTGGGGTCACGCGGCAGGAGCGCCAGACGCAGCTCCTCGATCAGCCTCGTTTCGTCGCCCTCCAGCTCGTCCACGATCTGGCGCGCCATCTCGCGTGTCTCTTGATCGTCCTCGGCGTCACGGTCGCGCCGAGCGCCTTCCAGTTGGGCGCGCGCCTCGCGCAGCCGCCTCGCGTTGTCCACGACCGGGGCCAGGCGCGACTGTTCCCGGCCTAGCTGCTTGCTGCGTTCCGGGTCGGAGGCGACCTCAGGCTGCGACCACTCTGCCTCGATCTCCGCCAAGCGCCGCTCCAGCTCCTCGAGCCGCGCTTCGAGGCTCATCGCTGGGCCTGATCCCTCGCGGCCTGGCCATCGACCACCCGGGCCTGATCATCGGCGAACGTCTTGAGGTCCGGCACCGGCTCCCGAGCCGGATCGAACGAGCCGGGCGGCGGCTCCTCGCCGTTGGCTGCCATGGCCTCGCGCATGGACGCGACGGCGACCTCGATCATGGAGTCGTCGGGTTGCTTCGTGGTGATGCCCTGGAGCCAGATCCCGGGCAGGAACAGCCAGCGGGTCCACCAACTGTCGCGCCGGCGCGCCCCCCAGCGGAGGATCTCGTAGGAGACCGAGGCGATGACCGGGATGAGCACGATGCGCGACGCGATGGTCACCAACAGGTCCTGGCCGGCCAACAGGCTGAAGAGGATGATCGAGACGATGATGAAGACCACCAGGAACTCCGTGCCACAGCGCGGGTGAGCCGTCGGGTAGCGGCGGATCCGCTCGATGGTCAGCGGGTCCTCGTGCTCCAGCGCGTGGATGGTCATGTGTTCGGCGCCGTGGTACTGGAACACGCGTCGGATCTCCGCCGACCGGCTCACCACCAGGAGGTAGCCCACGAAGATCGCCGACTGGATGAGGCCCTCCATGAGGTGCTGGATAAGGACCTGTCCACCCGGGATGACGGCTTCCGTGCCCAGGCGGGAAAGGAGCAGCGGCAGGATTGTGAAGAGGCTGACCGCGATACCGACGGTGAACAGCACCGTCAGCAGGACCGTGCCGCGGCCCATGGCCACGCCCTCCCCGGCGGCCGCGATGGAGCCGGACTTCATCAGCCACCGCGTGCCCACCACCAGCGTCTCGTAGAGCACGATGAGCCCCCGGAAGAAGGGCGCGCGGGCGAAGCGGTTGCGATGGAGCAGGCTGTTCAGCGGCTCGCGGGCGACGAAGATGCGCCCGTCCGGGCCACGCACGGCGACGCCGATGGCATCGCGGCCGCGCATCAGGACGCCCTCCATGAGGGCCTGACCACCGTATGCGAATCGAGCCATCGGGCTGCTCCTCAGGCCGTCGTCAGGAAGGAGCCGGGTGGCTCACCGGAGACGGCCGCGCGATCAGAGTCGCGTCGAGCGCTCGAGGCGCTTCTGGAAGCGCTCGACCTGCCCTGCCGTGTCGACGATGGTCTGCTTGCCGGTGAAGAAGGGGTGGCAATTGGAGCACACGTCGACGCGCAGCTCGGGCCGGGTGGACCCGATGGTGAAGGTGATGTGGCACGAGCCGCAGACGACCTGCGCCTGGTGATATGTCGGGTGGAGATCCGGTTTCATGGGTTCCCTCAAGCGTTGGCCGCGACCGCTTCGACGGCCTCCGGCTCGACACGGATGCGCTTCTTGTCTCGACGGGCGTGCTCGAACTTGACCCGGCCGGTGACCGTGGCGAAGACCGTGTAGTCCCGGCCCAGGCCGGTGCCCTGCCCGGCCAGGAAGGTCATGCCGCGCTGGCGCACGATGATCGACCCGGCACTCACCAGCTGCCCGTCGCCACACTTGACGCCGAGCCGTTGGCCGGCGCTGTCGCGACCGTTCTTGGAGCTGGATCCGGCCTTCTTGTGTGCCACGTCGTTACTCGTCCTTCCTGGGTGCGTCTGGGTCAGCGGTGTCGTGCGCGTCGTGCGTGTCGTCCGTGTCGTCCGTGTCGTCCGTGTCTCGAGCGGCGATGTCCCCGCCGGGCGAAGCGAGGGTCTCGTCTCCGGGTGAGACTGCCTGGTCTACCGCGATGGCTTCCTGTGCCGCGGCCACTTCCGCTGCAGCGAGGGCATCGTCGTCGGCCTGATCGGCTGCGTCTTCCGGGACCGGCTCGTTCGTGGCGGCTGATCCGGCCGTCTCGATGGTGACCGGCTCGGCGGCGGGAGCAGCGGTGGAAGTAGACCTGGCGCCCCGCGCGCGAGTCTTCTTGGCCGGCGCTTCGACCGTCTCCGCCTCCGCTTTGGCTGCGGCGTCAGCGGCAAGTTTGGCGGCCAGTGCCTGGTCGGCCGTAGCCTGGCGCGATGCCTCTTCCTCGTGCTGCTGACGCGCTTGGCGCTCGTCGGCTTGGGCCTTGGCCGCATCGTCAGCGGCGCTGCGCCCGTTGAGGCTTATCTCCGAGATGCGCAGGACCGTGAGCTCCTGGCGATGACCCTTCTTGACGCGCCTGCGCGCCTTGGGCTTGTACTTGAAGACGATGAGCTTCTCGCCGCGGTCCTGCCGCAGCACGTCAGCCCGGACCAGCGCTCCGTCCACCAAGGGGCTGCCTATGGTGGCCTGGTCCCCATCGGCGACCAGCAGGATGCGATCGAGATCTATCGTCTGACCGGCATCGACCTCGAGGTGCTCGACCTCGATCTCCGTGCCGAACTCGACGCGGTACTGCTTGCCGCCGGTTTCGATGACTGCGTACATGGTTCCCCGAGGATGTGATCGATTTGGGCGTGGGCGTCGACTATGAGGCGAGGCGAAGCCGGTCGGTGGCTCGGTGCCTGTCGGGCGCGAAAAGCGATAGTACCTTCTCCGTGCCGCTAGCGTCAAAAGGAGGGTGACGGCATGAGCCGCCCAACCCCTCTGCTACGCTCGCGCCGTGAGCGTGACCCCGGCCATGCCCGGCTCTCAGCCCGTGGCGGCCGCGCCAGCATCGATCGATCCCTCGGCGCGGCTGCGCCCACCGACGCCACGAGCCGCGCTGGTGATCCTCACGGTCATCCTTCTCGCGGTCATCTTCTACATGGCCCGCGGCGCGCTCGGCCCGTTCCTTCTGGGCCTGGTCCTCATCTACATCATGGATCCTGCCGTGGACCGCTTGGCACGCGTTCGCGTAGGGCGGTTCCGCATACCGCGCGGGCTGGCCGTCCTGCTCATATACCTGACCACCACGCTCGTCCTCATCCAGGGCCTGTCGTTCCTGCTCGGTCCCCTGGTCAGGCAGATCGGGGAGTTCGCGGCCGACGCTCCGGCCTTCCTGGCTGCGCTCCAGGAGTGGTATCGCACGGCAGACCTGCCGGCATTCGCGCGCAGCGCCATCGACGGCCTCCTGGAGCGCGCCGACGGTGCCAGCGAGGGCATCGACCCCGGCACATTGGTGCCTTTGGCTCAGGGCGTGGTCGGCTTCCTGGGCTCACTCTTCGGCTTCATCATCATCCCCGTCTGGGCCTTCTACCTGCTGAAGGACCGCCCCAGCCTCGCAGCATCGATCAACCAGGCCATCCCTCAGACATGGCGGCGCGACGTGTGGGCGTCGGTGGGGATCGTCAACCGGATCTTCGGTCGCTGGTTGCGCGCCCAGGTGCTGCTCGGTCTGGTCATCGGCGTGGCCACTTTCGTGGGCTTGGAGATCCTGTCCTTCACGGTCGATCCGCGCTTCGGAGACTTCGCCATCCTGTTGGCGGTCGTGGCCGGGCTAGCCGAGCTGCTGCCCATCATCGGCCCCATCCTCTCGATGATCCCCACGCTGCTCATCGCGCTGACGGTCCGTGACCCGGCGCAGGGCATCATCGCCGTGGTGGTCCTCTATCTCATCGTGCAGCAGGTGGAGAACAACATCCTGGTGCCCATCGTCCAATCGGACGCCATCGCCCTGCACCCCTCGGCGGTCATCTTGTCACTCATCGTGGGCGGCTCCATCGCTGGGCTGCTGGGCGCCATCTTCGCTCTGCCCCTCGCTGCCGCCGGCCGCGACCTGTACCGCTACTTCTTCCGGCGCCTGAGCGAGCACGACCCCACCGTTCCGCCGCCCGACGATCCAGACTTCCTGCCCTTCCGCGATCAGCTCCCCGACGCGGACGGACATCACCGCGCGTCGGAAGCTGGAACTGAGCCCGACGGCGAACATCCAGGCCCAGAGGAGCCTCCGCAGTCGGAAGGGACCCCTACCCGAGAGCCGCGACCCGAGTCCGAGCGTCCCTCAGGCTCGTAAGGGCCTTCGCGCGTCCGCAGGCCGCGGATCCGTCAGGTTCGCCTACCAGGCCGGACGGCCCTGGCGCATGGCGATGCTCTGCAGGATACCCAGACCGACGGCATAGCTCGTGAGCGACGCGCCACCGTGGGTGACGAACGGCAATGGGATGCCGGTCACGGGCATGATCCCCAGGACCATCCCGAGATTGACCATCAGCTGGAAGAGCAGCATGGAGGCGATGCCCGCGGCGAAGGCGAGACCGAACGGATCGCGGGAGCGCCAGCCGACGACGAGTATCCGCCAGAGAAGTGCGGCGAAGAGCAGCAGCAGCACGACGCCGCCCACGAAGCCGAGCTCTTCCGCCAGCGTGGCGCCGACGAAGTCGGTCGCGGACACCGGCAGGTAGTCGAGCTGCGTCTGTGAGCCATTGGTCAGGCCCTTGCCGAACAGCCCGCCGGACCCGACCGCGATCTGTGACTGGATGAGCTGATAGCCCGAGTTCTGGGGATCGGCGGCGGGATCGAGGAACGAGATGAGGCGCCGCTTCTGGTAGTCCACCAGGACGTAGGTCCAGGCGATGGGCACCATCGCCACCACGCCAGCTGCGGCGATCAGGAGCCAGCGCAGACCGGCGCCGGATAGGAAGAGGCTCCCGAACAGGATCGCCCCGAAGACCAGCGAGGTTCCCAGGTCCGGTTGTATCAGCACAAGGGCAAGGGCGGGCATCATCAACAGGAACGCCCCCACGGTCGTCGCCAGACTCTTCATCTTCCCCTGTCGGCTGGCCAGGTAGTTCGCCAGGACGACCGCCATAAGGATCTTGGCCAGCTCGGAGAACTGGAACTGGAGTGGCCCGATGGTCACCCAACGCGAGACACCGCCAACACCACTGCCGACGATCAACGTGAGCACCAGCAGGCTGAGGTTGACCAGGTACACCGGCCAGGCCAGCGTCTTGAGCCAGCGATAGTCGATGGAAGCCGCCACCGTGAACATCACGATGGCGATGGCCAGCCACATCAGGCCCCGAGTGAAGATGGAGCCGGCTTCCAGCGGCGCGCCACCACTACTGGTATAGGCCATCAGCAGCCCGACCACGGTCAGGCCCAGGGCGTAGAAGGCCAGTTGCAGATCGAAGTCGTGCCAAGTGCCGGTCGCTGGCCGTGATCCGAGCGAGCCGAGGCGGCCCGGTTGGACGCGCATGGTGCCCATCAGATCACCGGCGTCTCATTGACCATAGAAGTTGTCACGCTCCAGGATCCAGTCCTGCCGCAGGTCCACATCCAGGTCGTAGTGCATCTGCAGGAAGTACTTGGCGATCTCCGTCGCCGCGTTGCCGGTCGTACGAGAGTCGTAGGCAAAGGCGAGGACCGCCAGCTCCGAGTCGGTCCGGGACACAGCCTCCACGCCGTTCGGATCGCTGTCGCGCTTCCAGGGATCCTTGGGCACGAACCCGGCGAACCAGGAGTGGTACGGAAGGCGGCCCTTGTCATCACGCACGCCGAACTCGGCGGTACCCGTCTTACCCGCCACCACGATGGGCAGATCGACCAGGTTGTACGTCTGGCGGATGGTCACCACGCGTCGCGCGGCCCGACGCATGATGCGCAGGACGTCATCATCGACGGCCAGCTCATGGATCAGCTCCGGCTCCACCTCATCGACCACCTCGCCATCCGGTCCCAGGATGCGTCGCACGATCTGCGGCTTCAGCAGCTTCCCGCCGTTGGCCAGCGCGGCGTAGGCATTCAGGACCTGGATGGGCGGGAATGAGTCGTAGCCCTGTCCGATGCCGGCCTGGTAGACCTCGCCGGGATAGATGGGCTCATTCATCAGGCGCATCTTCCAGTCGTTGGTTGGCAGGACCCCGCGCACCTCCCCCGGCAGGTCGATGCCGGTCCGTTCCCCGAAGCCGAACTGGCTTGCCCAGTACGCCAGGCGGTCGATGCCGAGCTCACCCGCGATCTGGAAGAAGAAGGTGCCGCTGGAGCGACCGAAACCTTCGTAGATGTTCAACGGCCCGAAACCCTGCCGGTTCCAGTCCCAGTACTTGTAGGGACCGATGCTCAAGTACGGACGCGTCTGGAGGATGGTCTTATCGGTGAGGATGCCGTCCTGAAGTCCGCCCGTACCGGTGACCAGCTTGTACGTGGAGCCGGGCGGCACGTGGTCGGCGATGGCGTGGTTGCGAAGCGGTCCACCGGGCTCGTTGAGGAGCTCCTGGTACTCCACCGCGGAGATCCCCTCCGCGAACGCATTGTTGTCGTAGGCGGGTAGCGAGACCATGGCCAGGATCTCTCCCGTCTGGGGGTTCATGGCCATGACGACACCACGCTCAAGGCCGACCCGGTCCATCGCCCAACGCAGCGCGGTCTCGGCATCACGCTGGGCGTCCACGTCGATCGTCAATTCCAGGGAGTCGCCCGGCTGTGCAGGCTGCAGCGTCCGGAGCTGCCGGATCTCCTCACCACGAGCATCGACCTCGACCTGCTCCACGCCGTACTCGCCACGAAGAATCTCCTCGAACGTGGCTTCGACGCCCTGCTTTCCGATGGTGTCGTCGTTCAGGTAGCCGAGGCTGCCGGAGCGAGCGAGATCGTCGGGTGTCACTGCGCCGGTGAAACCAAGCACGTGCGCCACCAGGTCGCCATAGGGGTACTCGCGCTGCGGCTCCACCACGACTTCGATCCCAGGCAGCTCGAGGTGTTCTTCTCGGATGATCAGCGCAACCTCCTCAGGAACGCCGCGCGCCACATTAGCCAGCTCGAATCGGTTGGCCGCCGCCCGGTCGAATGCTTCGGTGATGTCGACCGCAGACATGTCCAGGAGTGTCGCGAGCCGCTCGATGACGGCCGGTCGCTGGCTGAAGGGCAGGTCCGCGGGGCGCGCCTTGACTGCGAACGTAGCCACGTTGTTGACCAGCTGGCGGCCGCTACGATCGAAGATGAGGCCCCGTGGCGCTCGCAGTGGTTGGAGCCGGATCCGGTTCTCGCGCGCCAAGCCCGCGTAGTAGCCGCCGCTCACGATCTGTAGGGTGAATAGGCGAAGGCCGAGCGTCGCCACGACGAGGGCGATGATCAGGGCGAAGATCACGAAGCGCGGCCAAAGTCTCGCCGGTCGTGCGGGCTCATCGAAGAAAACGCCCTTCATGGGATCACCATTCGACGCGTTCAGCCCCGCCGAAGCGACGGTATGCGATGCGCGTTACTTGTACCGCCAGGCCCGCGATGACCCCGTTCAATGCCGCGATGACCACGAAGGACTGAATAGGGATGCCGGCGATGCCGATGCCCGCCGTGACGCTCAACAGAGCAAGCAGTGCGGCCTGGAAGAGCCACGTCAGGCCGAACGCCGCGATCCCGACCGTTATGGACCGGGGCGAACCGGTCAAGCGGGAGATCAGCGCTGCCATCCCGATCACGATGAGAAGGGCGAGTGCCGTTGCGCCGAGGGGCCGTCCAGTGAGTGCGTCCACGAACAGGCCCCCGACCAACGCCCATACCAAGGACTCCTCGAATCCGACCACCATCGCGACAACGATGCCCATAGCGAAGACGAGGTCTGGCTTGGCACCGGAGGTGCTGACTTCGGAAAGGACACTGGTCTCCAGAAGCGCCGCCAGAAGGGCGCCGAACGCGGCGACGGGCATACTCATGATGGATGCCCCCTTCCGCACTGGGCGCGGACCCTTTGCGTTGGCACCGTCGCCCTGCCCCCTCAGCACCTGGCGGCAGTATAGCCCAGGGCTGACGCCCATTCGGACGCGCCGCGACCGCGTGCGCCCGCCGGCATGGGCCAAAGAGGCAGGACGCACGATGTCTACGTGCTTCGAGGATGGTGGGTCAAAGTTTCACGTGCAACGGCAGCAACAAGGCCAGGGGCATTTGCTCGAGACATCCCCGTCGTCGATTTGGCGCATGCGGGACCGCACAGCTCGAAAGAAGAACGTCGTCGGGAGAAGAAGAGCGTTGCACGTGCAACGCTGCCGCCCTCGACCAGGACTTCCTGCAGGAACCGCGACGCCCCAGCTGGCAGCAGGCCGCCAAGCCCGCAGTAGAGGCCGCGATACCCGCAACAAAGGCGGAGACAAGGCCATGCGGTCAAGATGAAGACCGGTGGCGCAGCGCCTGGCGGCCACGCACTGAAGCCAAGTCTCGGCTAGAATCCACGCTACGTGGAAGCACACCGAGCCGGTCACTGAGTGGGCGAGATAGTCGCCTGCGCGAACCAGAAAGGCGGTGTCGGCAAGACCACGACCGTCGTCAACGTCGCGTCGTACCTGGCAGGGGCAGGCCAGCGCGTCCTGGTGGTCGATCTTGACCCACAGGGCAATGCCACGAGCGGATTCGGCATCGATCGCGAGCGGCTCGACGGATCGTCGTATGACCTGCTCATGGGCCTCAAGTCCGCAGCCGAGCTGGAGCTCGCCAGCGAGGTCGAAGGCCTTCGGGTCATCCCCTCCGGAAGAGAGCTGGCCGGTGTAGAGGTCGAGCTGGTCTCCCTGGAGTCTCGCGAGCGGCGGCTGCAACGAGCGCTTCGTACCGAGTTCAGCCGGTTCGATCACATCCTGCTCGATTGTCCGCCTTCGCTCGGGCTCATCACCGTCAACGCCCTCACCGCCGCAGACAGCGTCCTCATCCCGATCCAATGCGAGTACTACGCACTCGAGGGACTCTCGCAGCTGATGTCCACCATCGATCTGATCCGCGACAACCTGAATCCTGATCTCCGCCTGAACGGCGTCTTGCTGACCATGTATGACAGTCGAACGACCCTCTCCGCTGACGTCGCGGCAGAGGTACGAAGGCACCTGCCCGATCAGGTCTACAAGGCCGTCGTACCCCGCAGCGTCCGCTTGGCGGAGGCGCCCAGCTACGGAAAGCCGATCGCCCTGTATAGCCCGGGATCCAGCGGCGCGGAAGCCTATCGTCAGCTTGCGGGGGAGATCCTTTCCCGAAACGGGCATGAAGCGGAGCACGCCCAACAGTCGCCCACGTTGGCCGCCGTCTCATGACCGCTGGACTGCGCCGTCCCTCGGGAGGACTCGGTCGCGGGCTGAGCTCCCTTATCCCGCGAGTGGAGGGCGACCGGCCTCGCGAGGTCGACATGCGCGAGATCGTCGCCAACCCTGATCAGCCCCGACGTCGATTCGATGAGGACGCCTTGGCCAGCCTGGCCACCAGCATCGCGGAACACGGGGTGCTTCAGCCCATCCTGCTGACCCCCGTGCCGGGAGGGTTCCAGCTCGTGGCGGGCGAGCGCCGCTTCCGCGCGGCTGAGATGGCGGGCCTGGAGCGCATCCCCGCGCTCGTCCGGACCGTGGACGAGCAGCAGCGCCTCGGCCTGGCTCTGGTCGAGAACCTCCAACGCGCCGACCTTAACGCCATGGACGAAGCGCGAGCGTTTCGGCGCCTGGCCGACGAGTTCGGCCTGACACACGAGGAGATCGGCTCGCGGATGGGTCGCTCGCGACCGGCCATCGCCAACACGCTCCGCCTCCTGGACGCGTCCGATGCGGTGCAACGTGCCGTCGAGGACGGCCAGATCAGTGAAGGGCACGCGCGGGCGATCGCCGCCCTAGACACGCACGAGGAACAGGGCCGACTCCTCCTGGCAGTGACCGAGCGGGCACTGTCTGTGCGGCAGACCGAGGCGCTGGCCCGCCGTCTGAAGGCACCCGTCGCGGATGGTGGGGAAGGCCGAGTGACCGATCCTGACATCGAGCGGCTGGAGGCCGGCCTGCGCTCCGCCTTGGGCACCAAGGTCACGCTCTCGCCACGCCGGCGCGGAGGCCGCATCACGATCGACTACTACGACGACGACGACCTGGGACGGCTGTACGAGCGGCTGGCAGGAGCCGACCGATGACCGAGACGCTCCGCCGGCCGGAGGTGTCAGCGGAAGCCAGGGAAGCCGAGGGCAAGCGCAAGCGGAGTGCGGCCAGCACGTACACCGCAGAGAGCATCCAGGTCCTGGAAGGCCTGGAGGCCGTGCGCCGCCGACCCGGCATGTACATCGGCTCGACCGACGCCAGAGGGCTGCACCATCTCGTCTGGGAGGTGGTCGACAACTCGATCGATGAGGCCATGGCCGGCCATGCCACGCGGATCGAGGTCCGCATCCAACGCGACGGCAGCGTGCTCACCCGGGACGACGGCCGGGGAGTGCCGGTGGGCATGCAGAGGCAGACCGGCAAGGACGCCCTCGAGGTCGTGCATACGGTCCTGCACGCCGGTGGCAAGTTCGGTGGAGGCGGCTACAAGGTCTCCGGCGGGCTCCATGGCGTCGGGGTAAGCGTCGTCAACGCACTGTCCGAGTGGCTCAAGGTGGAATCGGCGCGGGACGGCAAGATCTGGGGCCAGGACTACGTGCGTGGCGCACCTACGGCTCCAGTGCGGCTGATCGGCCCTTCCCACGGCCGCACCGGAACGACCACTCACTTCAAGCCGGACGCGGAGGTATTCGAGACCCTCGACTTCGGTTTCGACACCATCGCCCAGCGCATGCGCGAGTCGGCCTACCTCAACAAGGGCATCTGGATCGCCCTGCATGACGAGAGGGTCGAGCCGGCACGGGAGAAGTCGTTCTACTTCGAGGGCGGCCTGATCAGCTTCGTACGACACCTCAACAAGGGCAAGGATGTCCTCCACGCACGGCCGGTCTACGTGGAGCGCAAGGACGGTCCCACGGCCACCGAGGTAGCGCTTCAGTACAACGACTCCTTCACCGAGACGGTGCTGGCCTTCGCCAACAACATCAACACGGTGGACGGCGGCACGCACGTGACGGGCTTCCGGGCGGCGCTCACCAGCTCCCTCAACGACTGGGCGCGGCGGCAGGGGCTGATCAAGGACTCGAGCGGCAACCTCTCGGGGGACGACGTCCGGGAAGGCCTCACGGCGGTCATCAGCGTCAAGCTGGTCGATCCGCAGTTCGAAGGCCAGACCAAGGCGAAGCTGGGCAATGCCGAGGTCAAGGGGCAGGTGCAGGGCGCCTTGGCCGAAGGGATCATGCAGTATCTCGATGAGAACCCCGGCGACGGCCGCAGGATCATCGAGAAGTCGCTCACCGCGGCGCGCGCCCGAGAGGCTGCTCGCAAGGCACGCGATCTGGTCATCCGCAAGAGCGCCCTGGAGGGTTCGGCGCTCCCCGGCAAGCTGGCCGACTGCCAGGAGCGCGACCCGGAGCGGAGCGAGCTGTACATCGTGGAAGGCGATTCGGCCGGTGGCTCGGCCAAGCAGGGGCGTGACCGGCGTTCCCAGGCCATCCTGCCCATGTTCGGCAAGATGCTCAACGTGGAGAAGGCGCGCCTGGACAAGGTGCTCTCCAGCGAGAAGATACGTCCGCTCATCATCGCGCTGGGCACCGGCATCGGGGAGACGTTCGATCTGACCAAGCTGCGCTACCACAAGGTCATCCTGCTGGCCGACGCCGACGTCGACGGCGCCCATATCCGCACCCTGCTGATGACCTTCTTCTACCGGAACATGCCCGAGATCGTGGAGAACGGACACCTCTACATCGCCCAGCCGCCACTCTTCCGCGTGAGCACCGGCAAGCTGACCCGCTACGCACGTGACGAACGGGAACGCGACGCCATCGTCAAGGACATGAAGGTCAAGAACCTCACCGTGCAGCGCTTCAAGGGCCTCGGCGAGATGAACGCCGAGCAGCTGTGGGATACCACCATGAACCCGGGCACTCGCACCCTGCTCCAGGTGAATCTGGACAATGCGGTCGAGGCCGATCACCTGTTCACCACGCTGATGGGCGAGAAGGTCGCGCCGCGCAAGGACTTCATCAAGGCCGAGGCCCGCAAGGTGCAGAACCTTGACATCTGACGTCAGCGCACGAGCGCAGGCCTGGGTCGAGGAACGCCTGCCCGAGGCTCGTGGCCTGGGCCAGCAGCTGGCTGAGCTCATCGATGACCCGGAGGGCTTCGTGGGCGCCCTGCATGAGGGCTTCGAGCGCCTCGCGGACAAGGACTATGCCGCGGCGCAGGAGCATGTGGCGCCGGGCTCCGGGGCGGTCATCGGCGTTCGTTGGCCGCTGGTCCGCGCCGTCGGCCGGCAGTTGCGCGGGCCGCTGCTGGAGGGCAGCTCCGCGTCCGCCATCTCCCTCGCCCAGCGACTGGTGCGATCGGAGATCCGCGAGATACGCCTCTTCGCCACGGTGCCGCTCGAGGCGAGCCTGGCGGACGATCCGGAACGGACGTGGCAGGCCTTGCGGCGTCTGGCCCGCGCTGCGACAGACTGGATCAGCGTCGATGCCATGGCCGATCTCTTGGCGCGCGGCATCATCGTCGAGCCGCGCCGCTGGGCGGAGCTGGAGCAGCTCGTCTACTCCACCAGTCGCTGGGAGCGGAGGCTGGTCGGCTCCACCCTGGCCCGGATGCCCTTCCAGGTGCCTTCCTCGGAGCGACGCGCGCTGGAAGGGATCCGCGGTCTGATGCTCATCGAATCGCTGATGGGCGACGCTGATGAGCAGGTCCAGAAGGCGCTCGGTTGGGCGCTGCGCGAATGGACTCGCGTGCACCCGCAGGGCGTGGCTGCGCTGCTCGGGGCCGAGGCGACCATCGCCGTGCGGGAGGATGACGGCAATCGGGCCTGGGTCGTCCGCGACGCACTCGGCGCCCAGCCCGCGAACGTGGCCCGAGCGCTGCGGAAGCAGATGGCCAGCGTGCGGCGCCGCAGCGGGGCTCCCTCGACGAGCCGGGCGTCGGCCGTGGCCATGGAGTTCGTGTCCGCCCTCGACGGCAGCGATCGGGTAGTACGGCAGCAGGGTGAGCGCATGGCCGGAGCACGACCGTGACCGACGAGCCCCAGCGCGTCATCCGGGTGCCCATCGAGGACGAGCTGAAGAGCGCCTACCTGGACTACGCCATGAGCGTGATCGTCTCGCGCGCCCTGCCCGACGTGCGTGACGGCCTGAAGCCGGTCCATCGTCGGATCCTCTACACCATGAACGAGATGAGCCTCACGGCCACCGCCTCATACCGCAAGTGCGCGGCCATCGTGGGCGAGGTCATGGGCAAGTACCACCCCCACGGCGACCTGTCGCTCTACGACGCTCTGGTGCGCCTGGCACAGGACTTCTCGCTGCGCTATCAGCTGGTGGACGGTCAGGGCAACTTCGGCTCGGTCGACGGCGACCCCCCGGCTGCCATGCGCTACACCGAAGCCCGCATGACGGCCATCGCCGCCGAGCTGCTGGCGGACATCGAGAAGGACACCGTCGACTTCGTCGAGAACTACGACGGTACCCGGATGCAGCCCTCCGTCCTGCCGGCGAAGCTGCCCAACCTGCTCATCAACGGCTCAGCCGGCATCGCCGTGGGCATGGCCACCAACATCCCGCCGCACCACCTGGGCGAGATCACGCGAGCGACCCGGGCGCTCATCGACGACCCCGAGCTGACCAACGATCAGCTCAGCGAGCACGTGCTCGGTCCGGACTTCCCGACGGCCGCCACCATCTTCCGCTTCGAGCGGCGCCGGAACGCCGCCACCGGCCAATGGGAGCAGGTCGACGCCATCCGCGACCTCTACGCCCACGGACGGGGGCGGGTCGTGATGCGCGCGCAGTGCGCGTTCGAGGAGACGCGTGCCGGGCGGATGGCCATCATCGTCACGGAGATCCCCTACCAGGTGAACAAGGCCTCGCTCCTGGAGAAGATCGCCGACCTGGTGAAGACCGCCAAGATCGACGGCATCGCCGACCTGCGTGACGAGTCGGACCGGGACGGGATGCGCATCAGCATCGAGTGCAAGCGCGACGCCAACCCGCACAAGGTGCTCAACAACCTGTTCAAGCACACGGCCCTGGAGCTGGCCTTCAACGCCAACATGGTGGCCTTGGTCGACGGTCAGCCGCAGACGTTGCCACTCAAATCCATCCTCCAGCACCACATCGACTGGCGGCGCGAGGTGGTGCGGCGCCGGACCGAGTACGAGCTGCAGAAGGCGCGCGACCGGGCGCACATCCTGGAGGGCCTGAAGATCGCCCTCGACAACCTGGACGCGGTCATCCGCACCATCCGGGAATCGCGCGATGTCGATACCGCCCGGGCCAACCTCATCGAGCGGTTCACGCTCTCGGAGATCCAGGCCAACGCCATCCTAGAGATGCAGCTGCGCCGCCTGGCCGCCCTGGAACGCCAGAAGATCGAGGACGAGTACCTGGCGGTCATCAAGCTCATCGCGGAGCTCGAGGACATCCTGGCCAATCCCGCGCGGGTCCTGGGGATCATCAAGGACGAGCTGATCGAGCTCGACCGCAGGTATTCCGGCCCGCGACGCACTCGCATCGCCGAGGATGCCAGCCGGGAGCTCTCCGACGAGGACCTGATCGCCGACGAGGACGTGGTCGTGACGGTCTCGGGGCGCGGGTACATCAAGCGCCAGCCGCTGGCCACCTACCGGCGCCAGGCGCGCGGTGGCAAGGGGATCATCGGCGCCCGCACCGTGGAAGAGGACGCCGTAGCGCACCTGCTCGTCGCCAACACCCACGACTGGACGCTCTTCTTCACCAATCGTGGGCGCGTCTTCAGCTCCAAGGTGCACGCCGTCCCGGATGCCAGCCGGACGGCCAAGGGCATCCCCATCATCAACATGGAAGGCGTGCAGGTCGAGTCCGGCGAGCGGGTCCTGGCCATCGTCACCATCCCCGACTTCGAGAAGGGCCACAACCTCGTCATGGCCACCGTACGTGGCGTGGTCAAGAAGACGCCCATCGAGCAGTTCGAGCGTGTGCGCAGCACGGGCATCCGGGCCATCACGGTGGCCGAGGACGACGCGCTGGCCTGGGTGGCGGTCTCCTCCGGCAGGGACGATGTCGTGCTCGCCACGGCCATGGGTCGCCTGGCCCGATTCGCTGAAGGAGAGGTGCGGGCCATGGGTCGGGACGCCGCCGGCGTCATCGGCATCCGCCTGGCCAACGCCGCGGATCGCGTGGTGGGCATGGGCGTGGTCCAGCCGGGCGACCACATCCTGGTGCTCACCGAGACCGGGCGCGGCAAGCGCGTGGCGCTATCCGAGTTCCGGCGCAAGCATCGTGGCAGCCAGGGCGTGCGCCTGATCCCGCTGGAAGGCGCCAAGACCGGCAACGTGGCCGCCGTGCAGCTCGTCTCGGAGTCGGACGAGGAGCTGCTGCTCATCAGCTCGGCCGGTCAGGTCGTGCGCACGGACGTCAAGAGCGTGAATCGCCAGGGCAGCTCCGCGCGCGGCGTCATCGTCATGCGCCTTCATCAAGGCGACGAGGTAGCGGGCATCGCCGTCTTCCGCCAGGGACTGGCGGAGCAGCGCTCCATGGACCACAATGACGGCGCCGACCTCGACCTCGAGCCCGCCCCAGGGAGCGAGGCGCCGGACGGTGACCTCACGCCGTAGCGAGGGCGAGCCGTGAACGCCTTCGGGTCAGGCGATCCGATCCGACAGACGGAACAGATCTCCATCTATACGGGCAATGCCAATCCGGCGCTGGCCCGCAAGATCGGTCGCTATCTGGGCACGCCCCTGGGGCGTTGCGAGGTCTTCGAGTTCGCCAACGAGAACATCTTCGTACGCATCCTGGACAACGTGCGCGAGCGCGACGTCTTCCTGGTCCAGCCCACCTGTTCGCCGGTCCAGAAGTCGATCATGGAGCTCCTCATCATGATCGACGCCTTCAAACGAGCCAGTGCCGGGCGGATCACGGCCGTGGTGCCGTACTACGCCTATGGCCGGTCGGATAAGAAGGATCAGCCGCGGGTGCCCATCTCGGCGCGCCTCATAGCGGACATGATCAGCGTGGCCGGCGCGGATCGCGTGCTGACCATGGATCTGCACCAGGGCCAGATCCAGGGCTTCTTCAACATCCCGGTCGATGAGCTGACCGCGGTCCACCTTCTCAGCAACTACTTCATCCACAAGCGGATCGAGGAGCCGGTGGTGGTCACCGATCTCGGCTTCGCCAAGCGGGCTCGGGCCTTCGCCGAGCTGCTGGACGCGCCGCTGGCCATCATCGAGAAGCGGCGAGTGGGCAACTCGGACCATTCCGAGCTGCTCAACGTGATCGGTGAGGTCCGCGGCCGGCGCGCAATCGTGGTCGATGACGAGATCGACACGGCGGGCACGCTGATGGAGACGGTGCGGGCGCTCCAGCGTGAAGGCGTCACGGAGATCTACGCCTGCGCCACGCATGCCGTGCTGTCCGATCCATCCATAGAGCGGATCCGCGAAAGTGACCTGATCGAGGTCGTGGTCACCGACACGATCCCGGTCGCTGCCGCCAAGCAGCTCGACAAGCTGAAGGTGCTTTCCATCGCCCCGCTCATCGGGGAGGCGATCAGCCGGATACACCGGGGTGAGTCGGTCGGTGCCCTATTCTCCAGCGAGATCGATCTCGTCCAGGAGATGCTCCTCTGGGGGGAAGATGAAGATGCGGCCTAGCCGATGGCCAGCCGACCGGAGGGACCGACCGTGACCCTGAAGGGATACCGTCCCACCTCAGAAGGACTCGAGCCGAGCCCCGTCGAGACCCGCAACTGGCGCGGCCGGCTGCGCTCGCGGCGCTGGGATCCGGCCGAGCTCAGCAACCCGGACGTGGAGCACGTCAGCCCGGCCATGGGCGTGGCCTTCTTCCTCGGACTGGGCCTGGTGACGTTCGTGACGCTGCTTCTGGGCTACGGCACGGGATTCTGGGGCTGACCGTCCGACGGTGCGGGCGCCTGCCCGTCCTATACTTCCCGTCCCATGCGTAACCTGTTCTCCCGCCTTGCCGGCGGCTCCAACGACGCCAACCTCGCCCGCCTGCGGCCCATCGTGGCACGCATCAATGAGCTGGAAGAGCACTATCAAGCCCTGACCGACGAGGAGATCGCCGCGGAGATGGCCGATCTCCGGGCCGAGATCATGGAGGACGGGGCCGCCTCAGAACCCTCCGACGAGGAGCGCGAGACGCTCGACGTGGATCGCCGCCGCGAGCTGCGCCGCGTACGCGACAAGGGCGACCTGGCGCGTCTCCGGGAGGTCCTGGACGAGGCGCTCCCCGAGGTCTTCGCCGCTGCCCGCGAGATCAGTCACCGGAAGCTGGGGATGCGTCCCTTCGACGTCCAGATGATGGGCGCCATCGTCCTGCACCAGGGGCGTATCTCGGAGATGAAGACTGGCGAGGGCAAGACGCTGGTGGCACCCATCGCGGCGGCTCTCAACGCGATGTCCGGCCGCGGCGTGCACGTGGTCACGGTCAACGACTACCTGGCCAAGCGCGATCCGCAATGGATGGGCCCGCTGTACCACGGCCTGGGCCTCACGGTGGGCGTCATCCAGCACGACAGCGCGTTCATCTTCGATCCGGAGTACCGGCCCTCTGACGAGCGGCTCCTGCATCTCCGGCCAGTCTCGCGACGCGAGGCCTACGCCGCCGACGTGACCCACGGCACGAACAACGAGTTCGGCTTCGACTACCTGCGCGACAACATGGTCATGGAGCTCCAGCAGCGGGTGCAGCGACAGCGCTACTTCGCCATCGTGGATGAGGTCGACAACATCCTCATCGATGAGGCGCGGACGCCGCTCATCATCTCCGGCCAGGCCGAGGAGTCGGAGGACCTCTACTACCAGTTCGCTCGGCTCGTGCCCCGTCTCCAGCCCCGGAAGGAAGGCGCGGAGGAGGGCGGCGACTACTTCATCGACCTCAAGGAGCACGCCGTCTCCCCCACCGAGGACGGCATCACCAAGATCGAACGGCTGCTGGGCGTCGACAACATGTTCGATGCCGATCCGCGGCTGGCTCGCCACTTCGAGCAGGCGCTGAAAGCCCACGCCCTCTACAAGCGCGACGATCACTACATCGTCAAGGACGGCGAGATCGTCATCGTCGATGAGTTCACCGGCCGCCAGATGCCCGGCCGGCGCTGGTCGGAGGGCCTCCACCAGGCGGTCGAGGCCAAGGAGGGCCTGCGCGTCCAGCGGGAGTCGGTGACGCTGGCCACCATCACCTTCCAGAACTACTTCCGTCTCTACCACAAGCTCTCGGGCATGACCGGCACGGCCCTGACCGAGCAGGAGGAGTTCTTCAAGATCTACGGTCTTGAGGTGGTGGCCATCCCCACCCACCGGCCGATGGTCCGGGCAGACGAGCCGGATCTGGTCTTCCGCACCGAGACGGCCAAGTTCGAGGCGCTCATCGACGAGGTCGAGGAGGCGGCGGCAGGCGGGCGGCCCGTGCTGGTCGGAACGGTCAGCGTGGAGAAGAGCGAGATCCTCTCCGACATGCTTCGGCGGCGGGGCGTCAAGCACGAGGTGCTGAACGCGAAGTTCCATGAGAAGGAAGCGCCCATCGTGGCGCAGGCCGGCCGGTCAGCGGCGGTGACCATCGCCACCAACATGGCCGGGCGCGGCACGGACATCCAACTGGGCGGCAATCCGGCAGGCATGACCTCGGCGGACCTCCACCGGCGGGGCATCAATCCTGCCGAGGCGCCCCCCGAGGTCTACGAGGAGGCCCTGGCGCGCGCCCGTGCCGACACGGCTCAGGATCACGAGAAGGTCGTGGCCGCCGGCGGGCTGCACATCATCGGGACGGAGCGCCACGATGCGAGGCGCATCGATAACCAGCTTCGTGGCCGCGCCGGTCGTCAGGGTGACCCCGGTTCCTCTCGTTTCTACCTGTCCCTGGAGGACGCGCTGATGAAGCGCTTCGCCTCCGATCGAGTGGCCGGGCTGATGGAACGGATGGGCCTGGAAGGCGACGTGGCCATCGAGTCACGGCTCGTGTCCAAGACCATCGAGAACGCCCAGTCCCGCGTGGAGGGCTACAACTTCGACATCCGCAAGCGCGTCGTGGAGTACGACGATGTCATCAACAGGCAGCGCGAGACCATCTACGCGGAGCGTGACAAGGTCCTCAACAACGAGGACCTTACCGAGACCGTCCGTCTCTTCCTGGACGACGAGATCGACACGCTGGTCGAGACGCATCTGGGACCGGTCGTCGAAGAATGGGATATGGACGGACTGGCCCACGCCGTGGCGGCCATGAACCTCGTCGGTGATGACCTTGACGCGGACGGCCTGGCCGATCTGACCACGCGCGATGCCATCGACGAGCGGCTTCGGCAGGCTGTCGATGACACGCTCGCCCGGCGCGAGGAGGAGCACGGAGCCGACACATGGGCGCTCGTCGAACGGATGGTCCTGCTGCGCACCATCGATTCCCTGTGGGTCGAGCACCTCACCGAGCTGGACGACTTCCGCCGCGGCGTCGGCCTGCGCGGCTACGGCGGCACGGACCCCTTGAACGAGTTCAAGCGCGAGGCCTTCAAGCTCTACGAGGAGCTGCGCGGCTTCATCCGACACGGTGTGGCCACCACCGTCTTTCGCGTCACAGTGCAGCGCCAGACGCAACCGGCGCCCCTGCCCAGTCCCGAGCAGGTCGCCGCCATGCGCGACAACGGGACCGATGGCTCGGCGGGAAGGCTGGCGACCACGGCTGCCGGTCCACGGGGGGCGATACCGGTCGGTGCCGGTGCTGCCGGTGCTGCCGCATCACCCTTGCTTAGTGGCGTGACCGGCGGTGGCCGTCCCGGCACGGTGCGGCTCCAGCGGGGAGACGAGGAGCTGGCCCCCGTCGCGTCAGCGGCCAAGCCGGCACTGCCCAAGATCGGTCGCAATGACCCGTGCCACTGCGGGAGCGGCCTGAAATACAAGAAATGCCACGGCCGCTGATATCCGAGGCGGGTATCGGTGCATTTCGTGGGCCTTGCCTCTTGAGCCGCGGCCATCTCATCCATATACTCTGCCGAGATGGCGTTGGGGAGTTCCTCTGGCGCCGGCAGACAGCCCGGGGCGACCGTGCCCAGCGCCCGGCGGGCATGCGAGGGAGTGATGGTGTCCGTGGATCCGAGCGCCACGGCGGCCGGCATCGAGGTGGGAGATGCGTCGGTCGTCGATCTGATCGCCTGCGAACGCGACTGTCGAACGTGCAGTTACGCCGCCTGGCTTGACTGCGACGGGGATTGCGCCCCGTGCCCCCACAATGGCTACTGCCCCTGTGTCAACCCCGTCGTCGCACGGAGCAAGACCGCGTTGAAGATCATCGAGCTTCGCCCGATCCTGCTCCGGGATGCCCGCGCCAGGAGCTGATGGAACCCGCCGCCATCCGCGATCTCGCCAGCCGGATCCACGCGACCTCGGGGAGGCTTTGACCTCGGCGGCAAGTCCGAGCGTCTGAGCGGGCTGGACGACGAGGCGTCCCAGCCAGAGCTGTGGCACGACCCGCCGAAGGCCCAGCGGATCCTCCGTGAGGCTGAGTCGCTGCGTACCGAGCTTTCCGACTGGCGGGATGTCCGGCGCAGGGCGGACGACCTGCTGGAGCTGAGCGAGCTCGCCGCCGACGACCCGGCGATGGCCACTGACATCGACGCTGAGTACGCGGGGCTGTCGGCTGGCTTCGACCGGCTCCGGACCGCGCTGCTGTTCAGCGGCGAGTACGACGAGCGCCCGGCCATCGTGTCCATCTCGGCCGGCGCCGGCGGCATGGAGGCGACCGGCTGGGCCGAGATGCTCCTGCGCATGTACCTGCGCTGGTCGGAGAGCCACCGCTTCGCCACGGAGGTCCTGGATCGACTCGACGGTGAGGGCGGGGGCATCAAGAGCGTCACCATCGCCGTGGACGGCCGCGATGCCTACGGTTTCCTCCGCGCGGAGAGGGGAGTGCATCGCCTGGTCCGGATAAGCCCCTACGACTCACAGAAACGGCGCCACACGACGTTCGCCCTGGTCGAGGTGCTGCCCGAGGCGGAGGATGCTCCCGAGGTCGGTGACATCCCCGATGACGATCTCAAGATAGATACCTTCCGCGCCCAGGGGGCGGGCGGGCAGCACGTCAACAAGACCGACTCCGCGGTGCGCATCACGCACCTGCCGACCGGAGTGGTGGCACAGAGCCAGAACGAACGATCGCAGCACCAGAACCGGGAGGTTGCCATGAAGGTGCTCCGGGCGCGCCTCCTGGAGCGCCTGCTGGCCGAGCGGGAGAAGGAGCGCAACGAGCTGAAGGGTGCCCACGTGGAAGCCGGTTGGGGCAACCAGATCCGCTCCTACGTGCTGCACCCCTACCAGATGGTCAAGGACCACCGCAACGAGCACGAGACGAGCGACACGTCAGCCGTGCTCGACGGTGGCCTGGACGGCTTCATGCTGGCCGAGCTGGAGCGGGTGGCGACCGAGTACGTCGAGCCGGCCTCTGACGCCTCGTGAGCAACGGTTCCCCCCGAGCGGAACGCTGGGCTGCCGCGGCCATCCGCCCCATGCGCGCAGAAGATCTGGGTGCCTGCGCCGACGTGTTCTATGCCGCCATCGACGAGCTGTACCGCCGCAGGGGCCGGCCGGCACTGCCACGCAACCCCGACCCGCTGATGCGTCTGTTCGGGCACCTATCGGCAACCGATCCGCTGCGCTGCCACGTGGCCGAGACCGCCTCGGGCGTGGTCGCCTTCGGCATCGCGCACCGTCGCGGGTCGACCTGGTTCCTCTCCTTCCTCTTCGTGCAGCCGGAGCACCAAGCGGCCGGACTGGGTAGGCAGCTGGTGCAGCGGTGCCTGGCGGAGGATGACCGGCCGGGCGATCCGCGGCCGAGCGCGGAGGGGCTCACCTATGCCCTCTGCGCCGAATCCGTCCAGCCGGTCTCGCTGGCCCTGTACACCATGCTGGGAATCGCACCACGCGTGCCCATCTTCCTCCTCACCGGAAAGCCACTTTCCGATCGACCGGTGGGTGACCGGACGGCGATCGAGGCGACCTCCTTCGTCGAGCTGGCCGCCGCCGACCACCAGGGACTGGCCGCCGCTGTCGATGCCATCGACCGGGCCACGTTGGGCTATGAGCACTCGTCCGACCACCGTTTCTGGACGGCCAGCGGACGCCAGGGCTGGTCGTTCCGGGATCCGGCCTCTGACGAGCCAGTGGGCTATGGCTACGCGCAAGCGTCGGGTCGGGTGGGACCGGTGGCCACGACCGAGTCACGCTGGCTGGCCCCTGCGCTCGCTCACCTGTTCAGCGTGGTCACGCCGTCCGACGGCTGGCAGCTGCATGTCCCCGGGTCCAGCCCTGTGCTGCCCTCCCTCCTGCGCGGAGGCTTCCGGCTCGACGATGATGCGCCCATCCTGTGGTGCTCCACCGCAGACAGCCCAGCCTTCGATCGATACCTCCTCGCCTCTTACGCCCTGCCGTGAACGAGGTCGCCGGCGAGTTCGATCGTTGGGGCTGGATCGCGCTGGCCCTGGCTGCCTGTGACGAGGCGGATGCCGTGGCCATGCCCGCCTTCCGCGGCGCCCGCGACGTTTCCACGAAAGCGGACGGCACGCTCGTGACCAGCGCGGACCGCGCCATCGAGCGTCTCATCCGCGAGCGCATCCACGCCCGCCATCCCGACCACGGCCTCATCGGCGAGGAGTACGGTCCAGAGGGAGCGGAGCGCCCTGTCCGCTGGTACCTGGACCCCATCGATGGCACCAGCAACTTCGTGCGGGGCGTGCCCATCTTCGCCACCCTCATCGCCGTGGAGCGCGAAGGCGCCCTGGAAGCCGCCGTGGTCTCCGCACCGGCCCTGCGCACCCGCTGGCTGGCCTGGCGCGGCGGAGGCGCCTGGAGCGTGTCCACCGATGGCCAGCGTCGCCGGCTCAGCGTATCGGCCATCGCCAACATCGCCGAGGCGCATCTGCTCTACGCATCACCCACCGCCCTGCGGGCGTCCGGCCTGGTGCCGGGCCTGGATGCCGTGCTCGCGCAGGCGTGGCGCGAGCGTGGCTTCGGGGATTTCTGGGGTCACATGCTGGTGGCCGAGGGAGCCGGCGAGGCCATGCTGGAGTACGGGCTCGCGGCGTGGGACATCGCGGCCCCCATGCTCATCGTGGAGGAGGCAGGCGGACGCTGTACGGATCTGGAGGGCCGGTCCGAGCTGCACGGTCGCGGCGGCTTCCTGACGGCCAACGCCGACCTCCACGCGCCCCTGCTGGCGGCTCTGCGTGGCTGACCTGACAGGGCCGGATGAGGGCAGCCTGGACGGCGGGCGCGTCGGCGCGCCGAGGCGGACCCTACCGCGCGTCGCTGTGGCGCTGCGGGACGTGTCGATGGTGTACCCCAACGGGCGTCGGGCACTCAGCGAGGTGGACCTGGTCGTGCCCGAAGGTGCCTTCGTCTTCCTGGTCGGTCCCTCCGGCGCGGGCAAGAGCACCCTGATCCGACTGCTGGTCCGCGACGAGCTGGCCACGCAGGGGGAGGTCTACGTGGCCGGCCACGAGGTCTCCCGGCTGGCCGGGCGGGACGTGCCCCGGCTGCGCCGGCAGATCGGCATCGTCTTCCAGGACTTCAAGCTGCTGCCGCGCAAGACGGTCCGCGAGAACGTGGCCTTCGCCCTGGAGGTGACCGGCGCGGCGCGGTCCCACATCGGTCCCGCGGTCGACCGTGCCCTGGCTCTGGTGGGCATCGCTGCGCAGGCCTCCCAGCGCCCCTCTCAGCTATCCGGCGGCGAGCAGCAGCGCACGGCCATCGCCCGAGCCATGGTCCACGACCCCAAGGTCATCATCGCCGACGAGCCGACCGGCAACCTGGACCCGCTCATCAGCTGGGAGATCATCCAACTGCTCCTGCGCATCAACGCGATGGGCACCACGGTCCTGATGGCCACCCACAACGCCGACGTGGTCACGGCCCTGCGCAAGCGCGTCGTGGCACTGGAGGATGGCGTCGTGGTGCGTGACGAGGTCGGCGGCTATCACCGTGACCACTGAGCGCCGGTGATCCACTTCCTGGTCTTCTCCGTCCGCCGCGCTGCCGAAGGGCTATGGCGCAACCGCGTGATGAGCCTGGCCGCCACGGTGACCATGGCCCTGATGCTCGTCCTCCTGGCCAGCCTGGTCATCCTGCTCTCCGGCCTCCAGGCCGGCCTAGAGCTCGTGGAGAGCAAGGTGGAGATCAGAGCGGAGCTGCACGAGGGCGTGCCACAGGAGCGCGTCGATGCCCTGCGCGAGCAGGTCGCCGCCCTGCCGGAGGTCGAGAGCGTGGCCTACGTGAGCAAGGACGAGGCGCTGGCGCAGTTCCGCGCACAGTTGGGCGAGGGACAGGAGGACCTGACCGAGGTCGTGGGGTCCAACCCGCTGCCGGCGCAGTTGGTGGTCAAGCTCAAGGACCCGCGCGAGTTCGGGTCCGTCAGGGGCACGCTCCAGGAGCCGCTGGGCGTGGTCAGCCGCGTTGTGGAGCAGCAGAGCAACGTGGACCGCCTCGTGTCCATCACCGGCCTGCTTCGTACGGTGGGCATCATCGTCATCGCGCTGGTCGGGCTGACGGTCCTGCTCGTCGTGGTCAACTCCATCCGCATGGCGCTCATGTCACGCGCGGACGAGATCGAGATCATGCGCTTGGTGGGCGCCTCGGACGCGTTCGTGCGCTGGCCGTTCATCTTCGAGGGCTTGCTCGTAGGGTTGCTGGGTGCGGTCATCACGCTCGCCCTCCTGAGCTTGGCGGCGGGACCCATCGCTCAACTGGCCACGGCCATCGCCGGCCAGGTGCCGATCGGCTTCGGCGACAGGCTCAGCTCCCAGGTGACCGCCGTGGTGCTGGCCGCCGGGCTGGGGCTGGGTGGCTTCGGTGCCTGGCTCTCGGTCCGCACGTACCTGCGCCGCTGACGGTCCGCACCATGAGCGGCGCCCAACGGACCATGGGGTAAGGAATCGCCACCTTCCATCCCTTAGGGGCTGCGGAGCGTAGATTCAGATGACCGAGCCCCAGCTGTCCTCGCGAGCACGTCCTTCCAACCCCGGAGATCTGCCCATGTCCGATCCTGCAGCACCCCCCGGCACGCCACTCTCTGGCACGCCGTCAGCCGATCGGGGTGCGCCCCACGGAGCCTCCCGACCGGACGCTCCGATGCCCTACGCCTTCCCTGCCGACGCGGAGGCCGGGCTGGGCTCGGGCCAGCCGGCCGGCGGCACTCCCTCGCGAGCACCCATCTATGTCGCACTTTTCGTGGTGGCGGCTCTGTCCGGTGCAGCACTCTTCACCTCCGGCTTCTCGCTCGGCGCACAGCAGGCCGTGACACCAGGCACGAGTGCCGCCGATCAGCAACTCTTCACGCCCTACTGGGAAGCGTTCAACAAGGTCACCAGCGAGTACGTGGGCACCATCGATGAGCGCAAGCTCGTCGAGGGGTCCATCAAGGGCCTCTTCGACGCCATCGAGGATCCCTACTCCGGCTACATGACCTCCGAGGAGTACCGCCTCAGCCTGTCCGGGCTCTCCGGACAGTTCGAGGGGATAGGTGCCGAGATGTCCAGCCAGGATGAGGACGAAGCTGCCTGTGCACCGGTCAGCGAGACCTGCCGCCTCGTGGTCGTTCGCGTCCTTCGAGGGTCTCCGGCCCTTGAAGCGGGGCTTCAGGCGGACGATGTCGTGCTGTCGGTGGACGAACAGAGCGTCATCGGGTCCACGCTGGAGGAGACCGTGGCCAAGGTGCGCGGCCAGAAGGGCACACCGGTCACGCTGGGCCTGGAGCGCGACGGGCGTCTCCTGGATCTGACCATCGTGCGCGGCGTGATCGACACGGAGGAGGTGCGCAGCGAGGTCCTGGCGGACGGGCAGGTGGGCTATCTCAAGATCGACGGTTTCAGCAGTAGCGCCGATGACGACTTCGTGAAGGAGCTGCGCCTGCTGGTGGAGGATCAGGGCATCGACTCCCTCATCCTCGACCTGCGCGACGACCCGGGTGGCTTCGTCAATGTGGCTCAGACCGTCGCCTCGCAGTTCATCGCCGAGGGCCCCATCTACTGGCAGGAGACGGCCGACGGCAGACAGGAGGCGTTCCAGGCCTCCCCCGACGGGGTGGCCACGGACCCGGGCATCGAGCTGGTGCTGCTGGTCAACGGCGGCTCAGCAAGCGCCAGCGAGATCGTGGCCGGTGCCCTCCAGGACACCGGGCGTGCCACGTTGCTGGGCGAGACGACCTTCGGCAAAGGCACCATCCAGCAATGGATCGAGCTCTCTGGCGACAACGGCGGGTTCCGGCTCTCCGTGGCCAAGTGGCTGACGCCGGACAAGACTTGGGTCCACGAGAACGGCATCACTCCCGACGTCGTGGTGCCCCGCCCGGAAGACACGCCAGCGGGCGAGGATCCGCAGTTGGATCGCGCCTTGGAGCTGCTGACGCGCGCCACCGGCGCGACGGACGGTTTACGTCTTGCGGCGTGACGCCTTCGGGGCCGGGGTGGCGGATCCTCGGCCGAGGTCGCAGCGTCGCCGGGCCTGGTCGCCGGGGGCCTGGTCGCCTGGGGCCGGCCTGAAGTCTCGATCGACGCCACCATCTTCGCCACGGGCCTATCGCGGCATGATCCCCTGGCGCGCGGGTCGCGCTGTCGCCCCAGGTCGCCATAGAGTGCGAGGGTGACGGCCTTATCCGTCGGATGAGCCACGAAGCCGGGCCCTGCCAGCGTGGGTCACGCCGATCCGCTTCAGAAGACGCTCCCCGCGGACGATAGTGGCGTCGATCACATCCTCTTGCCATGGCTTGACAGTGTGGTATCTTCTCGGCGTACGAAAGGAGGTGATGTGCAGTGATAGACAGTAAGCGTCGCTGCACCACCTCGGAGGGTTCGCGCTAAGCGCTGAGCCCACCGGGTGGTGAAGCAGCCACGAAGCGCCGGCCTACTGTGGGCCGGCGTTCGTGCGTCCGGGGCATGACGGCCCGGCCACCCTGAGTCCTTCCCGCGGGGCACCCCCGCAGCGCACCATGCGAAGGAGCCCGTCGATGGGCGAACAGACCGTCGCCGTCAATCGAAAAGCCCGGCACGAATACACCATCGAGGACACGGTCGAGGCTGGCATCGCTTTGACCGGCACGGAGATCAAGAGCATCCGCGAGGGTCATGCCAACCTCCAGGAGTCGTACGCTCGGATCGAGCGTGGCGAGGCGTGGCTGATCGGCTGTCACATCGCGCCCTGGGCCGGCGGCAACCGCAACAACCACGAGCCGCGTCGGACGCGCAAGCTGCTGCTGCACCGGGAGCAGATCGACCGCATCCTGGGCCGCGCTTCCGCCAAGGGCCTGACCATCGTGCCGCTGCGCCTCTACATCACGGGCCGCGGCCGGGCCAAGCTGGAGTTGGGCCTGGCGCGCGGGAAGCAGCTCCACGACAAGCGCCGGGACATCGCCGCGCGTGACTCGCGCCGCGACCTTCAGCGAGAGCTGGCCGACGCTACGCGGGGCCGGCGGTAAGCGCCGCCAACGGCAAAGCGAGGCTGGCGGTAACCACTCCCCGACGCTGCGGCGGCGGCACCATGAACCGCGGCTCATGGCTCGCCAAGGGTGCGAACCGACCCTCGAACCGTCGGCGTCACATCTCTACGGGTCTCTCCGCGAACGATCGGAACGTGGTGGGAGCCATACGCCCAAGGAGTGCCTGCTTAGGCCCATGGCGGACCATCCGGATGGCTCGGTGACGGGCTCGAGGGTCACTTCGCTCGTCTGGCGGTCCAGCGACGCGACCGGCTCGGAAAGATGAGTCCTGGGCCCGATCGTCCCTGCGCGGGTAGACCGAACGCGCGTTCGGATGGTAGGATGGGCGTCTTGGGGATGCGTGGTCTCGACAGGGCCGGATTCCCGAGGAACGCGAGCCGAGGTGCCGTCGGGCCTCGTAAAAAGGCGGCAAAAGAAGTAACTGGCAACCGCCAGCCTGCTCTCGCCCTC
>Ga0136617_10000605_pt1 | contig 30677 bp, 31 predicted proteins | sample AntDrymUQ3222106_2_FD_129672 | JGI IMG/M metagenome (GOLD analysis project Ga0136617, IMG submission 129672) | Polar desert sand microbial communities from Dry Valleys, Antarctica - metaG UQ322 (21.06) | ecosystem: Environmental > Terrestrial > Soil > Desert | place: Antarctica: Dry Valley... | reverse complement strand
CGTTTATAAAGCGCGTTCTCGCATTCCGGGCATTTTACGAAGATGCCTTCGGTCTTTACATTTCGTTCTTCATCGTCGAGTTGCTCGTCGATTTTAGGCTTGTCTCTTTTGAACCAGGACATATTACGTCGTCAGTGGCCGGTTGTCAGTGGTCAGTTATAACTGTTTATCGAGCCTGTTGTGGGTTACAAAGAATTAAGATTAGCACACGCGGAGATGTTTGTCGCACAACGGTTTTTACGTGAGCTGCAAATTGCGCATCAGACGGATCGACCTAAGACGTCCAGCATTTGATGGTGAATCGATCCATTACTGGCGCAGATCGGCGGTGCGTAGATGCTGAAGGGCGATCCGTCGTAATACGTCACCTGGCCGCCGGCTTCCTCGATCAGTAGTTTGCCCGCTGCAACGTCCCAGGCATGCAACCCTTCTTCCCAAAATCCGTCAAAACGCCCACAGGCCACATATGCCATGTTGAGCGCGGCCGAACCGTCTCGCCGAATCCCGCGAGACTTGAGCAGAAAATCCGTCAAGTGCCGACCGAAATCAACGTGCTGCTTAAAGTCGTATGGAAAACCCGTGCCAATCAGCGAATCGCCTAAATTTGTCTCGCCCGAAACGCGGATCGGTTTGTTGTTTAGCGTCGCACCCCGACCTTTTTCAGCGGTAAAAACCTCGTTTCTCGTCGGATCGTAGGTAACTCCGAGCATAATCTCGCCTTGATTTTCCAGAGCGATTGTTACGCAAAAACAAGGATAACCGTGTGCGTAATTGGTTGTGCCGTCAAGCGGGTCAATTATCCATTTCCAGTTTTTATCGCCGCCGATTGTCACGGCTTCGCCCGATTCTTCTGCCAGAATCGTGTGTTTGGGATAATAGCATTTTATTCGTTCGATAATGAGAGCTTCAGAGGCCAGATCAGCTTCCGTAACCAGGTCAATATCACCTTTTTTTAATATGTCGATCTTTCGGCCGAATTTTTCGAGCAGTATCTGCCCGGCGTCACGGGCGGTTTCAATTGCAAAATTAAGCATTAATTCATCTTACCGCAGAGACTCAGAGACACAGAGGAAGAGAGAAAATTATATAGATGAAAGCGCGTACATTCTGATAGAAACGATCGATTTTGCTCGCCTTTCTTGAGAATTCTTCTCTCTGTCTCTGCGGTAAAAATCACTACTTAATTATCGCGATAATCTCGGTCTGATGGGGCGCGGTGATGATCGCGTCATCTTCGGATACGTAGACATCGATCTCGGAACGGATGCCGAATTTTCCGGCGAGATAAATACCCGGCTCTATAGAGAACGCAGTTCCTGGAATCAATCGCCGCGAATCACGAGTTTCGAGATTGTCGATGTTTGCACCATTCCCGTGGCCTTCTTCGCCGATGGAATGCCCGGTCCGATGCAGAAATTGATCTGCATATCCCGCCCTGCGTATAACCTCGCGGGAGACATCGTCAACCTGTGCTCCGGTAATTATTTTCTTATTTCGAAAAGAAGTCTGTACAAATTTGAAAGCGGCGTCTTGAGCCTCGCGGACAATATTCCAGATCTTCACATATTCTTCCGGAACGGTTTCGCCGACATACCCAACCCAGGTCAGATCTACCGCCGGAGCTCTCGGCTTAGTCAATTTTGTAACCGAATCGATCAAGACGAGGTCACCGCGTTTGATCTGGGAATTGCGTTCCCTGGTCGGGAAGTAATGGGGTGATGCGGCATTGGCGTTTACCGCGACGATCATTGGCGAAGGCTGCATCCCCACTTCGGAAAAACGCTTCATCATAAATTGCTGTACATCGATCTCGGTCGTCGGGATATTCTCATTCATCCGCCGTTTGATGTCGGCGAAGGCTTCCACAATGATCTTTTGCAGCTTGATGCAGGCTTCCTTATGCATCGCAAGCTGTTCGTCAGTCCAGACGGCCTCAAACTGCTGGACAAGATCGGCACTCGTTTCAACCTTTACCTTGAGAGCACGGATCATCTCGATGGTTCCGGCGTCGACACGCGAAATATACGGAATGTCGTTATTCGGTGAATATTGCATTGCGATCTTAAACCCGCCTGCCGGAACTGCGTCCGTCCGCCTGCCGAAAAAGGCCTTGCGGAGTTGATCCTGAAGTAATTGCCATTCGCGGTAGATCAGCTTTTCACCCGGCAAGGCGTCCAGCTTTTCGGGCTCGATGGCGTGGACGATCTTTACGGGTTCGCCTTTGGCGGGAACGTAATAGAACCAACGACGCGAACCTCCGGCATTGCGTTCAAGCTTCAAGATTCGAAAACTCAGAATGTCGCTGCCGCGAAAGTCGTAGAACAGCCAGCCATCAAGTTTTTCTTTTTGAAGTGCGGTTTGAATTTCAGAAACGCGGGCGGATTGTTCCGTTTGGAGTTTTAGCAAGTAGAGTAAATTTGGCCCGGGCAAAGACCCTTTAGTCTGACCTGGCCCACGAATCCAGGTTCCGATTTTTCCTTCCTCCATTTTAGGAAGAGGCGCTTGCAAAACGGTTTGCGCTAAACCGAACGAAGCGCAGGTAAGTAAAATAGCGACGGCGATGGTTATCTTCATAATCTGTCTTGTTCCTATTGTTCCACGTGTTCGTCTCGTTCTGTGGTAAAAATAATTCTGCAAAAGAAACAAACAACGGAACAAAGAGGAACAAGAAACAGACCCGTTTATTTCTTAAAATGCTTTTCGCTCAACTCCAGAAATTCCTCAACCTGTGAATCCCAGTACGTCCAATTATGTCCACCGGGAAGCTGTCGGAACTCGTGCGGCACGTTCTTTTCAAGCAGGAGAGTGACAAAATCGCGATTATTCTGAAACAGGAAATCCTCTGTTCCGCAGTCAATGTACAGAAAGGGCATCGACTTTATTTTTTCGGGTTTAGCTTCACGTACCAATTTGAAAAGATCGTTTGCTTTCCGCGTTTCGCTGTCCGCCGGACCGTAAATAGCGTTGATCGATTTCATAAAAGCGACGGCTCGGGCTGTTTCCGTAAATGACACCACGCCTAGAGCGCCGCTAAAACTTCCCGCGAGCGAAAAAGTCTCAGGATGTTTGATGCCGAATTTCAAAGCGCCGTAACCGCCCATCGAAAGTCCGGCAATCGCACGGCCGCTGCGATTCGCTATCGTGCGGAATTTTTTATCGATTTCCGGGACAAGCTCCTCGATAATATAGCTTTCGTATTTTTGATTCGGTTTGGTGGCACTGTCGGTATACCATCCATTGTCGCCTTCGGGCGTGACGATGATGAACTTATGGAATGCGGCGTGCAGCTTCAGATTTGATTTGTCGATCCAATTGTCAAAATGTCCGGTTAGACCGTGAAGCAGATAAATTACCGGATATCGCTCAAGCTTATCGAATTTGTATCCTGGGGGAAACACAACACGATATGGAATTTCTCGGGTCATCAGCTTGCTGGATAGTTTGAAAGTTACAACCTCGCCGTTCTCTGCAGCTCGATCTTGCAGTATCGGTTTTACCTGTCCGAATAGCGAACTGGACAGCGTGAGAGTTAGGAGGAGCCATAAGAAATGGATTGAAATTCTGCCTTTTTCTCCGCTCATCTAGACAAACGTCCTCCCGTTACTTGAAAAACCGTTCGAACCAGCCACCCGCTTTCTCTTTATCAACCACCTGAGCCAGTTCGCCCGAGTCGAACCAAACGCCCGAGCACTTGTCGCAAACGTCGACCTTGATATTCTCATAATCGGTCTCAATCAATGCACCATTGCATTTCGGACACGCGATTCCTGTATCCTTTGCGTCTTCCGTCGCGAGCTTTGCCTTCATCTTCTCGATGAGTTCCTGCTCTTTACGGCGAAAATAGTCGTTTTCAAGGGACCGTCGGCGGTCGTCCAAGTTTACCGGCATAAATTATAGCCTCCTTTTAATCAAATAATTCCGAATAGCAGAAAAATAGCAGAGTGCGTGCGAAGTTTCAAAAATTGAATCAAGCATCAGGCCTCGGTTTTGTGGACCGAGCGCATTCGCTGCCGCGCCTTTTTGGATCGGCGGATCGTGTTGCGGCGTTTCAGGTTCGTTTCGGCCCACTCGGAAACCTTCCTGAGCGGATGCCATTCGAAGCTTTCAAGCGGCAGCACTTCACTCGATGCATCCCTTAGCTTCAAAGTGCCGAAGGCGACAAAAAAGATGAGAAAGTTAAAAATCCCACCGGCCAGAACAACCAACCAACCGGGTGCGAGTCCGACTTGGGCTCGCGCAAAAAGAAGTTCCCAGAATCTTTCCAGGTCCTGCGGCGTGTTCGCGGGAATCGGTGACGGGTGAATGTAAATTTTGAGCGACCACGACAGGGCCAGCAGTATGAATATCCACAAATAATTCGCACGCAAACGCCGGCCGACCGCTTCCCATTCGCTGATGGTAAAATGCGGTGACATGAGATCGGCCGAGATATGCTCGGCCCATTCCTTGTCCGGCGGGATCGTCCGGTGAGAGAGCATTGGAGCAAAATAACCCGTTTCCAGAACTCTCACGCGATTTGCCCAAACTTCGTAATAACGATATCTGCGGGCTTCCATAAACAGGAAAATCGACACCAGAATCGAATTTATCGGAATCGCGAAATGAGGATTGTCAGGCGAACTGAAAACGAAGGAAAGCGTTGCACCTGCCGTAATCACCGCCCAATTCGTGGTTGCATCGAGCCGCCCGCGCCATACATTAGAACGCTGTATCTCTCCGCGATAAAAATGCACCATCGCGGTGTTGAATTCGGGAGGCGCTAATTTTTGAGCGATCGTTTGCGGAGTCGTTTTCGGCTTAAGGTTTCGCTTGTGAACTTCCTCGGCGAATGCTCGGAACGATTCCGGGACAGCCGTAATATGTATATCTTCTTCGGACGTTAACGGTCCGGTCCGAACATCATCTCTCATAGCGAGTTTGGGAGGTTTAGGAAGGCAGCCGTGAACCTTCGCAAAGAAAAAATTATCACTTTCATCCTTCGGATGCAAGGAATTTCAGTGTTATAACGATTATCGGACCAATTTCCACAGCCTTAGTTACGAATTGGGGTTTTGCAAGGTTAAAAGTTAGATGACGAAAAATGACGAATTCTGGATGCGTGTGGCTCTTGAGGCAGCCGAGAAGGCTCGCGATATGGAGGAAGTTCCGATCGGTGCCTGTTTGATTGACGTTGAAGGTAATCTTCTCGCGACCGCGTCAAACCTCACCATCACCAACAGTGATCCTACCGCGCATGCCGAGATACTGGTTATTCGCGAAGCCGGGGCTACAATCGGCAATTATCGATTGACCGAAACGACGCTTTATACGACGGTCGAACCTTGTGTTATGTGTGCCGGAGCATTAGTCAATGCTCGTGTTAAAAGGCTGGTATACGGCGCCCTTGACGAACGATTCGGAGCTGTCAAAACGCTTTTCCGGCTTTGCGATCATGAAGCTTTGAATCATAAGCTGGAAATAACGTCGGCCGTGCTGGCGGAAGAGTGCCGCGAGTTGATGCGGGAATTTTTTCGTCTGCGAAGGTAATGCTGCGTACTGCAAATGGAGCTGCCTCCTGTTTTTTCGATTCGTCGTCATCTCGATCTGTGGTTCGCCTTTTTTCGCAACAGAACGTAAGAGAAAGAATTTACCACAAAAAAGGGAGTTAGGACGAACAATGAAAACGCTCCCGCCCGGCGGTCGCTTTTCCCTCTACGGATCTTAACGCCTTACTCGCTTCTGCAACAGCCGACTTGATATTTTCTGACGTCAAATATTAGAATTAAAGGTTCGCGGAGAGGTGCGAGAGCGGTTGAATCGGGCAGTCTCGAAAATTGTTGAACCTTAACGGGTTCCGTGGGTTCGAATCCCACCCTCTCCGCCATACTTAAAGGCGAAAGGATAAAGGGGAAAGTTTCGGAGTGAGAAAAATTGCGAGATTATGGTGAATGAAGATTTGAGGATTCGGACGAGGAATTTTGCGGTCCGAATCATTAAACTTTTCGCCGCTTTGCCGAAGTCGACTCAAGCACAGGTTTCAGGAAAATAGATTTTGCGTTGCGGAACATCCGTCGGAGCACAATACCGAGAATCGCAGCACGCGAAATCCGACGCCGACTTTATCAGTAAAGTCGAAGGTTCTTTGCAGGAATTAGAAGAAACGACGTATTGGTTGGAGTTGCTCGAGGGAATGGAAATTTTTAGTTCGGAAAAGTTGATGCCAATACGGGAAGAAACAAAAGAGCTGACAGCAATCTTCGTTACGATTGCAAAAAGGTTAAGGCTCGAAAGGCTTCACTTTAGCCTTTCGTCTTTATCCTTTACACTTTCGAGGAAAGGTGCAAGAGCGGTTGAATTGGCAGCATTGGAAATGCTGTGAGCCTTAACGGGTTCCGTGGGTTCGAATCCCACCCTTTCCGCCACATTAGAAGGCGAAAGGATAAAGGAGAAAGGCGAAAGGTAAGAATTCTTTACTTTCTCCTTTATTCCTTTCGCCTTTCTCCTTTAGATATGGCTTCAGGCTCCGCACAAGGTTTGAGTTGTGAACTCCGCTAGGCGAGGAATCGAGCAACGGTAGCAATTTCAGCTTGTGTTGCGGGTAAGTCTGGAGCCACCAAATTCGAGGATAAAGGCTAAAGGGTAAGGGATAAAGTGAGACGTCGCTCTGCCCTTTATCCTTTCGCCTTTATCCTTTATCCTTTACAAAATGTCTTACCAGGTAATCGCGCGAAAATGGAGGCCGCAGACCTTTGAGGAGGTAACGGGTCAGGAGAATATTACGCAAACCTTGCGTAACGCTCTGGAACACGACCGTCTGCATCACGCTTATCTCTTCTCGGGTGCCCGAGGTGTCGGGAAAACGACGACCGCCCGTTTACTAGCGAAGGCTTTAAACTGTCATAAAACAAGTATTCCGAATCCGCAGCCGTGCTCATTTAACGATCCGGACGCATGCCCGTCATGCCTGGAAATTTCGGAAAGCCGTTCGATTGACGTCCTCGAATTCGACGCCGCGTCGCATACCGGCGTACAGGACATCCGCGATATTATTCTCGAAGGCATCAATGTTGCTCCTGCACGTGACCGATATAAAGTCTTCATAATCGACGAAGTTCATATGCTCTCGCCATCGTCTTTCAACGCGCTTTTGAAGACGGTCGAAGAGCCGCCGCCGAATGTCGTGTTTATTATGGCGACAACCGAGCTGCACAAAGTTCCCGAGACGATTCTTTCTCGATGCCAGGAATTCGAGTTTCGCACGATCCCGCTGCAGAAAATCTATGACCGCCTTAAGCTGATCGCCGCTGCTGAAAATGTTGACGTTTCGGACGACGCCCTGCGTGAAATCTCGCGTTCGGGCGAAGGCTCGATGCGCGACGCCCAGTCGAACTTCGACCAGGTAATCAGCTTTTCGGGTGAGAAAATCTCCGTTTCCGATGTTTCGAGCGCGCTCGGCATGGCGAGCGTCGAAATGCTCACGAAAGTTCTTTCTGCGATTGCCGACAAGAATGCGAAAGTTATTCTCGATGTCGTTGACGATTTAATTTCGCGCGGACAGGACCTGCGAAATTTTTCCCGCGATTTGCTTTCGCTCTTGCGCGATCTCCTCGTTTATAAGATCGCCGGCGATGCGGAAAATCTCTTTGAGACCTCCGTTTTAAGCCTTGAAGCAATGCAGACTCACGCTGCGTTATTCTCCGAAGCCGATCTTTTGCGGTTTTTTAATTCGCTTGCCGAAACCGAAACCAAATTGAAGGACGCAACGCAATCGCGCTATGTTCTCGAGGTTGGGCTGATTAAATTGATAGAGATGCGTCGCGTCTTGTCGATCGAGAAAATCCTTGAACGGCTTTCCGTGCTGGAACAGTCCTTCAATGAAGGCCTAAATGGAACAGGACACGAGATCGAGCCGAAAACCGCCGAGAATATTCACTCGCCTGCGGAAAAAAAAACTCTGAACTTCGATTCGGTGCTTGAAGAAAGGGACACCGCAATCGATTTGGCTCTTCCGAAAGAGGAACCTGCTTATTTAATGGACTCATCGGCCAATGGTCAGTCGTTTGATCTGCACTTTCTCGATGCAATTCAAATTTCGCTTCCCGCAATCAATTCGGACGAGCTCGAACATGTCGAAGACCCATGGCTCGATACGGCGTTTGAAGAGAAGCTTTCGCGCAGCGGCGATGACCTCCTCCCGATTGCGAACGCCGCTAAAATCGCTGAGGCGGCCCTGGGCGGTAGAGCTGGAGAGAAAACTCAGTCGACGAATGCAGCTTCGAAAGGTTATGCGGTAGCCGCATCCGAAGCGACTATCTTTACACCTCCGGCGTTCGATGTCGAAAAGGTCGCCGAAATGTCGGTGCTTTCCGAGACTCCAAGCGAGGAAGAACTGTTTGCTTATGCCAATTCCCATCCCGTCATTAAAAAAGCCTTGCGCATCTTTCGAGGGAAACTGATTGAAGTGAAAAAGATTTAGCAGCGTGATACAGGGCTGGCTGTCATACTATGCCGGAACATTTTTTCGCCGCTTTCGTATTTTGTCTATATTTGACACAATCAGTCATACTGAATGAGACATAAATTTGCTCCCGCCAAAATTAAATACATCCAGGCTGTGCTGATCCTTATTCTCGGCGCTTCGGCGGTACTTGCTCAAAGCGAAGCCCCATTTTCTATAGACACTTCTCCGTTACCTGCACCGACAGGCTTTGTTAATGATTTTGCGGGTGTTATTGATTCGGCCGCGAAACAGCAGCTTGAAGCACGACTAAAGGAATTTAAGGAAAAAACGGGTGTGGAGCTTGCGGTCGCAGTCGTGAAAACGACGGGTGAACGCCCTATTTTCGATTATTCGCTCGCGGTCGCCCGCGGCTGGAAAATTGGTTCGAAAGAAGATGATAATCCCGGTGCGCTTTTATTTGTAGCAATCGACGACCGCAAATATTTTACGCAGGTAAGCAAGGACCTGGAAGATGAGCTGCCCGACGGCCTCGCCGGCAGCCTTCAGCGGCAGCATCTCGTGCCGGAGTTTCGCCAGGGCAATTATTCTAAAGGGATTGCCGACACGATCGATGCCTTCATTCGCACGATCGAAACGAGGAGGAGCGGCGGCGAAGCCCCGCCGGCCGGAAACACTGACAAACCCAGAAAACCAGCAGGCTCTTCACGATCAATTTACAGCCTTTTCTGCTGTCTCATCGTGATCGTGGTCATTGCTCTTATATTTTGGGGAAAAAGACGTGGAAAATCGGATGACGACGATGATCGATGGGGCGGCGGCGGCGGATTTGGCGGCGGTACCGCAAGCGCCCTGCCGTGGGTGATCGGCTCGATCCTGGCCGGCAGTTCGCACGGTTCGTCTTCTTCGGGAGACTGGGGCGGCTCCTCCGGCGGCGGAGGCGGATGGGGCGGTTTTGGCGGTGGCGGCGATTTCGGCGGCGGCGGTGGGGGCGGAGACTGGTAAGGTCTCATTAAGGATTTTGCATTTTGGCTTGGGGATTAAATCCGGGACTTTGGATCTTATACTTTGGATTTTGGACTTTTACGATGAAGAATCAGTTCGAGGCATTTATCGACGATTTACGGGCGACGCACGGTAGGAATCTCGTGTCGATAGTTCTTTACGGATCGGCGGCGGCGGGCGATTTCGTTCCGCATAAATCAAACTACAATATCCTGATCGCTCTCCAAAAGATAACACCGCAAGATCTGCGAAACGCCCACGCCAGTATTCGCGAGTGGCATAAAATGGGACATCCGGTGCCAGTGTATTTCACCGTTTCGGAGCTGCAAAACGCGGCCGACGTTTTTCCCATAGAGTTTCATCAGATGGAAACGGCCCGCAAAGTGCTGTATGGTACGGACGTTTTAGCAGGTTTGAAGATTTCCGATGAATTTCTGCGGCATCAGACGGAATACGAGCTACGGAGTAAACTGATCCGGCTTCGGCGGCAGTATATTCCTGCGTCGGCCTCGGTTGACGGTCTGAAAAATTTAATGTCCGAAAGCCTGTCGAGTTTTTCAGCTCTGTTTCGTGCGGTTTTGCTGCTTCAGGGCGTTCAACCGCCGGTCACAAAGCACGAGATAGTCGCTCTGACCATTCAGCATTTGAAACTCGATGGAGTGCCGTTTGAAAAAATATTCAATATTCGTGAGAATAATCTCTCGGCAAAACTGGACGAAGAAGAAGCGAACCGCCTGTTTGGAGATTATATGGAGCAGATAGAGAATGTCATTAATTCTGTCGACTCAGTTGGAGCGTAAATTCGTGATCGTTTTCCATAAAACGGGCTGTTAGCCCATTTATTAAAAGAAACGGGAATATCGGGACAGACCGGCAGTCTGTCGTACAGGTCGGAAGGAGAAAAACAATGAAAAAATCAATTTTATTAACGGTAGTTATTTTTGCGTGCTTCGGTTTGAGCGGCTGCAGCTACAACGAATTGACGGCGCAACAGCAGGGGGTGAGGGGAAAATGGGCAAATGTCGAGAGCGCCATGCAGCGGCGTGCCGATCTGATACCGAATATCGTCAAGGCCGCGCAGATGGCGGGAGTGCAGGAGCAAGAAGTTTTCGGCCAGATAGCCGAAGCCCGTTCGCGGCTGCTTAATGCCCAGCAGGCCGCCCCCGCAGGTACGGACGGCGACAAATCGCCTGAACAAAAACAGGCCGTCATTGACGCAAATAATAGCTTTGGCGGGACAATCGGGCGTCTTTTGAGCTTGCAGGAATCGTATCCGCAGCTTCGATCGGTCGACGCGTTTATGAATGTCCAAACCGAACTGGCCGGGACTGAGAATCGTATAAAAGTTTCGCGCGACGACTATAACGGGGCCGTCACGGGTTATAACACGTCTCGGAACCAGTTTCCGGCTGTGCTGACCGCGAGTCTTTTCGGCTTTAAGGAGGAACCGTTCTTCAAAGCCGAGGAAGGCGCGACGCGGGCTCCGGACCTTGGCGATCCGAATGCAATTAGAAGGAATAATACACAGACCGTACCGGCAAATCGATAGTTTCTCTATATTTCATTTGGCGTTCTTAGTGTGTTAAAGCGATATGGCCAGGAATTTAGATTAATAACCCAGAGAACTGCACATTGAGCAGTGGTCGCAAGGCTTGCCGTTCGGTTCGAATGTGCAGGCCTTTTCATTTCTATAATTCGAAAAAACCTCGTCGGCAACCGCTTCCACGACGGCGAAGCGTCTCTGCGAGGGATGAGGTGATTCGCAATCGACTATCCCGACCGTCTGGCTTCCCTCCTCAGAAAAGGAGCGGAGCCTTGCGAATTGCGGATTTGAAACCGAAGATTCCAGCGAGTCCAATCTTTCGTGTATTCGGTCAATACCAGCTTGCAAAGACGAAAAATCCGGGCTTTGAAATTCGTTTTCAAGAATCCGAGCAATCTTTTCCGCCAGGTTGTGAGCATTTTCGTTTTTCATAAATAACCGCGATCTTGCTTCTTTCGTCTTGTTCCTCTTTTTCCGTGGTTAAATCTTCTTATACGTTTACGAAAAGAGAGTTGGGATAAATGATTCCAGTTCTTTCGTGTTCGCATTGGTGGATATTTTTAAAAAAAATAACCACGGAACAAGAAGAGTAAGACGAACGAGCGGCGAGATTTACGACGTTTGCTTGCGCAAATTATTTAATACCATTTTCCGCCGCAAGCAGATCGATATAATCCACCACACCGACAATCGCCGAATCGATTGCCGCCCCCGGTCTTCCGGTCGCTGCAGTCGACGCCGACCAGCCTTCCTGTGCGACGATAACGATGTCGCCTTCACCTGCGCTTACAGAATCGAGGGCAAGACATGTGTATTCCATGTCCTCGCCTTCGGGTGTGATCTGCCGGCAGATCATAACGCGTGCGCCCTCGTAACGCTGGTTCTTTTGCGTCGCCACAACATTTCCGATTACGCGGGCCAGGAGCATTTAGCAATCAGGTTTCAGCAATCATCTTTCAGCGTAGAGCTATCAGTGTCTTGTATGAGAGCTGACCACTGACTTCTACTTCCTATAAACGTGGGCGTCCGAATCGATGATTCCAACAATCGTACAGTCCGTCGGCGTTTCGTCTCGCTTGAACGGGAAAGAAGCTTCCTTACCGCGGCACCAAAACACGAGTTCCCCAACTCCCGCACCGACCGCGTCCAGGGCTATAGTCGGCTTCCCTTTAGGATTCAATTCCGCATCGAGCGTCTGCACAATGAGAAACTTCCGCCCGTCGAGAGTGTGATTTTTTATCGTGGAAACAACGGTTCCAATGACACGCGCGATCTGCATTAAACTAGTTTGGATTATTCAGATCCATGTCCAAGTTCCTTACTGAAAAAACCCTGTGAAAATATTAAACGGATTATTTACCTCTCTTGAAATTCGCCGATGCTATCGTCACAAACGAAGCGATTAAAAGAATGCTGTATTCAACGCCGTTTCTCCCGTGTCCGACGACAAACCAACCTTCTTTGTAATGCACCAATAAGATTCCGACAATCAATTCAACCGCAAAAACCGACGCAACGATCCACGTATAATATCCTGCAGCAAGCAATACACTCCCGACGATCTCGAACAACGTTATCGCCCAGGCCGCATAAAAACCCAGCGGAATACCGTTGTTCGTCAAGAAACCGCCGAAGTCGTCCACCGTTCCGTAAGCGATCCGGGCCGCTCCGTGGATGAACATCAGAACAGCAAGCACAAGTCTTAAAATTAACAGAGCAGTTGATTTTGTGTCTCGGAACGGCATTTCTTTTGGTTGTTGATGTCACGCCGCCATCTGCGGCGACTGTCCGGCGGACATCCGCCCGCCGCATCGATCAAAATTATCCTTCTGAATATGTGAGAGCAAGACGCTTCTCACGACAGTCGCCGCGGCGTCATATAAAGCCGGAGCTCTGCTACCGATCAGCGGTAAAATCTATCGTGTCTATCACGCCGATTATCGCCGAATCGACGGGACAGTCTTTATTTCCGTCGGCCATGCGGGCAGACGAACCGCCAACAATCATAACCTTTTCGTGAAAACCAGCGCCGACCGTATCGACGGCAACCACATAACCGCTCTGATCCGTGCCGTCCAGGTTGATGGGCTTTACGATCAGGAGCTTTTTCCCAATCAGCCGCTCGTCCTTTTGGGTCGACACGATCGTTCCTAAAATGCGTCCAATTATCATTTGAGCAATCAGCGATCAGCAATCAGCAATCAGCTTTCAGCTTTCAGCTTTCAGCTTTCAGATCTATTTCTGCGGCTAATTGCTAGTAGCTAATTGCTGATCGCTGAACGCTATTTCATCACTATCGGCAAAGATTCGTCGACACTCGAATGCGGACGCGGGATGACGTGCACGCTGACCAATTCGCCGACACGTCTGGCGGCAGCCGCGCCCGCGTCTGTCGCTGCCTTTACGGCTGCAACATCGCCGCGCACGATTGCAGTGACGAAACCCGCCCCGATCTTTTCATAGCCTATAAGTTGTACATTCGCGGCCTTTACCATCGCGTCCGCAGCCTCGATCATCGCCACGAGTCCCTTGCACTCAACCATTCCCAATGCTTCTTGCATCTAGTTTTTGCTCCTGATTTTATCTGGAATTTTGAAGTTCCGTTAGTTTAACTCAATTTCGCCGCTTGACTCAAAAGGTCGATTAATTCTTCACGCGTGAACGCAACTTTCGATCCATTTGAACCGGACGCAGGCGAATTCATCGAGCAGGTTATTTTGGCCTCGTGCAGATAGCCGCACGACTGGCAGCGGGCGGATTCCTTTAGGTACCCGGCCTTTTCGCGAATATTTATAAGCTTTTCGATAGCGTCGGCAGGCAGATCATTTGCTCCTCCAAGTGCTTTCGCGAGGATTGCGATCTTTGCTGTGTGTTCAAGAGTTTCGAGCCGGTCGAACGCCTGCCAGAGGTCTTCGCCGTAGGCGACGGCTCCGTGATTCGCCATCAGAAGAGCGTTATGGTGCTCGACAAAAGGCTTCATCGATTCCGTAAGCTCGTCGGTCGAAGGCGTTCCGTAATCGGTCAGAGGAACGCAGCCGAGGGTAAGAATGACCTCGGACAGGATCGGTTTATCAATGGCCAGCCCGGCCACGGCAAAGGCAGTTCCGTGCGGCGGATGAGCGTGACAAACGGCTTTGATGTCAGGACGCATTTTGTATATCAGCAAATGCATCGCAAGCTCCGACGAAGCTTTCTTCTCGGACAAGGGCTTGCCTTCCATATCGGTGATCGCAAGGCAATCTTCCGTCATTCGGCCCTTGCATGTCATAGTCGGAGTCGCCAAAACGCGGTTTTGATCGAGTCGAATGCTGACATTGCCGTCCGAAGAAACCACATAGCTTCTTTCGTACAGCAACACACCTACTTTGCAAATGAGTTTTCGAGCCTCGAATTCGTCCACCGGTAAGTATATTTTGCTAAATTCAAGAAATTAGTATGAGCATCGGCTATAGAGTATTCCGGGCAAAAAATTTTTCAACAAATGAAAGCACCGATCAAACCCAACAAACAAAACGAAACCACAGATTAACACATCGACCGATTCTGCGTTAACCTGTGGCTTAATTTTCTACTAAATTAGCGTTCGTGTTTCGGAGCCCGTGGGGAAATCGGCCGCGGCGGCATCGGAACGTCCGGATCGAACGGCGAGAGCTCATCGACCGGGAAAGCCACATCCAACGAATTCCTGCGGGCCTCCTCAAGTTCCTGCCTCATTCTTAAAACGTCCTTGCGAAGCTCTTTGTTCTCTATTCTAAGACGCTGTATTTCGCGATGCTTGTGCGAACCGCGCCCACGCAAGCTAAAATTCGGCGTGACGATCGTCACAAAAAAGCTTGCAATAAAGAGCCCGGCTGCAAATGTAAGGAAAAACGGAACAAACCTCTTAAAAAGTCCTGTGTACAACATACAATTCACCCCTCTTGTAAACTTCTACTAATATTTACGGCGATTATTCGAAATCAGTTTCAAATTATTGCCTTTTGAACCGACGGCGCGCCAAATCTGTATTTTTCACTTTCGTATTCATGATCACCGCACTTTCTATCATATCTCTTTTAATGTCCGCGACAAAGTTTTTTATTTCAAAACATTCTAAATTTCAGAATTTTTCAATCTTCTTTATCTCGGCGACGTCAAAAATGTAAAGAATTGGCGCAAGCCCTCGTAAGAGTTGATGCCCAAAGCGTTTTCGCCCGTTGCCCTTAAACAGCTTATCATTTACAATTCATGTTTCAAGTGTGCAACAAGGAACTTGCTTGAAGAGTTCTGTAAATCGTCCAACAAGCCAAACGTTTTTCGATTTCGGCTTTTACACAGATCGGTTTTTGGATCAAAGATGATCGCATTACTCTCCGGTAAACTTCTCGAAAAGCAGGCGAACTCCGTGATCGTCGATGTCGGCGGCGTCGGTTACGAGGTCACAATTCCGCTCTCGACCTTTTACGAGCTTGGCGAGATTGGGTCGAACGTGCAGCTTCGGATATTCACGCATGTTCGCGAGGATGCGATTCAGCTTTTCGGCTTTCGCACTCTCCGTGAGCGCGAGCTTTATCTCAAATTGATCTCCGTGCAGGGCATCGGCGCGAAATCGGGTATTACCATGCTTTCGGGAATGAGTGCCGACGAGATAATTGCAGCACTCCGTTCGGATGATCTTGCGCGATTGACGTCGATTCCCGGTGTTGGAAGAAAGACCGCCGAGCGTTTGGTGATCGAATTGCGTGATAAAGTCGGCGATCTTTCGAGTACCGGAGCTTCGAGCTCGCAGGCGGCATCGGCGTCGCAACGATCGGCGGACGCAATTTTCGACGATGCACTTTCGGCTCTCATCAATCTCGGCTACCAGCGAAACGCAGCTGAAAAAGCCTTGCAGCAGGCCATAAAAGACGGTGCGGAATTGACTGTTCAAAAATTACTCAGGCAAAGCCTGCAATTGCTTGCTAAATGACTTTAAAGCTTCAGTCGAGATCCGCAGAAGGACACCGAAAAGAAGTCTAATGTTTGACCTTATCGCCGATTTCAAAAGAGATGTATCGACACTCGGACGCAAGGCCATTTTTGCATTGGTTTACGCAACATTCGGCCTCGCCAGTATTTATTACCTGAAAAATCAGGAAAACTTCGCTGAATTCCTTCGGGGAACGCGATTCGAAGAATTTGGTAATTTTGTCGCTTATTCAGAGCAAAACAATCTTCCGGGGCTCGCGTATTGGGTCGTGATTGTAACGGTTTTTTATTTCGTTGTTCCGGCACTGGCAATAAAGTTTCTTTTCAAAGAAAGTCTCGGAGATTATGGATTAAATTTAAAGATCGAACGAGGATTTTGGAAGCTTTTCCTGAATTGCTTCGCTGTAATGCTGCCGTTGGTTTATTTGATGTCGCTGACCGACGGGTTTGCCGCTAAATATCCTTTTTTCAAGGTTTACTATGGAGAACCTTATTATGGAATGACACTTCTGCTCTGGGAATTGATCTATTTCATGCAGTTTTTCGGACTCGAGTTTTTCTTTCGCGGATTTCTCCTGCACAGCTTAAAACCCGTCCTTGGATTTTATTCGATATTTGTAATGACTGTCCCTTACTGCATGATCCATTTCGGCAAACCGATGCCTGAAACTTTCTCGGCAATTGGAGCAGGCATCTTCCTGGGCTGGCTGAGCTACAAAAACGGTAACATCTGGTTAGGTCTTTTGCTGCACTGCGCCGTTGCGTTTTCGATGGATGTTTTATCCTTGTACAATAAAGGAATATTGTTTTAGTTCTCACTTTGATTGTGCAGCATTTTTGACCTGGCTCTCCACGTTCGTGGCGGGCTTTGCGTGGAGAATTCTCACACAAGGACTCAAAGATCGCATAGAAATCTGCGAGGTTCAAATAGCCCGTGGGGGTGAAACTTATGGCTGCAAACGTTGAATCGATCGACATAAGCACCGGAAACGCAATCGACGAAGAAAAGCGCTTCGAGCTTTCGCTTCGCCCGGCCCAGCTTGGCGAATATATCGGCCAGAAAAAGGTCAAGGACAACCTGCGCGTTTTTATGAAGGCCGCGCTCAAGCGGCGCGAAGCTCTCGATCACATCCTGCTGACCGGCCCGCCGGGCGTCGGCAAGACCACGCTGTCCTTTATCGTTGCGAACGAAATGGGTTCGGCTTTAAAATCCACCGCCGGGCCAATTATCGAAAAGGCCGGCGATCTCGCCGCGATTCTCACGAACCTCGAAGAAGGAGACGTGCTTTTCATCGACGAAATTCATCGTTTGAATCCGGCGATCGAAGAAATTTTGTACCCGGCAATGGAAGATTACAACCTCGATCTTATGATCGGGCAGGGAACGGCCGCGCGGTCGATAAAGCTAGAGCTTCCGAAATTTACACTTGTCGGAGCCACGACGCGTCCGGGCTTGATCACCGCGCCGCTGCGCGGGCGCTTCGGGATTATTTTCCACCTCGATTTTTACACGATCGAAGATCTGCAAATGATCGTCGAACGCTCGGCGAAGATTCTGAATGTCGAAATAGACGCTACCGGTTCGAAAGAGATAGCCCGTCGAGCTCGCGGAACTCCGCGAATCGCGAATAGATTACTGAGGCGTGTTCGCGATTACGCCGAGGTCGATTATGACGGTCGGATCTCGGAAGCCGTCGCTGAAGATGCTCTAAATCGAATGGAAGTGGACACTTACGGTCTCGACGAGATGGACAGGAAGCTGTTGATGACTATCATTGAGAAATTCGACGGCGGTCCGGTTGGGCTTGGCACGCTCTGCGCGTCGCTTCAAGAAGAAAAGGATTCTATCGAAGAAATTATCGAACCATACTTACTGCAAATCGGTTTCTTGAATCGCACACCCCGCGGACGCCTTGCGACGAGGCTTGCATACGAGCATTTCGGAATGGAAGCTGTTCTGAAAGGAAATGACATTCCGACTCTTTTTAGTTAAATAATGTATTGCAGATGCTAGCCTGTTAGACTGATTTTTGACAGCGTGTCGCACGCCTCTATCGGATCAAAAGGAAACGCTGTAGCTTACACCCGCGTTTTTGCCTTCGACTAAAATAAATCCGAATTGATGCCGGCCGCGAGTGTAGTTAACGGTTGGATGCACTTTTACACCGTCGTATAGGATTGTCGAGGAAAAGCCTTTGGGTAGGAAGACGTTGAGACCGCCGATGATGCGTAAACGGCTTTCGTAAGTGCCGTATGCGACGCCGATGTACGGGGCGATCGGCAGAGTTGTTTCCCTTTCCAGACTCTTACTTGCTGTAACATAAAATGATTGTCCCGAAGGCGTGCCGATGCGATCCGAACTCGTGCCGAGAATTATTGCCGGGCGCTTTTCGGATTCCGTTAGCGCGACAAAATTCGCGAGCGGAGAAACTTTCCCGGCGAGCGGGTTGTATTCGATACCGGCCGAAAGACGCGAGTTTATATGATACGTCAGCGTGTTTCGCCACTTTGCACGGTTGATGGTGTCCGGTATAAACCGAACCCCGTACGTCCATTTATGCTCTGAACGTCCTGTCCCGCTCACGGCGCGACCCTCGCCAGGTCAGAGCGGTCAACTTGGAACGGACGAGCTCTTTTTCGGCTTTTCCTTAGCGATTATTTCAACTTTAGGTGCATAGTTTTCTGTCGCAACCAGCATTGATTCTATCTGCTTTTTTAAATCCGCAGGATCGATAACACCCGAAATAGCTTTCACGATTTTTCCGCCTCTATCGATAACGACCGTTCCCGGCAAAGCTTCGCCCAAACCAAAACGCATCATGTCAGCGGCACCGGCTCCCATCCAAACCGGAAAATTGACCTTTGTTTCCTTTATAAATTGCAAAACCTTTGGACGGTCGGCCGCTTCATCGGTCGATGCGCCGATAACTTGAAGACCCAAAGCGGCATATTCATTCTGAATTGCGGCCAGATCGGGCATTTCTTTTCGGCACGGAACGCAGTATGTCGCCCAAAAGTTCAGGATCACAATGCGGCCCTTGAACTGGCTGAGGCTGACATCGGCTCCAAAGAGGTCCTTGAGCTTGAGTTCGACTTCCTTGCCAACGACAGCGCGAGCCTCCCGTTCGGCAAGACTGGGCGCGATCACAGTCAGCGACTCGACCACGAACGCATCGGCCTTTTTCGTCTTACGCTTCATGCCCGTTACCGCGACCTTTTTGCCAATGTAGCCGTACCAATTCTTTTCGGTCAGCTTGAACTTTCCCTGTTCAAGTTGGTAAAGCGTAAATTTGTTACCTTCGCGGACGGCAAGTAGTGTGGGGTCACCGCCTTCGACACAGGATTTCGCTTTTAGAATATCTTCGGCGGTTCCGAATTCGACCTTGGTGCGGTCGGCCTCCGCCCAGCAATCGGCGCAGCAAACGACCTGGCCTTCGAGACCTACCGTTTTCTGCGCCAAAATAGTGCTGCTAAGGATGAAAAGTAATGTTGAAATTAAAAATAATTTCATTTTGAGAATAGTAGTCCTGCAAGGCCACACATAAAGCGCGAAGAAAAAGCGGAAAGAGGTTTTATTTCAAAACCTCTTTCCGGACAAATATTGAAACCGAAGTTATGCGCCTTCGGTTTTCTTAGCAGCGCAGCACGTGCAGCCACAACCTTCGCCGTGTTCGGCCGCAGTGTTTTCGTGTTTCATTTCGCCATGTGTTGCGGTATGCACAGCCTCACCCTGCATTTTCATCGGACAGGACCCACCGCCCTTGCAGCAGCAATTCGGGTCGTCACAGCACGGTACGGTCGAGGATGCCGATGCATCTTTGTTCATCATCGGGCAGGAATCGCCTTTGCAGCAACATGACATTGCCGTCTGATCTGTGACCGTTGATGTGTTGTAGGCATAGGCCATTATCGCCAGCCCAAACAACATCAGAACTGAGATTACCAACAAAATTCGTTTGTTCATTAATTTTTCCTCACTATTTAGAAATTTAACCTGGGTTTAGCAAACTCGCATGGAGTCTGACGCTTATAAAACACACAAGAGGTATTTCTAAATACGAAAAATACAGTTCCTGATATAGAGGTTGTTTTGGGGTAAAAGGGCGGCGCGATAGTTTGGGGAAAACTCGCGACTATCGGTGACTATCGTGAAACGGGGCCGATCTACAATTAGTTTAGAGGTGATGGGAGCAGTTTGTTGAGCTTTCTCGATCTTTCGCGTTTTGTCGAAAACCACCGGCAAAAACGCACAGCAATCGGTTGACAAACCATCGGACCGGTCCGAAATGACATCTGCATCGTTATCGGAGGCAGACTTATCGCAATGCGATTGCGCTTTGCTTAACGGGCAAAACTCGCCGGCCAAAGGTTCCGCAGCTGCCATCTCGCAGCAAAATAGAAACACAACGCCGGTCAGCCAGATCATAAGGAATCCCGCCAACGACTTATGAGATATTTTTCTGAAGTGCTTCATAACACGCTTTCCACCCTCAAAATAGTAACCTGTAAGATGCGGTGCCCGCAACTATATATGCCCGCTAATGACACTCGTTGTCGCAGCATGTTTTACCGCTAAGCGCCTGTATTCCTTCTTTTGCGATTATCGGAACCATAACGAGAGCCGCGATCGGATCGGCAAACCACCATCCGAACATTAAATTAAGACCCAAACCGGCCAAAAGTATTCCCGACAGGTACGCGCATATGTCAGTTTGACGGGAATCGGCCAGCATCGCTCCGCTGTTCAGATCGGCGGCGACTTTTCGTTTCGCACGCGCAAGCAGTGGCATTACGATCAACGATAGCGCCGCAATTGCAATTCCAATATATGTCGCGTCGGGAATTTCGCGAAACCACAGCGATTTAGCCGCATCGACCGTGACATACGCCGCGAGAGCGAGAAAGCTGAAACCTACGAGTTTCAGTGCAAGGCGTTCGCGGTGTTCTCCGGAAACCAGCCGCCATAGCACAATTGCGCCGGAGGAAACTTCTATCACCGAATCCACGCCGAAACCAATAAGCGCGATGCTTCCCGCAAACACACCCGCACCGACGGCGAAAACAGCTTCAAGCGAATTCCAGCCAATAGTGAGGTATTCAAGCCGCCGTCCGCGCTGAACATTTATGGCTCGAATAATTTGTTGATTTAGAACTTCCGCACTCATTTATTTTACGCGATCGGCCAAAACTGTCTCTAACAAGAAGCGGGTCGATACCGCTCGCGGTTCTGCCAACAGGCCATCGTTATTCTTCAACCTCTACAACCTCTTCACCGGTTGGTTCGATCAATGATGCACTTGTTACGAGATCCTCGCCACCGGTTCGGATGAGCCGAACGCCTTGCGCGCTTCTTCCCGTTTTGCGTATCTTATCGACGTCCAGGCGGATAAGCTTGGCCTGCTGCGTGATAATGATAACTTCCGAATCTTCGTCCACCGGAAATGACGCAACGACTTTCCCCGTTTTCGCGGTCGTCTTCATATTGATGACACCCTTGCCGCCGCGTTTCGTCAAACGATAGCTCGAAGCGAGCGTTTGCTTACCGAATCCCTGCTCCGAGATCGACAGGATTTTATCCGTACCTTCCGGAGAAATAGCACAGACCGCCACGACATAATCCCCCGTTTTCAGGTTCACGCCGCGAACGCCGCGTGCGACCCTTCCCAACGGTCGAACATCGGATTCGTTAAAACGGACCGCCATCCCATCATGAGTCGCGATAAGTATCTGCTTTGTTCCGTCAGTGCGGATCACGTCGAGCAATTCGTCGCCGCCATCGATGTTTATGGCGTTGATGCCGTTTGCACGAATGTTCTGGTAATCCGAGAGTGCGGATTTCTTGATGATGCCCTGTTTCGTAGCCATCGTCAGATACGTCTCTTCCGAAAAATCCCGAACAGGCATTACCGCTACAAGTTTTCGCTCGGATGACAACTGAACGAGGTTAACGACTGCTTTCCCGCGCGCTGCGGGGGCCGCTTCGGGAATCTCGTGCACCTTTATTTTAAAGACCTGTCCATTATCGGTGAAGATCATCAGGTAAGCGTGCGTCGAAGCGATAAACAAGTGCTCGACGAAATCTTCGTTTTTCGCGGTTGCTCCGAGACGGCCTTTGCCGCCGCGTCCCTGCTGCGAATATATCGAAACCGGTGTTCGCTTGATATAACCCGCGACAGTAACGGTTATAACGACATCTTCGTCCGGGATAAGATCTTCGATGGTAAAATCGACGCCCATATCGATGATCTCGGTTTTACGCGCATCGCCGAAGTTTTTCCTGATTTCCTGAAGCTCTTCGGTGATCACCTGCCGCAAAACGCTTTCGTTCGCCAGGATATTTTCCAGCTCGGCAATGTGCTTGATAATGCTTTCGTATTCATCGAGGATTTTTTGACGCTCGAGGGCTGACAAACGACGAAGCTGCAGATCGAGGATCGCCTGGGCCTGAATATCGCTAAAACCGAGATCGCGGAGGACCTTTTCGAGATCGACGACGAACGCCGAAATCGGCTTGTCCGACGAAACACCACGCCAATTTGTCACGGTGTCGATGCCGGCGAAATTCGCGGTCAGCCATAATTTTGCTTCATCCACCGACCGGGAATTTCGGATCAAAGGAATAATGTAATCGAGGGCATCGATCGCCTTGTTCAATCCTTCCAATATGTGCGCCCGGGCCTGGGCTTTGCGCAGATCGAATTCTGTCCGGCGTCGCACGACTTCCCTGCGGAACTCGAAGAACGCTTCGAGGATCTGTTTGAGATTTAGAACCTTCGGCTGGCCATCGACAATTGCAATGTTGATGATGCCAAATGACGACTGCATCGGCGTCAGCTTGTAAAGCTTGTTTAGCACGACTTGCGGGATCGCGTCACGCTTTAGTTCGACAACGATACGCATTCCGAGACGGTTTGACTCATCGCGCAATTCAGAAATACCGTCGAGCTTCTTTTCATTAACGAGCTCGGCTATCTTTTCGATCAGGCGGGCTTTATTGACCTGATAGGGAATTTCGGTGATAACGATCGCATCTTTTTCGCGTTCGCCGCGTCCGATGCGGTCAATCGCCGCGCGGGCACGCATCTGAACAATACCTCGTCCAGTATGATATGCGCGCTGAATTTCTTCGCGCCCGTAAATAAATCCGGCTGTCGGGAAATCCGGGCCGGGAACGAATTTGATCAGCTCTTCAATCGTGATGGCTGGATTTTTTAACAAGGCGATCGTCGCATTCAGGACTTCAGTAAGGTTGTGCGGTGGAATTTTCGTCGCCATGCCGACAGCAATTCCTTCGGAACCATTGACGAGAAGCAGCGGAATACGCGTCGGCATGACTTTCGGTTCCGAAAGCGATTCGTCGTAGTTTGGCTGAAAATCGACTGTCTCCTTTTCGATATCGGCAAGAACCTCGTTGGTCAGTTTTTGCAGGCGGACTTCCGTGTACCGCATTGCCGCCGGGTTATCGCCGTCTATCGAGCCGAAATTGCCCTGACCCTCGACGAGCGGATAACGCATCGAAAATTCCTGCACCAGACGCACTAACGCATCGTAAACCGGTTGGTCGCCGTGCGGATGGTATTTACCGATGCAATCGCCGACCACACGCGCAGATTTTTTATAAGGCTTGTTGCTCGTATTCCCGAGCTCGTGCATCGCCCACAGCACGCGGCGGTGCACCGGCTTGAACCCGTCGCGGACGTCCGGCAAAGCACGTCCGATGATGACCGACATTGCATAGTCGAGATACGAGCGGCGCATCTCGTCTTCGATGTTTACCTGATTACGATCTAAAATTGAATCCATTGATATTTCTTTATAAAAGTTTCGGTTCCATTATTGCATTTAGCGGAATGGAAGGTGCGGTCTAAAAATATTGGGAAACATGTTCTGGTACTATCGTTATTTTACAGGCTCACAGCCTTTTGCGCAACCCTGTAAAGCCTTTATTTTGCGTCTCTTGAAGGTCCGATTCTCTATTAAAAAGAGGCCATAACAAACAAAAAATGGGCCGGCTTTTCAGGCCCGACCCATGTTTTGGTGTATTACTTGTATTATCTGTATACGCTGGCACCGACCTTCGGTATATTGTAAACATCGGCCAGGGTATTGAGTTCGAAACGAACCCTGTTCCAATTTGCCTCCGTTACCCGTCCGTACCGGTTATTTCGCATGTTGCGGTTGATGTCCGTAGCAACGTTTAGGCAGCGGCGGACCTCTTCGCGATTTTCTATCCATCTGTCACGCCGGTCAAATTCGCGTGAAAGCTCGTCGGTCGCCGACTCAAGATCCCTTGCACGCTTATTCAGCCAATCCTCTAGCGACGACCCGTCCGCACGGCTGCGGTCGAGCGATTTGTTAAAATTATTTACAAAGTTATCGACACGATCTTCTACACGATTAATTATAACTTTAACCTGCGCTTTGTTTACGCCGCGGCCTCGAGTCTCGCGGCGCCTCTGGGCGTTAGCCGTATCGGCCATCATAAAAATCGTTAAAACAGCGACCAAACCCGCAAATACTCTTAATAGCTTTCTGTTCATTATTGCTTTCTCCTTTTTTGTTTAACCTAAAATTTTAAAACATTCGGGAGAGTGCATAGATTAGGACGTCCTACAAAGTCTGAAAGTCGAAAAAGTTAGCTTTCTACTTTATTTTGTCACTTTCGCAAGCCATTACGCAAAACGCATTTACAGGCCGACGTCTAATAAGTGTCTCACGTCTTTTCAGCAAACCATCGTTCGGTCATATCACACCACATTACAAGCCCTTTCCAGCTTTTAAATTTCTTGTAGTGTTTTTCGATCTTCTTGTCCGTGCAAACCTTTTCGGCGTTGTGTTTTTTATAATACTGAGCACGCAGCCACGAATCCAAAGCCAGACCCTCATACCGTCCGAGCAGCTTCAGCAGGTTTTCGGCAGCGTAATCACCAATACCCTTCACCTTCTTAATCTCCTTTTTAAGCTCGACGGTGGGCAGCTCAGAGTGCAGCCACGATTCGGGATCGAACTTTCCCGACGCAACCGCCTCGGCGAGTTCAACAAAATAAGGCGAACGATACCCGGCCCGTATTTCTTCGCGAAAAAAAACTTCGGAAACGCCTGCCAGAGCTTGCGGAGTCGGGAACGCACTCTTTCGGTCGGCTGACGGCACGCCGAGCTTCTGGACCAGATTTGCGGTCATTTTCTTCGTTAGGGCCCACGAGCAGTTGGTTGTACACAGCGTTTTGACGAGATCTTCAAACACCGTGGGCGAGCGAAGAAGCCTGCCGGCGTTCGCTTTAGCCACCCATCCGAGGCCGCTATCCTTACCGATGACATTATAAAAATCGTTCAGATCATCGTCGAGTCTGAGGATATGGCGGAAACTCTTCACTAGCTCGTCCTGATCCACTTCGACATCACTCGAAAACTCGATGCTCAGCCTCCCGGCGTTTTCGCCTATTCGCGCGCTTACAACCTGGCGCGATTTCTTATCAGTGAATACATAGCTCAGTTTCCCGCTTTTTTCATCGAGCTGGAAAGGCAAGAGGTCGCTCCAGCCATGGCTCTGTACCGTGTACATGAAACTAAAACTAGACGGCATGGGCAGGCGAATCACTTTTGTGGACATATCGCAATTTTAGAGCTAATATATTCTATTGACAAATCTTTACATTTTTTAGACCATTGCGGATTCGGAAACGTCTTAGACAGCACTAGAGGCTTTTCAACCGTGACAGGACATCGGAAAAGCTCGTTATTTTAATTGAAACTCTGGAAATGTAATTCTATCTGACGGCTCTAATTCCTACTCGGCGTGAGATTTCTTATAAAGATAGATTTTTCGAGTAGCTTATTGCACATAGCCATTGAGGAGGTTTCGGTATGGTTAGTATGAAACCGCATATAATTTTGCGCATTTTCACTGCCGCGTTCGCAGTTTGTCTCCTGGTGATACCAGCTTTTACGCAGGATGATTCCGATCCGAATTCACCGACACCGGTTTTGTTGAGCGCCAAATCTCCGAAGAGGGTATTGGCGGTGGCGGCAGGCAAAGCCGCTCGTATCGATCCATCAACCGCAAGCCGGGAGGCCTTTTCACCAAACTCAAAGATCGCTTTGTATGTGACAAACGTGAATTTGATGGACGGCGAGGGAGCAAACGCCTTTCGTGTTTATGCCGAAGATGCAAAAGGAAGGCAGTATCGATTTCCGGTGCTTGGTTTGCAGCAGATAAAGGCTAAGAATCCGACCTACGCTCTTACCGTCGAACTCCGTGACGAGATCGGTTACTGGGAAACGCCTGCCGGCGGCGACATCCTTATTCGCGTCGCCTGGCGAGGGTTGACCAGCGATCGTCTCCGCTTGGGCTACGGAACGACGGGCGGCACAATCAAAGACGACGCAGTCCCTTTTTCAAGCGTGCTTGCGAATACTTCGAACGTTTCCAAGGACGTTTCGGCACCGGAATATGTCGGTTACCGCTGGTCGGGCGACAGAATGAGATTTTTGGAACAGGCGGCCTTCGGCCCGACCTCGGCACTCGACTCGCGCATTCGCCGCGTCGGTCTAAGAACGTGGCTTGCCGAGCAATTCGAAGCTTCTTATCCCTCTGCGGCTAATCCGTACCCGAACAATCCGCAAAAGCCGACAAACAGGCCGGCCGACTGTGACGGCGACCCGGTCGTGCCGGATGTACCCGCAACATGCGCTCGCGATACCTACACCATGTACCCGGTCCAGGCCTGGTTCTTCAAGGAAGCTTATTACGGTGAGCCGCAGCTTCGGCACCGTATCTCCTGGGCCTTGAGCCAAATCTGGGTGATTTCCGGCTTTGATACGCAGCAATCGCGATGGATGACCGAATATCACAAAATTTTGTCGGCGAATGCGTTCGGCAATTACCGAACCCTGATAAAGGAAATGACGCTTAGTCCGGGCATGGGTAATTATCTGGATATGGTCAGAAGTACTAAGAACAATCCGAATGAAAATTATGCCCGCGAGGTCCTGCAGCTTTTTGCTGTCGGATTATTCATGCTGAATCAGGACGGAACGCTTCAGCTCGACGGGCAAGGTGATCCGATACCGACCTATGATCAAAACACGGTAAATAATTTCACTAAGGTATTGACCGGCTGGAACTTTTGTAATATCGGCTGTCCGAATTCGGCTCCCGGCCTCGTAAATTATATAGATCCCGTCGTTTTGAACCAGAATAATCACGACATCACGGCAAAAACGCTTTTAAATTATCCCGGAGCGGTCAATCAGAATATCGCGGCCGGATTGAACGGAAACACAGAGCTCGAGCTGGCTATAGACAACATATTCAACCACCCGAATCTCGGCCCTTTTGTCGGGAAGCTCCTTATCCAGCACCTTGTGACAAGCGATCCAACCCCTGCATACATCGGACGTGTGGCTGCTGCATTTAACAACAATGGTTTAGGCGTCCGTGGAGATTTGAAGGCGGTTGTCAAAGCGATCCTGCTCGATCCCGAAGCACGGGGCGACGTGAAGACCGATCCGAACTTTGGTAAATTGCGTGAGCCGGTGCAGTTACTAACAAATCTCGCGAGAACCTTTAACGTGACTTCCGCTGCCGGAACAGGGGAGAGTGACGGCGTGTTTTACTTCCCTACCGGTAATCTGATTTCAACCATGGGCCAGTCCGCCTTTTATTCACCGACCGTTTTTAACTATTACTCACCGGATAACGTAATTCCGGGAACCTCTCTTTTAGGCCCCGAATTTGGCATAATGACGACCGGAACGGCTATCGCCAGGGCAAACTTTACGAATACGATGGTCTTTAACCGTATTAACGCAAGTCTCCCGAATGTACCACTCGGAACCTCGCTTGTTTTTACCGACATGCAGGATTTGGCGGCGGCGGATGCGACCGGCAATCAGCTGCTCGATGCGCTCAATCAGAAGATGATGCATGGAACGATGTCGGCCGCGATGCGCGGCAATATTTTAACCGCCGTGCAGAACATTGCCGTTACCAACCCGCTCGCTCGGGCGCAGCAGGCAGTTTATTTAGTGGCTTCATCGTCGCAATACCAGATACAGAGGTGATAACTATGAATGAATCAAGACGTGAATTTTTGAAGAAATCCGGTGGTTGCGCCCTTGGCATGGCGACTCTTGCGACACAAATGCAGCATTTCGGACTCATGAGCGCACTCGCTCAGAAGGTGGGCGATGACGCTCCCGAAGGAGGTGATGCGTACAAGGCCTTAGTTTTGATTTTCTGGGCGGGCGGAAATGACGGAAATAACACGATTATTCCGAATCACAACGACGCAACCTTGAGCAACTACGGCGCATACAGCACCGCCCGGTCGAATCTGGCTATTCCCCAGGCCCAGCTTTTGCCGATAAACGTTCCGCGGATGGGCGGTTTGACATATGGCCTCCACCCGGCGCTTGGCCCCGTAACCGGAGGAACTAATAACGGTATTCACGAGCTTTGGGCTCAGCAGAAGCTGGCCATCGTCACTAATTGCGGCACCTTGGTGCAGCCGACGACGAAAGCTCAATATCAAACTTCGTCGCACCGGAAACCTTACCAGTTATTTTCGCATTCCGATCAGGTAACTCAATATCAGACGAGTGTTTCCAATACACAGTCGTTTACGGGCTGGGGTGGACGGGTTTCGGACAAAATGTCCGGCAGCAGTAATCCGACCGGGCTGGTTCCGATGGTCACGTCGATCGCCGGTGCCCAGTTGTTTACTTCGGGCCAGATTACGCTGCCGATGGCAATTAACGACTCCAACACGCTTTTGTCGAATGTATTGAACCCAGCCGGCTTTAACAATACAGGCGGTCCGGCACGGCTAACTGCATTTAACGCTCTGCGGGGTATTGACCTGGAATCTAATTTTGTCGCCGCCGCAAGCCATGTTACAAATTTGGCTATGCAGGCTAACAATGCTCTCCAGACGCCGGGTGATACTACCACTGTTTTTCCGAATACGAGTATCGGACGTCAGCTCCGACAGGTCGCCCGTCTGATAAAAAAGCGTTTGGATCTGAACGTAAACCGGCAGATATTCTATTGCCAGATCGGCGGGTTCGATACACACACGAATCAACTTGCCGGGCAGGCGAATTTGTTAACGCAGTTTAGCCAGGCGGTACGTTCTTTTTACGATGAAATGGGTGTTCAGGGTGTGCAAAACGATGTTACGACATTCACTTTGTCGGACTTTGGCCGGACGCTGAATCCCGCCGGCGCCGGCACTGCGGCCGTCGGCTCGGATCATGCGTGGGGCAATCACATGTTCGTCATCGGCGGATCGGTCGTCGGAGGAGATTTTTACGGAATGAATACAGCGGTGAATGGAACGCCATACCCGAATCTTGTATTGGGCGGCCCGGACGATACCGACGGCGGAAACAACCCCCGCGGACGTTGGATCCCGACCACTTCGGTCGATCAATACGCGGCTACGTTGGCTCGTTGGTATGGTTTGTCACAAGCCCAACAGACGGCTGTCTTTCCGAATATCGGCAATTTTTCGACCTCAAACCTCGGCTTTATGCCGTAGATCCGGATCGTAAATGTGTTCGGGTAAATTAGAAAAAGGCTTCGTTGATCTTACCGGTCAACGCAGCCTTTTTTATAGGGGGACTAAAAAGGGAGACGGCTGGGGCGTCGCACCTTCGACTGCATTTAACTCCCGTCGTCGAAATTCGTAGATTAAATCGGCATTACGCCAAACTTTCCGCGTCTTGAACTTTCCTCTTCCAGAACATAAACTTAAATCGGCGCGTTTCAATGAGATCACGTGAATTTACCGAATTATATAACAGTCGCAAGAATACTTATCGTCCCGCTTCTTGTTGTTGTGCTTCTCACGTCTATTGCGGATCGATGGTTTGGTGTGAGCGGTTACGCTCTTGCGATCGGCATCTTTTTGGTCGCATCGTTTACCGACATTCTCGACGGCCATCTCGCCCGCCGTCGTAATCAGGTTTCCAATCTCGGCAAATTTCTCGACCCGATAGCCGATAAACTTCTGGTCTCCGCCGTTTTGATCGTACTGGTCGAAAAACAGCTGGCTCCTTCCTGGGCTGTCGTGATAATCCTCGGCAGAGAGTTTATTATCACCGGCCTGCGGTCAGTCGCCGCCTCCGAAGGCATTATCATTCAAGCCCAAAACATCGGCAAACTCAAGATGTGGGCTCAATGCGTTGCTATTGTCGCTTTGCTTGTAGCAGCCGCGGCCGGAGACCCTCCGGTCTCTAATTTTGGCCAGGACTATCCCGTGTTTCGGTTTTGGGAAGTCGAGGAAGTCCGAACTGCTTTTACGAATCTTCGGGGTCTGATGTTAACGACAAACGATTGGAAGGTTTTCGGCTATCTAGTCGGCCGCGGAGCTTTATGGTTCGCCGTGATCACGGCAATCTGGTCGATGTACGATTACTTTTCATACTTTCTTCAGGAAAAACAGTCAGCTATCAGCAATAAAAACAGTAAGCAGTAAGCTTCGCGATCCACCGCCTGACACTTACCGACAACCGAACTATTGCTTTATTACTACCTGCTTATAGCTGAATGCTGAATGCTGAATGCTGAATACTTATTTCTTACTTTTCTTGGGTTTCTTTACCGGAGCATGATCCCGGGCACGAACGAGATATTTTAGTTCGGTCATAAAGGCCGACACGTCTTCGAATTCCAGATAGACCGAGGCAAACCGTACATACGCCACCTTGTCCAGGCCCTTAAGGCGGCGCATTATGATCTTT